>WNFS01005097.1_pt1 | contig 10033 bp, 10 predicted proteins | sample 5400141 | NCBI WGS metagenome assembly WNFS01 (sample SAMN13153358, study PRJNA577476) | soil metagenome | isolation source: 60 cm saprolite under Madrone tree | place: USA:California | collected 2016-06-14
TCCCCGCCCCAAGTGAAGCTAGACACCGCCTCCTCGGCCGGCAATGCCCCGTTTCAGAGGTATTGACTGGACGAAAGCAGCTTGAGGCCTGCAAGCCAGGCATCGCAGCGGCGCTGCGGAGGATCAGCATTCCGTTCGCAGCGAACACGGTTCCTACCAGCCCAGAACAGAATGACGGCGCCGGTTCCCATTACTCGGTAGAGTCTCGCATCGGATCGGAGGTGGAGTTGTCAGCGTTTCTTGGCCGTCAATTGTATCGGCGGCTTTCCGCGCTGGACCGCGCCGCTGGCGCCGGGAATGGTGCTCCGGCGCGCGAGATCACGATTCAGATCCTCTCTCGGTGACGACGGTGCCTGTCAGGTCGAGTCCGAACCTGTGCAGTTTACCGGGGCAATCGCACCTCCCGACCAACTCGCGATGCCCGGGGAAAATCAGTTGGGCGCGCAGCCAGACCACTTGCACCCTGCAGTTGGGGCACCTGTAGAGGATTCGAAGCGTTCCGTTCTCGAGGTATTCAACTAGCGCGGCCGACATGTCGTTACATGTATGCTGTTTGAGTGCATGGCCGAACATCCGCTTTTTACCGTACAGGCGAGGCGCAATGCGAAGTCGTGCGCGTCGCCTCCGCGGCTGCAGCGGCGCCCCGGGCGGGTTCGAATGCATCCGGCGTAGCTCGCCTTCTGCGCGATGGCGCGTTCCCTCGATGCGCCCGGGTTGGCCAAGAATATGACTACGGGCACTCCGGTTCGTGGGCTCGCCGACGAACGGCTCTATCTCGGTCAGGCTGAGACGCGGCAGAAGCGTGACAGCTGGGAAATCCAAGGCGTGGATCTCCCAGCTCTCATCCTGACAGGGTTAGTAGAGCGTGACGCTCCCATCGAGCAGATTGCCGGCGTTGGTGTAGCCGTCGCTGAGCGTCAGACTGAACGCGTCGAGTGCGGTCTGGCCTTTGTCTACGGCGACCGCCGTGAAGGTCACGGGCAGGCCGTTGTCCAGTCCGATCCCGACGATCGTCATCGTGCGCGCGACGTCATCGAAAGCGACCGACAGCAACTGGGTCGAGTGGAAGTCCATGCTAGAGCCAGGGTCGCTGGCATCGACGCCCTCTGCGTCGCCGTCCTCGCAAGCGTCTGCATCGAAGTGGAAACGCGCCTCGCCCGAGTGCTCGCCTTGGATGTGGCCGTCTCCGTCCGCCTCGTGGCAGCCTCCTCCTCCTCCTCCTCCTCCCGCGCCAGGGACGAAATCGTAGGCGCGAACGACGTCGATCAGATCGAAGAGCACTCCTCCGATCGGGCCGCTGAAGAGCTGTGTCCCGCCGGGGTCCGGCGGAACGCTCTCGGGCGGTGCAAGTAGAGTCATCGTGCTCGCAGTGACGCTGAAGAGCCTGTTGGTCAAAGGCGCGACGCCAGCGTCCAGGCTCACGTCGGCGATCGGCACGTCGATGGTGATCGTGCCGAAAGACCCGAGCACGAAGGAGCAGGCGCCCGGCGCCATGATCTGCTTGGTGCCCGGATACGTCAGGGTCACGCCTCCGCCGAGCAGCAGCGCCGCGTTCTCGCCCGACCAGCAGGTTCCGTTGGACTCGAAGTAGACGAAGGGGTTCTTGCCGCCGTTCATGCACGACGCGGCCGAGGAGGTGCAGCTCGCGGCGGCCGGAACGAGCCACTGCGTCAACCAAACGGCGACAGTGTCGGGAGCTGGTGGCGCGAGAGTGAGATTGTGGACCGTCATCTTCACCCGGTAGCAAGGCGTCCCGGCCGGGTGACAGTTTGCCGGCGCAGGCTGGGAGAAGCTCGACTGCAGGATGTCGAGGTTCGGGTCGTTCGGGCCCGTGACGCCGGCGGACTCGCGCCTTCCGTCGCCAGACGGGTCGCTGGCAGCGTTGAGCAGGATGGGGTCCCCGACAACCGCCGTCGAGGCGAAGACGCCGGTGCCCCCGTTCTGCTTCACGTACATCCCATGGGGGGCGAACGGCTCATCCGCATTGTTCGAATCGGCGTAGGAAATCTGCGCCTCTCCCCGGCTGCCGATGCGCAGCTGGAGGAAGTCGCCCAGGGTCCGGTCGCCGCACTGGCCTCCGAGCACGGTCTGGATGGTGCCCTTGTGGATGTAATGTTCGCCTGCGAGGATCGGCGCCGTGAACGTGGGGGACGTCGAGTGTCCGTTCAGCGTCTGCACCATGTACAGGCTCCAGATACCGTTCGTCGTCGCGTCCGGTCCGCCCTTGCCGCTGGGGAGGTTGGTGCCGCAGTTTGAGTCATTGGGATTGGCCGGGGTCGGCGTTCCGTACCAGGCGATGTCGACCCGTCCGTTGTCGCCGGCGGCTGCCCAAGCGAAGACGTTGTTGTGGAGTCCCGGCGTCGGGATGGTCATGGGCGTCGACCAGTGATCGCCCTCGTCGGTCGAGTAGCTGTACTTGAGCAGTGTGTCTCCCGTGATCTTGCACGACACCGGATCCTGCGGGGCCTGCTCCCAGACGGCATAGAGATTGCCTGCCTTGTCGATGGCGAGCGATGGGAAGTTGGCGCCCGTTTTTGCGGTCGGGCAGGTCCCGCCGGCCGGAATCGTGCCGAGTGTCGCCACGGGCAGGTCTTTGCAGCTCAGCCCGCTCGGATCGCTGGTAAACGGGACCGGAAAGCAGCGCCCGATCAGGATCCTGCTGAACGTCGCGTCGTCGTGGATGACGTACACATGTTTGACGGGAGCCGGGGCTCCATCCTTGGTCGTGGCGACCGGGCTCACCTCGTTGTTCCCCATGATTCCCTCGTCGCAGCTGAGCGGGGCGGAGACCTTTTTCCCAGGCCCGAACTCGACGCCAGCAGTCGCGCCTCCTCCGGCTGGAGTCGGCGACCGGTACATCGCAAGCACGTTGTTGACGGCACCTGAGACCGGGCAGGTGACCGCGCCCGGGCCGATCTCGTCGTTGACCAGGTAGATGTTGTGACCCGCGCCCGTGCCGAGGCCGTCCCCCGTCCTCGGGTTCCCGTCGACGGCGTACCACTGGCGATCAACAGCGGCATCCGGCACGCCGGCATTGCTGCAAAGAAATGTCGCACCGTGGTCTTCGGACCGGGCGGTGCTGAAGTTCACCAGGGTCAAGTCGTTGAAGTAGAGGTTCCCGCCAGTGTCGACGGCGAGCTCGGTATCTCCCCCGCCCGCACACGAATTGGGCTTGCCCGTTTTGGGTAGCGATGCCGTCACCCACTTGAAGGTCTTTCCGCCGTCCCTCGAGTGCCAGATCCAGCTGGTGTCCGAGGAGAGCGAGCCGGGCACGCTCGTGTAGACTCGGCTCGCGTTCGTCGGGTCGAGCCGAATATCTTGCTCGAAGCCGACGCCTTGGATGCCGCTGATGGTCGGCTGCCCGAACGTGGCCGCCTGGGCACGGACCGCGACAGGAGTGAACAGCAACAAAGCTCCTAGCAACAACCTGAACTGTTCCTTCATTCGGATCTCCTCGCGAAGGCCGAGTGCTGATCGTCAAGATGCGGCGCCGATGATTGCCGCTCCTGCTTCCCAGGAACGGCGGGGGGCGCGGATCACTGCCAGCTCTCGCTCGAAATCGACCGTGACTGCGGGTCTCTTCCGTTTCTCGCTGAACAGGTGGCACCAAGATCGGTGCAGTTCCCAACGCGTCAGACGTTCGATTCCTCGCGCTCCGACCTGGTCCCGCTTCAACCAAAGCCAGTCAACTCAGCGACGCGCGCTCGCCAGTAGTATGGGATTCGTTTTCTTTGAGAGCCTTACAGGTTGACGTCGTTCAGGTCGTTCGCCGGCTCGCCCGACGGGTTGTTCGCGTCGGCGGTGCAGTTACCACTGGCGGTGAACACCCGCGAGTCGCTCGAGATGCTCCACTGGTCAATCGTCGCATCGGCGTCGATGTTGCCCTGCGCGGTGGCCACGAAGCTCGGCGTCGGCGGAGCAACCACGCCAGCGGCGGTGCCGCACGCCGTCGCGGCGTACGTCTGCTGGAAGGTGCTGCCATACTTGAACGTGTCCAGCTGTATGCCGGTGTAGGTGGTCGCCTGGGCGATGGTCGAGTTGGTGCGGTCCTCGAGGTTGCCCGAGGCAGCGAGAAAGTAGGCGTACCGGTTGTTGCGCTCCGGCTCGAAGCCCATTTCGCCTGTCAGCGATGAGAAGCGATCCTTCTCCTGGAAGAACGCCTTCTGCGCTGTAAAGGCGGCCTTGAGGTTCGCCTTCGCCTCGCTTTGCTTCGCCCGCGCCTGTCGCTCCGGCGATGCTACCGATCTACAGAAACGTCCTACCTCCCAGCCGATACCCTCATTTTTGCGGCGCTAGTTGACGTGCTACGCAAGTAACAGGGAGGCCGTTTTGGCCGAAGCCGTGCTGATGCCGATACTCTGCGAGGCGGAGCGGGCCGCCAAAGCCTGCGGAGAGGTGGCCCAGGTCGCGTTTCGCATCGGACACGGGGGGACAACGACGATTATTCCCCGGTGCCGGCCGCACGCAGAGGATTTCAGGGATGTGCTCCGGCGCTTCATGCGCGAAGGAACCTGGTCCGAGGAAGTGAACACCGCAGGTCTGAGCGGCGGCCGCAGCCGATGACCTACGCGGTGGTGTTCCGCAACGTGATGGACGACGTGCCGGCCGAGATCCGGGCGCGGCTGCGGCGCTCCCTTGAGGAAATCGCGCGTGTGATGGACGGGATTCCGCCGAGCAGTGAGATGGTGGCGTCTTTCGCGCAGAGCCCGATGCATTTGGACGTGAGCGGATGGCGCTTCCTGTACAAGGTGGAGCAGGACAACGCCCGACTTGTCGTGACCGCTGCCGCGCCAGCACCATCGGACGTGTCCGTACGCGATGCCGCGAAGCGATAGCCCTCCGCCCGTCGATCTCGTGGATGCAGAGGCACATTTGCGGTCGGGCCGAACTGGTACCGGACGAGAGCAACAGGTACCAGAGCACGGTTCGTCTTGCTGGCGTCGATCATGCGAACAGAGTGCCCTGGAGAAGTCCGACTGGTAGTTTCACCAGTTCCGCTCGAGGGCGTCGAGATCGCGGCGAAGCTCGGCCGCGGCGAAGTCGCCGTTGGCCTCCCTGACGGCGTCCGGACCTCAAGTAGGGGCAACAGCGTTCACCTGGATGAGGTCGTATCGCGCCGCCGGAAGTGCCCTGTGAGCGCGTCCTCGGGACCCCATCTTTCCCAGCGTCAAAGCGTTGACGCTCGACCCTGACGGCCGCGGTGATTTTGACGCCAGGACCCTTCGCAACGCCCCGAAATCACGGGCTTCGGGAATGGCCCCCGGGTTGCTCTACAGGGCCGCATGCTGACTCGCGCCGCCGCAATCACCGCCGCTCTCGCGCTCCTCTCTCCCGCTGCTTTCGCTGGCGCCTCTGCTTCGAGGTTCACCGTCGGGGCGGTCGTGGTCAGGTCTGCGACTGTGACGGCGTCACACGCTGGCCTGCAGCAGGTCGCGAGCCGCGGTACTTCGGCGCCCATGCTCCTGGTGGCAAACCAATTGAAGCCGATGACCGAGTCCGGCCTGAGGGAACTGGGTCTCTCGAACGACGGACACAAGGTCGCAACGCTTCTCTACTAGGAGACAAGGACTCGGTTCGTCCAGCGTGACGGAGGTCACATCGGCTGCCACTGGAACCAGACCGGGTAGCGAGCCGTCACGCCGGGTGCGGGCGCCGGATCCACTGGGGGCGTTGGCGTCTTGGATCGGTCCCGAACTGGCCCGTCTGCTAGATTGTTTCTCGTGAACCCTGCCGATGCCGTTTCCGCCCCTCCTGGGGCCCTCGACGAGACACTTCGTGACAAGCGCTTCGGGATGGTTTTCCAGCCAATCGTCGACCTGACGCGGCGCCGCGTGTTTGCCTACGAAGCGCTGGTCCGCCCGCATTTGCATTCCTCGCCGCCGGCCCTGATTGCCGACGGCGCGCGCCAAGGCCGTCTCGGGCTTCTTGGGCGGACGTTGCGAGCGGCTTCAATCGCGGGCTGCCCGAACCATCCCCTGTTCATCAACGTCCAACCTGACGAGCTGCTCGAGCACTTCCTCGTCCAGCCAGACGATCCGATCTTCAACCACCGTTCGGCCGTATACGTGGAGCTCACCGAAGCTGTGCCACTGCAGCGCCTCGATCTCTGCGCGCAGATGCTGCAGGAAATACAGGCCCGCGGCGTCCACGTGGTCGTCGATGATCTTGGCTCAGGATACTCCAACCTGCGGTACCTCGCCGACCTCAAGCCACGAGTCGTCAAGTTGGACCGCGAGTTGATCACCGGTTTACGAGCGGGTTCGCGGCGCTTCACCCTGGTCCGAGCGCTCGTCACATTGTGCAACGAACTCGAGGCGATGGTGGTGGCTGAATGCATCGAGACTCCTGAGGAGCTGGCTGCCGTCATCGACGCTGGCTGCCATCTCGGGCAGGGCTACGTCCTCGCCCGTCCCGCATTTCCGCCACCGCCCATGGTGTGGCCGCTCGCCTAGTACCATCGGCGGCCAAGATTCTGGCGGTCACGGTCTTTCGGAATTGAGCTACCGCAGGCACCCGGACTCAAGCGACGTTCGAGGACCCCTCGGGAAGTTCGGCCGCTCGATCGATGAGTAGGATCTTCGCCGAATGACGCTCCAGATCGAGCACGTACCAGATCACAAAGTCTCCGACGTGAACGCGCATCGGTTGCTCGGAGGCGCCGGAGAAGGTGCCCTGTCCCGTCCGACGGAGTTCCTCCGCCGTTTCGAGGATGCCGGTTAGCATTTCCTCAACGCGCTGCCGTAACTTAGGCTTGGCAGCCAGCATCTCGGACGCCTCAGTGGTCGCTTCGATCCGGTACAGCATGTCGGGGGGAAACGGTAGTGCCGCTAGGTGCCGCCGCCACGTAACCCCCGCAGCGTTCGTTCAAGCGTGGACTTTCGGTCTCGTGAGTTCAGCACCCACCCCTGGCGGCATCGGATGGCGACTCACCTCCCCGTCACCAAACGGGCGGACGAGAACGCGATGACCGACACAGCCGCAAGTCAAGCAAGCACACCGACCAGCACGAAAACCACAAACCTGATGCGGTAGGGTGGGTCGCGTCGAATCCTGCAGCGCCCACCAGAAGTCCTCTATATCCTATCGCTTGGAAGGCATCCCGTTTCATGCGGCGCATCGCGTCGAGACATTCCGCGTCATCCCCGCGTCAGCCGCGCCCGGGGCGTCAGGCCCGAAACCGGCGTTGACTGGCGCGGGCATGGGGACGTACAGGCGAACGATGGAATTCGAGTGCAGGGCATGCGGGACCAAGGCGAACTACGAGCCGAAGGATCAGCACCGGGAGGCGCTGCCGGGCGGGTGGCGCATGCACGACGTCGAGGGTCACAAGCTGCTCTTATGCGGCCCCTGTGGGCACCCCGGAAACTTCGTCGACGGACTGTCGCCTCACATCAGGCAACGGCTTCGGGCTCGCGGGGTTGCGCTCGAGGAACCAAGGGAAAGACACAAGGGTCGCCCCGGGATTGACTGGGGCGAGGTTGAGATCGGACACGACGGCGGACGCTACAAGGGAACCTTTGTTGTTGAGGAGGGCATGTTGACACTGACGCACGTCACCGCGGACGGGGGCGTACTCAGGAAGTCGGCACATGTCGGCGGAATGGGAGAGAAGAGACTTGCCCTGACGCTGCTTGGTGAGCTGATCGTTCCAGAGTCCGAGCGCGGAAAAAAATAAGGGCTGGACGAGTTGCCGGCCCAGGGCGAGTTGGCACGCTGAGTTGCGTATGGTGTTCCCGAATCTCCGGCGGTCGCTGCCCCGCGGCCCGGGCCCTCTCCCGCATTTCGTGCACGTTGGTCATTCGCGGTGGTCCCCTGTACTGTACCTTCGCATCTCCAGGGAGAGCCCCATGCCCACCTCGATCCTTGAACAGCTGAAGCAGATCACCGTGGTCGTCGCCGACACGGGCGACATCCACTCCATCCGCAAGTTCACGCCCCGCGACGCCACCACCAATCCTTCGCTCATCACCGCCGCCGCGCAGATGCCCGAATACCAGGACGTGGTGCGCGCCGCGCTGGACTGGGCGCGGCGCGAATGCGGCAAGGGCGCGCTGCGCGAGGACATCGTCAAGCTCGCGGTCGATCGGCTGGCGGTGGAATTCGGCCTGCGCATTCTCCAGATCGTGCCCGGCCGCGTCTCCACCGAGGTGGACGCGCGCCTCTCCCACGATACGGCGAAGACGCTGGAGAAGGCGCGCTTCCTCATGAAGCTCTACGAGACCGCCGGCGCAAAGCGCGAGCGGATCCTCATCAAGATCGCCTCCACCTGGGAGGGCATTCGCGCCGCGGAGGTCCTGGAGAAGGAAGGCATCCACTGCAACCTGACGCTGCTCTTCGGCATGCACCAGGCGGTCGCCTGCGCGGAAGCGGGCGTGACGCTCATCTCGCCCTTCGTGGGTCGCATCCTCGACTGGTACCTCAAGGACACCGGCCGGACCGAGTATGCGCGCGAGGAGGATCCGGGCGTCGTTTCGGTGACGCGCATCTACAACTATTTCAAGAGGCACGGCCACAAGACCGAGGTGATGGGCGCCTCGTTCCGCAACCTGGGCGAGATCCTCGAGCTGGCCGGGTGCGATCTGCTGACCATCGCGCCCAAGCTGCTCGCGGAATTGGCCAGCCGCGACGGCGAGTTGGAGCGCAAGCTCGATCCCAAGGCGGCACAGCTGATGAACATCCCGCGCCAGCAGATGAACGAGAGCATCTTCCGCGAGATGCACGAGAAGGATCGGATGGCGAAGGAGAAGCTGGCCGAGGGCATCGAGGGCTTCGCCAAGGCCCAGGCGGCGCTGGAGAGCCTGCTGATGGAGAAGATGAAGGGCGACACCTCCAATGCCGCGCGCGATCTGTTCCGCGTCTTCGATCTCGACGGCGACGGCTTCATCACCCGCGAGGAGTGGGGCGGGACCGACGCGGTCTTCGACGCGCTGGACGTGAACGGCGACGGCCGCGTCACGGCGGAGGAGATGGGCGCCGGGCTGGGCGCTGCATTCAGGCTGCAGTAGCCCGCGACCTCGAGTTGAAGCTCAGTCCACCGTAACGGTCCCCGCCTCTAGCGCCGCCTGCCGCAGGACCGACGCCGCGGCGGGCTCAGAGATGCACTGGCTCCGGTTGCCGTCTCAATCTTCGTGGAAGAAGTCGAGCGGGATCGCATTGGCCATCGCCTGCTGCCCGGCATCGCTCGGATGCAAGTGGTCCCCGCCGTCATACGCGGGCAGCATGCGCGCGGGATGCGTCGAGTCGCGGACGGCAGCGTCGAAATCGATGATCCCGTCATAGGCGTTGGCCGTGCGGATCCAATGGTTCACCGCCTGCCGCTTGACCTCCTTTTGCGGCGAATAAAAGCCGGGAATGGTCGTGCCTTCGAAAGGCGTGAGAGTGGCGCCGAACACCTTGATGCCGTTCTCGTGCGCGCGCACCACGAACTGACGCAGGCCCGCCTCGATCTCCTCCGCGCTCACCTCGTCCGTCTCCGGCGCGGCCGAACCAGGATGGCCGATGTCATTGATGCCAAGCAGGACGATCACATATCGAACGCCGGCTTGGGCCAGCACGTCGCGATCGAAGCGCGCGAGTCCCGCCGGGGCGAACAGGTTCCCGAACGCGGGCCCCGTCGGGTGAAGGATGCGGTTTCCGATGATCCCCTGATTGAGAATGCCGAGCCGCCTCCACTCGGGTCGCGCCTGCAGCCGCCGCGCGAGAACGTCCGGCCACCTGCGGTTCGTGTCCGTCGTGGAGTTCGCGCCGTCCGTGATCGAATCGCCGAATGCGACCACGGCGCCGCTCTCGGGCCCGCTCGCGACGTCGACCCCCGTCAGGAAGTGCCACGCTGTCGTCGTCGTTGCGCCGGGCAGGCTGACGGCGCCGGTGGAGTCTCCTCGTCCCGCCGCGACATAGCTCGTCTGCAGAGCGAGCAGGTGCATGGTGTCGGCCGCGGTGGCATCGGGCAGGTAGATGCTCACGGCGAGATCCGAGAGCGAGGACACCTCCAGCGTCGCCGGGTCGCTCAGCACCAGGCCCCCGGCGGGAATCG
>WNFS01012936.1_pt1 | contig 10033 bp, 8 predicted proteins | sample 5400141 | NCBI WGS metagenome assembly WNFS01 (sample SAMN13153358, study PRJNA577476) | soil metagenome | isolation source: 60 cm saprolite under Madrone tree | place: USA:California | collected 2016-06-14
CCAGATGCGCATGGTCCGCATGTTCGGCCGCATGAAACCCAACATGAAGCCCGCCGAAGCGGGAGCGGATCTTTCCGCCATCGCCGCCTCCATGATCCGCGAATTCCCCAACGATTATCCCGAAGGTTCCGACCTCAAGGTCGACGTCACGCCGCTAAAAACCGAGCTCACCCGCGACGCCAAACCCACCATGCTCTTCCTTCTCGCCGCCGCCGGTTTCGTTCTCCTCATCGCCTGCGCCAACGTCGCCAACCTCAACCTCGCGCGCATGGTCCGCCGCGAACGCGAACTCGGCGTGCGCACCGCCATGGGCGCCAATCGCGTCCGCCTCTTCCGCCAGCTCCTCACCGAAAGCTCGCTGCTCGCGCTTCTCGGCGGTGCCCTCGGCCTGCTCCTTGCCACCGGCGGCGTGCAGCTTCTCGCTGCCTACGTCGCCCGGTTCACCCCGCGCGCTCGCGAAGTCCACATCGACCTCGCCGTGCTTCTCTTCACCCTTGGCGTCGCGCTCTTCGTCAGCGTGCTCACCGGCACCGCGCCCGCCGTAGCCCGCCGCCAGGACCTCATCACCACGTTGAAAGAAGGCGGCAGCCAGTCCACTCTAGGCACTGTCCGCGGCAAACTTCGCAGCGCCCTCATCGTCGCGCAGGTCGCCGTTTCCTTCCTCCTCCTCATCGGCGCCGGTCTCACCGTGCGCAGCCTGATTAATCTTCAGCACGTCGACCCCGGCTTCCGCCCCGACAACGTCCTCACCATTCAACTCAGCCTCGATTTCTCCCGCTACACCAGCAACGAAAAAACTCTCGCCTTCTTCGACTCGCTCCTGGAAAAAGTGCAGGCCCTTCCCGGAGTCACCTCCGTCGCCGCCGCCGGCGATTTTCCGCTCGACAAATCTCCCGCCTTCAACAATCAATTCGACATCGAGGGCCAGCAAGGCAACGACACTGGAAAGCCCATCGCAGAGTTCAACGTCATCAGCCCCGGCTATCTGCAAGTCCTCGGCATTCCCTTGCTCAGTGGACGCGATTTCGACCGCCGCGATCGCCCCGAAAGCACTAAGGTCGCTATCATCACGCAAGCCGTCGCGCAGCGTCACTGGCACAACCAGGATCCCGTCGGCCGCCGCATCTCCTTCGACAACGGCAAAACCTGGACAGAGATTGTCGGCGTAATCGGCGACGTCCACGAACACGGCCTCGACGTTCCCACCAACGATTTCATTTATGTTCCGTTCTCGCAGTATCCGCAGAACGGCCCCGCGCTCATGGCCCGCACCCTGGGCGATCCCTTGGCCGTCGCGCGCACCGTCGTGCAGCGCCTCTACGAAGTTGACCCCAACCAGCCTGCCGGCCGCATCCAGTCGCTCGAGCAATATCGCGCCGACTCCATCGCCGCCCGGCGCCTCACCGCCAATCTTCTCGGCCTCTTTGCCCTTCTCGCGCTAGCTATCGCCGCCGCAGGCATCGGTGGAGTCATGGCCCTCGCGGTCAGCCAGCGCACCCACGAGATCGGCGTGCGCATGGCCATCGGCGCGCGCCCCGCCGAAATCGTCCGCATGATCCTCAGCCAGGGCATGGGCCTGGCGCTAGTCGGCGTAATCATCGGCGTAGCCACGGCCTTCGCCCTAACCCGCGCCGTGAAAAGTTTCCTCTTCGGCGTAACACCTAACGACCCCGCCACCTTCCTGGGGGTGGCCGCAGTCCTAGCCGCCGCCGCGCTAGCCGCCTGCTACCTCCCAGCCCGCCGCGCCGCCCAAGTCGACCCCCTGCGCGCCCTCCGCGCCGAGTAGGGGCGGAGTATGCTGCGCCCCTTCTAGGCAGGATCAATCCGCCCGTCCCTGTAGCTCAGGCCTGCCTTTCGGGCCTGAGGCCTTGCTCCTGACTCCTTCCAGCCTCGCGCCTCCAGCTTCGATTTCCGCGAGTCTTCTACTTCTCCAGCACTTCCCCCAAATATCCCTTCCACACCGCCGCCCACGTATGCGTCCCATGCCCATGCGTAGCGTCGCTAATCGGAATCACGACAAATTTCGCGCCCTTCACGCGTCGAATCTCCCGCTCCGCAATTCCCAGCTCCGGCGGATTGATAAAATCGTCCGCCGAATTCACATACATCACCCGCGCGCGAATCTTCTCCAACCCCGCCGACGGATCGTAATTCCGCGAAGCATTCACCGTATACAGCAAATCGTTCGCATCCAGCCCCGGCATCCGCGCCGCAAAATAATCGTCTAGATCTTTGTCCGCCGCATCCCGCGTCGGATAATTTTTCTGCATCAGCAGCGGCGCGCTCCCCGCGATCAGCAGCAAATCCAGCGCCGTGCGCAGCCCCTGCTTCGGCTCCGCCGCGTACTCCCCGCCCTTCCACTCCGGATCGTTCCGTATCGCGTCCATCACCATTTTCCGCCACACGCGATTCCGCCCCGCGATCTGCACCGGCTGGCAAGCCAGCGGCATCAGCGCGTCCATAAACTCCGGATACGTCTCCCCCCACACAAACGAATGCATGCATCCCATCGACGTCCCCAGGATCAGCCGCAAATGCGCAACGCCCAGGTGCTCCAGCACCGCGTGATGCGCCGCCACCATGTCGTCGTAGTCATACTGCGGAAATTTCGCGTGCAGCCCGTCACTAGGCTGCGACGATTTCCCGTGCCCAATACCGTCCGGCAAAATGATGTAGTACTTCGCCGTATCCAGCAGTTGCCCCGCCCCAAACAATTCCCCAGCAAACTGCGGCTGCAAAAATTGCGCCCCCGACCCGCCCGTCCCATGCAACAACATCACCGCATTCGTGACGCGCCCCTTGTCGTCGCGCGCCGGCTTCCCCAGCGCGCGGTAATGCAAACGCACCTCCGCCATCGTCTCCCCATCCCGAAACTTAAAGTCCTTAACGACGAAGTCGCCTTCTTGGATAACGACAACCTCGTCCCCAGCCAGCGGCATAGTTTGGTCGTGCCACTCCGGTTTACCCAACGACCTCGACGGGTCTTGTAGCCGCGATTTCATCTCGCGATCTTCGCCTTTGGGGGTCATCCCGAGCGCAGCGAGGGACCTGCTTTTCGCCGCAACGCCCGTCCTTATCGGCGCGCAATAGATCGACTCCCTGGCCGTCAGCCTGGCCTGTCTCGCCTCCACCCCTACCGCCGCAACCAAAATCACCGCCAGCTCAACCGTCCGCCTCCTCATCGATTTCTCCCTATTCCGTCTCCGTGTCCTCTGTGTTAAATCCTTTTCGCCTCTGCGCCCCTCCGCGAACTCAGCGTCTCTTCACCCTGAGCGACGAAGGGCGCGTTTATCTTTTTCCCCTCTCACCCTCGCAACCGCGTATGCATCTTCGCCTCTTCCGCCAAATTCTGCACCGCCAACCGCGTCTCATGCACCATCAACGCGCATCCCGACGCCAATCCCACAACCGCCACCGCTCCCGCCAGCAACGCCAGCCCCGCCGTCACCTGAAACAAAATCCTTTGCCCGTAGTACGTAACAATCGACCCTACCACGGACACCAGCGCCGCCGTCGCAAACAACCCCAGCGAACCATAAATCACGCGCAGCGCCTTCACCAGCAGCCGCGTCCGCACCTGCAACCCCGTAAGCTGCGCCGCCCAACTTTCGTAATCGTCCTGCGCCCGCTGTTGGGATTGTCCATGAGATGGATGACCCGAGCCGCCAGGCTCGAGCGCCGCCAGCTCCCGCGCCACCACCCGCGTCCGGTCCACCACCCGCGCCAATCTACTTCTGCCCGGCCCAGGGAAAGCACAAAGATGCACCGCCGGAAAATTGCCCTGCGTTCTCTGAAAAACCTGTGCACCTTCATTGGCGCAATTGCGCTCTTCTCCTACTTCTACAACTGGACCGTCGATACCCGCCATTGGTACGTCACGCTCGCCAGCGCCTTAGCCTGCTCGCTACTGTGGCTCGGCTTCTACACGATCGAGCTACATGGAGGCGGTGTCACTCATCTATCGCGCCGTTTGGCACGAATCGCCCAAGGATGGCTTTCGGCTCACATATGGACCAAGCAACTGAAATTACCCTTCCCCAACGCGCCTGAATCAAAAGAAGAACCAGAAGAAGGAATCCCCGCCGTAAGCCCGGCAGGCGGATCACCCCTGCCTGCACCCACGCTCCCGTGGCTTTCCAGCCCGGACCTTCGTCGCCCCACCTAACCGCCCGCCCCGCGCTCTCGCCTTTGTAGCGCCGCCTTCTGTTTACCCTGAGCCTCGAGGGGAGGTGGGCACATTGGTAGAAGGCCCCGGACTTCCAGTCCGGGGGAGCGGCGCCTTCAGGCCCGCGGAAAAAGCCCCTTCTTATTATTCGTAGAGGCCGGGCTTTAGCCCGGCTCCCGAGCGCAGCGATGGATCTTCGGCTCGCCGCCCCCTGTAGCGGTGCACCGTATCGGCGAGCCTATCTCGCCATCCAGCCTTTAGGGGGCGGACCTGCAAAATGTAGCGGCGTCCCCTCAGGACGCCATCTTCCGCTTTTTTAATTTGTAGAGGCCGGGCTTTAGCCCGGCTCCCGCAAGAACGTAGCGCGTTCGCAAGTCTTGTGTTATGGAGTATCCATAATCATCGCCAAATAACCCCCCAAAGAGTCAGCCTATGACCTTGAACAACGACAAGAATTTTTGGTCTGAAATCGGAACATGGATCGTGAAGGCCTATAAGGTCGTTCGCGAACCGGTTTGCTACCTCCTGGTTGTCATCACTCTCATCGCCAGCATTCTGCAAAACCAAAAAGTCCTCTTGACCTCCCTGGCCATCCTTCTCGGAATCGTCGTCCGGATTCTCTTCGAGGTTCACGCCCATACGGAACGGCAAGGGGGCGTTCCCGTTCGATACAAGAACATCTCCGATGCACGCGACAAAATCGAGGCCTGTCTGCGCGCCGCACAAAAGCAGGACAAATATGTCCGCATCCGGTGGCTGGGAATGACCATGTCTAACGTCTGGGGCACCATGGAAGGTATCTTCGATACCCTTGCCCGCGAGCGGGGTTTCAAGCTTTCGTTCGACGTGGCCATGTCAGACGCCGCATGGCTCGATAAGAATGACATCAATATCAATTGGACAGGAACAAGTGCTGACCAAAATGCACGCAAGATCCAGAAGTACAGGGTAATCAACCAGCAGCTACTGGAGGGCCAGCATTGGGATTTCAAAATACATCGCTATAGCCACATGCCCGCGGTGCATGGAGGCTTGATCAATGAACGATATCTGTTTTTGGGAATTGCTCGTTGGGAAGAAGGGACCATGAAGGCGGGCGACCGCACATACTACTATTTCGCCGCCCGCGACGGTCAAGAGGCACAAGAGCTAATTGAAGTCTTCGAAAACTGGTTTCACTTCTGTTTCGACGGCAAGCCAGATTGGCATGCGCCTTTGCCACCTGCAGCCTCTCCCGGATCTTAAACGCTGTCATCCTGAGGCTATCCGGCTTGCCCTGAGCGCCTTTGGCGAAGGGCGAGGATAGCCGAAGGACGTCAACGCCAACGCCTGCAACCAACGATCCGCGTACTACCTCCATGTTCCGCGCGAATGATTGTCATCCCGACCGTAGCGGCCCGGTTTTTTCCTGCGCTCGCCTTCTGAGCGCCGGTTTACCCCGAGGAATGAGGGGGCCGCGTAGTGGAGGGATCGTGGCAACATCGTTCACGACTGCACAACACTGGGACTCACCGTGAATTTCCTCCCCAGCGTCGTCATCCCGAGCGTAGCGAGGGACCTGCTGTTTTCTGCCTGCCCCTACGTAGCGGCGGCCTTCAGGCTGGCGCCCGGTAGCGGCGAGTTCATCTCGCCATCTTGCCCTGGCTAATGCAGTGCCGCGCCTTTAGGCCGGCGTTCTTGGTCTTGCCTCTGGCCTATGTAGCGGCCGCCGACTGCTTGCCCTGATCCTCGAAGGGTGGCGGGCGACTTTTCTTGTGCCACAGCCACGTTCCGCTCGCCGGATCCTAAACGCTGTCATCCTGGAGGCTATCCGACGAGGATAGCCGAAGGACCTCAACTGCAACACCCGCAACCAACGATCCGCGTGCTAAATCACTCGCCCCCCAAACGCTGTCATCCCGCTCGCCCCGATCCCTGAGGGGAGCGTAGCGAGGGGACCTGCTGTTTCCCTTTGTGGCACGGCCATTTCTAGCTGTGCGTCTTCAATTCCCATCGCCCCGCCCCATCCCCTCCCACCGAACACGCATTCGTCAGAATCGCCGACGCCACCACCGCCGTAAGCACCGCAAACGGATTTCCCCCGCGGAATAGTCCATAAGGGCGAGAACCTGGCGGGACGTTCCCCGGAAAACTACTCAAAGTTTACGGGAGGTGAGCAATCCACTTTTAGATAGCGCTGGCGCGGTCCGCTGCAGGAAAATGTTCATTCCATTGCTTTGCCAATTCGCGGACGCGAACCAAAACATCGGGGTAGCGGTCGGGGCCTTTCAGAGTTCGTATATGGTAGCCAGCTGCTAAGCGCCGCTTTGCGGTTTCGAAGATCTGTTCATCCAGCTCCTTCGGAGATTCAAAATACCTGCTCTTAGTTCTCCGGCTTGCCCCTGTCCCCGCCCACGAATACTTAACTAAGCCATATTTGGAGAATAGGGTGGATTGAGTGGCGACAGCGAACCGCTTGGCAGCATTCGTGGAAGAGTCCAAACATTCAAACTCAATATATACCTTATCGAACCAGTCGTTTTTGGCCGCCAAAGATACGAATTCCTTCGTGCCGGGCAAAGTGGACCCAAATTCAATCTCGTTGACATGGAACCACTTGGCGTCGTCTGCGGCGCTCTGAGGCATGCTCTCCTCTTTTAGCTCGCACTCGTAGCATGCAAGTACGACATGTTGAACTGCGTGCTCGTACTCCCATAAGTTTGTATGCAAATACGGCAGCAACCGTATGGGCCTGACCGTCATTCCCAGTTCTTCGCTTATCTCTCGAACAATTGTCTGTTCGGGTGCTTCTCCGAATTCGATTTTCCCCCCAGGGAGTTCCCATTTGCCATCCAAACCAGGTACACCGGGCGCCCTCCTCATCGACAACAGTATCTGCTGACCGCCTTGCCGCATAGCCCAGCCCCTCACCGTGAAATGATCCCGCGCTAGTCTTGGTACGCCGCAGGCTCTTCACAGTCCCAACCATCACGAGCTTCGATTCAAAATTTTACAACTTTATAATTGACTAAAGATCACCGAGTGTGGTACCTTCTCCCATGAGTTCGACGCAATCCCACTCCCCCGCGGCCAGCTATCCCCTTTCCTTTCAGTCAGCTGGAGCCTCTTTGCCCTCTTTTTTTGCACGCCGCCCTTTGTTTTCAATAGCTTGCAGCCTCTTTTCCGAAAACACCCGGGGTGGGGGTAGCCTCCCGACGTACGAGCCTTCATTCACGCACGCTAAGTCTATTCCTTCTTATCATCTACATGTAAACCAAGCAATTTCAACCAATTACGCACTCTTTTGCGCAACGGGAATCCGCCATCTCCCCTGTTTTCAGCACCTTCCGCACTCTTTTGTTGTCGATAGGGGGTGGTACCCCCCGGTTCACACCGTTTCCACGCCGGCTTCGCCTTCTTGCTTCGAGCCAGGTTTGCCGATCCACACCACGCTGCACCGCACCGCGCTCAGCGGGTCCTCATCCAGGATGAGCTCGACCGCTTGCCCGCGCCTCAGCCGGAAACTCCCGTGCAGCCGGAACCCGCGCTCCGAGGCATCCACGACCAGACAGGGAATTCTCATCTGGTTTCGTTCGAGGTTGACAACCAGGCTGGCGCGCTTCTTCGCAGCAATCCGCCTCAGGCGGCGGCCCTCCGGGACCGGAAATGTGGGCATCTTCGCCCTTCCAGGACTGGGTTAAAGATAAATACGCCTCGCCGCGTGGGAGGACAAGTGATATTTGCGGTACGCAAACGAGGGCACGAAGCGTTTCCCCAGAGTTCTGCCAGGGAAAGCAGCGTGGAAGGCGGGACACAAAATGGATGGAGATTTCGTAAGTTACGGAAAAGAAAAATCTTAGCCGCCTGTATCGTATGTCCATCCCTCCGCATCACATTCTTGTGGACGTGGATCTGAAGGAGACAATACCCATGGAACGGCGATACCCGGAAGTGGTCGGCGTGCGCCGCACCGGCTGGGCTGCTCTGGACCGCGATCCGCAGGAGGACACCGTCGAGTACGTCTGTCCCCACTGCGGCAAACGAGGACAGAAGAATGCCCGCCGTGAGCGAACGCAATATCATTTCACCGACGGCTTTTTGCAGGACCTGCAGGGCGAAGTCACCAACTGCCGCGCGTGCGGTCAGTCCCTGCGCGTAGTGCCCATAGTCATGTTGCACGATCAGGACGAAACCCGTCGCTTCGAGGCCGTCTTCTCCGACGCCCTCCCTGCCGACCTGCACAAATCCGCCGCCTGACCCCGATTGTTGTACGGGCTAGGGCCTGTGCAAGCAAAACAGGAATCGACCCCGGCTAGCGGCAGCGAAGCAGGAAGCTACGAAGTAACGGACGAAAAAAAGAGGCGCAGTGCTCGCGCGCAGCGCCTCTGAAAAGTTAAGACAAAAACATCGTTGTTGAAGTTAGCGCTACGGATGATCGTGATCGCGGTCACGATCGTGGTCATGGTCATGGTCGTCCCAATCGTGGTCGGAGTGCCAACGATGCTCGTGTTCATCCCACCAGCGATGGGCGCGGTTCCAGCAATATTCGCGCGCTTCGTGCAATTCGTGCCGAGCCTTATCGGCTTGTTTGCTTTCGCGCCCGTGATGCTCGACGGCTTCATGAAGACGATGATCGGCCCTGGCGATGCGCCGCTGGCAAGCGTCGTCATCGGCGCGCAAACGCGGCGCGCCGGTGAAGAGCAAGAAGCCCGCCAGCATTGTTTTCCCGATTCCAAGAATTCTCGACTGAAGTTTGGTCTGCATCCGGTTCTCTCCTCCATTTTGAAATGGGGCCTACAGCCGGGTTGAGGAATTTTAGCAGGACGCAAACCAATGCGAAATACAAGAAATCGCGAGGTGAAGCCTCTGCCAGTTTGCGCTACAGGTCTGAGTCGAGCTGCATGTGGTATTTCTCGAGGCCTTCGCGGATGCGACTGAAAGCTTCGTCCACCGTATCGGCGAATTGCAGCATTTTGTATTCGTCTGGGTTGATCATGCCCCAGCGCACCATGGCGCGAAAGTTCAGCACCTCATCCCAATATTTGCGGCCATAAATAATGATCAGATTGTTGCGCGGCAACTTTCCCGTTTGCAGCAGGGTGAGCATTTCCCAGAGTTCGTCCATGGTGCCGAAGCCGCCGGGAAAAACGATGAGCGCTTTGGCAATTTGCGCGAACCAAAGTTTGCGCATGAAGAAGTAGTGAAAATTGAGGCTCAGCTCGGGGCTAATGTAGGCGTTGGCGAATTGCTCGTGAGGAAGTTCAATGGATAAGCCGATGGATTTTCCGCCGGCTTCGGAGGCGCCGCGATTGGCGGCTTCCATAATGCCGGGGCCACCGCCGGAGCAAATCACGAAACGACGCGGCCGCGGGCCGAGGGTAAGCGCCCACGTAGTGATGCGGTGGGAAAGTTCGCGCGCTTCTTCGTAATAGCGCGACATTTCCAAAGCGCTCTTTGCGTCGCGGATGGCTTCGCGATGCTTGGCGCGTTCCGTGGCGGGCAGCTTTGAGGCGGGCGTTTTTTTCAGTCGCGTGAGGCGGCCTTGCGCGGTTTCGTGGGATTCGATGCGCGCGGAGCCGAACATCACGATGGTGTCGCCGATACCTTCGTTTTTGAGTTGCACGAGGGGATGCAAATATTCGGCCAAAATGCGGATGGGCCGCGCGGCGGTACTATCTAGAAATTTCGGATCCTGGTGGGGAGCTTTGGGTGCGTGCTGGGGCTTGAGTTTGACGTGCCCTAGGGACATAAGATTTCTCCAAAAGAGCGAACCTCCATTCTAGGAATTGCGGGGAGCGACGGCAACGTCTGAGGGCGGAGTTGCGTCGAATTGGATACACTGGGCACGGAGGCCCGCCATGAAGAAACCTCCTTTTCTGTTCACGTTGC
>WNFS01007231.1_pt1 | contig 10031 bp, 10 predicted proteins | sample 5400141 | NCBI WGS metagenome assembly WNFS01 (sample SAMN13153358, study PRJNA577476) | soil metagenome | isolation source: 60 cm saprolite under Madrone tree | place: USA:California | collected 2016-06-14
CGCGGGGGCTGCGAACGGCGTTGGTGTCGAAGTGAATGACCTGGCCGACGGCATGCACGCCTCGGTCGGTACGGCCGGCGCAGATCGCGATGACGGGTTCACCGGCGACGAAGGATATCGCCGCCTGCACGGCGTCCTGTATCGATACCGAGTGCTCTTGCGACTGCCAGCCGGCGTAGTCGGTGCCGTCATACTCCAAAAGGGCGGCGACGCGGCGGGCTTTGGGTCCCGGTCCAGAGGCCCCCACGCTAACCGGGCAGAGTCTCGATCAGCCGTTGCGCTTCCTGTTTCTGGCTGGCGGAGCCTTCCTGCACGACCTCGTCGAGAATGCTGCGCGCGCCTTCGGGGTCGCCCATGTCCATGTAGGCCCGCGCCAGGTCCAGCTTGGTCCCTACCTCGCTCATGGTCACCGGTTCCAACTCGACCGGCGGGAAATCGTCGGCGTTGAGCTTCGCGGTCCGATTGGTCGACGAGATCGCCGCCAGCTTGTTGGTGGGCGCCTCGGAGCCATTCATCGCTTCGCCCACGTCGTGATCGACGCGGCTGCGCTGACTGGCCTCGAATACTTCACTCGAGAACACGTCGTCTTCCGAACGCGGCTGCTCGACGGTGTCGCCGCTTCCCAATGCATTCGCCAGCCGATCCAGATCCAGGTCGATGCTGTCGCCGCTGAGGCCGCGCAGCTTCGAGGTGGAATCCACGTCGACCTTCTCCGCATCATGCACATCCGAGTATTCGGGCGATTTCAAGCGCGACGTGGAATTGACGTCGAACTTCCCCGGCATTTGCACCGTGGGCGCGGATTCGGGGCCCAGCACCGCGGTCTTGACGTCCTCCTGGCCTCCGTCGAGATCCGCGATGAAGGACGCTTCCAGCTCGCGCTCCAGGTTGGTCAGATCGCGATCGCGTGAGCGGTTCTCCATTTCCGCCATCATGCGCCGCGACTTTTCATCGAGGCCGGCCACCATCGTCGGCGCATCGGCCGGATGGTCGGTCTCTTCGAGGTGTGCGTTGCTGACCGACGGCGTCCCGGTCTGTTCGAGCTGGTCGAGATCCAAGCCCAAATCGTCGATGGACACCTCGGCGGTTTGATCGGCGTTCACCGACCCCAGCTTGGAGGAAATACGGTCGCGCACATCGTCGCCTCTCAAGGTCGGCGATTCCGTCGTGGGCGCGTCGGTGAAGCCCATCATCTCGGACTCGACGGTCGGTTCATCGCGCGGCGGCATCTCGCGGGTCGGGGACTCGTCCGAACCGCGTTCCGGCGCATCCAAGGTAAAGTCGAGATCGGATGAGGTGCGGACGGCGGGCGATTCGCCCGTCGACGCCGTATCGTCGCCCTCTTTGGCGAAGGAGTGATCCAACTTGCTGCGCTCGCCCTCCGGGTCGCCGAACAAGTCGATATCGACGCGGTTCTCTCCGCCCTCGAGATTCAAGTCGACCAAAGCGCCCGCGCCGCGGCCGCTTCCGGCGGTGGTTGCGAACAAAGGCTCGTCGGGGCAAATCTGCTTGCCCATGATGACGATCTTGTCCCACTCGCCGGCGGGGGCACGGTCGCGCGTCGCCTCCAGTCCCTTCGCCGTTTGCAGGAACGCGTCCTTGTTGCCCCAAACGAAATAAATCTCCAGCAGCTTGAGGCGCAGATCGCGCCGATCGGGTTCGCGCTCGAGTGCAATGCGCACCAGATGCTCGACATCGTGTCGTCGGAAACTTTGACATCGTCGTGCGTGTCGGCCAGGCTTTCGGGTGCGGCATCGAATTCCGGCATGCGATGTTCGCCGGATTCCTCGACCACGAATGAATCGTCGCCCCTGCGCATGCCGGTGAGCTTGGCGCTCGGATCGCGGAAGTCGGCGACGCCGGTCGTTTCCAGCCCGTGCAAGTCGCCTCCGCCGGCGCGTCGCCGCCGCCAAGCGGCGAACATCAGCACGCCGAACAACGCGATGATCACCGCGGCCGGCATCCACCAATGGGCAGCCACCCAGTCGATCCAAGATCCTGACTCTTCAGGCGGCACCACGGCCGGTTTCTTTTGCACGACCGTCGACGGCGCGGGCACGGGCACCGGCGGTGAGGTGCTTTCCACCGGCGGCGGCACCGGAGTTGCCGTGGGCGCAGAGGGCGTGGATGCGGGCGCCGTCGGCGCGGGCGGAGGAGCCGCGGTAACCGACGGTGCGGGCTTCGTTTGAGCAGGCGGCGGCGTTACGGGAGCCGGCGCCGTGGCCGGCGCGCCGAGCTTGCGCTGCAGGGCGCTGAGCTCGCTGTTTCGGATATCGATCAAGCGATGCGATTCTGCGAGCTGCCCTTCCAGATCCTTGACTCTCTCCCTGAGCGCTTGCGCTTCCGCGGTGGCTGCATTCGCATCGCCGGCCCCGGTCGAACCGCCGCCGGCGCCCGGAGTCACGAGACGCAGGTGACCGCCGGATTCGCTGCCGCCCGCGCCGCGCCACGCATTCATCTGGCGGTGCACTTCACTGGTGGCCTCGGATTGATTCAAAGCGGCAATATCATCCGCGCCCGGCACACGCAGCACTGCGCCGCGCCGTAAAATATTGATGTTCCCGCCGAACGCGTCAGGATTCGCGCGATACACCGCCATCATGGTTTGATCGATGTCCGCCTGCCTCACCGGCACATTGGCGCGCAAGCTCCGCGCAATCTTGGTCAGCGTATCCCCCTTGCCCACCCGATAGGTGTTGCCGGCGAGCGGTGCGGCCGGCTCTGGCGCGGCGGCGGACGGGGTGGCCGCGGGCGCCCGATTGGGAGCCGGCGGTGCCGCGGCGGGCGCGGGCCGGCGCGTCGGAGCGGACGAAACGGTTGGCGCGGCGACCGGAGCTGCGCTGCTCGCGGTCTCGCCCGGCGTGTACACCGGCGGGTCCAGCAATACCGTGTACTCGCGCATGAGGCGGCCGCGCGCCCAATTCACTTCGATCAAGAAGGTCACGAACGGCTCAGGAATCGCGTCGGTGGAATGCACCAACAAGGTGTCGCGGCCGTCCTTGCCCTTGCCCACCTTGAAGGTCAGCGTCGACAGGAACGGCGGCCGCTCGATGCCATAGCGGGTGAACGCATCGCGGCCGGCCAGGCTCGCGCGCAGGGCAGTCAATTCATCCGGGGTGGCCGCAATCAGGTCGATCTCAGCATTCATCGGCTCGTTGAGCGCCGATTTCAAATGGATCTCACCCAGGCCAAGCGCCCAAGACGAGGACGGCCACAAAAACGAGGAGGATAGCAGGCACGCCATCAGCAGTAGGCGAGGCATCGGCTCGAACATTTCTTCTCCCGGGAATCTGGCAGGCAAGCGGGTAAAGCTCATTGTGCTATAGGAGCTTGCAATCGAATTCTCACTTGCCACTTACCTTTTACATAAGCGAATAACTATATCTCACTGGGGTCTATTTACCAAAATATGGGCCACTGAAACTGCGTTATGTGCCGCACATTTCCGAACATTATCGGCCATGACCCAAAAATTTAGAGCGCGGTCACGAGTCAAATCCGCCCGTAGACGGCCTACATATACCTTATCGGGTGCCATTGCCAATGTGGCAGGCGTCGGGAATTCCATGGTCGAACCCGCTTCGATGACGCTGAGGCCCCTGCCGCGTTGCAACACTGCCTCCGCCTCAGCGGCGCCTAAATGGCGCTCGAAGCTGGCATGCACTGCCAGGCTATGGCCGAAGAACACCGGTACCCGCACCGCCGTCGCATTGATCTTGAGAAGCGGCAAGTCCAGCACTCGGCGGCACTCCTCCCACAAGCGCCGCTCTTCGCGCGATACGCCATCCGCCTCCAAAGCATCCACTTGCGGAATCACATTGAAGGCGATCTGCCGGCCAAACGCCCGTCCCCTCGCCTTCTTGCCGCTCAGCATGGCCACGGTCTCCCCGGCGAGCTCATCCATGGCGGCGCGTCCGCTGCCCGACACCGCTTGATAGGTTGCCACCTCGGCGCGCTCGAGGCCCGCGAGGGCGTGCAGCGGCGCGAGCACGGTGGCGAGCGCCACGCTGGCACTCCCCGGCAGCGCAATCAGACCCTGTGTGCCGACGGCATCCAGAGCGTCGGGGTTGACATCCGCCGCCACCAGCGGCACATCCGCGCGCGCCCGGAACGCGGCGGAACCGTCGATGACCCACGCATGCGCGGCGGCCGCTTCGGCGTAGCGCTCGGACAGTGCCGCACGCCCGCAAAAAAAGGCCAGGTCAACGCGCGAAAAATCAAAAGCCGCGACGTCGCTCACCGGAAGTGTCTTCGCGGATTCCGCTCCCTCGTCCGTCACCGGCCGGCCCACATTGCGTTCGTCATCGAGCGCATGCAATTCGGCAAAAGCGATCTTCCGCGCACGCAGCTCGTCGATCACGGCCTCGCCGATCAGGCTCGAGACGCCGACCACGGCGATGCGCAACCCGGCCTTCATCGCGGGTACCGTCATTGCGTGATGACCGGCGTGGTGCGGACCACATCCCCGCACTGGGCGCGAAACCGCAGATAGTGATCCATCAACACCAGCGCCATCATGGCCTCGGCGATGGGCGTCGCGCGAACGCCGACGCAAGGATCATGCCGTCCGGTGGTGACGACCTCGGTGGGCTTGCCGTGAATGTCGATGGTCTTGCCCGGCAGGGTGATGCTCGAAGTGGGCTTGAGCGCCAGGCTCACCACGATGTCCTGGCCCGAGGAAATACCGCCGAGCACGCCGCCGGCGTGATTGCTCGTGAAGCCCTGCGGGGTGAGCGCGTCGCGATGCTCGGAGCCGCGCTGTTCGACCGCCCGGAAACCCGCGCCGATCTCCACGCCCTTCACGGCATTGATGCCCATCATGGCGCTCGCCAGGTCCGCGTCGAGCCGTTCGAACACGGGTTCACCCCAGCCCGGCGGTACGCCCCGCGCGATGACGGTCACGCGCGCACCGATGGAATCTCCCGCCTCGCGTATGCGCCAGATGAATTCTTCGAGCTCCTTGATGCGGGCCGGATCCGGGCAGAAAAAGGGATTGTCGTAGGCACTGGCCGGGTCCACCGGCTGCAGCACCAGCGGGCCCATCTGCGCGAGATATCCGTGAATACTGACCTGCAGCCGCTCCCGCAGAAACTTCCGTGCGATGGCCCCGGCCGCCACGCGCATGACCGTCTCGCGCGCCGAGGAACGCCCGCCGCCGCGATAATCGCGAAAACCGTACTTCTGCTGATAAGTGTAATCCGCGTGACCGGGGCGAAATCGGTCCTTGATCTTCTCGTAGTCGCGCGAGCGCTGATCTTCATTCGCCACCAGAAGGCCGATCGGCGTGCCGGTGGTCTTGCCTTCGAACACGCCCGACAAGATCCGCACCGTGTCGGGCTCGCGGCGCTGGCTGGTGTACTGGGACGTGCCCGGGCGCCGGCGCTCGACGTCGGCCTGCAAGTCCGCCTCGCAGAGAGCCAGACCCGGCGGGCACCCGTCCACCACGCAACCGAGTGCGGGGCCGTGGCTCTCCCCAAAACTCGTCACCGTAAAGACACGACCGAATGTATTGCCCGCCACTCGCTAGCTCTCCTCGTCCAAATCCCGCGCCCTCAGCAAGAATACTCCCCCGCCGCCCATCGCGATCTGCGGCCAAACAAACGGGAGCCTCCGAAAGGTGCGTAGCAGCGTGTCTTCGGTATTGCCGACTTCCACGACCAGAATGCCGTCGCTGCGGAGGTGCCGCCGCGCCCCGGCGAAAATCGCCCGCACCGAATCGAGGCCGTCGGCGCCCGAGGCGAGCCCAATTCTCGGCTCGTGCTCATACTCGCGCGGAAGTCTGCGCATTTCCGCGCGCCCGACATAGGGCGGATTGCTCACGATGATATCGTAGCGGCGGCCCTTCACGGCGTCGAAATAATTCGATTGCAGCACCCTGACGCGCTTTTCCAGGTTCAGGCGGCGCAGATTGCGGCGCGCCACCTGCAGCGCAGCCGCGGACACGTCGACGGCATCCACTTTTGCCTTGGGAAAGGCCATGGCACAGGCCAGTGCGATCGCGCCCGAGCCGGTCCCGATATCCAGGACCCGCCGTACGCGGCGCGCATCCACCCAAGGCTGAAAGCGCTGCATGACGAGTTCGGCGATGGGCGAGCGCGGCACCAGGACGCGCTCGTCCACATACAGTTCGAGACCGGCAAAGAAAGATCGGTGCGTGAGATAAGGCAGCGGCATGCGTTCCGCGATACGCCGTGCGAGCAGCGCATCGATCCGTGCCGCCCGGCGCACGCTCAATCGTTTGGAATAGGCGCTCGAACCCAAGTCGTGGTTGAGCCCGGCGATGAAGAACACGAGCTCAGCAGCCTCGTCGCGTGCATTGTCGGTGCCGTGACCGAAGTGCACGCGCGCCGATTTGAGCGCGCGCGCGACCCGATCGATGGCCGAGCCCACGGATTCGCCGGCGGCTTCACGTCTGGCGGCGGCTTCACGTCTGGCGGCAGCTTCACGTCCGGTCAGAGCGGCGTCAGCGGCTGTGTGGGATAATCGGCGCATGGCGGCTCAATCGAAATACCTGTCGTTAGTGATCTTGTGCATCGTCGGCATTGCGGGCTTCGCCGCCTCGGCAATATGGCGCCACCGCGCGCCCCCGGTTGATCTGTCCACGGGAACCTATCTCACGCTTAAGCAAGAGGCGCCGGATTTTAGCCTGATCGACCAACAAGGGCGGGGCTTTAGCTCCGCGAATCTACGGGGTCACTGGTCCTTGCTGTTTTTCGGCTATACGAATTGCCCGGATTTTTGCCCGACGACGCTCACCACCCTGGCCGCGATGCAGAAACGCCTGCGTGCAGCCAAGGCGCAGGTGCTGCCGCAAGTGATCTTCGTGTCGGTCGACGCCAAGCGGGATACCCCCGCGCAAATGGCCAAGTACGTGCCGTATTTCGATCCCGAATTCATCGGCCTCACCGCCCCCGATCAGCCGAGCATCGAAGCCGTCGCCAAGAAGCTCGGAGTCAGCGTGATCATCCGGCCGGCATCCGACGGCGCTTACACCGTCGATCACTCCGGCGCCATTTTCGTGTTCAACCCCGACGGACGACTCACCGCGATTCTGAGCGGCCCCTTCAGCGTGGAGGCCTTGCAGGGTGATTTCCAGCGCATCGTGGCCGCGCGCGGCGTCCTCTCCGGCCCTGCATGAACGACCAGGGCGGCGCGAGCGGCAGTGGGGGTACGACCCGCGGCGGCATTCGCGAGCGGCTGTTCGTGTGGCTTCAATACCTGCTGCCGCAGCACGGACTCTCACGGCTGGTACTGGCGGCGACCCGGGTGCGCACCGCGTGGTTCAAGAATTGGACCATACGCGGCTTCCTCGAGCTTTACCGCGTCGACATGACTGAAGCCGCCGAGAGCGATCCCTACCGCTACGGAAACTTCAATGAATTCTTCACCCGCGCCCTGAAACCCGGCGTACGCCCGATCGCGAGCGACCCTGCCGCCGTCGCAAGTCCCGTGGATGGCTGCATCAGCGAAGCGGGCACGATCGATCGTGACCGGCTGTTCCAGGCCAAGGGGCGCGACTACCGATTAACGGAGCTGCTCGCCGCACAGCCCTGGGCGAGCCGCTTCGAAGGCGGCTCATACGCCGCGATCTATCTCGCGCCTTTCAACTATCACCGCGTGCATATGCCGCTTCGCGGCGTACTGAAGGAGACCGTGTACGTTCCCGGCCGCCTGTTCAGCGTCAATGCCGTGACGGCGCAGCATGTCCCCAGGTTGTTCGCGCGCAATGAGCGCGTCTTGACGCTGTTCGACTCGGATGCAATGGGCGAGTTCGCCTTGGTGCTGGTGGGGGCGCTCAATGTGGGCAGCATGGCCACCGTGTGGGCGGGCGATATCACGCCCGCGGCGCGGCGAGTGGTCACCCGGATACCCGGCCCGCCGACGTCGCTGGAGAAAGGCGCGGAGCTCGGCCGGTTCAATATGGGGTCGACCGTGATCCTGTTGTTCGAGCCGAATCGCGTGCGCTGGCATGGCGAGGTGCACGCGGGCAGCGTGGTGCGGCTGGGGCAGCCGCTGGGAGTCATCTCGTGAGCTGGCGCCCGACGGCAACCTTGAGCGCTCTGCAACGCCGCGCGGCGATGTTGGCCGCCGCGCGCTCATTCTTCGCCGGCCGCGGCGTGCTCGAAGTGGAAACTCCGGTATTGAGCAGCGCCGCCGTCAGCGATCCGCAAATCGAATCGCTGGCGACTCGGGTCGCCGGCATGGGCGCACCGGCGTATCTCTGCACCTCTCCTGAATACGCCATGAAGCGGCTGCTGGCGGCCGGCTTCGGCGATATCTACCAGATCTGCAAGGTGTTTCGCGATGGAGAGCGCGGCCGCTGGCACAATCCTGAGTTCACTCTCATCGAGTGGTACCGTCTGGGGTTCGATGATGCGGCTCTGATGACCGAGGTCGAGGCGCTGATCGGCTGCCTCTTGGCGCCCCATCAGCTCGCGCCGGCGGAACGGTTGAGCTACTCGGCGGCCTTGCAGCGGCACGCCGGAGTCGACGCGCACGGCGCGAGCGACAGTGATCTCACCGAATCGGCGCGGCGACACGGCATCGTTTGCGATGCCGAGCTCGACCGCGATGCCAAGCTCGACCTCTTGATGGGCCTGGTCGTGGGTCCGCGCCTCGGGCTCGAGCGGCCGTGCTTCATCTGCGACTACCCCGCCTCACAGGCGGCGCTCGCTCGATTGAAGCCGGGGCTTCGGGTCGCGGCACGCTTCGAGCTCTACCTCCACGGCGTTGAATTGGCGAACGGCTTCCACGAACTGGTGAATGCCGGCGAACAGCGAGCGAGGTTCACGCGCGAATTGAGCGTGCGGCGCGCGAGAGGCCAAGTGGAACCGCCGCTGGATGAGCGCTTGCTGGAGGCGCTGGCAGCGGGCATGCCGGATTGCGCCGGTGTCGCCTTAGGGTTCGATCGCCTGGTCGCCGTTGCCTTGGGAGCGCCGCGGCTCGGCGACGCCATGGCCTTCACCATCGACAATGCGTAATGCCCAAGGCCTGGGGGGATGGGGAGCTTCAAGGCAACGAAGAACACAGTTGCCTTGAAGCTCCCCATCCCCCCAAGCCTCTCACGCTGGGCCGCTCAACATCAAAATCGCTGTCGAGATACCGGGGCTGCCTAGTTCTTGCCGCGCGACAGGTACTCGCCCGTGCGGGTGTCGATGCGCAAGATCTCGCCTTCGTTGATGAACAGCGGCACCCGCACCACGGCGCCGGTTTCCAGCTTCGCGGGCTTGGAGCCGCCGGTGGCGGTGTCGCCGCGAACGCCGGGATCCGTCTCGATGACCTTGAGCTCCATGTGCGCGGGCGGCGTCACCTGCAGAGGGACGCCGTTCCACAGGGTGACGACGCACATCGTGCCGTCTTTCAGCCACTGGGCACCGTCGCCCACCGCTTCTTTGGACGCCGTCAGCTGTTCGAAGGTTTCGGGCACCATGAAGTTGAAAAAGTCACCGTCCCTGTACAGGTACTGCATGTCCGTATCCACCACGTCGGCAGCTTCGACCGTATCCCCGGATTTCCACGTGCGCTCGATGGTCCGGCCGGTTTTCAGGTTGCGCACCCGAACACGATTGAAGGCCTGGCCCTTGCCCGGCTTGACCATTTCGTTCTCGACGATCGCGTACGGGTCGCCATCGATCAGGATCTTGAGACCGGACTTGAATTCGTTCGTGCTGTAGTTCGCCATCGAAGGCCTCGGACTTGAAGGGCGCGTATGATAGCCGCAACCCCTGGCCTTGGCCAATTCCGGGATAATTCGCCCGCTCGGGCGAGTCGCCGGCAGCCTTAGGGGGGTTGACGGCGGTCCCAGAATCGATAGACCTCAGGGTGTTACACTTTGCGCCCATTTTTGGAGGATTTTGACCCGTGAGCGAACAGGGGGCCGTTCCGATGATCGTCATGACGCGGTCGCAGGACCACGTCGAGGCGATCAACAGCACGCTGCGCAAGGCCGGCCACCCGGTGCATTGCACGTGGCTGCCGGATGCGCGCGACCTCGGGGATGCCCTGACGCAGCTCAACCCCGAGATGCTGGT
>WNFS01016889.1_pt1 | contig 10031 bp, 13 predicted proteins | sample 5400141 | NCBI WGS metagenome assembly WNFS01 (sample SAMN13153358, study PRJNA577476) | soil metagenome | isolation source: 60 cm saprolite under Madrone tree | place: USA:California | collected 2016-06-14
TCAATCGACCGCCTCGGCTATGAAAAAGCCGCCCCAATCCAGTCCGAAGCTATTCCGTTGATTATGAGTGGAAGCGATGTAGTCGGCCAATCGCAGACGGGTTCGGGAAAGACGGCAGCTTTTGGAATTCCCGCGGTCGAACTTGTGGATCCGCATCTGCGCGCCGTCCAAGTTATTATCCTCTGCCCTACCCGCGAGTTAGCGGTTCAAGTCGCAGAAGAAATATTCAAGCTCTCCATGTTCAAACGGGGGGTTCAATCAGTCCCAATTTACGGCGGTCAATCGTACGACCGCCAGATCCGGGCCTTGCAGCAGGGTGCACAGATTGTCATCGGTACGCCCGGCCGAATTCTTGACCACATCGACCGCAGAACCCTCGCCATGGATCAAGTTAAAATGGTCGTTTTGGATGAAGCGGACGAGATGCTCGACATGGGCTTTCGCGACGATATTGAACAAGTGCTGAAGAACGTTCCGACAGAACGCCAGTTTATCTGCTTTTCGGCTACGATGGCCAAAGCGATTATGGATCTGATCAATAAGTTCGGCCGCGATCCGCAGGCGATTCGGATTGAACACAAGGTCCTGACCGTCCCCACGGTTGAACAAGCTTACTACGAGATTCGGGGCCGATCCAAGACTGAGGCTTTGACCCGACTCATCGATATTCATGACCTCAAGCTCGGTATCATTTTTTGTAACACGAAGAGAATGGTGGACGACCTTACTGATGAATTGGTGGCTCGCGGCTATTCCGCTGATCGCATTCACGGCGACATGAGCCAGGCTCAGCGCGATCGGGTAATGTCGAGATTCCGGAACTCAGGGCTCGAATTCCTCGTTGCGACTGATGTGGCTGCTCGCGGGATTGATGTCGACAACATCGAAGTCGTTTTTAACTACGACCTACCCTGGGACGAAGAAGATTACGTGCACCGGATTGGGCGAACCGGACGCGTTGGCAGATTCGGGCGAGCATTCTCGTTAGTGGCTGGACGCGAGATTTACAAATTGCAGAGCATCGAACGGTACACAAGGATGAAAATTGCGCGGCACCAAGTGCCCTCTGCCGACGAAGTCGAGGAGAAACGTGGGAACCTCTTTTTCGAGAAGATCCGCGCGGCACTTCAAAGGGGCGAAGGGGTTTTCGTCGACTGACATCGCCTGCGCAATGATTCACGAATTGCGGAAGGACGATACGCGGAAACTCAAACGCCAGGGAACAGGGCCAATCAAAGAGTCACATCGCGGCCAATTGAGAAACAAAAAGCAGCGAAACGCTGATTCTCGAGAAAGAGGCAGAAGCAGGTAAGAACTTTTTATGCAGTTACTTGCACGTCGCGGAAAAAACAAAATGGGTTTAAAAATCGGATTAAATTCACAAACATTATGGGAGATTACAAAGGTCGTAGGAACCTGAGGCAGCGGAAAAGGCGCTTTGCTAAGGACCAACGGATTAAGATTAAGGCCCTTGCCACCGCTGAAAAGAGAACCACTCCGCTACCCGGTACCGCGGAACAGGGCAGGGCTTAACCGGAATTAAGCGACCGGGTATTGCCGCAGTCGCGGCCTAAAGACGCCGCCCACCGCGTTTTCGCGATCAACCCAGTCGCCAATTTTTTGAAAAAATAACGTTGAAGTGAATTTTTGAAGCCGCCATTACGTCGAATTCCTCCGACGACAAACTTTCTCACTGAGGGGCGGTTCCTCCGGCGGCAAAGCGCCGGGAGGCAAATGCGACTCATGAACTAATAAATAGGAGAAGGAGGAAGGGCAACGACGAACAGTTGGAATTGTCAGGTTTTGTCGGACAAACCGTGACGGCACCAACTTTTTCCTAACGTTTGCCCGGCCTTATGACTACCGAAGACGTTATCAAGGCGTTGGGCCGGTATACGAATGAGGCTGAGGAGAGTGATCGGCGGACGGCAGCAATGCTGGGTATCAAACGCGCGACTTTGAGAGCGTGGCTGGATGGTGCAGATCCACCTAAAAAGTGTATCCTGGCACGCTTAGCGGGGTTTCTTAGGCGCGCCGGCTATTTGTAATGTGTCATGCGCTGCATCAAGTATTAACGGAGACCAAGGACGATGAAAAGCTTTTGGGTGAACGGCTACTCCGGCCGGGAGGAGAGATGGGCAGTGGACGGGCATAGATGGGTAGCTGCCGAACCGAGGAAAAACGAGTTCGACCTTTGGGGTTATCAGGATGATACGCCTGAGATTGTCTACCTTGGAAGGGGTGCCAACGAAGAGAAACTCGAGAAATTAGCCGATCAATTCCTTTTGGGTGACCCGGAGATAATCAACCCTCCCTTTTTTCTCAAAGGCGCTTCAGGCAGGTTTTCCCAGAGGGAGGAACCGAATTGAGTCCGAGGGGAGGAGCGCGCGCGGGATCTGGACGAAAGAAGGGCAAGAAAACTTCAGAGACAGTTCAGATCACGGCGCGCGTCGAGCGCAAAACGGCAGGCAAGCTCCGCGGGGCCGCTAAGCAACGACTTGAAGAAGAGCGCAGACTTCGACCTCGGCGCAAACGACTGAGCGTTGGAAAGGTCCTCGACGAGTTGGCTAAACAACTCTGACACCAACCCATCATGGGGCCGCTAAAACCGTTGCACTTCGAACAGCGGCAAAAAGAATTATGAACGCCAAACTTTCAAAAGCAGTTTGCTCTGTCTTCGAAGCCACCAGGATGACGGTGCGCAAGGGCTCTTTTTCGGCGACATGTCAGCCCATCTGACTGGTGTGATAGGCCCGCACAACCCCCGGTAGCGCTAAGAAGATTGACGGTCGGTTCATCGAGCGCGATCATGAGACGTATTGAACAGAAAGCGAGCGGCCGGACATCGCGCTACGCAGTGGTAAAAACTTTGACCGTCGGCCTTGACCCGGCGAAAGCGCATAAGAACTTCTTACATGCCTGAAGCGTATTACCTGCAAGTTACCCTCGAGCCGCACCACAAGCATTCAGGTTCGACAACTGGAAGAAGAATTCTTTTCTTAGCCGAGGTGCCGGTTGAGGCGGCAAAAAAGTCCGCAACAAATCCTGATGACGAAAAGGCGTTATACCAAGAAGCGGAACGCCTCGCAGGGGACCTGGCACCTATGGCGATGACCGGCTCCTCCAGGCAAACGGGAGAAGATATTATGCGAACGTCGTATCATGCGATTCCGCGCCCACCGGATTACCTTATTGAACGGACCGCGGACGCAGAGAAAGACGGGGTCCGTTTGTGGTTGCTCGGCGCGAACGTCGAGTAGGCTATCCGAGCCGGTAAACGATACGTGCTTTACTGAGATCATAAGGAGACAGCTCCATCTTTACTCGATCTCCCACGGTCAGACGAATGAACCGTTTTCTCATCTTTCCCGAGATATGGGCAAGTACAAGATGGTTATTCGAAAGCTCTACCCGAAACATTGTTCCAGGGAGCACAGTGGTAATCTTTCCTTCAGTGACGATTGAACTCTCGGCAGGCATAATGGGTTAAAAGCTTGGTTGAATTGCTTCAGATATAGATTGAATCACATCCCGACTGCCCGAGCAGGAAATAGCGAATGTTGTCCCATCCTCGGACAGGAAGGGACAAACCGGCCGGGCCTCGAGATGAGAACTGCCCGGGTGCCGCCTTTCCCGCCTTCTTCCTTCGGGCGAGCTTCATTGACAGTAAGATTGCGGCCGTCGAGTTCCTTGCCCTCGAGGGCGCCTATCGCCGCCGTGCCTTCTGCAGCGCTGCTCATGGTCACAAAAGCAAAGCCGCGTGATCGACCGGTGACGCGGTCAGTGACGAGGTGCACATCAGTAACAGTTCCATACTGTCCGAACAGATCCTTCAGATCAGGGTCGGTAGTACTAAACGAGAGATTTCCAACGTAGAGTTTCATAGTGTGGTGATCGAACGAATGCTTGCTACAAAGCCGTTCCCGAGAACCGGGTTACAAATCACCATTGAGAAAATCAACTGACGATCTTCCGTGCTATGAAAAAGAAAGCGAACGAACAGCGCCAATCTCCCTCGAATCGCCCAGAACACAAGAGAAAGTTTGAGGTCACCGCAGAAGCGCATCTTCCGGGGAGAGGCCGCTTCTCCATCGCGAAATTCCAGGCTCTGGAGCCGCTCAGGAAGCGGCATCGGAAGAAATGGGACTTTTAAGTCCAGGCACACCAGAGTGGAAAAGAAGAGAATCCCATGGCAGGAGCGCAGAACAAAGCAGTCGTCGGTGATTTTCTTGATGGCGCCGAACACATATCCCGGTACCGCGTAACCGAACCTATACGCGACGAGGAATTAGCCATTCCCGTTTCCGTGTGTCAAGAATACAGATGACAAAACCAAACGAATTCAGTCTGGCCGGCGCGATCGTTTTCGCAGTAGCGATGGTGACACTGTACCTTACATCGACAATTTATCACGCGTTGCCACGAGGCAGGATCAAGCGTCTCTTCCGTCTGTTCGATCACTCGGCAATTTTCCTGCTAATTGCCGGCACATATACACCCTTCGCCCTCGGAGCCTTACGCGGTGTATGGGCTTGGACGCTCCTTGGCGTTGTCTGGGGTCTTGCTATCCTCGGCATAGGCTTCAAAGTTTTTGGCGGCTTGAAATATCAATCGCTCTCAATTTTGTGGTACGTCTGTATGGGTTGGATGGCATTGTTCGCCATTCGCCTATTTTGGCTGCGCGTAGGATTCCAAGGATTGCTCTGGATTATATCTGGAGGCCTTGCCTACACCTCAGGAATCGGGTTCTACATGGCGAAGCGTCTTCCATACAACCACTTGATCTGGCACCTCTTCGTGAGCGCGGGAACCGCCTGTCATTTCTGCGCCGTCCTCTGGTATGCAGGGTAGGGAGGGAGTCACGGACACCCTCGTGTACCGTCTCGCATATAATGGCTGCACTAAGGGCGCGTAAAATAATCTTACTTCTCTCGTAAAATCCGCTTCTTGTCGGAAAATATAGAAACAAAATATTTACGAGTTATATTCCCTGCTTTTTCTTCCGCCTTATAGTATGCGCCGATCGTTTCGTATAAATCGTAGTAGCCCAAACAATCACTGATGGAAGGCTCGAACCGTTTAATGCGCCAGCCGCCAAGAGCCCTTAACTCGGTAGTGCGATAGTCTAATTCGGTTCCGCCTCCCCTTGGGTCCTTTGCTTTCGCATCCCGGGGCTCCATTTTGGTAAGCAAATCGCCAAACGCCCTAAGTATTTCTGTTCTTCCACGACTCCAATTCAATTGAAGTATAACTGTCGAAACTTGGTCAGCGCCTTCTCCCACCGTGACATTGGGTATGCTCATTTTGTCCGGTGAGCAATTCAACTGATCTTCAAGCATCGGGCTAATCAAATCCCAATCGACTCTCGACTTTACCGGAATTAGAGGATTCCGTAAAAAGGCCGCAATGGGCGATGCCGGCAAAGTTGCATAATACGTTCGAATTTGTTCGATTCTTGACACTCGCTCATCAGCTTCAATGGAAAGATATGGCCTATCCGGCCACTCAGGGGAAAGAAGCCCAAACCAACCTCCGATCGGTGTTAATGGACGCTGTCTCAAATATTCAAGGCACTCGGGGAAACTTGTGGGCGCGCCGGCTCTCCACTCGGTAGTCGGACTCAATAGGGGCGGATGCATTCGGACCGCCTCTCTTGCGAATTCATAGCTCCAGCAAATCCATGTCTCGGCTTTTGAGATCCCCCTGAAATCCCATTCGTCCGAGGAAAGTACCTTCCTTTTGCTCGAGCTGTTCATTTGACCCTTTCAAATTTGGCGTGGAGTTCGGGATGGCCTGGAATTGCCGCCCAAATCTTCGGTGGGACACCAATACCCTTCGTACGCTCCTTTCGCGAGGTGTTTTCATTCGGTTCTGTCCGAGGCTTCGGCTGGCAATCGGGAGCTGGGGTCGACCGCTCGTCGCACCGGCTCAAGCTCCAGATGCGTACCATGCTTTATTCATCTCGCGACTGGCGTGGGCATTCAGCTTTTGGCCGATCTCCAGCGGAACGTCGGCGCTGTCCATTGCCGAGTGGAAGCTGCGTCGGAGCGAGTGAAACAATAATGCAGAAACGTTTCGGCTCGGCCAAGCTGAGGTATCGAGGTTCCGCTCAGTGCTGTCATGGGATCAGCCGCAGCAATGTACTCGAAATCAAACGTTTCGATAGTAGAGACCTTTCGTTCCCATATATTGTAGTAATTCAATGTTGAAAATACACCATATTGTGGCTTAAATGTTCCCGTGCATCGTGCTGGTGCAGAACAAAAAGAAGCTGTCGAGCGCGCGAAGTAAACCGTGCGAAACCTGGAACTCATCGTGAACGACCCGTACAGGGTCGAAGCTTGCAACCACCGGGAGGGAATCGTCGCGAATTTCTTCGTGGACAGATCGTCAAGTATGCCGGGCTGCTTTCGCCAGTCCGGCAACCGTTAAAAGGTATGAAAATCGGAGACCCTGTTTACCTGATCACCGACCAGCTCCAAACCGGAGCCGGGATACGTGGCATGATCTGTGCCTTGCAAGACTCCACGATCGAAGTGGCTGTGGAGTCCGCCCATGGCACCAAGATTTTGGAGGTCAGGAACCGGGATATCCTTCCCTCCAACCTTTACACGCATTCGATCCTCAACGTCGTCTATCAGACCTACGAGAAGATCGAGCACAAGCACGGCTCGATCCTCAACTTCACGATCGAGGAGATCGTTGCACAGCTGATCCAGCAGGGACTTGCGCCGCAGACCGCTCGCCGCTGCGCCGATCTCTTTGACGATGTCGAGTGGCACGATACGCCGCTGCCGCTGCGGCAGTGGCTAAGACGCATTCGGGACTTTTACCATAAAAAACCTTAGTGCCGTGAAGGACGCGAGCCAGGTTCAGGTATTGTCGAAAGCGCGTGGTCGTCATTTTGGTATTAATTTAACGAGAGCCGGGGATGCCGCGGACACGCTCAAGCGACGGCTCAAGCTGTTTCAAAGGACTTTCAGCACTTCATAGCAGGCACCCATGGTGTGATAGTCCACTTTGCCAGCCGGACTTTTTTCGTCGCTGTACCGATGATTGTCCCGGCTGAAGCTTCGGAACCAGGCACCGTACCGGTGGTCAACGAAGTGTTCCCAGCTATAAGACCAAATCCGCTCATACCAGTCCCAGTAGAATCCCTCTGTCGTGCGAACAGCAAGCAGCGCCGCGGCCGCAATCGACTCGGCCTGGACCCAGAAATACTTGTTACTGTCGCAAATCGCGCCGTCGGGAGCGAAGCCATAGTAGATGCCTCCGTATTCATCATCCCAAGCCTTCGCCAGCGCGGCGGAAAACAGCTCGCCAGCACGGACCCTCATCCAGTCAGTATCACCTTCAAGATGACTCTTGTGGCGCTCCAGGATGAGCAGTAGCTTCGCCCACTCAGTTAGATGTCCGGGCTGATAACCCCAGGGCCGAAAGATGTTCGTCCGGTCGTTGCGATTGTACTCCCAATCCACCGACCAATCGGGACGATAGTGTTCCCAGATCAGCCCATCAGTGAGCCCGGCCTGACGCACGGTGATATTGCGCGCGATGACATAGGCGCGTTTCAAATAACGTACCTCTCCGGTTGCTTCAAATGCGGCAATTAAGGCTTCACAGCCATGCATATTGGCATTTTGGCCACGGTACGGGGACAAAGTTTCCCAGTCGCCGGTCGCCTCATCCGCGTAAAGACCATAGTCTTGCGACCAAAAACGCTGTTCCATTAAGTCAAAAGTCTCTTTCAAATATCCCTTCGCTGCGGCGAGGCCTGAACTGAGAGCGCAAGAGTAAGCCAGGAGAACGAAGGCGAGCCCATAGCAATGGTTAGTGGCGTCCTCAATCTCAGCTTTGCCTTCAAAGAATCTCAATATCCACCCATAGCCTCCGGTTACTGGATTGCGGTGTGCATTGCGCAGGAAATCAACGCCGTGTTTCACTGCTTCGAAATATTCCTGCTGACCAAAGTGCCGATAGGCCTCAGAGTAATTGAATACAAAACGTGTGCTGCTGACCAAGTGGCGGGTGATGGCATCATAGATGGTACCGTCGTCCTTGAAAAAGTGGTAAAAGCCTCCCCGCGCATCGACGGCACGGGGGTGGTAGAAAGCCATGGTCTGCCGGACGTGGTCCAGCAGGAAATCGCGGTTGCGGAAGTCGGGTGAGATGGCGGACATAGAAGTGCGAACTCCGGAGGGTTATTTCATTTCCTGGCAATTTTGGGGCAGGCAGTGTTGCGGTGGCGCAAGCGGTCCAAAGTTACGGCCGCGATAATGATGACGCCAGTGACGATTTGGCTGTCTTCGAGCCTCGAGAATTCATCGACGCCGGCGAACACGTCACAGTTTCCATGATCGAGCGTAGCGATTTCGACTACGGTGCGTCGAAGACAGCTTGAGACGATAAGCCGCACTCTTCATCCGGGACCGCTGAGCACACCGGACAAAATCAAAAAACTGGAGTCGCTTGGCGAACCTGATTATACCGCCGGAGACGGTTGGCGCGCTTGAGTCATCAAAACGCCTTGAAACGATCGTTGTCGGCGCTGGACGTTGTCTTAGCAAGGCACCCTTGCTTGCTTTATTGACGCGAGGGTGGATCTTGGGATCTGGTTTGCTCTAGCGCAAAGCGCGGTAGGTCGTCAGGTGGGGTTTTCCTTAATGGCGATTTGAAACCCGGTTCACGGGAACGGCTTTGCAACTGGCAATCGCGTATAACCCATCACACTGTGAAACTCTACGTAGGAAATATTTCATTCACCATCACTGAGGCTGACCTTCAGCATATTTTCGAACAATTTGGAAGCGTCACAGAGATTAAGGTCGTGACCGATAGAGAAACAGGCCAGCCGCGAGGTTTCGCCTTTGTGACCATGGGCAATGATGCGGAAGGCCGCGCAGCCATCAAAAGCTTGGACGGCAAAGCGTTTGGTGGACGTCCGCTAAAAGTCAACGAGGCGCGCCCTAAAGAAGATCGGCCCCCACGATCTTCCTCACGTCCACGCCGATAGTTGCGATTTGAGGGATCCAAAAGTCGGGGAGAGCCCCAGGTCTTGCGGTGGTTTTTGCAGAAAAGACCGTATTGCATCCACTTAACCGCCCTGGTCGCTCTCTTCTGTCTGCGAGCCTTCCTCTTGCATCTTCCGAAGCACTTCCGTCATGTCCTGGACCTCATCCCAAACATCAAGACTTACATAGATCGGTGCGCCCTGCTGAGTCGCCATCGCGATACAATCGCTGGGTCGTGCATCTATTTCGATGATCTTCTTCAGTTGCGATTCGTTCTCCGCGCTGAGGACAAGTCTCGCAAAATAGGTGCCGCGCTTGAGATCGTTGACGATCACCCTTTCGATCTTTGCTCCGAGCGCTCGCACGATGATCCCTAGCAGATCGTGAGTCAGCGGCCGCTCCTTCTGCGTGCCTTGCATAAACATCGCGATCGCCGTCCCAACGCTCTGATCGACGAACATCACGAATACCTTGTCCTCATTCCCAAGGAAAACGGCGCAGCCGCCGCTGGTCACACCCACGGCACGGACCTGAACTTCGACAACGGGCTTACTCATCTTCTTCTGCTTTGCGGCGCCCGCCTTTACCTGTTTCTCCACTGCGTGCTTGTGCGCGGCTTTCGAGATTTGTCCCCCATGATCCGAAGGGTAAGGCTCGTGAAAACTTGCGTCACGTGGTCGGCCAGCGAACTTCCACTTCTAAAATGAATGACTGACGTCTAAAGCAATCAGTTGTAGGAAATCCATGTTAGAGCGTCCGATTTTTTCTGTTGTTGAAAACACTTTATTTCCGCTGACGTGAACGGTTTTAGCATCGATGCCATGAACCGATGAAGTGGTTTACCGGTTATTAAAGCCACTCGACGGAAGTCTTTCGCGTGTTTAGGGCCCGTCATGAAATAAGTGTATCAAATATCTCGTGTATTTGGACGAATTGTATAGTTCCATTCTCCGTGGAACGAGTCGGGACGAATATTTATTTCTTCAATCTGTTTTTTTGATACCTTGGCTCCTGGCGGGT
>WNFS01026722.1_pt1 | contig 10031 bp, 11 predicted proteins | sample 5400141 | NCBI WGS metagenome assembly WNFS01 (sample SAMN13153358, study PRJNA577476) | soil metagenome | isolation source: 60 cm saprolite under Madrone tree | place: USA:California | collected 2016-06-14
GGGGAAGCACAGGGAAGAATTTAGTTAGTCCTCGCGGTTGGACAGAGATTCAATTACGCTTGACAGCTCCAGGATTTCGATGTGTTTGGGGCAGTCGTCACAATTGTGGCGCCAGCAGACGATGACATCGCAACCGCTTGCAGGATGACCGTGGTCGCGGAAATTTCTGCTCTCAAATTCAAACTCGATGCGCACGCGCTGCCATCGTTCGGGAGTGATCTGCCGCATGGCCTCGCAGTCGGGGAACCCCGTTTGAACTGCTTCGATCACGTAGCCGAGTTCTTTGGCGAGCATCCCAAACAGGAATACCACGCCCTGCTCGTTGACCGGTTCGTGCCGCAGCCCGCGGAAGTGGGTGGGATTGCCATGGATAGCGCGATCTTTTAACGGTACGTGCCGTGTTTTCTTGAGCAGAATTGAAGAAGCCGAGTTGTGGTTCGATCCGTGATTCTCCTTTAATACGCGAACGGGCAGAAGCGCCACGACATCTGCCCATTCCGGGTTGTCTTTGGCGAAATTGAGAAAGACGTCCGGCAGTGATGACCACGGACCGAATCGCCTTTCGAGAGTGCGAGGGTCATATCTCCCGTGGCGGCGGTAGGCGCGCCGCGCCGGTATAGCGCGATTTGTGCGGACGGTTTCGCCCCAATCCTTCAGGAGTTCGCTGTCCTCGAGCCTCACGTTCATGGTATTGGCGTGGAGTCCCGCTGATCGAACCGCATCATTCCAACTGGGGAAGCACCGTGTGACGAAATACTCGGAGATTCCCGCGAGCGCGATAAATTGTGAGCGTGTTGGGGCGCGGCCAAGCCCTCTGGCGATGGCCCTTATGGAATCTGAAATATGCTGCTTGGCTGACATTGGTTCTCTACTTTGGAGTGCGGCGACTCGACGCCGCTTTTCCTACGGCCACGTCTCACACGAGAAAGCAAACGTTTGCAATGACGGAAAAGCGGGAGCCCTTCGGCTCCGCTCAGGGTAAACAAGCTCCCGCACTCCATATGCATGGCGAATCATTCCAGGCTGGGTGCTTCAAAATCGTCTGGGACCGTTACTTTGGTGGGTAAGCGAGGACAGTCGTCCCTAAAATGAAAAAGAGGGAGACGAATCCCCCGCCATCGAAACACAGCTTTCTACAGAAATTACCTAACATATCCGGGGCGGGTACTATGGTACCCTCCCGCCGTTATCTTTGGAGGCAAGACATGAAGGCTTCTCTGTTTTACCGAATCTCCTCTGTTGTTCTGCTGCTCTTTGCCGCCGGACATACGTTTGGGTTTCGCCAGAATAATCCGGAATGGGGGGCGGGCGCAGTTCTTGGGTTAATGCGGTCCATCCACGCATTAGCGTGGCTGCTGGGGGAACTTCCCGCAGAGACTTTGGCACGCGTGCGCAGCATTGCGTGGGCGCTCGCCATTTGCTTTGTCGCAGTCACAGCTTTGAGCTGGAGATACGCCTTCACCACCCCCATCGTTTTCTCAACCCTGATTACTGTGTGTTTGACTGCGGCGGCATGGCTTTCAGCAAAGCCAATCTGAGTAATAGTCCATATTTTCTACGGGAGAAATCTATGACCATCAGCGACGCGCAGCGTGATGTCCGAACCGTTTTCCTCGGAGGTTTTGCGGGACAATTGGTCTCCAGTTGCATCTGGTTTGTCTCGGCGGGCTTGGCAACTTGGCACTCGACTAGGGCCGCTATTGTGATGCTTCTGGCAGGCGGATTCTTCATCTTCCCGTTGACCCAACTCCTTCTGCGATTGATGGGCCGGCCCTTCGCGCTGCCCAAAGATCATCCGATGAACGCCCTTGGGATGCAGATTGCATTTGCGCTTCCGTTGAATCTGCCGCTTGTCGGAGCGGCCGCCCTTTATCGCCCGAACTGGTTCTATCCGGCGATCATGATCGTCCTGGGGTCGCACTACTTGCCATTTGTCTTTCTCTATGGAATGCGGCAGTTTTGGTTTCTCGCCGCTTTCCTGATCTCCGCTGGGGTGCTCATTGGCATGTACATGCCTTGGACATTTAGCCTGGGTGGGTGGCTGACTGCCGCAACGCTTTTAGTGTTCGCATTGATCGGGCGAAGCGTGGCAATGAAAGAAATTGCATAGCATGGGTGAAAGCCTATTTTGGCAATCGCACTCTATATAGGTTCGATAGGCTGGCACTCTTACAAAACGTCGGCAGTGAAATTGAACCTATGCAGCCAAGCTTGTGTCCACCAGGGAGATCACTCGGCGGTCTTCAGTTCGCGGATCCAGATGTTGCGGTAGCGCACCGGATGGTTATGATCCTGCAGTGCCAGCGGCAATTTTTCTGGTTGAGGTTCATACGGCGGCCGTTTGCCGTGAGCCGTCGGGCCGCTCAATTCCACGTTGTCCTGCACCAGCACGCCGTCGTGAAAAACGGTTTCGCGCGCGGGGCGTAGCAGCTTTCCATCTTTATCAAAACGCGGGCCATGAAAAACAATGTCGTAGGTCTGCCACTGCCCCGGCGGGCGCGAAGCGTTCACCAGCGGAGGGTATTGGCCATAGATCGCCGCAGCCTGGCCGTCGGCGTAGGTCTTGCTTTGGTAGGAGTCCAGGACTTGCGTCTCGTAGAGCCCTTGCAGAAAGACGCCGCTGTTGCCGCGGTCCTGGCTTTCGCCTTTTGCGGGGATGGGCTCGGCAAATTCCACGTGCAACTGGCAATCGCCAAAAGCCTCGCGCGTATAGAGGTATCCCGTCTTTGGCACTACTTCGAAATAGCCGTTCTCGACTTTCCATTTTGCCGCGCTGCCGTCCTTGTGCGCCCACTTCGAAAGATCTTTTCCGTCGAAGAGCACTACGGCGTCGGACGGAGGACGTCCCGGCGAATCCTGCGTGCTGGAAGTTCCGGGATCGACGACGGCAGGCACGGGCCGGTCCATGTCGTGGATTTTCCACTTCGGGTCTACTTGTGCGTTAGAGATTGTCGGCACGACTGCGAGCAGCAGAGCACCGATTGCAACGAACAGAATTGTTCGCATCGTTTGCACCTCTGAAAAAGAGATGGCGGGATTGTACTCCGGTTTCGGAAGAAAAGCGGCGTCAAGCCACCGCACTCCCAAAATCACAATTTCGGTTTGTGGTTTTCGTCTTGCCAGGTTAGCCATGGAGCCATGGCTTTCTCATCAAAGAAGTATTCGAGGGCGCGCAAGGCTTCGGCGGTGGTGATATTCCAAGCGGCGGGGTATTCGTCGCATTGGCCGTTCGAGAGGTAATATTCGATCATCGCTTTGTGAGGGCCGGTATATTGTGGATTGCGGGTGGAGAATCCCGCGTCGCCTTCATAGCGCATATACATCAGCCACGCCGCCTCGCCGTTGATAAGAGCGCAAACCGCCGGCCAGCCGGCGGTATGGTGTATCCAAACTTCAGAAAATTGAGTCTGCGTGAGCTGCGCGAGACGTGCGCGAAGTTTGTCTACGTTGGTTACTTCGTGCAGAACGTTGTTGATGTCCAGTTCCAAAGCTATTTTAGTTTGCGGATCCTTCGCGGATACGCATGCTGTAAAAGGAACGGTAGACGAAAACAAAGGAGACGATGAAGAACGCAGCGGCGAGAACGTGTGTCAAGTCGCTGCCCTGTGAGGCGGTCATTTGCACGGCGAGTTCGACGGCGAGCAGACCGAAAAGCGTTGTGAACTTGATGACCGGGTTGAGCGCGACCGAAGAAGTATCTTTAAACGGATCACCGACGGTATCGCCAATGACGGTGGCATCGTGGAGCGGCGTGCCCTTCTGCTTCATTTCAACTTCAACGATTTTCTTGGCGTTGTCCCAGGCTCCGCCGGCGTTGGCCATGAAGATGGCTTGATAGAGGCCGAAGATGGCGATGGAGAAAAGATAGCCGATGAAGAAGAAGGGTTCGACGAAGGCGAAAGCAAGCGTGGCGAAGAACACGGCAATGAAGATGTTGAGCATGCCCTTCTGCGCGTATTTGGTGCAAATCTCGACGACCTTTTTGCTATCGGCGATGCTGGCGGCAGCAGCTCCGTCCAGCTTGATATTGGCTTTAATGAATTCGACGGCGCGGTAAGCGCCGGTAGTTACGGCCTGCGTGCTCGCGCCGGTGAACCAGTAAATCATGGCGCCGCCGGTGACCAGGCCAAGAACGAAAGGCGCGTGCAGGAGCGAAAGATTGTTGACGTTTTCGGTTAAGCCTTTGGTGAGCGCCATGATGATGGAGAAGATCATCGTGGTAGCTCCCACGACTGCAGTGCCAATGAGCACTGGTTTTGCGGTGGCCTTAAAGGTGTTGCCCGCGCCGTCGTTAGCTTCCAGCATTTCCTTGGCGCGCTCGAAATTGACGTCGATGTTGTAGTCCTTCTTGAGTTCCTGCTTGATGTTGGGGATTTGCTCGATGAGCGAAAGTTCGTAGACGGATTGCGCGTTGTCCGTAACGGGGCCATAGGAGTCGACGGCGATGGTCACCGGGCCCATGCCAAGGAAGCCGAAGGCCACCAAACCGAAGGCGAAGACGGCCGGCGCGAGCATTAGATGTTCGAGTCCCAAGTTGCTGATCAGAAAGCCGAGGGACATGAGCAGCACCATCGCGAGGCCGATGTAGTAAGCAGAGAAGTTACCGGCCACGAAACCAGACAGAATGCCGAGCGAAGCGCCGCCTTCTTGCGCGGAGGTCACGACTTCCTTAACGTGGCGCGATTCGGTTGATGTGAAGACCTTTACCAATTCGGGGATGATGGCGCCAGCCAGCGTGCCGCAGGAAATAATCGTGGCGAGTTTCCACCATTGGGAAGCATCGCCTCCAAGCGTGGGAATGATCATAGAAGAAATAACGTAGGTCAATGCGATGGAGACAAACGAAGTGATCCACACCAGCGAAGTGAGCGGGGCCTCGTAGTTCATTTCGTCGGCGTTGCCGTACTTGGATTTAGCGATGAAGGCGTTGATGAAGTAGGCCGCAGCGCTGGCGATGAGCATGACGATGCGCATCACGAAGATCCACACTAGCAACTGAACCTGAACGGTGGGATTTTTCACCGCGAGCAAAATAAAGGTGATGAGCGCAACGCCCGTCACGCCATACGTTTCGAAGCCGTCGGCGCTGGGGCCAACCGAGTCGCCAGCGTTATCGCCGGTGCAATCAGCGATTACGCCGGGATTGCGTGCGTCGTCTTCTTTAATTTTGAAGACGATCTTCATCAGGTCGGAGCCGATGTCGGCAATTTTCGTAAATATGCCGCCGGCAATACGCAGCGCGGCTGCGCCGAGCGACTCACCGATGGCAAAGCCGATGAAGCACGGGCCAGCATAGTCGCCCGGAATGAACAACAGGATGAAGAGCATCATCATCAGCTCGACACTAATCAGCATCATGCCAATGCTCATACCGGCTTGCAGCGGCGTGCTGTAAATGGGATAAGGCTTGCCGCGCAGGGAAGCGAAAGCGGTGCGGGAGTTAGCGAAAGTATTGACGCGAATGCCGAACCAAGCGACGCCGTAGCTACCAGCTATTCCCACGAGACTGAAAATCAGAATGATTGGCAGTGTGACCGCAACAGGATGAACGGGAGCGAGCCAGCCGAAGTACATGACGATCACGACGGCGATAAACACCCACAAGATCATCAGGAACTTACCCTGAGTAAATAGGTAGGTCTTGCAGGTCTCGTAAATCAGCTCGGAGACGTCGAGCATCGATTTGTGAACGGGCAGATTTTTTAGACGGGAATAAATTGCCAAGCCGAAGCCCAAGCCAAAGATGCAAATAACGATGCCGAAGAGTAGAAGCTTGTGGCCGTCGATGCCGAGAAGCATTCCGAAATCCTCCGTAGATCATTCATTCAGACGGCATTCAAATGGCATTCAAAGGCATTTCACAGGACAACTGCTTGTCGGGACAGCCGCGTCCGGCACACTTTTTCGGCCAGGCGCTGTTTGGCGCGACCGAAGAGCAAATTGTTCACATTCCACCAGGAAGAAGCCGCCGCGCGCCGGTCCGTGATTACCCCAAATTGAACCAGCGAAGCGCCCTGAAGATGGAGCGCTAAGGCTGCACAAAACGTCGATTTATAACATTTTAGCAAAGACCGGTCAAACCGGCCACCCTGACAGAAAGCGCACCAGCCCCGTATCGCGTCGGATACGGAACCGAGACGCGGATGCAAAGCGATGGTAACATGCCACAATCATTCAGGGTTGATCGATTCTGGCTAGCCGGGGGGCCATGAGCAACAAACCAGTGTTGGATGCGGCGCGGAGTGCCGCCGCAATGCGCAACCTGCGCCACAAGGGGAATCAGTTCGGAGTCGGGGCTCCTGAAGGTGAAGCTGAGCCAGCCGCAGCGTGGCGCAAATGAGACATCATTTTTTCATTACGGGTACGGATAGTGGAGTGGGCAAAACGGTCCTCTCGGCGCTGCTCTGTGCGGCGCTTGATGCCGTTTACTGGAAACCGATCCAGACCGGCACGCTGGAGGGCTCGGATCGCGTGACGGTCATGCGGCTTGCCGGGATTGGCACGGACCGAACGCTCGATGAGGTGTACAAGTTCGTGCCGCCAGTTTCGCCCGACCTGGCCGCGCGCTGGGCGGGAGTGGAAATCGATCTCGGGCGGGTCAATATGCCCAGCAGCTTGATTAACGACTGGCTGATCGTCGAGGGCGCAGGCGGGGTCTTGGTGCCCATTAACCAGAAGCAATTTTTGCTCGACCTCATGGTGAAGTTCAAATTGCCGGTGATCGTAGCGGCGCGCAGCGCGATGGGTACGGTGAATCACACGTTGTTGACGCTTGCCGCGCTGCATGCCGCGGAACTGCCCGTGCATGGCGTGGTGCTAATCGGCGATCAGAATCGCGAGAACCGCGAAACCATCGAGCGCTTTGGCCACGTTCGCGTGATTGGTGAAATTCCCAAGCTTCCCAACCTCCATCGCACGGCGCTCATGCAGGTCTTCATGAATCATTTCGATCGCGCCGCCTTTTCGCAATAATTGCAAGCGCATTTTTCGGCTTTGCCCATGCCACACCTAAACAAGTTGGTGCCATCGGATTGGAGGAGTCGCCTTTGGCCATGAGTTTGAGTGGATGGAAGCAGAAAGTCGTGGCTTTTGCCGGCGGACTAGGCGCGCCGGGGCTTTTTCTGATTTCCTTTCTGGATTCCTCGGTGCTGACCTTTCCGGTCATTAATGATTTGCTGCTGATCGAATTGTCCATTCAGCGTCCGGCGCGGATGCCACTGTACGCGTTCCTGGCGGCGCTTGGATCGGTGCTGGGTTGCGTATTGCTGTATTTTGTCGCGCGTAAGGGCGGGGAGGCGCTGTTCCACAAAAGGGCCGGCGAGCATGCGCACGCCATTCGGCATTGGGTGGAACAAAACGGGTTTGTCGGAATGTTGATTGCAGCGCTTCTGCCACCACCAACACCGTTCAAGTTCTTCGTGTTTGCGGCGGGGGTGTTTGAAGTCCCGCTGTTTAGTTACACATCAGCGATTACGATTGCGCGGTTGTTTCGGTACTTCGGGATCGGGTACCTGGCGATCCGGTATGGCGCGGACGCATTGCCGTATCTGATGCATCACAAACTGCAGGTGACCGTCTTCGTGATTTCGCTGATAACCGTCAGCTATGTTCTTAGCAGATTGCTACTTAGGCGCCGGCCGCCGTCGGAAGATGCGAGTTAGAGAAGCAGGCCGCCTTCCCACTGTTTTTTGTGAGCATTCATTCTAGAAGGGCTTAGAATGCACCAAAATTGTGCACCGGCCTTATTCCTACAAGGGTCGCTGAGAACCGGAGTCCCAGGCGAGTTCTTGGGAGAGAATCTTGCCGGAAGAATCGGTTTCGATTTCGGCATGGACGCGCAAGCCGGAGCTGGCGTCGCGGTTGTAGGGGAAGGCGCGCAAGATGATATGGAATCCATCGCGAGTTTTTTCGACGGTGGCCTTCGGGAATCGAGCGACCTGGAGGAAGTGGCGGGCAACGACGGTGTCGCGTGCGGCGTCGAGGGCGGGAGAGGGTTGGGGCTTGAAGGATGTGATAGCGGAATCGGGGTCGAACAAGGCGGCGGGGCCGACTTCGACTTCAACATCGTGGAGGGCGCTTGCGGTTTCGACGATGCCGTGCCAGCGGAAAGGCGAGCCGGATTCCGCAAACGCGGCGACCTGGCGGGTCGATTCGCCTCGGTAGGTGCGCGATTCCAGTGCGGCCACGGCGTTGCTGTGAAGTACGAAGCGCAAAACGATATAAAGAATCAAGGTCGCGAATGCCAGGGACGCTCCCACTTTGCCTTGCGGACCCTTTGATTTGCTTCCGATTTCTTCAGTGACCAGGCGGCTGAGCATTGGCAGAAGGATGCCGGCAAGGAGAATCCCCAAAATCCAGAGATCGAGATGAGGGAGACAATCGAGAGCGAATCGGCGCGTAGAGAAGGGCCAAAAGAGTGCGACTCCCGTGCTTTGACAGAGATCCAAGAGCAAATGGACGACGGAGGCGGAGAGAGCAGCAATGAAAGTCGCGAGAGGCGCAGGTGGCGTTTCGGTCGGTCCTCGTTTGCGCAGGACAAAGGGGAGCATGACGAGCAAGCTGAAAAGCAAAGCTGCAACTAGTGAATGAAAATAGGTCTGATTGGACGTGAGGAAAACGGAAGGGCCGAAATACGCGCTCAGCGAATCGATGTCGGCGATGGTGCCTGCCAGGAGCATGGCGATAGTCGTGGAGCGAGGGGCGCGGGGGAAAGCGGCGCGTTTCAGGACGTAGGAGGCTAGGGCGTGGGTGAGGGGATCCATGGGTAGAGTTATCTCATGAATTTGGCAGGGGAGGCGATGGTGGGCGGTCAGTAAACTGCGTAAGGCTGAGGATGGAGGAAAAGCGGCGGCAAACCGCCGCACTCCCAAAGCGCGCGAGTCTGGAATGGCCTTGATTTATGTAAGGGGTCGCGACTAGGGCCCGCCTTGGAAGGCGGGCCCTACAAAAGAAAGAGAAAAGGACCCGCTCCCGACAAGGTTGGGATCTCCGGTCGGGACAAGTTTCGACCGGCCGCTACGAATGCGCGCTGGGGACTAGGAGTTTCAGGGCGCGGGGGACGATTTTGAATTCGACGGGGAGGCGGGCAAGGGGCTCGCCGTCGACTTGGGCGTAGAGGGGGTTTTTGTCGAGCGGCTCGCAGATGACGGTGTCGGCTTTGTGGAAATGAACGCCTTCGGAGCCGCGCAGATTGCCGGTCCAAAGTGATGGCAAGTAGCTCAGATAACGAAGGCCGCTTTGCGTGGTGAGGGCCATGACTTCGAATTGGTCCTCGAAGAGGTCCGCGCCCGTGGTGATTTTGAAAGGGCCGCCGTAATTTTTGGTGCGGCCGACGATGGCCAGGGAAGCGTCGAGTTTTTGATCGCCGACGATAATGCGGAAATGCCGAAAATCGTAGCGGAAGACTTCACGGACGCCTTGCCACCAATAGGCCATGATGCCGAGGCGCGCTTTCAGCTCCAGGTCGAGAGAATAGACAATCATGCCGTCAGGACCGGCGCCGCCCACGCTGAGGAAATATTTTCTCTTTTCGGGTTGTTCGAGCGGAGTGGCTAAGCCGAGCGCAATTTCCTTGACGGTACCGCGGACGAGCTTTTCGGCAGCGCTGGGAATGTCCCAGGGCAGGTCGAGTTCTTTAGCGAGAATGTTTGCGGTTCCACCAGGGAGAAGGGCGAGGGGCACGCGGTGGCCGTTTTGGTGGGCGGCGAGGCCGTTGATGACTTCATTGAGCGTGCCGTCACCGCCGCAGGCGATGACCAGGCCGCGGCCTTCGTTAGCGGCGCGGCCTGCAATTTCCGTGGCATGGCCCGGGCCAGTGGTCTCGGCGAGTTCGGAGTGGATGCCGCCGGCCGCAAAAATATGGCGCGCCGTATCGAGCGTGCGACGGCGGCCGTTGCCGCCGCCGCCGGCGTTGGGATTGTGAATCAGCAGAGCGTTTCTGAGATCAGACGTCATGTTCAGTATCGATGTCTCCGGTTCGTAGCGTAAACATTCATTCTATATAATATCTCGCGAATTGAGCACACTGTTCT
>WNFS01005101.1_pt1 | contig 10030 bp, 10 predicted proteins | sample 5400141 | NCBI WGS metagenome assembly WNFS01 (sample SAMN13153358, study PRJNA577476) | soil metagenome | isolation source: 60 cm saprolite under Madrone tree | place: USA:California | collected 2016-06-14
AAATTCTTAAGCGGCGAGACGGCGGACCCAGATGCGCGAAGTGGCAGGCTTGCCCAGATGGACGGTTTTTCCGGCGGCGCGAAGAGTCATAGTTTCGTCGTACTCGCGTTTTTCGACGCCGAGTTTTGTGCCGGGACGCAGATGCAGGCCGTCAAGGAATTCCAGGAACTGACCGTCTTTTTCGTAGACGCAGACAATTTCCGCGGAATCTTTCGCGCGCAATTCAGAGAGCAACACGACGCCTTGTTTGCGAAGCTGAGCGACTCCGCCGCGGATGGGGACGCCGTGGGGGCAACTTTTTCGGTCGGCGAATCGTTTGAGTAGAAGCGCTTCCACTTCCGGAGAGATGGCGTGTTCGAGGCGTTCGGCTTCGTCGTGAGCTTTGGACCACGCGAGTCCGATGACATCGGTGAGGAGCATCTCGGCGAGTTGATGGCGAAGGGCCATACGCTCGGCGAATTGGCGGCCCTTGCGGGAAAGATCGATGCGGCCGGTCCGGTCGACGCGGACCAGATCGTCACGGGTGAGGCGTTTGAGCGCAGCGGTGACAGCGGGCGGTGTGACGGCGAGCTCTTCCGCGAGACGCGCGCTGATGGGGGATTGCCCTTCTTCGAGCATTTCCCAAATTGCTTTCAAATAATCTTCGCGCGATACGCTGGTCTTTTGCCGCTTCACACTTCACTCTGCCTCTTGCGGATTTGTGCCGACGATTGTTGCGCCGTTCGATGAGCCGAGGCGCCTCGCCAACTCCATAATTCTAGTCTGAATTTCTTCGAAAATTCGCTGATAGGTTTCGGAATCCGCGCCGAAGGGGTCTTCGACGGGCCAATCTTCGACTTTGGCGAAGTCTTCGAATACCTGCTCTTTGGGGAAGCCACTCATATTAATGACGAAATCGACTTCCTGCCAATGCGCGTGGAGAATGGCTTTCGAAGCGAGGCCTTCGGCTGGGACATTATTTTTTGCGAGGGTTGCAATCGTCGGTTCGGCAATGTAACCGAGCGGAGTAAGGCCGCCGCTCGTGACTTCCCACAAATCGCCGGCGTGTTGCCGCGCGATGGCTTCCGCCATCGGGCTACGGCAGGAGTTGCCCAGACAGACGAAAAGTACGGTGAGCTTTTTGTGCGATGCCATTTACAGGAAAGTTTCTCACAGAAGGGATTGCGGGAGGCGAACTTCGGGTCAGGCGGTTGCGGGTTTGGCGGAGTGCACGGAAACCATTTGCAGGAAATGAGCGTGGACGATCGTGTCTGAAGTAAGTTCGGGATGAAAAGTGGCGGCGAGGAGATTTTTGGTTTGTACCAGGACGGGTTTGCCGGCGTATTCGGCGAGGACTTCGAGGGAGCTGCCCGCACGTTCGATGATGGGGCCGCGGATGAAGACCATCTCCATCGGTCCGGATTTGAGTTTGCACGGGCCGAAGAAGACGTCGCTGGCGACTTGGCGGCCGTACGCGTTGCGAAGAACGGTCATGTCCATTAGGCGAAGTGAAGATTGCGCGGGATTTTTGACTTCGGAGGCGAGCAAGATTGCCCCAGCGCAAGTGCCGAAAATGGCGCGGCCGGAGTTTGCGAAGTTTCGAATGGCGTCGTAGAGGCCTTCCTCCTGGAGAAATTGGAGTTGCGTTGTGCTTTCACCGCCAGGAAGGATGAAGCCGTCGCATTGCTCGAGATCGGCGACGGTGCGGACTTCGAGCGTCTCAGCGCCGAGTTCGCGGAGGCGCGCGGCGTGGGCTGCGAAGTCACCTTGAACGGCAAGGACACCTATCTTCAATCTAGCCTCGTTTGAAAAGGGGCACGATATATCGTGCCCCTTACTTTCGGAGAATTGCGCGAGCGCAATTACCAGCCGCGCGTGGAGAGCAAATCTTTTTCGGGGAGCTGGCGAACGTCGAGTCCGGGCATCGCTTCGCCAAGTTCTTCGCTGGCTTCGAGGACGGCCTTTGGGTCGGCGAAGTGCGTGGTGGCTTTGACGATGGCTTTTGCGCGGGCGTCGGGATCGCTGGATTTGAAAATTCCCGAACCGACGAACACGGCTTCGGCGCCGAGCGAACGAACGAGCGCTGCGTCGGCTGGCGTAGCGATGCCGCCCGCGGAAAAATTGGGAACGGGCAGCTTGCCGGTCTTCGCGATGCTGCGGATGAGTTCGAGCGGCGCGGCGTGTTCTTTTGCTTCGCGCATGAGTTCGTCGTCGCGCATAGTGGTGAGGCGCTTCATCTGGCTAACGATGGTGCGCATGTGGCGGACGGCTTCGACGACATTGCCAGAGCCGGCTTCGCCCTTGGTGCGAATCATTGCCGCGCCTTCGGCGATGCGGCGGAGCGCTTCGCCAAGATTGCGCGCACCGCAAACGAAAGGCACGCGGAAGTCGTGCTTCCATACGTGATTTTCTTCGTCGGCAGGCGTGAGGACTTCGCTTTCGTCGATGAAGTCCACTTCGAGCGCTTGCAAAACTTCGGCTTCGGAAAAATGGCCGATGCGGACTTTGGCCATCACGGGAATGGTGACGGTGGCCATGATTTCGCGGATGACTTTGATCGAGGCCATGCGCGCGACGCCGCCTTCTTTGCGAATGTCCGAGGGGACGCGTTCGAGTGCCATCACGGCGCAAGCGCCAGCTTTTTCGGCAATGCGCGCTTGCTCGGCATTGGTGACGTCCATGATGACGCCACCCTTGAGCATTTCGGCCAGGCCAACTTTGACGCGCCACTCGTTTGAAGGCCCGTTCGTTCCACTACCGTTCACTTTCTTCGCATCCATGATTCGTTCTCCTCACAAAAGATCAAAACTCAGAGATTGTTCAAACTCTCGTTACTGCGCCGGTCTTTGCCCCACAACAACGAACCGGCCGCGGCCACGCGCCAGCAGATTCCCCGCTGCGTCTTTGATTTCACCGATTCGAAAACGATTCCTGCCTTTTTCGCTTTCCTGCCAGCCTTCGACCAGAATTTCTTCCGTCAAGGGCACGGGCACGCGGTACTCGACCGAAAGTTCCGCGGTGACGGCAAGTTCTTCGGTTAGCTTCGAGATTTTGCCCATCGCTTCGTCCAACAGCAACGCGATGATTCCGCCGTGGGCGAATCCCGCTCCACCGCCGTACCGCGAGCCCAGCACGAATTTTCCGCGCGTCTTACCTTCGTTCACATGCAAGTCGAACGTAAGATGCATTCCCAATTCATTCGCGCCGCCACAACCAAAACAATTATTCGCTGCCTTCGGCTCCAACCGGATGATTTCGCTCATTCGGCAGGGGCCTCAGACCAACGCCACGCGGCTGCGTTCGGCACGGCGCACACCACGTTCGCGTTTGCGCATCTCCGCTCGGAGAATATCGGCGAGCGTTGCGACGCCGCGAGCGATCTGTTTTTCATCCAAGCTGGCGAAGCCGAGCCGTAACGTGTTCGGTTGAGGGGCCTGGACATAAAAATAGCGGCCCGGAGCGAAAAGCACGCTGCGCTCCTTGGCGTGGATGAGCAGTTCGCTCGCGTCAAAGCCAAGTGGAAGTTCGAGCCAGGTGGACATGCCGCCTTCAGGCACTGTCCACCGCGTGCCTTCGGGCATATGTTTGCGCAGTGCTTCGTCGAGCGCATGCAAACGCGAAGCGTAAACCTTTCGCATCTTGGCAAGATGCTTCGTGAAAAGGCCGCGTCGCATGAACTCGGCGAGGGTTGCCTGTGCAAGCTGGTCGGTGTGCAGGTCGGTGGTTTGCTTCACCTGGCGCAACCGCTCGACAGCCACAGGCGGCGCAACGATCCAGCCAACGCGCAAACCGGGGAACGCGACTTTGGCAAAGCTGTCAATGTGAATGACGATGTTAGAGCGATCGAGCTGTTTGAGGGCGGGGATACGCTCGTCGCGATTGTGCAGGCGGGCGTAGATATGGTCTTCCACGATCGCCACCTGATAGCGCGTGGCCATCTCAATAATTTTCCGCCGCGAGGCCAAAGGGATGGATGTGCCGGTCGGATTTTGGAAATCCGGCGTGAGCACCATTAACTTCACGCGATTGGCGGCGAGCGTGGCTTCGAGTGCTTCGAGATCGATGCCGAGCGAGCCGCCGGGTTCGGCGTGCGTTTGCACCGGAACGCCGAGGCAGCGAGCTCGCGCGCCACTAAAAATGGCAACGGCACCCGGATAGGCGGGATTTTCCAAGATAACGGAGTCGCCGGGGCGCACAAAGGCTTTACTGATTAGATCGAGCGACTGTTGGCAGCCGTCCGTGATCAAGAGATTTTCGTCGCGCGCGGTGATGCCTTCCTGGCGCAGGAAATCGAGGAGCGCTTCTTTGAGCGGTCCATAGCCATCCGACGGCCCCAGATTTAGAACCTCGGTAGCTTCGCGGCGTAGAACGGCGTTCACACAGATTTGCAGCTCTTCAACGGGAAAATGTTCCGGGGCGGGACGAGCCATTACAAACGATAGCGAATCCACCGGTGCGCTGGCGGTAAGGCGGCTGAGCACTTCGTCGCCACGTTCGTCGGCGAAGAGCAGTTCCCAGCGAATGCTGTCCCCGCCATTCAGGACGGGAGGCGCAGGAGGCGTGATCTTGAGGCCATTGCCGTTGCCACGGATAAATGTGCCACGGCCGACATGACCTTGGATCAAACCTTCCGATTCGAGCTCCGCGTAGGCGTTCGCCACGGTGGTGCGGTGAACGCCAAGCATTGTCGCGAGTTCGCGGCTGGCGGGAATGCGGTCGCCGGGCCGCAAATCGCCGGCGTGTACCAGCGCGCGCAACTGATCGCGAAGCTGGATATAGAGCGGAACGTGACTCTGGGGCTGGAGATGAACTGGTAACATTGGCCGTCTCCTAGAGCCAATTCTACCAGACATTGGACTGGTACAAGAGCCAATTTGTCTTTCCGCTTATTTTTCGTTTTCGGGTTGGTCTGGCGGTTCCGGATCTTCGGTCTTGTTCCCTGCCCAAAGCGGATCGGCGCATAAAACGGTCCAATCGGCGTTGTCGCACTGGTAGATGGAGACCAGGGGAAGGTCGCCAGGCCGGACAACGTAATCGCCACTCGACATGGATTCGGATTTGTCCGCATCGGCGGTGGCGACGCGGCTTCCGGGAAGAGCGCGGACACGGAATTGACCCGAGGATGGCTCATAGTTCGAATAACTGAAGCAATGGCCGATACAGGCGCGATCGACGGAGTGTGCGATGAACTGTACGCGCCAGTCGTCCGGCGCGGAAACAACGGGTACGACACGCGTGCGGGTGGGCAGGTTTGCAATGAGGGCTTCAGCGTTGGCTTCGACACGGGAAACACGGCGCGTGTCCTGATAATTCCACGCGAAAAAAACAAGAGCGCAAACAGCGAAGCCGGCGGCTTGCCACTTGCGCAATGGAAGGAGACCCAGGACGCACAAGCCGAAGATGGCCGTAATCGTGGTGAGCCGCGAAACCAGCAAACCGATCCAGCCGGCGAAAAGGTCACTGTGGATGTTTTCCGGGACGAAGGCGGCGGCCGTGAGCGCGGCAAGGTACAGTTCGATGGGCAAACGGAACGAACCGATTGCGCTTCGGCCTTCGCGCCATTTTGCCGCGAAGGCAGGAAGGAAGGCGAGGATTCCCCAGGCCAGGGCGATGCGAGCCAGGATTAGATAGCGATGGCCGAAGGTGATTAATTGATCGGAACCGTTCATCCAGTAGAAGGGATCTTCGCGCCAGTCAGCTGCGATGTCCGGATTATTCGTGAAATGCAGGCGCAGGACGAAGTAGGCGACCAAGGCTAGCACGGGCAGAATCAGGCGCCAATATTCGGGAATGGTTCGCCACAGCGCGACGTAAATGATTGTGGCGACGAACCACAGGAAGCCGATTGGATGCGCAAGAAGAATGAACGGCGAGAGAACCGCGGCCGCAAGCCAATTCCCTGCCCCACTTCGCCAAAAAGCGGCAAGGGAAAAGCAGGCGAGGCCAATGGAGAGGTAGTAGTTCAGAAAACCCATGCTGAAGGAATAGCCGTAGGCGAGCATGGCGAAACATGGAACGAGGAGCCACGGGATGCGTTTCGTTATCGCGGAAACAAAACTGAAAACGCCCCAGAAGAAAATCAGGACGCTCGCTGATACAGTGAGAATCTCTGCAGCGCGCCAGCCGAAGAGTCTTGCAGATTGTTCGAGTGCGACGTCGAACAAAATGTTGTTCCATTGGCGGGCGACATAGACGCCGGGAGCCTGACCATGCTCAGCCAATTCGGCGAGCCAGGCGTTGTAGACATGGCTGCCCAAATCACCTGCTTGGATGTGGGCGTGCCAGATGCATGGAATGAGCAAGAGAAACGAGAGAATCGCGACAACGGTAAAATTGTGCCGCAAGAAGTTGATGGCAGCTTTTACGGCGAGCGGCTCGACAGGTTCTTCGGCAAGGTTGGATTGCATCGGCATCAGAAGAGACGCCACATTCTACACGGGTAGGCTGTCCCCCTTCCAAAGCGTGGTTTGTGGTAGAGTTTCGAGCCGCCAACAAGCTGGAAGGATCTCTCCCGTTTTCCTGCAAGGAGCCAAGAAAAAATGCTGCAGTCAATTCTCGTGGCACGTTCTACACACTCGATGCTGCGTCGTTTCGGTTTATCTGTTTTACTTTCCATTTGCTGCGGGGCTTTACCGGTGACGCTTGCGCAGTCTCCTGCAGCGAAATGTCCGCCAGCGACGGCCGTGAAAGTCGTCCACGACAAGTACGGAACCGTCGATGTCGCCGATCCATATCGCTGGCTTGAAGATCAAGGGAGCGCGGAAACGAGGACGTGGATTGCCGAACAACAGGCTTGCACGGAGAAGGTGCTGTCGCCACTTGCGGGTCGCGCTGCGATTGCCAAACGACTCTCCGAACTGCTGCGGACAGACACGTTGAATGCGCCGACGGAGCGCGGCGGTCGATACTTCTTCACGAAGCGACTGGCGAATGAGGACCTGACAAAGATTTATGTGCGTCGCGGGAGCGATGCACCGGACGAAATTCTTGTGGACCCACTGCCATGGAGCAAAGACCATTCGGCGAGCGCGACGATGGAAGCGATTTCGAAAGACGGAAAGCTCCTCTTTTACGGGCGGCGCGAGGGCGGGCAAGACGAAGTTACCGTGCACGTGCTCGACGTCGACAAAAAGATGGACCTGCCTGATGTGTTTCCCCGTGCGGATTATTTCAGCGTGGAAGTGACTCCTGACAACAGAGGCGTCTATTACGTTCGCACCGTCGAAGGCGCGCCGAGAGCGTACTACCACGCGATGGGGACGGAGACCGCAACCGACAAGGTGATTTATGGCGAGAACCTTGGCAAAGACCGAATTCTGGTGGCGGGACTTTCCGACGACGGGCGCTACCTCTTCTACCTGGTTGTTTATGGAAGCGGGTCGGAACGGACCGATGTATATCTACAGGATTTGAAGAGCGGTGGGCCGGTGCGGCCTGTAGTGAACGACGTGGTCGCGCAGTTCTATCCGCTTTTCGGCGGCGACACTCTTTATCTGCAGAGCAACTGGAAAGCGCCCCTTTCCCATGTATTTGCTGTGAATCCGAGTGATCTGGCGCGGGAGCATTGGAAGGAAGCGATTCCCGAGAAGGCCGTGCGGCTGGAATCGGTGACACCAGTGGGCGGGAAACTCGTTGCCGTTTACACAAAGGATGCTTCGTCGGAAGTAAAAGTGTTCGACGCCGACGGAAAAAATGAAAAACAGTTGCCGCTGCCGTCGATCGGGAGCGCCTATTCGTTCTCTGGCCGGTGGGAAACGCCGGAACTTTTCTATTCGTTTGCCTCGTACAACGCGGCGCAGACGATTTACCGGTACGACCTGGCAAAAAACGCGCAGGACATTTGGGCGCAGAACCGAGTGCCGTTTGACGGTTCACAATTTGCAATTGAACAGGTCTGGTACGAATCGAAAGACAAAACGCGCGTACCGATGTTTCTGTTTCACAAGAAAGGCATGAAACAGGATCCATCGACGCCAGTGCTGCTGACGGGTTATGGCGGATTCGATTCGAGCGAGACTCCCTTCTACTCGGCGTTTAATTTGTACTGGGCAGAGAGCGGCGGAATGCTCGCAGTGCCAAGTTTGCGAGGCGGCGGCGAGTATGGCGAAGCGTGGCACCGTGCCGGCATGCTAGGGAAAAAGCAGAACGTGTTCGACGACTTCGAATACGCGGCACAATGGCTGATTGACAACAAGTACACCAGCGCTGCGCGGCTTTCGATTTATGGCGTGAGCAATGGCGGCTTGCTGGTCGGCGCGGCACTGACTCAGAAGCCCGAATTGTTCCAAGCTGTTGTGTGCGGCTATCCGCTCGAAGACATGCTGCGGTTCCATAAATTCATGGATGGGCCGTACTGGGTTCCTGAATACGGCAGCTCGGAAAATCCGGAACAATTCAAATATCTGCGGGCGTATTCGCCTTACCAGAATGTCGAGAAGGGGGAAAAATATCCCGCGGTGCTTTTCATCACGGGAGATGGCGACACGCGTGTTGCGCCGTTGCATGCGCGGAAGATGTCGGCAATTTTGCAAGCAAGCGGATCCGACCGGCCGGTTTTGCTACTGTACGACACGAAATCGGGACATTCGGGCGGAAGACCGGTCAACAAAGTCATCGAGGAAGACACCGATATCCTGAGCTTCCTGTTCTGGCAGCTGAAAGTTTCGCAAGGCGGTCAGTGAGGAATTACCTCGAGATCTGATCTTCGCCCAGGCGCTTCAGGCGGTCGCGCAAACGCCGCTGGAGCGGAGTCGGCGTGTTCGGATTGAACGCCACGAGATACCAGAGCGGCTGGCTGCGGTCTCTGCTCAAGTAGGTAAGCGTCGTCGCGTCGGCATTCGGATGGCGGGCAACGTTTTCGCGAATCGCACCGTACTGATGTTTTGCCAATTTGCCGAGGGTCTTGCCATTGGCTCGCGGATGCTCGCTAATCAGGCGCAAAAGGTAGAAGTCGGTTTCCGGCGCCTGTTTCACTAATTTTTCCAACATCTCAGGCTTCGCGTCGGCGCTTAGAACGAGGCCGATCTTTTCGTCCCACGCCGTATTGATATGGTTCAGTTCGCGAGTGCGCGCGTGAATAAGCTCTTCAAGCGACCGGCGCTCCTGCTGGGCGCGAGCGATCGGCAGGTCGGTGCCTTCGAGTGAATCAAGTACACGCAAAAGATGCTGGCGTTCGCCGAAGACGATTTGCGAAGTGCGCGTCACTTTTCCCTTTTCCTTTTCTTTGTGCTGCACCAGATCCGAACGTCGCATGTTTTCTTTGCTCCAGCGGCCCCGTGGTCTTACCTGTCGGGTGCCGTGTCTCGCCTGTGTTCCAGAGAGGGCTGCGCTATTCGCTCAGCTTTCTTTGATGGCTTAATTGCTACTTTTGCGATTATGTTCCCCATGGCAGGTGCGGTAAAGTTGCAAGCGGTTCGTTTGTGCCCGAAGTGCAACGTTGAATTGCAGCGCAAAAACTGTCAATTTCGAAGCGAGTGAGCCGCATGTCCGCGTTTAATGAACACAAGGAAGAGCTGGAGCATTACGAGCAGATGTTTGGCCGCGACCGAGGCCGCCTCGCGGTTACTCTCGATCGGTTGACGAACGCGCTGGTGCTGGTGGGGCAGCATGGCGTCTACTGCACGAGCCAGCGCAATCCGACGCTGCCCGCGATGGACCTGCGGATGATCGTGCAGGAGCTTACGCATGCCAAGGAACTGCTTCAGTCAGTGATGGAAGAGATGCGGCGCGCAGGCCAACCTTCGTAACGAAGATTATTTGTTGGTCAGAAACGGATTTGAGCAGCGTTCCTGGCCGATGGTGGTGGTCAGTCCGTGGCCGGGATGCACGATCGTTTCGTCGGGCAGCGCCATCACTTTATTCACCAGTGAATCCATGATTTCGTCGAACGAGCCGCCCCATAAATCGGTTCGACCGATACTGCCGGCAAAGAGTGTGTCACCGGCAAAAAGTTGCGGCGCGGTCAGCTGCACTTCACCTGCGCCCGCGGGAAGAAAGAGACACGAACTCCCTGGCGTGTGTCCCGGCGTGTGCATCACTTGGGCGTGCAAAT
>WNFS01005102.1_pt1 | contig 10030 bp, 9 predicted proteins | sample 5400141 | NCBI WGS metagenome assembly WNFS01 (sample SAMN13153358, study PRJNA577476) | soil metagenome | isolation source: 60 cm saprolite under Madrone tree | place: USA:California | collected 2016-06-14
ACACGAACGCCGAGTTCTGGCTGAACCTCCAAAATTTCTTTGATCTGGAAGTTACAAGGCGTTCTGGCAAGATCTCCGAAATAGAGCGTCAGGTGCATCCTGCGCCTTCCCTGGTGCCCTGAACTGTTCACGAGGACCGCCAATTGTTTGCGGGGCCTGATGCGGTCGCCTGAACCTCAACAGTGAACGAGAAAAAACACGTTTACATGACACTATGATTTTCTGGAAGCAAATCGTGAGAATCCAGCTTCATAAACGCTTGAATGCGAGAGAGTTGGCTCCCCGGGCTAGATTCGAACTAGCAACCCTTCGGTTAACAGCCTTGAGACCAACTTAATCACAATTTGCCGGAGCCAAGACAAATCGAGGGGAATCAGCAAGTTCTGATCAAATGCGGCTAATTAAGATTCACCTTCTCTTTTCACTTTTCATTACCATTCGCCGCTGTTGATCACCATTCGCCGCTGTTGATCACCATTCGCATGACACCTACATGACACCCGCGCACCGAAATACTGCGCGATCACTTCATTGCCCTGGTCCCAAGGCATAACGAGTCGGAAACCGAATGCACTCACTCAGCGGTGTTCAGAACGAGACGCGCGTCGAAAACATCCAGCGATGATTGTAGGCATGAAACTGGGTCGCAGCGATTTGCACGCCCACGGCGGAAGACAACCGAAGTCGACCCGCAAGATGTGCGCGTCCAATTCCAAGTCCGGGGGTCAGGAACAGTTGCGTCTCGCCCGCATGTTTCCCCGTGGTGTAGAACGTGGAGTTCGTTTCCAGTTCGGGCCAGAGTTTCCATCCCAGCTGATATTGGAATGCCGTGTTCCACAGCAGTTGTCTACCCAACTTGGCCGTGTCTCCTGCAGGCAAATTGACGCCCAGGGTCGACTGCACGTCAAACCGCCTCCAGCCTTTCCCCAGCGCCATCGTTGGCGTTACCACGGCTTCGCCTGCCCCATACCGATGCGAGCCCGTCGGCGCAGTTGCGGCCAATAAAAAGGTCACCAAATAATTGCCTTCCGTGCGCTCCGCCGAAGAGATGCGGAATTTCAACATCAGGGCCAAGTCACCGAATCCTGCAGGCGGACCACTCGGAGACACCAACAGATACGTCGGCACACCAATCAAGATCTGTGTGCGCGAACTAGTGATAAACTCCAGGCCCTTGTTCCCACCGAATTGGTAACTCCTGTTTCCACCGCCGGCAGGTTGATCCCAAATATCGTAGCGGAACTCCTGTTTCAGGCGTCCTGATGTGGTTGCCAGTGGAGAGAGCCAGTCCGGTTGGGTAGCTTGCACTCTCTCCCCCAGGTCGAGCCACGCGCGAAACAAATTCCGGTTCTTTCCTTTCTCGTTTTCAATGGGCACGCGCGCAGTTCCCTTGTCCGGGCAGTCTTGGACTGCACCGGGACTCTCATCCCTTCCTCTTTTTCTCTGATCCGCGCATGTGGACTCGTGTTTCTTCGGGCGGTCATCCGGTCTTGCGCTCGGGATAAGCACCGCCAGCACGACAAAGGACACGGTGACCAAGCTTGTGGTGGCCCCACATTGGATTCTCCAGTCCACTACGCCTCCAAAGATAAAAACGGCCACGGCTTGTTGATTATCTCCATGGGGTAGGAAAGCGTCGCCCGGCGCAAGTTGGTAATCCTCAAGGTTTGGTGGAGTCACTAGCAAAGACAGCTGAGGAAATCTGTTTCTGAAGAAAGGCAGGGAGATGCGCGTGGCTTGCATGTGTGAGCAGCGTGATCCGCGGAGTGTTGGTCGTGCGTCTGGCGACGAGCGTACGGCTTCCGGTCCAGACGAGTTGCAAGCCGGCAATGATCGCCAGCATAGCAACAGCGGCTCTGAGCTTGTTTGCGGGAACTCTGCGCGCCAGCAAGCAGCCAAGGAGCACGCCCGGAATCCCACCGAGTAGCAACTGAAAGAGGATCGGCAGGCTGACTGAGCCGAAGGTCCAGTGGAAAGCACTGCCAATGACCGCGAGCACCAATCCAAAGAGCAAGTCGGTTCCCACCACTTGTGCGGGCGACATCTCCGAATAGTTCAACAGAAGAACGGTGCCCAGCGCTCCCGCACCGGCGGACGAAAAGCCTGACTCCACGCCGATGGGAAGAGCGAGCAAGGGAAGCCAGCGATGATTTTTTCTGGCGAAGGAGGGATTTTGCACGCGCCGGATGAAGGTGACGCTGGAGGAAGCGGCCAGCAGAAGACCAAGCAGAAGAATGACCATCGGGTCGCCCGCATCATGATTCAGGTACCGGAGCGCCCAGGTGCCTACAAGCAGTCCCGGGACCGCTCCTTTCAGCAAAAGCCACAGATAACGCACGTGAATCTGCTTTTTGAACAGATAGAAAGGAGCAGCAATTAGGCGCAAGACCCCGGCAAACAAGAAAGCGGTGCCGACGGCTTCCCCGGCGGTGAGGCCGACGAGAACCACGAGGGCCGGCACGGTGAAGCTGCCGCCGCCGATGCCGGTCAAGCCGACTGCGGCGGCAATGAAAAATCCGATAAGAAAGTTCATTGGGGCACCTGCGTGGAGAAGGTGTGAATCCCACACTCGAGTTTTGTTCCGCCCCAGCGGCCGGACCTTGGATTGTTTGGATCCAGAGGGAGAGTCGTGCACGGCTGGCATCCGATGCTCAGATAACCTTCGTCGTATTGCGGCAAGTGCGGGATGGCGTTGGCAGTGGCATACTGCCAAACCTGCTCCCAGTTCCAGTCGGCGAGTAGGCTTACCTTCCATAAATTTCTGCCTGTGGGCAGGCGATGGAGTTCGAGCTTCCTCAAATTCTTGCGCGTCGGGGATTGTTCGCGCCGCAACCCGGTGAACCAGACGTCAAACGGTTCGAGCGCGCGCATGAGCGGTTCGACCTTGCGCAACTGGCAGCAGCGTGTCGGCTCGCTCTGATACAGAATGCCAAAGGCGGATTCCTGCTCGGCGACGGTTTGCCCGGGAAGCACATTGACTAGATTGAGCGACCACTCCCTGGTCATTCGATCGCGGTACTGGTAGGTCTGCGCAAAGTGATAGCCGGTATCGAGGAAGAGCACCGGGACATCCGGTATGCGCTTCTTCAGGAGGGCGGTCACGATCATGTCTTCCGCTTGAAAACTGCTGGTGATGCAAATGCGCGTGCCGGGATTCGCCGCCAGCACGGCTTCGAGTGCTTGTTCAGCCGTAAGATTTTGCAATTGCAGGGCGAGTTGATCCACGTCCATTTAATTGACCTCTTCCTGATGGGTTCGCGTGTTGTCGAATCGCAAAGAATCGGCCAGCGCTGAGGCGCGGTGGAGGAGTTCTTCTTCACCGACGTTTTCGGCAGAGAGATCGAAGAGTGCTGGTGTTAGTTCCGCGGCCAGGTATTCGGCGGTGCCCGGATCGAGCGCATCGCCGGAGTAGATGCAAATGACACCGAGCGCGTGCGTTGTACGAATCGTTTCCAGGAGCGCATTTGACGAAGCGCCATTGCCGTCAAGATGCAGCGCTTCGAAGCCACCTTCGAAGAGGGCGCGCTCCAGCCGCGCAGCCAGGGCCGGCTGGTTTTGAAGCAAGAAGGTGGCCGGAAGGTGGCCGTGACGCTGGCAGCGCTCTTCAGCGCTGACGCCATTCCGTGCAGACTCCCCAGAGGAGAATTGTGTTTCCGGTTGGCCTCGCCGGTCTGCTGGAGATGCCTGAATCATCCCGGCGCCGACCGTGGCGTTGGAGAGGGGATCGATCAGGATAAAACTACCAGTGTCCCGATTGGTGGCATAAGGATCGAAGAAAAGTGGAGCGTGCGCTTCAAATTCAACGGAGGCGATATCGTTCATGTTGAGCTCCGTGGCCTGTTCCCTTTCGAGAGTGTGGATGTTCACGCGGTGGGCAATTCGCAGCGGCCGGATTTTGGCTTGCTTGGCGGTATGCTTAACCAGAAAGGTCTCGCCCACTTTCATCGGACTTCCGTGCAGCCAAACGACCATGGCCTGAAATTTCTTCGAAACCCGTGGGGCGTTTGCCGGTGATACCAGCATGTCTCCGCGACTCAGGTCGATCTCATCTTCAAGCTGCAGAGTCACCGACATCGGCGCAAACGCCTCCGGAAGGTCGCCGTCGTAGCTGACGATCGAACGCACGCGCGTTTTTCTTCTGGAAGGGAGGGCCAGGACTTCATCGCCGGGACGAATCACTCCGCTGGCCACGCGGCCGGCGAATCCACGGAAATTGGCGTCGGGTCGAATGACCAATTGGATGGGAAAGCGGAGGCTTTCCTGGGCTTTTTCGGTGTTGAGAGGCACGGTCTCCAGGTGTTCGAGGAGCGTTGGCCCCTGATACCAAATCGTCCGGTGGCTGCGGTCGACCACGTTGTCTCCCGCAAGCGCGCTGATGGGCACGCACTGGGTGTGGGCAATTCCGAGTTCAGAGGTTAGCTGCAAAATGTCCCGCTGCAGGTTCAAGAACACGTCTTCCCGGAAATCGACGAGGTCCATCTTGTTGACCGCGGCAAGGACATGGCGAATTCCCAGCAGAGAAGCGATGAAGGCGTGGCGCCGCGTCTGGGAAAGAATTCCTTTCGTGGCATCCACAAGAATCACGGCAAGATCCGCGGTGGAGGCGCCGGTGGCCATGTTGCGGGTGTACTGTTCGTGCCCGGGAGTGTCCGCGATGATGAATTTCCGTCGGCGCGTGGAGAAATAGCGGTAGGCCACGTCAATGGTGATTCCCTGTTCGCGCTCGGCACGCAGGCCGTCGGTGAGTAGGGAGAAATCAATGGGTCCAGTGGAACGGTTGACGCGGCTCCTTTTCACCGAGGCCAGCTGGTCCTCGTAGACGGCTTTCGAGTCGTGGAGCAGCCGGCCGATTAGTGTGGATTTGCCATCGTCGACGCTGCCTGCGGTGGTGAAGCGCAAAAGTTTCGTCTCCGTAGTTTGTGCCTGCAGTTCAACTGGACTTCGATGCGATCTTTCTTGAGCCGTGACGATCACTAGAAGTAGCCCTCCCGCTTCTTAAGCTCCATGGAACCTTCCTCATCATGATCAATGGCGCGGTTCTCGCGCTCGGAACGATGGAACGAAAGCATCTCCTCAATGATTTTCGCGATGGAGTCTGCTTCCGACCGGATGGCCCCAGTGCACGGACCACATCCAAGCGAGCGCATCCGGCATTTGAGCAATTGCGTCTTTTCCCCGGGTAAGAGTTGGTTTGCGTTGTGGATCAGGATAATGGAGCCGTTGCGCAACACCACTTCGCGTTCTTTGGCGAAATAGAGCGGAACGATGGGGATATTTTCTGCCTGGATATACAACCAGATGTCGAGTTCGGTCCAGTTCGATAGGGGAAAAACGCGAATGCTTTCGCCCTTGTCAATGCGCGAGTTGAAAATGTTCCACAACTCCGGGCGCTGGTTCTTCGGATCCCATTGACCGAGCGGATCGCGGAAAGAATAAATTCTCTCTTTCGCGCGGGATTTTTCTTCATCACGCCGGGCGCCTCCAAACGCGGCGTCAAAGCCTCCCTCTCCCAGAGCATCGAGCAGCGATTTCGTCTTCAGCAGGCCGCAGCATTTTTGGGTTCCCAGCAGGAAGGGATTGGCACCCGCTTCCAGAGCTTCCTGATTTTTGTGCACGATGAGTTGCGCGCCAATCTCCCGGGCATAGGCGTCGCGAAACTCGATCATCTCCGGGAATTTATAGCTGGTGTCAATGTGCAGCAGGGGAAAGGGGATCCGGCCGGGGAAAAATGCCTTTTGCGCCAGGCGGAGCATGACCGAGGAATCCTTGCCGATCGAATAGAGCATCACCGGCCGCGCGAATTCTGCGACGGCCTCGCGCAAGATGTGAATGCTCTCAGCCTCAAGCGCCCGCGAATGGTTCAACCGCCGTGGGGCGGGCTCCAGGATTCCTGGGCCCTGGGGCGCGGTGTCCGCAAATTCCGAGCCAAATACTGCCGATAGTTGCGCCATAAATCTCCGTAAAAACAAAAAACCCACCTGCCGGAGTGCGGCGGTGGGTTGGCTAAAATCTTGTATGGAAACGCTTTTACAAAGCTGGCTTTCGACCCATACAGGACACAGCGCCCCTCGCCGTCATGTTCTGACGACAACAGGCAGCCGCGATGGGGGTAAAGCCGTTCACAATAATTTAGAGTACCTGATCGGGTTAGACGTTTACAAATTCACTTTTTGAATCCTAGCTATCAATGGATTCGATGGTCGACGGCCGGGTTTGGTTACCGCATGGCTTGTTCCAGACAAAATGCGCGGTCCGAGAGTGCGTCAATAAGGTTCAACTTGCCGTTTTCTGTGGCTTTTGTAAAGTTCGGTTGACGAAGGAGCTTGCCGGTTTGTCGGCTTTCTGGCGTGGGAATTGATAGGATAGCGCGCGGATCTTGGAAATCGGCTATGAACTTTCGTCCTAAAACTCGAAGTTGCACCCAATTGCACCAAAAGTGAGTTGTTATCGACTTCTTTGTAAAAGAGTGAAACGAAATAGGAAGAATGGCTCCCCGGGTTCGATTCGAACTAGCAACCCTTCGGTTAACAGCCGAACAACCAATAGGATCTTCCAATGGAGCAACTACGATCGTATGCGGTTTAAGGGCTCGTTGCCGGATGCGTTCGCTGTGGCCGAGGTACCGAAACACGAGATCAGGAGTCCTCATGACTGGCTGTTCCCTCCTGGAATCTCTAGCCGAACCGATTCCTTTAATCCCTTAACAGGAGATCGCCTAACCTTTTTCACTTGGACGAGTACGCGACTTACCGGGCACGTCATGGTATTGCCTTCAGTGCTCCTCGGGGCTTATTGCTTAGGGACGTGCTTCTCGTCGGTGAGGTGGATGCGGTCGGCCTTCTCGAATTGGGACATGTCGGAGAGGATCACGCGGTCGCCCTCTTTTAGTCCGGCCAGAACTTCGACGGTGTTTACGGAGGCGCGGCCGAGCTTCACGTAGACTCGCACTGCGTCTGCCCCGCTGTTATCGATCTTGAAGAGGGGAATTCCGGTGTTCTGGGTGCCGTGTACGGGGCGTCCGACCTGGAGAACGCTGTCAATCTTTTCGATGTCGATGGTGCCGTGCACTTCGAGGCCTGCGTTAGCTCCTTCGGGCTCGACATCGAGGACGATATCCACGGTACGCGTGTCGCCTGACGTGGACGGGCTAATGCTGCTGACATGCCCGTTCGCAAGCGGGCCCTTCCGCGTGGCTATCGCGGCGTTCTGACCAGGCTTCACGTCAGCGGTCATGAAGGTTGGAAGGGTCACTTGGGCGACGAAGTTCGTGGAACCTTCGGCGCGAACGAGCTTTCCTAGCCCGCGCACTTGCCGCAGCATCGGACCCCTCTTCACCGTGTCGATCCAAATTGTTGAATAGTCCACATTTGGTATGTCCGAGGACGCGCGAGTGCTGACCGCGCCGCTAACGTCACTGCTCAGACCACCGGCGACACCGCTATTGAAGCCACCAGTCACTCCGCCGCTAACGTCCCCTGCAACGCCGCCCGAAACGCCACCAGCAACACCGCCGCCCGTCTTGGGAGCTGACTGCAGCGGAGCACGCTTCAGCGGAAAACTCCAGGCGCTCAGTCCTACAACCGCCGCCAGACAGCATGAAATAACCCCGAGCGACGCGATCAATTTTCCTCGTGACATGCGAACCTCCTTCAACATGAGCGAGATACGTTCGACGAGCTGGCGCTCGGCGAGAAATGGCGGTGCGGGAATGGCTGCAATCCGCGCCTGGCCAGCCGTGAATTCCAGCAGAGCCTCCAGATAAGCTTTACGCGCGTTCGTGAGCCGTATTACTTCGAGATCAACCACCTGCTCCCGCGCCAGCCTCACGCGCGAGATCAGCCAGGCAATCGCAGGGTGGAACCAAAAAACTGCACGAACAATTTCTTCAACCAAGTGTTGTGCCCAGTCGCGACGACGAATGTGCAGCAATTCGTGGCACGCAATCGCCGACTGGAAGCGTGCATCCGTCGCCAGGAAGCTTTCGGGCAAAAGAATTACGGGCTTCGCCAAGCCGAACGTGACTGGCGAATCTACATTGGTCGAGAGGCGAAACTCAGCGCTTGCGCCAACCGTGGCGCGCATCTGGTCGAGAATCGCGGCCGATTCCGCACTGTCTGTGATCGGCGTAGAAGCCTCGCGGAAGCGACGAAGTCTCAGCAACCCGAGCACGAGGAGTGCGAATCGCAACACAATTCCGCCAAGGACCGCGATGCCGATCCCTTCAGCGATCACTTGCGTGCTAGGAAAATGCCAGTGCCTTACAGCTGGTGGCGTCGGGAAGCGAATGGTGTCAGCGTCTGACAAGACCACCACCCGGGCGATGCTCGGCAGCCTGTGCCATGGCTGGACGAATGGGAGCACAAGGGTTATGAGCAAAAGGGCGCGCCAGTACGCGAGGAGTACCTGCGGCTGGCGAATCTGGAAAAGCCGCGGAAGAAATCCAGCAACCAGGACGAGTAACGCAACTTGTGCGCTCCAAAACAGGAGGTTCGAAAACCATAGCGGCATGTTCATTGGCAGTTCCGATCTGCTTGTATTTCCTCCGCGTCCCTCATTTCGTTTCTTCGATCATGCGGACAATCTTTTCCAGATCTTTCTCGCGAATGCGGCGCGACTTCACCAGGTGGACCAGCAGTGGTTCCGCTGAGCCGTTGAAAACGCGATCGATGAATTCGCGAATCATCCCGCCGATCACCTGGCTCTTCGGGTGCACCGGCCGGTAGACGAAGGCGCGATCGTGGCGCCGCTTCTTCAGGTAGCCCTTGGTTTCGAGAATGTTCATCATGGTCATCACGGTGGTGTATGCGATTTTGCGCCGCTCCAGCAGCGTCTCATAAACGTCGCGCACCATCGCACTATCGCGCTCCCACACCAGCTTCATGATTTCCAGTTCTTGCGGGGTCAGCGTTGCATGTCTCGGTCTCATATCTAGCAGCCTTATAGTACTAATTAATTCGTATGTCAAGCACAAAAAAAGACTCCTTGAAATTTAGACGGAACGCTTCCACTCAGGCAGGACTTAGTTTGAGGGAAAATAATCTCGACAGGGCAAAGAAATGCGAGGTGTTACACGATACTGCGAGCCCTTCGTTGAGCATGATCCCTCGCTAGCGCGAGAAGCAGTGCCGTTAGCCGAGAGAGTTTACGACTATATTTTGTCGCACCCCAGTGCGGTGCGCATGGTCGAGCACGCGGTTACACGCGAACGTTCTACTACTTTCGCCCGTCTCTTCCGGCAGTAAATCTCAGCCTCCGCAACCAACGGCAGCCAGGGGGCCATGTGTGCGACGCGACTATTACGTTTTTATGACAGCAGTTGTTGACATCGGATTGGTTACAAAAAAGTGCCTTTGCTTCACCAACTTGCAGACCTGATTTCACTTCGCACACCCCAAGCATTCGGTCGAAAGCCGATTGCTCTCCCCACACTCTGTAATTGATTGAGGCTAAAGAGAGTTGGCTCCCCGGGCTAGATTCGAACTAGCAACCCTTCGGTTAACAGCCGAACAACCAATTTAATCAGAACTTGTCGGAGTTGGTGCTAATCGAAGCAATTCAGCAACTTGCGATGAAACGGGACGAATCACTTTCTCCTTCTTTATTCATCTTTCGTTCGCGTCTGGCCGCTGTTCACCTTCATTAGTATTACGTTTTTATGACGGCGGGTTGTCGGCTTCTGAGGATAAACAGATCTTTGTCGCGGCTGGAGGCCTTCTGAACTTGACTAGACATCTGACTAGCTATACAATGGCATCCTAAGAGGGTTTCATGACCAAATGGCAACTACAGGAAGCGAAGGCGCGTTTCAGTGAACTGATCGATGACACGCTCGAGAAGGGGCCACAAGTCGTGACCCGTCGGGGAATTGATACCGCGGTTGTCGTTTCAATCGACGAATGGCATAAGTTAAAAGACGAAAACCGTTTGACCTGGAAGGATGTACTTTTGGGTGAAGGTCCGCGATTCGAAATCCCGCTCCCCAAACGCGGCACGGTCAAATCGCGCAAGCCTGCGGTGTTCGATTGATCCG
>WNFS01006711.1_pt1 | contig 10030 bp, 10 predicted proteins | sample 5400141 | NCBI WGS metagenome assembly WNFS01 (sample SAMN13153358, study PRJNA577476) | soil metagenome | isolation source: 60 cm saprolite under Madrone tree | place: USA:California | collected 2016-06-14
CCGCCGCCTCTGTCGCGGCAAGAAGAGCGTCGCTCTCGGCCGGCAACCGGGACACCGCGTCCCTGGAAGTGGTCTGCATGGCGCTGGCGCTGGCAGTGGTCGTGCTCGCGTTGCGGATTGCAACGGTCTGGTAACGGCAGACCGTTTTCCTATTGTTCACCTCTGACGATTAGACTCGGGCGATGCTCCGACCTCGCGTTTGCACCGGCTGCCCGAACCCATGATGCTCGATATCGCCCGACTGCTGCTGTTTCCCGCCCTGATGGCGTTCGCAGCGGCGAGCGATCTTCTCACCATGACGATTTCGAACCGGGTATCGCTGGCGCTGGCGGCCGGCTTTCTGGTTGTCGCCATCCTCGGCGGCATGGGACTTTACGACATCCTCTCGCATATCGGCGCCGGCGCCGCCGTCCTGGTGGTGGCCTTTGCCTGCTTTGCGATGGGCTGGATCGGCGGCGGCGACGCCAAGGTCGCGGCGGCCGCGGCGCTGTGGTTCGGCTTCGGCCATCTGCTGAATTATCTGCTCTATGCCTCGCTGTTCGGCGGCGCCTTGACGCTGCTGCTGCTTCAGTTCCGGCAATGGCCGCTGCCCTATTCGTTCGCCGGCCAGGACTGGCTGCTCAAGCTCCACGCCAAGGACAGCGGAATTCCCTACGGCATCGCGCTCGCGATCGGCGCACTGATGATCTATCCGGAGACGGAATGGATCAATGCGGTCGATCTGACCCAGTTCGCCGTTCGCTGACTGCGTCCTCAAGTAACTCGCCGTTAAGGCGATTTAGATACGCCTCATTAACCATGCTTTGACGAATAACTGCTCAACTCCCGTCATGGCGACGGAAGCGTCGCGGCGTAATGTGGAAAGTGAAGCGTATGAACAAGGCACGCATTGTCGTCCTGAGCATCGCCGTCGGTGCCGGCGGCATTGCCGCATATCTTGCGAGCGGGTCCGACAGCAAGCCCCCGTCCGAACCGGTTGCGCAACTGCAGACGGTGGACGTTCTGGTGGCGAAGTCCGACATCGGCCTCGGTCAGTCGGTCGCGCCGGACGACCTGCTGTGGCAGACCTGGCCGGCGGCGAGTGCAAGCAACAATTTCATTCGCCGCAGCGAACGGCCTGACGCCACCAAGGAAGTCACAGGCTCGATCGCGCGCGCGCCGTTTGTCGCAGGCGAGCCGATCCGCGAACCGAAACTCGTCAAGGCCAACGGATCGGGCTTCATGGCGGCGATCCTGCCCACCGGCATGCGCGCCATCTCGACTGAAATCTCGCCGGAAACCGGCGCCGGCGGCTTCATCCTGCCCAACGACCGGGTCGATGTGATTCTTTCGAAGCGCGACAAGAACCCGGACAAATCGGCTTCAGCGGATATCGTCATCTCGGAAATTATCCTGACCAATGTTCGCGTGCTCGCGATCGACCAGGCTCCGAAGGAAAAAGATGGCCAGAATGCCGTCGTCGGCAAGACCGTCACGCTCGAATTAAAGCCCGAGCAGGCGGAAACGCTCGCCCGCGCGCGCCAGACCGGCACGCTGGCGCTGGCGCTGCGCAGCATCGCCGATCTCAACGTGGTCGAGAACAAATCCAGCGATCCCAAGCAGAGCGACAATATCAACGTGGTTCGCTACGGCGTCTCCAGCCCGACGACGGTACAGAAGTGATAAGAAGGACGTCCGATATGAAGTGCAGGGGAAATCAGCTGGCGATGCGGACTGTTTTGATCCGCGCCCTGTCGTTTTCGGCCGTCACCGCGCTGACGCTCAATCCGGCGCTGACGCCGGTCGTGGCGAGCGACTATCGCATCGCGGCGCCGGTTGCTTCCGACGGTCAGATGAACGCGCGCTTTCTTGCGCTCGGCATCGGCAAATCCATCGTGATCGATTTGCCGCGTGACATCAAGGATGTGCTGGTCGCCGATCCGAAGATTGCCAACGCCGTCGTGCGTTCCGCGCAGCGCGCCTACATCATCGGCGCGGCGGTCGGCCAGACCAACATCGTGTTTTTCGACTCGGCAGGCCAGCAGATCGCGGCTTACGACATCGCGGTCAAACGCGATCTCAACGGCGTACGCGCCGCGCTGAAGCAGTCGCTGCCGAATGCCGAGATCCAGATCGAAGGCGTCGGCGACGGCGTGGTGCTGTCCGGCTCGGCGGCGAGTCCGATCGAAGCGCAACAGGCCGGCGAACTTGCCGCCCGGCTGGTGGGCGGCAACGACAAGGTCGTCAACTCCATCGTGGTCCGTGGCCGCGATCAGGTCATGCTGAAGGTCACCGTCGCCGAGGTCGCGCGTTCGATCATCAAACAAATGGGCATCGACCTCACCGCCACCATGAACTACGGCACCACCGCCGTCACGTTCGACAGTAGCAATCCCTTCACGGCGCTCGGTCATAGCCTTACCGGCAATGCGGCGGCAGGGGCTTTTGGTTCGGCGATGCGCGCCGGTGTTCCTGTGCCCTCGGTGCAGGCCACCATCCGCGCCATGGAAAGCGCCGGGGTGATCCGCACGCTGGCCGAACCCAACCTGACGGCGATTTCCGGCGAGTCGGCGACGTTCATTGCCGGCGGCGAGTTTCCAGTGCCGGCAGGTTATTCCTGCGATCCCACCACGCATCTTTGTCAAACCCAGATCAGCTTCAAGAAGTTCGGCATTTCCCTCAACTTTACGCCGGTGGTGATGACCGAAGGCCGGATCAGCCTCCGCGTAATGACGGAGGTGTCGGAGTTATCGAATGAAAATTCCTTTACGCTGGTGCAGGCGGCCGGCAATGCGCTGACGATCCCCTCGATCCGGACCCGGCGCGCCGAGACCACGCTGGAAATTCCGTCGGGCGGTGCGATGGCGATGGCGGGCCTGATCCAGGAACAGACCAAACTGGCGATCAACGGCCTGCCCGGCCTGGCGCAATTGCCGGTTCTCGGGGCGCTGTTCCGCAGCCGCGATTTCGTCAACAACCAGACCGAGCTGATGGTGCTCGTGACGCCCTACATCGTCCGGGCGGTTGCGCAGAAGGATCTGTCGCGTCCGGATGATGGATTCGCCAATGCGACGGATCCGCAAGCCGATCTCATAGGCACCATCAATCGCATCTACGGAACTCCGGGCCGCGTCGAGCCGGCACGGAATTATCGCGGCACCTACGGCTTTATCACGGATTGAGACGGGACGAGGACCAGAACGATGACAGCCACAATACCCGTCGACCGCAATCGCGCCTTCCGCATGGCCGGAGCGCTTGTTGGTCTCGCCGTCGTGCTGGGAGCCTGCACGCACACCGACGAGGTGCTGACGGCGAGCGTCCCTGACGATTATCGCCAGCGTCATCCGATCGTTATTCAGGAGGCCGACCGGTCAGTCGTCATTTTCGTCGGTCATGCACGCGGCGGTCTTTCCGCTTCGCAGCGCGCCGACGTGATCGGGCTGGCGCAGACCTGGCTCCACGAAGGCACCGGTGCGATCAGCGCCGACGTGCCAGTCGACACGGCGAACGCGCGGGTGGCCGCGGATTCGTTCCGGGAGGTTCGGGCGCTGCTGGCCGCAAGCGGCGTGCCGCCGCGCGGGATTGTCGTCCGCCACTATCGTCCGGATGACCCGCGCCAGATGGCAACGATCCGGCTGAATTACCCGAAAATGTCGGCGGTCGCGGGCCCGTGCGGCCTGTGGCCGGAGGATCTCGGACCCTCGATCAAGAACAAGAGCTATTTCGACAACAAGGATTACTACAATTACGGCTGCGCCTATCAGCGCAACATGGCGGCGATGGTCGACAATCCGTCGGACCTCGTGCAACCGCGGTCCGAGACGCCTGCATATACGACGCGACGCACGGAAGCATTCGAGAAGTATCGCAAGGGCTCCACGACCACGACCACCTATCCCGAGGCCGAGCGGGCCAAACTGAGCGATACAGGCAAATGATCAGCTACGCGCGTCAAAATTCCGAACAGCAGCCGGGCGTCACAGACGATCACATCGCGCCTGCGCCGCGCGTGTCCGTGCAGGCCTTTTGCGAGACGGTGGAAACCGCAGCCGCCGTGCAATCGGCGGGGGAAGACCGCCGGCTTGGCAAGGCCCATCTCAAGATTCAGATGGGCGGCATGGCGGCCGCGATCGAGGCCTATCGCACCGCGCCTACGCCGAACGTGATCATCCTGGAAACCGAGGGCCGCACCGACATCCTGACCGGTCTCGATCAGCTCGCGACGGTATGCGATTCCGGAACCCGTGTCGTCGTGATCGGGCGTGTCAACGATGTCGGGCTTTATCGCGAACTGGTGCGCCGCGGCGTCAGCGACTATGTGATTGCGCCGGTCAACGCGCTGGACGTCGTGCGTTCGGTTTGCAATCTGTTCTCGGCGCCGGAGGCGAAGGCGGTCGGCCGGATCATCGCAATCGTCGGCGCCAAAGGCGGCGTCGGCGCATCCACCATCGCGCACAACGTTGCCTGGGCGATCGCGCGCGATCTTTCGCTGGACTCGGTCGTCGCCGACCTCGACCTCGCATTCGGCACCGCCGGCCTCGACTACAATCAGGATCCGCCGCAAGGGATCGCGGATGCGGTATTCTCGCCCGATCGGGTCGATACCGCGTTCATTGACCGCCTGCTGTCGAAATGCACCGACCACCTCAGCCTGCTGGCGGCGCCGGCGACGCTCGAGCGGGTCTACGATTTTGGCGCCGATGCCTTCGACTCGATCTTCGACACGCTTCGTACCACGATGCCGTGCATCGTGCTCGACGTACCTCATCAATGGTCCGGCTGGACCAGGCGTGCGCTGATCGGTGCGGACGATATTCTGATCGTCGCGGCACCCGATCTCGCCAACCTGCGCAACACCAAGAACATATTCGACCTGCTCAAGGCGGCGCGGCCCAACGACAGGACGCCGCTATATTGTCTCAACCAGATCGGCGTGCCGAAGCGGCCCGAAATCAACGCCAGCGAATTCGCCAAGGCCATTGAAAACCAGCCGATCGCGGCGATTCCGTTCGACCCGCAAATATTCGGCTCGGCGGCCAACAATGGCCAGATGATCGCGGAAATCTCCGCCAATCATCGCACCACCGAGATGTTTCTGCAGATCGCGCAACGGCTGACCGGCCGTGGCGAAACCAAAAAGCCGCGGGGTTCGTTCCTGTCGCCCCTCATCGAGAAGCTGCGGGCCAAGTAGGCCGCCCGTATGGAGTGCCGTCGTGTTTGGTAAGCGTAGCGGAGCTGAAAACGATTCGCGGGCGATGAAGCCCGCCGCCAGTGTGCCGGAGCCGTCTTCCGGCGCGCCGGCGGCTGTCTTGCGTGAACCAGCAGCGCCTGCCGTTTCCTCGCCGCCGCTCTCGCCCGCCAAGCCGGCCGCGGCGGCGCCCGCCATCAACGCGCAGCGGTCGGACAACTATTATCAGGTCAAGGCGACCATCTTCGGCGCCCTGATCGAAGCGATCGACCTCGCCCAGCTCGCCAAGCTCGACGGCGAGTCGGCGCGAGAAGAAATTCGCGACATCGTCAACGAGATCATCGCGATCAAGAACATCGTGATGTCGATCGCCGAGCAGGAGGAACTGCTCGACGACATCTGCAACGACGTTCTCGGATATGGCCCGCTTGAACCGCTGTTGTCGCGCGACGACATCTCCGACATCATGGTCAACGGCGCCGGCACGGTGTTCATCGAAGTCGCGGGCCGCATTCAGCGCACCGGAATCCGTTTCCGCGACAACGCGCAATTGCTCAATATCTGTCAGCGCATCGTCAGCCAGGTCGGCCGGCGCGTCGACGAATCCTCGCCGATCTGCGACGCCCGGCTTGCCGACGGCTCACGCGTCAACGCCATCGTTCCGCCGCTGGCGATCGATGGCCCGGCATTGACGATCCGCAAATTCAAAAAAGACAAGCTGACCCTGGACCAATTGGTGAAGTTTGGAGCGATCTCGCCGGAAGGCGCGGAGATCCTGCAGATCATCGGCCGCGTCCGCTGCAACGTTCTGATCTCGGGCGGTACCGGCTCCGGCAAGACCACGCTGCTCAACTGCCTCACCCAGTTCATTGAGCACGACGAACGCGTCATCACCTGCGAGGACGCAGCTGAACTTCAGCTGCAGCAACCGCATGTGGTGCGCCTGGAAACCCGTCCACCCAACATCGAGGGTGAAGGTCAGGTCTCGATGCGCGAACTGGTCCGTAACTGCCTCCGCATGCGGCCTGAACGCATCATCGTCGGCGAAGTCCGCGGACCGGAGGCGTTCGACCTGCTGCAGGCCATGAACACCGGCCATGACGGGTCGATGGGAACGCTGCACGCCAACAATCCCCGCGAAGCCCTGTCGCGTTGCGAATCGATGATCACGATGGGCGGATTTTCGCTTCCGTCACGGACGATCCGCGAGATGATCTGCGCCTCGATCGACGTCATCATCCAGGCCGCCCGGCTGCGCGACGGCTCCCGGCGCATCACGCACATCACCGAGGTGATGGGCATGGAAGGCGATACCATCATTACCCAGGACCTGTTCCTCTACGACATGGTCGGCGAGGACGCCAACGGAAACATCATCGGCCGACATCGCTCGACCGGTATCGGACGGCCGCGCTTCTGGGATCGGGCAAGATATTACGGCGAAGAGAAGCGGCTCGCTGCCGCGCTCGATGCCGCCGAAGTCAGCACAGAGGTTTGAAGGAGCGGGCCATGAACATCCAAACGCTCGCATTGGCGTTTCTCGCGACCACCGCCGTCGGCGGCATCGCATGGGTTTTTCTTTATCCCATGCTGTCGGGAGAGAGAAAAGCCGAGCATCGCCGGGCGTCAATCGCGAAGGCGGAGCCGGCTGCGCGCAATGTCGACAAAAACCAGCGCTCTCGCCGCGAACAGGTCGAAGGGTCGCTGAAGGATCTCGAGGCGCGTCGCCAGAAGGAAAAGCGAATCCCGCTCAGCAGCCGTATCACCCAGGCCGGCCTGACCTGGACAACTCAGAAATTCATGGTCGCTTCCGGCGTTCTCGCCGCCGCTAGCTTTGCGGCCGCGATGCTGGCCGGCGGCGGGTTGCTTGCGGCCGTCGGCCTGGCGTTCGCGGCGGGTTTCGGTCTGCCGCGCTGGGCCTTGAGCTATCTCAAGAAGCGCCGGGAAAAGGCGTTTCTCAAGTCACTGCCGGACGCCGTCGACGTGATCGTTCGCGGCATCAAGGCGGGCCTGCCGCTGTTTGAATCCATCAAGGTCGTCGCCGCCGATGCGCCGGAGCCGCTCAAGGGCGAGTTCCTCGCCATCATCGAAACCCAGGCGATCGGCATGCCGCTTGGCGATGCATGCGCCCGCCTGTACGAACGGATGCCGGTGCCGGAGGCGAATTTCTTCGGGATCGTGATCGCAATCCAGCAAAAGTCCGGCGGCAACCTGTCGGAGGCCTTGGGCAACCTGTCCAAGGTGCTGCGCGATCGCAAGAAGATGGCCGAGAAGATTCAGGCGATGTCGATGGAAGCCAAGGCGTCGGCGGGCATTATCGGATCCTTGCCGCCGATCGTCATGCTGCTCGTCTACCTCTCGACCCCCGACTACATCTCGCTGCTGTGGACCCATCCGACCGGTCAATTGATGCTGGTTGGCTGCGTGATCTGGATGTCCATCGGCATTTTCGTAATGAAGAGAATGATCAACTTCGACTTCTGATGGTGCAGCATGTTTAGTTTTCTGATCGAGAAGATCCACGACGCGCGGTTCGTTTCCATGGTGCTCGCCGCCATTGCCGTGAGCGCTACCGCATACACGCTGATGATGCCGCTGTTCGCCGGCGAAGGACTGGCCAAGCGCATGAAGGCCGTCGCCAGCGAACGCGAGCGGATCCGGCAACGGGAGCGCGAACGTCTCTCCAAGAACGAGAAGGTATCGCTGCGGCAGACCCCGAAGCAGCTCGTCTCCAAGGTGGTGGACGACTTCAACCTCGGCAAATGGCTGGCGCAGGAGGCCGCGCGCGAAAAGCTGACCATGGCCGGCTATCGCGGCCACGCGCCCTACGTCACGTTCCTGTTCTTCCGGCTGGTCACGCCGATCGTGCTTTTCATCGGGGCGGTACTGTATGTCTTCGTGATCTCGCATATGGAGAAATCGACGCCGGTAAAAATCGGCATGTGCCTCGGCGCGGCCTATTTCGGATTGCAGGCGCCGATGCTGTTCCTGAAAAACGCCATCTCAAAGCGCCAGCTCTCGATCAAGCGCGCCTTTCCCGATGCGCTCGACCTGTTGCTGATCTGCATCGAGTCCGGCATGTCGATCGAAGTGGCCTTTCGCAAGGTCAGCGCCGAGATCGTGACGCAATCGGTTGCGCTGTCGGAGGAATTCACGCTGACCACGGCCGAGCTTTCCTATCTGCAGGACCGCAAGGTGGCCTACGAGAACCTGGCAAAGCGCACCGGCCTCGAGGGCGTGAAATCGGTCTGTCTGGCCTTGCAGCAATCGGAACGTTACGGCACGCCGCTCGGCCAGAGCTTGCGCGTCATGGCGCAGGAAAATCGCGACATGCGCATGAACGAGGCCGAGAAGAAGGCAGCGGCGCTGCCGCCGAAACTGACGGTGCCGATGATTCTGTTCTTCCTGCCGGTGTTGTTTGTCGTCATTCTGGGCCCGACCGGCATCAAGATCTCGGCGATGCAGTGAACCGGCCCGATCGGGTAAAATTGGTGGCCTGCCCCAAAACATTCGGTTGCGAGGTTTTCACCATCTGATGCGGTCGTCGCCCGGCTTGACCGGGCGATCCGGTAAACGCTGACGCCGGCGATGACTGGATCACCCGCTTTTGCGGGGTGATGACGCCTCCGGTCGAAGCAATCGATCAGTTGGGACGGCTGAGCGACGCCACCGGCACCGGCAGATCCCTGGAAAGAACATAGGAGAGGCCGAGATTGGACAGCACCGAGGGCTCCTCGGGCACGATCTTCAACGCGCTCTCGTAGTAGCGGCGCGCTTCGTCATGCCGGCCGAGTTGATCCAGCACCGTTCCCTGCACCGAAAGAAGGCGCCAATCGGGATTGTCGGGCGAATGGGAGCGGGTCAGGACATCGAAGGCCTGCTGGAAATTGCCGTTATCGGCCAGCGCCCGGCCGTAGCCGGCGAGCAGCGCCTTGTTGCCGGGATGAGCGATGGTGGCCTGTTCGAGCACGGCGACGGCCTGGCTGCGCTGCGCCGTGGCGCGCAGCGCCTGGCCATAGAGCAGGGCCGCGTCGGCGTCCTTGGGATTGGCGCGATAGCGCTCGCCGTAAACATCCACCGAACGCCGCGGATCGGCGTCGCCGCCGGTCTCAGCCTTGGGCGACAACGATCCGGTGATGTCGGACATGGCCGTCTGGCAGCCGCCGAGGCCCACGGCCAAAATCGCCGCCACGGCCGCAGATGCAAGAAGCCGGGCAACACTGGACTGCTGGCGCATAGAGCTTTAACTCACGGTATCAGGCGAATTGTTGGAGCCGAATGCGGTCAGAAATAAACCGTTAACCCTAACACCCGGTTAATCCGCAGCTTCCGCGAAGGTCGTTCGTCGTGAGTGGATTTATGGGGGCGATTGGCCAACCCGCCGCACGCTATGCGGTGATTGAAACAGTGGAGCAGGACAACCCGCAATGTTGCGAAATTTCTTTGGTCGGATCGTGATTGCAGCTTTGCTGGTCGCGGCCACAGCCGCTCTTGCTGCGCCCGTGCAACCAAAGCGCCACGTGGTGCATCGCTGGCACGGGTATGGCTTCCTGCCCGGCTACCGTACGCCCGAGCGGAACGAAGCGGAGCAGGCGCGAAATCGCGGTCGGGTCTATTGGTATGGCGGCCCGGGCTTTTATCGAGGTCGCTGGAATGGCGGCGGGTTCGGCCCGTGCTGGACCCAGACCCCGATCGGCAATGTGTGGAACTGCGGCCGATAGCGGGATCGCGATCCCGTGCGCCGCTCGGCCCACCAAAAAGATACGGCCTCAGTTGAAGACACCGAGGCCGACCAGTCCTGGGATTTTCGGGTAGATCAGGCGGAGTGAGGCAGGACCGCCATCACTCGCAGACCGAGAC
>WNFS01023956.1_pt1 | contig 10030 bp, 7 predicted proteins | sample 5400141 | NCBI WGS metagenome assembly WNFS01 (sample SAMN13153358, study PRJNA577476) | soil metagenome | isolation source: 60 cm saprolite under Madrone tree | place: USA:California | collected 2016-06-14
TATGCCAATCCTCTGCTTCAAGAGCCGCTGAAGCTTGAGCACATCAAGCCGCGCTTGCTAGGCCATTGGGGCACGACGCCGGGGCTCAATTTCATCTACGTACATTTCAACCGGCTCATCAAAAAATATGATCTCGACGTCATTTATGTCACCGGCCCGGGACACGGCGGACCGGGACTCGTTGCTAACACCTATCTCGAGGGCACCTACAGCGAAATCTATCCGCATATTTCCCAAACCGTTGACGGGATGAGAGGCCTCTTCAAACAATTTTCGTTCCCGGGAGGAATCCCGAGCCACGTAGCTCCTGAAACGCCCGGCTCGATTCACGAAGGTGGCGAACTCGGATACTCCATTGCGCACGCTTATGGCGCTGCGTTCGACAATCCTGACTTGCTTGTTTGCTGCGTTGTAGGCGATGGCGAGGCGGAGACCGGACCGCTCGCCGCGAGTTGGCACTCCAACAAATTTCTGAATCCAGCCCGCGACGGCGCTGTTCTTTCCCTTCTGCATCTCAACGGCTACAAGATTGCCAACCCCACTGTCCTCGGTCGTCTAAGTGACACAGACCTCACTCAGCTTTTCACCGGCTACGGCTACAAGCCTTATTTCGTCGAAGGTCACGAACCGGAAGGTATGCACCAACTCATGGCCTCCACGCTCGACACCATCGTCGACGAAATCAGAGCCATCCAACAAAACGCTCGCACCGGCCACCTTGACGGCGAACCAATCTGGCCGATGATCATCTTACGCACGCCGAAAGGCTGGACAGGACCAAAAGTCGTTGACGGGAAGCCCGTCGAAGGCACTTGGCGCGCGCACCAAGTCCCTGTCACCGACCTCTCGAAACCGGAGCACTTGAAAATCCTACAAAACTGGATGAAGAGCTATCAGGCGCACGAACTGTTCGACACTGACGGCAAACTCATTCGGGATTTGAAGGAATTAGCGCCACGCGGGAATCGCAGGATGGGCGCAAACCCTCACGCGAACGGTGGCGTGCTGCTCAAAGATCTAGTCATGCCGGACTTTCGCGACTATGCCCTGAAAGTATCCAAGCCGGGCACCGGCCTTGCCGAAGCCACTCGCGTGTTGGGCACTTTTCTCCGCGACGTCATGAAGCAGAATGCAGACACCAGAAATTTTCGTGTATTCGGCCCGGATGAAACCGCTTCGAATCGGCTTGACGCATTATTTGAAGTCACCAACAAAATCACCATGGAGCCGATCGAGCCCACCGACGAACACCTCTCACGAGACGGTCGCGTAATGGAAGTCCTCAGCGAGCACATGTGCCAGGGCTGGCTGGAAGGCTATCTGCTCACCGGGCGCCATGGCTTCTTCTCCTGCTACGAAGCCTTCATCCACATCGTGGATTCCATGTTCAATCAGCACGCAAAATGGCTGAAAGTCACGCGCGACATCCCATGGCGCCGCCCGATCGCTTCTCTGAATTACCTGCTGACCTCACACGTCTGGCGACAGGATCACAACGGATTCACCCACCAGGACCCCGGCTTCATCGACCACGTCGTGAACAAGAAAGCAGACATCGTTCGCGTCTACCTGCCTCCCGACGCCAACACACTGCTCTCCGTTGCCGATCACTGCCTTCGCAGCCGCGATTACGTCAACGTAATCGTTGCCGGAAAGCAGCCGGCTCTGCAGTTTCTCGATATGGAATCCGCCATCCAGCACTGCACCGCCGGGCTCGGCATTTGGGACTGGGCTTCCACCGATCAGGGCGCCGAACCCGATGTAGTAATGGCCTGTGCAGGCGATATTCCGACTCTCGAAACACTTGCCGCGGTGGACTTGCTCCGCCGTCATTTTTCCGACATCAAAATCCGCGTCGTCAATGTCGTCGACTTGATGACTATTCAGCCCTCAACCGAACATCCTCACGGCCTCTCCGACCGTGAGTTCGACTCCATCTTCACGACGGACAAGCCGGTGATCTTTGCGTATCACGGTTATCCGTGGCTGATTCACCGCCTCACCTATCGCCGCACGAACCACGACAATTTCCACGTCCGCGGCTACAAAGAAGAAGGAACAACAACAACTCCGTTCGACATGACTGTCTTAAACGATTTGGATCGCTTCCACCTTGCAGGTGACGTCATCGATCGCGTTCCTCGCCTGCAACGCGTTGGAGCTCACTTCAAACAGTTTCTGCGCAACAAACTCGTCAACCACAGACAATACATCCGCGAACATGGCGACGATATGCCGGAAATCCGCGATTGGAAATGGCCGCATTAGGCCATGAAAATCCTCGTCCTCAATTCGGGCTCTAGCAGCCAGAAGAGTGCGCTGTATGAAATCTCCGGGATGCTTCCAGAGCATCCGCCCCGGCCAGCGTGGCAAGGCAAAATCGAATGGGACGGCGATCAAGCTGACATCGAGGCGCAAAATTCGCAGGGAGCCAAGCACGAAGCTCGCGTCCAGGTAGCGTCACGCTCAAACGCCATCGGGCAACTCCTGGACACATTATGGCACGGGCAGGTCCGCGCCGTTTCCGCTCCTTTGGAAATCGACATGGTCGGCCATCGCATCGTTCACGGCGGCCAGGAATTCGAAGAAGCAACGGTCGTCACACCGCAAGTGAAGTCCGCCATCGCGCGCATGGCTGTTTTCGCGGCGGCCGCAGTCTATCCCGGCCCTTACGAATGGCTCGCCCAAGGAATCCGGCGATACGGCTTCCACGGAATCAATCATCAATATTGCGCGCAGCGCGCTGCGCAGCTTCTCAACCGCGAACTGGACTCTCTAAAGCTCGTAACTTGCCATCTCGGCAATGGCTGCTCTCTCGCAGCGATTCGCGAGGGCCGCAGCATCGATACCACCATGGGGTTTACCCCGCTCGACGGCCTGATGATGGGTACGAGATCCGGCTCGCTCGATCCGGGAATTCTTACGTATTTGATGCGCGAAGAAAGATTCTCCGGCAAGCAGCTCGACGATTTGCTAAACACGAAATCAGGTCTCCTGGGAATTTCCGGAATTTCCGGCGACATGCGGCAGATTGTCGCATCCATGAAAGAAGGAAACCCGCGAGCCAAGCTGGCGTTCGACATGTTCGTGCATCACCTTCAATCTGGCATCGGGGCGATGATTGCCAGCCTCGGAGGAATGGATGCATTGGTCTTCACCGCAGGCATAGGTGAAAATTCGCCTGAACTGCGAGCTGCGGCATGCGCCAATTTCGCCTTTCTTGGCCTCAAGCTCAATGCTGCAAAGAACATTCCGCATTCAGCAGACCAGGATATTTCCCTACCTCACTCAACCGTTCGAGTCCTTCTCATTCGCGCCCAGGAGGATTGGGCCATCGCGCGCGATTGCTGGCGCCTGGCGTCGGCAAAAAACACCGGCCGCGCCAACCCCAACTGACGCGATTTCGCCTTCCGTACCTAGCGCTTCTCCGTGGTCTTAGCTTTCCAGGCTTTTTGCCCTTTTAGAATTTCCTTGTACGGGCACGGTTGTGGTGCCAGCGCTTACGACGGCGGTTTTCGCGTCGGAGCAACAGTAGGTGGCCCTTCACATCAGGCTCAGCGGATCCATGTCGACCAAGACGGCTGTCTCGGGAATTTCCTTCCGCTCGAGGAATGTCATGGCGCCGCTGAGGATTTTCGATAGGAGCGAGCGCTTTGGGGACTTTAACAGGAACTGGAAGCGATGCTCCCGTTTGAGGCGGGCCAGCGGGGCCGTGGCTGGACCCAGGATGCGCAGTCCTTTGCCGTCGTGCGGAGAAAAATATTCGGAGAGCTGCCGCGACCAGCGGATGGCTTTCTCCAGGTCCGTGTCGCGCACGATGATGTTCGCCAGCGAGGTAAACGGCGGATAGGCCATGGCGCGACGGAACTGCGTTTCGCGTTCATAAAATGCCGGGTAATCCTGCTTCACGGCGTCCTGAATGGCGTAATGCTCGGGATAAAATGTCTGAATCAGGACGCGACCCGGCAGATCGCCGCGGCCGGCGCGACCGGCGACTTGCGTCAGCAACTGGAACGTGCGCTCGGCGGCGCGAAAATCCGGCAGGCTTAGCGAGGAATCAGCGCTGATCACGCCTACGAGCGTGACGCGGTGAAAATCGTGGCCTTTGGCGAGCATTTGCGTGCCGACCAGAATATCGAGCGCGCCGGCGGCGAATGCGCCGAGCGTTTCCTGATATTGCCGCTTGGTTCGCGCGGTATCGCGATCGAGCCGCGCGATTCGCGCGCCGGGAAATTCTTTTCGCAGGCGCTCCTCCAGGTGCTCGGAGCCTTCGCCGAAGAAATAGACGTATTTGGACTGGCACTTCGGACATTGTTTCGGAATTTGTTGGATCGAGCCGCAGTAATGGCATTCGAGGCGATTGCGCTGCTTGTGATGCGTCATGGAAATGCTGCAGTTTTCGCATTGCACGGAAGCGCCGCAGCTTCGGCATAGCACGGACCAGGAGTAGCCTCGGCGGTTGATGAGCACGAGAGCTTGCGTTTTTTGCGCGAGACATTCCTGAATGCCGGCGTGCAGCGCGGCGCTGATGGGGCTGGTCTGATGCGTTTTCGCGAAGTCTTCGCGCAGGTCGACAATTTCGACGCTGGCCATGGCGCGCCTTTCCACGCGCGAAGCCAGCGTCAGGAGTTCGTATTTTCCGCTGCGCGCGTGATGATACGTTTCGAGCGAGGGAGTGGCCGAGCCGAGCAGCGCGGCTGCGTTTTCCATTTTTGCTCGCACGATGGCGACGTCGCGGCCGTGATAGCGCGGTGTTTCTTCCTGCTTGTAGCTGCTCTCTTGCTCTTCATCGACGATGATCAGGCCGAGATTTTCCAGTGGCGCAAAAATCGCGGAACGCGTGCCAACCACGACGCGGGCTTCGCCATTACGCACGCGCCACCATTCGCGGGCGCGCTCCACGTCGCTGAGAGCGGAATGCAAGACGGCGACACCTTCGAAGCGTGCGCCAAACCATGCGCGGCACTGGCGGCCGATCCAAAGGGTTAGCGCGATTTCGGGAACCAGGATGATCGCGGTTTTGCCGCGCGCCAGCGTTTCCTGGACGGCGCGCATGTAGACTTCCGTCTTGCCGCTGCCGGTCACACCGTGCAGCAGGAGGACGCCGAATTCGCCGAGTTCGAATCGCGCGCGAATTAATTTCAGGGCACTCTCCTGCTCGGCGTTGAGCTCGTGAGCGGGCGGAACGTATCCCACGTCGAATGGGTCTTCGGCCGGATCGATACGCTCGTCCCAACTTTCGAGGAAGCCATCGTGGAGCATCCGCTCTATCACGCTGCGCGACACGTGCGCCACACGGAGTAATTGCGCCAACGGCAATGGGCCTCGTGCTTCCAGCGCTGCCCTCACACTGTTGATTTTCTCAGCTAGCGCTTGGGCTCGGCTGGCTTTCTCTTCGCCCTTGTTTAGCTGCACGCTTTGCGTTTCTCTTCCCTGAGCATTCTCTTTCCATGCGATGACGCGCTGCGTCTTTGCTTTTCGCCCAAGCATCGATTCAGGGATTTCGATCAGAGCTGCCCGGCGCAAGCGCTGGAGAGATGCTTCGTCGAAGCCGAGTTTGGCGGCTGATGCGAACGGCATAACGCCGCCCTTGTCACGCAGCCGGCAAAGGAATTCGCGCTGCGCATCTGCGGAGCGCATTGCTTCCTTTTGCGTCGTGTGCACTGCCCGTGCAGCTTCTTCTTCAATCGCGGCGCGGCCCGAATCGGTCAGCACGATTTGGCGCTCGGTTCGCAGTTCGGTTACCGGCGGAAGCATAGCGCGAAAGATTTCGCCGACTGGGGCGAGGTAGTAGCCGGCGATCCAGTGCGCTAATTCGATCAGGTTTGGAGTTAGCGCCGGCAGAAAATCCATGAGCTTCGTGATTTCGCGGATCTTTGTGCCTGGCGGGGCTTGTTGGACGCACTCAACAACGACGCCAACGAGCGACTTGTTGCGAAAGGGCACGAGGACGCGGCTGCCCGGCCGGACGGAATCGCGCATGGCGTCGGGAATCGCGTAAGTAAATGTATTGCGCAGCGGGACCGCCAGCGCGACATTGCAAAACGGGAGGCTCATGCCGGCGTGTAGTGTATCAGGGGCGCGTATCGAGGCCGCTGAGGGCGACTGGCACTCACCGGCTCATTAGATAGATGCCGGAGAAGATTGCGGCTATGCCGACACATTGCCAGCGTGAGACGTGTTCGCGCAGAACTACGGCGGCTAGCGCAACTGTCACGGCGCCGTAGAGGGAGCCGAGGACGCTGACTACGGCGACCTGCTCGAGTTGCATGGCGCGATTGCTGAGCACGAAGGCGCTGGTATCTCCCGCGCCCATACCGAGGGAAAACAGTCGTGAGTTGCGGGGCAGCCGGATGGGTTGCCGCGCGATGAGAATCATGGCGGCAGCGATCACCGTGCAGGTCATGCGAATCATCCAGACGGTTTGGGGGGCACCGACACGGGGAATGACGCGAAGGTCCAGGAGCCAGAACAGCACGCCAAACCCTAAGGCGGACGCAAGCGCCCAGCCGATTCCCTTTCCGCTGCGACGGACGGCGTCGGTGTTATTGGCGTCCGGCGCTTTCTCTCCGCCAGCGACAAGCAAGACGCCAAGCATGGTGCAAAGGATTCCGGCGGCGCGGATTGCGCTAAGGTGCTGCCCCGAAAGAAGCGACAGTGTAACCGTCAACGCCGGATAACTCGCAGAGAGTGGCGCCACGACGGCCATTTTTCCGACTTCGAACGAACGGTAAAGGCCGAGCGTGGAGAACGCATTGACGCAGCCGGCCAGAACTCCCCAGGCCCACGGTTGCCAGCCGGAGCCGTCCGCGAGGTGTCCCCAGCCGCCCAGCCAGGGCAGGGCTATGGTCAGCAAAATAAATCCGATCAATTGCATGTACAGCAAGGTGCGCAGCGTGCCCATGCGCTCGGTGGTAAAGCGCGCGAGGAAATCCGAGCCGCCCCAGGTCAGCGCGGTCAAAATGCCTAGAAGAATTCCCATGCGGGGTTAGGAGGACTTTCCCGTGGACTGTCCCGCCCCGGCGGACGAGCCCTTTTTGACTTGCAAACCGAGGACGGCCATGACTTTTTGCAAATCTTTCCACACTTCGCCTTTTGCGCTGGGATTGCGCAGCAGGTATGCGGGGTGATAGGTGGCCAAGAGTTTTCTCCCGCGGAAATCGAGCCACTCTCCTCGAAAATGCGAAATGCCGCGATTGGTTTGCAGCAGAGTTTGCGCGGCGACGCTTCCGAGGCAGACGATCACTTTGGGCGCGATGGCGTCGAGCTGGCGCAGTAAAAACGGCGAGCAGGTCTCGACTTCGTCTTTTTCCGGCGTGCGATTCTCCGGCGGCCGGCATTTCACTACGTTGCAGATGTAAACATCTTTTCGTTGCAGGCCCATGGCTTCGATCATTTGCGTGAGCAATTTCCCAGCCCGTCCCACGAACGGCAGAACGCCGGGCGATACGGGAAGCACGTCGAGTTTGCGGGCCGCCGGCGACATTGGAGCTGTTGCTTTCGCGGGCTGCGCCTTTTGAGCGGGCTTGGGCAATGTGATTTCCTCGGTGACACTTGCGTATTGCTGTGGAAAGCGGTCGCGATAAAAAAGCTCGATGCCGATGTCCTGATAAAAGGATAACCGCGATCTGAATTTTTCTTCGAGAGCTGCAGGGATGCGCTCGGCCATGGTTCAGACAGCAGAGCCTTGCGCGGTGGGGGATTTGGAGCGGAGGCGGACGACTTCATCCAGAATGCGTTGTGCGACTTCGTATTTGCTCATGCGGGGGAGCGGGAGATCGCGGCCATCACGCGCGAAGAGCGTGACGATGTTGGTGTCGTGGTCGAACCCGGCACCTTCCGCTGTGACGTCGTTGGCGACGATCAGATCGGCGTTTTTAGCGGCGAGTTTTTTTCTAGCGTTTTCCGCAACGTGCTCGGTTTCCGCGGCAAATCCGACGATGAATCGATCACCCTTGATTCGCGTGACGCTGGCGAGAATATCGGGTGTGGGCTCGAGTGAGAGAGTCATGAGTTCTTTGTTGCGTTTGATTTTCTGGCCGTTAGGCTCGGCGGGCCGATAGTCACTCACCGCAGCGGCAAAAAAGGCGATGGAGCAGTCTGTTATTTTCTCCCGGACAGCGCCGTGCATTTCTTCCGCAGTTTGCACATCAATGCGTTCAACACCTGCCGGCGTTTCCAGGGAGGTGGGTCCGCTCACCAGGATTACATGCGCCCCGCGTTTGGCTGCGGCTTCGGCAACTGCATAACCCATTTTGCCCGAAGAGCGATTCGTGAGGTAACGGACTGGATCCAGACTTTCGCGAGTGGGACCGGCAGTAACGAGTATTTTTTCACCGGCAAGATCGCGGACCGCGTGCAGGGCTTCGTGCACAGCGGCAACGATCGATTGCTGGCCGGCAAGCCGACCGGCGCCCGTCATGCCGCAGGCTAGATAGCCTTCGTCCGGGTCGACAATTCTGACGCCGTGCGCCCTCAGCATCTCAACATTTTCTTGCGTGGCCGCATGATTCCACATGTTCACGTTCATGGCGGGCGCGACAACGACGGGCGCCGTGCTCGCGAGGTAGAGTGTAGTCAGGAAATCATCAGCTATGCCGCGGGCGAATTTTGCGAGGATATCGGCGGTGGCGGGCGCAATTAGGAGCAAATCTGTACGCTGGGCGACAGCTATGTGTTCGATGGCGCTTTCGAGGTTGGCTTCGCCGCCGGATTCTGCGAAAAGGTCAGTGATCACTTTTTGCCCTGTCAGGGCGGCAAAGGTCAGTGGCGTGATGAACTCGCGGGCGCCACCGGTCATTACGACCTGTACGGTGAAGGAGTCTTGTTGCAGGCGGCGCACAAGCTCCGCGGCTTTGTATGCCGCTACTCCGCCGGTTACGCCTAAGGTGATTCGCATATTGATCTCTACATTTCGGGGCTAAAGCCTATTTTGCGCCCAGACAAATGGCGTCCCCCACTTCTAAAAAAATCCTTTGTGAGGAAGCCTCGCTGGAAAAACCTGTTTCGCTGGGTCGCGCTAAAGCACGCTCCTACAGCGGATGCGGGCCCAGACCGGCACGTCGCTATTTGCGGCGCTTGTTGCCGTCTTTGTCTTCGTCGATCGAGTCGGGTTCGGTGAAGTCGTATTCCACCAGGCCGTGCTCGAGCTCTTCACAAGCAATGCGCGTAGGTTTCAGAGTTCTGGGATTTTCGAGCATCGGCGGTGCTCCCGCCATGATCTGGCGCGCGCGGCGGGCCGCAAGCACCACGTATGCAAACTGGCTCTCCGGAGCTTTCGTCAGAACATTCATCTCAGTCATTTCCCTCCAAACGATGCCAGAAGTTTCTCAACGCGTCCACGCCGCCGGGCACTGGAGCAGCGTAGCGCGGTCACTATGGCCTGTACCTCGTTCCCAGCGCGTCCGACGTCATCATTCACGACACAATAATCGTAGTACTTACCGAATTCCGCAATCTCGTCGCGCGCCCTAGCCAGGCGCCGCGCAATTTCTTCGTCGGAATCCTGGCCGCGGCTGCGCAGCCGGCGCTCCAATTCTTCACGCGAGGGCGGCAAAATAAAAATGGCCACGGACTCGGGAAGTTTTTGTTTTATTTGAGCGGCTCCCTGGACATCGATCTCCAGCACGAGGTCGACTCCCTTTTTTCGGGATTCCTCCAGCCACTTTTTTGGAGTGCCGTAGGAATGCTTGCCGAAAACTTGCGCGTACTCCAAGAATTCGCCGCGTTGGACCATGGCCCCGAATTCCTTGTCGGTAACAAAATCATAACATTTCCCGCTAGCCTCGGTCGCGCGGCGCGGCCTAGTGGTACAGGAGACTGAGGGCATCGTTCCGGACAGCTCCAAAATTTTTTGCACCAACGTCGACTTCCCCGAACCTGAAGGGCCGGACACGATCAGCACCAGAGGTGCAACGTCATTGGGCGCGGTCATTCGATGTTCTGCACCTGTTCGCGTAGCTTTTCAATCTCCGCGCGGATTTCCAGGGAAAGCCCGGTGATGGCCAGCGCTTCGGCTTCGACGCCGGGC
>WNFS01005104.1_pt1 | contig 10028 bp, 8 predicted proteins | sample 5400141 | NCBI WGS metagenome assembly WNFS01 (sample SAMN13153358, study PRJNA577476) | soil metagenome | isolation source: 60 cm saprolite under Madrone tree | place: USA:California | collected 2016-06-14
TTTAAAATGGTGTCCAGCACCGTGCGAGGCCCGAGTTGCGGCACCATCGTCTGGAGCGCGCGGGCGTGTGCTTTTTCTTCGACCGCGCTCTCACGGAGGAAATCTTTCACATCATGTTCGCCGGCGAGAACGCGCTCTCGCTGATCGCGAAATGCAGCTTCATGTTTTTCTTCGGCTGCTTCCATTCGGCGAATCGTGATCTCGGTTCCGAGCGCACGGTCCAACCATCGTTGTAAACGTCGCCCGAACGAATCGGGAATCGTCGGAATTGGCTCGCCGAGATCGGCCAGTTTTTTTGCCCAGCGTTGCGCATGACGTTCCTCGGCTTCCGCCATGCGAAGAAGAATTCCTTTGCGCTTTTCATCCGGTTCGCGACCGGCGAGCTCGCGATAAACTCGTGCGGTCTCGACTTCAGCACGCCAGTTGCGCTTCACTACTTCGACCGTCTCTTCTGCTCGCGGCGATTGTCGGAGTTGTCGATCTTGTGAGCCGTCGGTCATGCAAGATTAAAGCCCAGGGAGCGGCGGCTTCCAAGCCGCCGATTAAATAGATACTTATTTACCATGAGTCTCTGACACGCCCTCTCCTCCTCGATCGAGGAGAGGGGAGGGTGAGGAGTCGAATGCGAAGCGGTTTGGAATCGTTAGGCAAACCAGAAACAATCCCTCACCTTAATCCTCTCCCTTTGGTAAAGGGAGAGGCAAAATTTGTTGGCGTGCGCTCCCCAGAAAGATTTTCATCGCCCACATTCGGTCTCGATCGCGGCCGTAATCGGCGGCAACGTTTTCGCTTTGAGCTGTTGGATTGTAATAATGAGTGCGACTGAACCGATGATCAATGTCGCAGCGAGCAACGTGCGCAACGTTACCGCTTCATGGGCGAACAAGGCGCCGAGCAAAACGGCGACGATCGGATTGACATAGGCGTAGGTCGCCACTTTTGCCGGATCGCAATGGCGCAGCAGCCAAAAGTAAGCGGTATAACCGACGATCGCTCCGATTAACACGAGATAAGCGAACGCGCCCAACGACAAAGTCGTAATATTGCCCGGATGGAATTTTTTTGATTCACCGGCAAACAATCCGACCAGCATCAAAAGGAGACCACCGCAGAACATTTGTTGGGCAGCGCCCAGAAATGGCGACGCGGCATGCTTTACGGTGCGCGAATAAAGCGAACCCGCCGACCAGATGAACGACGACAAGAGCAAGATCGACATCCCAATCGCGGGACGACCACTGCCGGAAAATCGTAACGCAGGACCCAGCAGAATCGCGACGCCCAAAAATCCGCCGGCCAGTCCCACCCAAACAATTGGTGCCGGCCGTGGAGTCATGCCGGACAACCAACCGAGCAAAGTGATATAAATCGGGACAGTCGCGACAATCAGACTGGCGAGCCCCGATTCGATAAATTTTTCCGAGAGCGTCACTCCGCCGTTTCCGCCTAACAACAAACACGCGCCGACGATGAGCGATGTTCGCCATTCGGCCCATGTCGATCTTAGTGGGCCTTGCGTCCGCGCGATCGCGAACATGACGAGGCCGGCGAGAAGAAAACGCGCTCCCGCCATCAGGAAGGGCGGGATCGATTGAATGGCGAAGAGAATTCCGAGATAGGTCGAGCCCCAAATCAAATAGAGAGCCGCAAAAGCGCTAACAATCTGGATTTTTCGCGGCACTGCCATGACAGATGACAGTTACTCGATGCGAATCAATGTTCCAGTCGGGCCAGCGCTTCGTGCGCTTCCGGAAACTGCGGATTGATCGCAAGCGCGCGCTGGTACCACTTTCGAGCATGATCTCTTAAACCGACCGTCGCGCAATCGTTCGCGATCCGGAATGCGGGCCACGCGTACATCGTCATGATATCGGCTTCGAAAGTATCGGTGCGGATGGCGGCCGGCGAGGGGAGATGATAACTGTCGAAGAAGCGCTCGTTCTCCTGAATCATCTGTTCCAGCGGGATGTTCTTTGATCTCGGTTCCACAACCAGCAGAAGACCGCGCTGATAGGGCCAATAGTTTTCATCAAGGCTGTGATCGTCGCTGCCGATTGTGCCGACGATGCAAAAGGGACGATTGCTATTGGCCTCGATGACTTTCTTCAGATTGTTGCTGATACCATCGTAGCGATCGAACGGAATAGTTATGTTGCGATGTTGATCTCGCAGCTGTTGAACGTACCACCTGGTCGACAAAAGAGGCAGCAGGACGAGTTCAGTATCGGCGCCGATGTGCTCGACTTTTTGGAAATACATCAACGCAAATGCGATGTCGCCGCGGGCGATCAAAATTGAACCCGACTCGACCGTGCGCCAAACGTCCTCCGTGAATCTTCGCTCGATAAAATTCCTGCTTTGATCGATGCGGCCATAATCCATTGCTACACGCAACGTGATCGAGACTGCGGTCATTGCGGTCACGATTAAGGATGCGTTGACAACGGTTCGCCGCCAGTAGCGGCCGATCAGATTTGCTATCCACAAGAACCCGAAAGCAACGAACGGCGCGAGGATCACCTGTGGCAGCAGAAAAAATCGTTGCAACACAAACAACGCGGACGGCGCGGTGGCCAGGTTCAGATTTGTGATCCAGACAAAGAATGGACCGGCAAGCAGAAACCCGACCAGGCCAAACCAAAAATAGGAGCGTGCTTGCCGATACGCCGCGATCAGACCGACGGCGGTGAACAACAAAGTCGTTAGGCCAAATGAAGCGAGCAGCGCTATTATCCGAGCGATTACTGATCCGCCGGTGTAGCCGGGCACGCTGACCAGGTGGCTACTGCCGTAAGTTCTGCGTCTGATCACATCGATTAGATCCGAGATCGACGAGACGTTACCCCAATTATAAGTGGGATGATGAGCAGAAGCCCACGGGATATAAGCATACGGAAGCAGTCCTGCAAAAAATGAGACAGCCGCGACCAACAGAAGCGTTGGCCGCTCGCGCAATATCGAGCGTTGCTGCCAAAGGATGAAACAAGATGCCGGCCCGAGAAGCACGATCGTTTGATGATTGGTTAGGCCGAGACCGGCGAGAAAGGCGGACATGAACAACAGCGCGTGTTGTTGGGGCTGTTCATTCCAAGCGAGCAAAAACAAGATCAGCGTCGCGGCGATGAGGTCATTCAAAGGAAAAACTTCTGCGACGAGCGACCACGACCAGAATGTCGGATTGACGGCGAGCAACAGCGCCGCAATCAGCGCAGCCAAATGCGATCGGGTCAGTCGATTCGCTGTGAGGTAGATAACGCCGACCGTCGCGCCGTGGCAGATCACTGACAATAAATTCACCCGAAATGGAATCGATCCGACCGAAAGGCAGCTGAACAAATGGCCGAGCATCGTGAACAGCGGATAACCGGGCTCGTGCGCCACGCCGAGCGTCGCGGCTGCGGTAATTAATTCGGGTGAATCGCCGACAACAATGTCGCGGGCGGCAGTGAGGAAATATAAAACTGCGGCCACACTAACAACAAAGATCGCGCCGGCCCAGGTCTTGGAATTACTACCTGCTAGGATCGACATAGAGCCATGTCGATGCTCACAGCTGAATGACTTGAGCGGAATGAATGTCGCCGCTGGCCCGGATTTCTCGCAGCAATTGCTCGCTGGGCGCGTTGTCCAAATTCAAAATCGTGAGCGCGGTGCCGCCCGCCTGATTTCGGCTCAACGACATGGTGGCGATGTTTACATCATGCTCGCCCAGTAGTGTTCCGATGCGGCCGACGATTCCCGGCCGATCCGTATTTTCGAGAACGAGAATAACGCCGTGCGGTCGCGCTTCCACCGGACGGCTGTTGACGCTGACGATACGCGGCGTCGCGCCGAAAAATGCGCCACCAACCGAAACGGTCTTTCCTTCCGCATCGGCGGACAACTCAACCAGATCGGTGTAATCGCCGGCCGCGCTCAACCGCGTCTCCGTCACTTTTAATCCGAGACTTTCAGCGAACGCCGGCGCGTTCACTTCGTTGATGTCAGCGCCGCCAGCGCTTTCCAGAAAACCTTTCAGGACCGCGCGCGTGATCGGTCCGGTATCGAGCTCGTTCACTTTGCCGCTGTAATTAATTCTCAACTCGTCCACGCGTCGCGGCGCAACTTGCGAGAGAAAGCGGCCGAGCTTCTCGCCGAATCGCAGATGCGGACCGATGATCGACAATGTTTTCGCGTCGAGGTTCGGCATGTTGACCGCGTTGCGAATTGTTCCTTCGAGGAGCGCGGCCCGGATCGATTGCGCAATTTCAATTCCGACGCTTTCCTGCGCCTCGGCGGTGGAAGCGCCAAGATGCGGCGTCAGAATTAAATTCGGTGCGACGCGCAGCGGCGAATCATCCGGCAACGGTTCGATTTCGAAGACGTCGAGCGCGGCGGCGGCAACATATCGATCTTGCAGCGCATTCGCCAGCGCCGTCTCGTCGATCAAACCGCCGCGCGCGCAATTGATGATGCGGACGCCGCGTTTCGTTCTTGAAATGCGGGCGGCGTCAAGAAGGTGACGCGTTTCGTTCGTGAGCGGCGTGTGCAACGAAATGAAATCCGCGTTTACGAGCAGGTCATCCAGTTCCTCCACCAGCTCCACTTGCAAACTGCGCGCTCGCGCAGCGGAGAGATACGGATCGTATGCGATCACGCGCACCCCAAAGGCAATCGCGCGCCGGCTCACCTCGCTTCCAATCCGCCCCATGCCGATGACGCCGAGCGTTTTGTTGTAGAGCTCGACACCTTCGAAATCTTTTCTGCTCCACTTTTTGCCACGCAGACTCGCGTCCGCTTGCGGGATTTTTCGCGCCACGCAAAGCAAAAGCGAAAATGCGTGTTCGGCTGTTGAAACGGTGTTGCCGCCGGGGGCGTTGAGCACGAGCACGCCGCGCCGCGTTGCCGTTTCAACATCGACATTATCGACGCCGACGCCAGCGCGGCCGACGACGCGCATTTTTTTTGCCGCATTCAGTACTTCTCTGGTCACTTTCGTTTCGCTGCGAACGATCAACGCTGCGAATTCAGGGATAATTTCGATCAACTTCACCGGGCTAAGCTTTGTTTGAACCGAAACATCAAGCACGCCGTCGCGGGCAAGCTCATCGACTCCGCGCTGCGAAATGGAATCGGCAATCAAGACTTTTGGCGAAGTCATAAACGAATGGCTAAATCGTTAAATCGTCGAAGCATCAGAGCGTTGCAACTGCACGACCACTTCGATTTCCGCCGTCTGCGGAAACATGTCGAGCGGCGTGACGGATTCGATTTTGAATCGCGACTGCAACTCGGCGAGATCGCGCGCAAGAGTGGCTGGATTACACGAAACATAAATCAGCGTCGCCGGCGCAAGATCGACAATCGTTTTCTGGAGCTTCGCGCTCAGACCGACCGCCGGTGGATCGACGATCACCTGGGTCTTGTCGGCGTCGCATTCTCCCAGGATTGATTTGAGGTTAGCATCAACGTCGCCCGCAATGTACGTTTCTTTCGCGCCCGCCGTCTCCAAAGCAGCGGCGATTGCGAACCGGTCCCAGTCAATTCCGACTACACGATTAAATTTGCCGACGAGCGCCTTGGCAAAAAAGCCGGCACCACAGAATGCGTCGATGAGCAACTCATGATGGGGTGGCATCAGTTGAACAATCAAGTCGCGCAGTGCGTTCGCCACGCCAGCATTCGTTTGCGAAAAAACGCGCGGGCCAGATCGCGCGCGCAGAGTGTAATGACCATCGCCAAGGTCGCGCGACCGCAAATCAGTGAGTTCGCGATTCACTTCGTCCATCGCGATCGGACATCGCTCGACGTCGATCAAACGATGCGAATCGCGTCGAAAATATCCGACCACGCCATTCTCGGCGTGAACGGTGATGCGATTGCGATAAGCATATTGAAGAGGCGAGGGGATGATTGAACGCATCGGAACGTTTTTGAGTTTTCCGATTCGTTTAAGAACGTCGTGGACCTGGCGTGATTTGATCGCGAGCTGGTGCGCGTATTCGATGTGTTGGTAGGTGCAACCGCCGCATTGCCCGAAATATGGACAAAGCGGTTCGACTCGATGCCGCGATGTTTCACGAAGATCGACAAGGTCCGCTTCGGCAAATTGCCTTTTCTCGCGCGTGATCTTTGCCGAGGCCAATTCTCCGTCGATAGTAAACGGAATGAAAACGGCTTTGCCGTTTTCTCGCGCCACACCTTTTCCGCCGAAGGCGACGTCCTCGATTTTTAGATCGACCGTGCGCAACGCTGAACTGTAGCGGCGCTCTATGAGTGCCGCATTTATTTTCGGAAGTGGGAGTAGCGGCTACAGAGTCGCCGTCGCCATGACGCGGTCAATCGCAGCTTCGAGATTTTCCATTTTTACCGGTTTGATCAGGTGCTCGGCAAACCCGGCGTCGATGCTCTTCTCGATGTCGCCATTCATTCCAAATCCGCTGATGGCGATTCCCGGGATTCGCGAAATCGCGTGCAGATAAGTCATCAACTCGGTGCCGGTCCCATCGGGCAAGGCGATGTCGCTGATGAGCAAGTCGAACGAATTACGCGCCGCAGTTTCCATCGCCGAGCGGACATTGTGCGCAGCTGCGACCAAATGGCCGCGCCGAACGAGCAGTCGCTCGAGCGCAACGCAAGTGTCCTGATGATCGTCGACCAGCAAGATCCGCAACGGCCGGCTCTCCGGCACCGGCGATGTAAGCTTCACGATGCGCGGCGGTGCCGGAACGGTTTTCATCGTTAAAATGAAAGTGGAACCGCGGTCATATCCTTCGCTGCGCGCGATCAGTGTGCCGCCGTGCGCTTGGGCGAGTGATTTGGAAATCGCCAAACCGAGGCCGAGTCCACCATAGCGCCGCTGAAATGCGCGCTCGCCCTGCTCGAATGGATCGAAAATGCGATTCATGACTTCCGGTTCGATTCCGATTCCGGTGTCGTGCACGGCGATGGCGAGGAGCTGCGGTTCCGGGTTAGACGATGAAATTGTGATTTCGCCGTTCTCAGCCGTGAACTTGACCGCGTTCTTGAGCAGGTTCCAAACAATTTGTTGGTACTTGGCTGCGTCGCCCAAGACATGGTGCGTACCAGCGCGCAGGTTGAGCTGCAGCGTCAAATTTCGCGCCTGCGCTTGCGGGCGGCAAATTTCCACCACATTGTTAATCACTTCGTGAGAATCGAGCGGCCCGAATCGTAATTGCAATTTGTCTTTGGCGATGCGGGTGAGGTCGAGGAGATCGTCTATCAATTGGCTCTCGAGTTCGACATTGCGCCGAATCATTGCCAGTGAGTTTTTTGCTCCACTCGAGCGCGAACCATCCGCCTCAAGAGTATCGAGCGCTGCCATCACAGGCGTCAGCGGCGTGCGCAGCTCGTGCGACAGCATCGCCAGAAAATTGTCTTTGGTTCGGTTCGCGGCTTCAACCGCATCCTTTTGCTGCTCGAGCGCAACCTGGGTGCGGTTGCGTTCCGTAATTGCGGCTGCGATTGCCATTGCTGTGATCGTCAACGCGGCCGTCCATGACTGCAGCATCAAGAGCGATTGGTTTTCCGATTGCAAAATGAACGGTCCGAATCCATGGAGCGTTCCCCAAATTGCGATGGCCGAAAGAATAAAGATGCCAGTGGCTGTTTCGCGCGGCGTGAAACGAAACGCGGTCCAGATGACGATCGGTCCGCAAATGAACGAGATCGGATAATTCCGCGCCGAAATCGGAAGCCATCCACCGAACACGGTTTCCGCCAGCACCACAAGCAACAGCAAGAGGACGGAAACTTCTAACACTTGCTTCTGGTTCCACGTGCGTTGCGTCGCGGGCACGCTCCAAAGCAAAAGCAAAGGGGCTATAACCAAAACTCCGGAAGCATCACCGAGCCACCAAGTCAGCCAGATTGGCCAGTAGCTCGACCATTGTGCGAAGCCGCCAACGGCCAGACTGCTAACGCCAAACGTAGGACTTACTGTCGTGCTAACAAGCGCCGCCAGCGCGAATTTGAAAACGTCCTGCGGACGACCGAAAACTCGAGCGCCTCCAGCAAATCTGTTTACGAGCCAGGCGCCACAAAGCGCTTCCAACGTGTTCCCGCTGGCGATGCCGAGCGACGTCAAAATGTTTCCTAGCGTTGTCAGGTTTACCAAAAACGCCCCGACAAAAATTGCGGGCCATACGCGGAATCCCAGAACAAGCAGTGCTGCCAGTGCGATCCCGGCCGGCGGCCACACCGGTGACGCGCTCGCGTGAAGAAACGCCAGACGCAATGCGAGTTTGCCGGCAATGAAGTAGATCAGCGCCAAGGCGCCGATCGCCGGCAGCGTGGGAATTTTCCTGGGATTCATTACCCGACCGCCTGTGCCAATCGCTCTACCTGTTACGCCGCTCGCCAGTTCGGTCAACCGATTTGTGAATAGATGGGAATAACTTCTGGCGGCGCCGCAAGATCGACAATCGTCGGCGGTAGCCGTCGCGTACTACGACTCCTAAATTTTGTAGGGCCACCGCTCCGGTTGCCGAATTTCAAAATGGCAGGGTCGCCGCGGCGCCCGCCTACCCTACAGTTGCGTCCGACGATTAATAATCGCGGCAGTAGGGATATTTCGATTCGTTCCCGAGCTCGGGCGGAAATTCAGAGTAACCGGCGTGAATCCACGGAATATCGCTCGGCAATACTGGCCGGTAACTGCCGTGCCACATCGGAATCGGGAAGGTGAGAATTTCGAGGAGACCGGTGAAGTGTCGCGCGGTGGAACGGCCAAGACCGCGCACAACGCCGTAACTGGCGGCTGCGGCGTTGCCTTCCTCTTTATTTATTTTGCAAACAGTCACCGGAAGTTCACAGGAAGCGAAAAGAAAATTGCCGATTCCGCGACCGAGTTTCCGTGTGGGACCGTAATCATTCCCCGGCGGATCCTGAATGTCGGCAATCGCGCTTGCCGCAAAAGCGATACCAACCAGCGCGACGAGCAGATGCTTTTTCATAAGCCCTCCAACACGTAAACAGCTTCTCTGTAACAAAATCAATATTTATTTTTTATTTTTGTGCCGCGTTGTTAGATCGACAATCGCTCAGCCGGTCGGCGGACCTTGGAAATAAAATAGAACCGAGCGACTCGCATCGAACAAGGCATGGGTGATGATTGCCGTCCAAAGATTGCCTCCTGACACGATGACGAGAATGCCGAGTAAGACGCCCAGCGTGCCGGTGATCAACATGCCGAGCGGATTTTGATAAGCGTGTGAGGCGCCGAAGAGAACGCCTTGAATGATTAAAGCCGCCCCCCACGCGCCACGGTTCGCACCAAAGAACATCGCCAAACCTTGCATGATAAATCCGCGAAACATGAATTCCTCATAAAAGCCGGCCCCGATCACGACATAAAACACAGTGTAAACAGTAAGACCGAGATTTCCTTGCAACGCGGCGAACCGGGTGAGATCGCGGTGGAAGCCGGCCTTCTCCGAAAAATAGATTCCTGCGAAAATGAGCGCCGCGAGCAAAATGCTGACGATGAATGTGCGCGACCAGCTTCCCGGTCGCCTCAGTCCGATATCAGCGAGGGTTTCTCCGCGCAGCCGAATGAGCACCCATGCCACCACCACCTCCAACATTTGGACCGCTCCTCCATATACAAAACTCGCCTGCATCGATTTCGGCGTGTAAGCCGCCTCGGCGGCTGCTTCCAATCCAAAGACGAGTGCAATCAGAACGACAATGTCGATCAAATATCGAACGCGACGCGGGCTGCGGGTCGTTGCGGCAGGTTCGATTTGATTCTCTGCCATGCCACGAAAGTTAACCGCTTCGGGCGCGAATTGGACAGATCGAATTGAATCAGGAACCCAGCAAAACAGGAGGACGGCAGGATTAACAAGATTCTTGTGATTTTCGTTGTAGCGGCGCTCTATGAGCGCCGAAAGCTCAGAGTCTAAAATCCGAGATCTGATTTCTGGATTTTCTACTTTAGCCTTTCTACTTTCTCCTTTGTTCAGCGGTTCCCGTAGTTCAACGGATAGAACGGAGGTTTCCTAAACCTTAAATGTGGGTTCGATTCC
>WNFS01005107.1_pt1 | contig 10027 bp, 8 predicted proteins | sample 5400141 | NCBI WGS metagenome assembly WNFS01 (sample SAMN13153358, study PRJNA577476) | soil metagenome | isolation source: 60 cm saprolite under Madrone tree | place: USA:California | collected 2016-06-14
CGAGGAAGCCGCCGAGCGATTCGACGGTACCGACGTCGGCCGGCGGCTTGCGACCTGTCCACGGATCACCGCCGACGTAGGCCTGCACCGCGCCCTTGACGATGAGCGGCGCGGCGGCCGCCGGATCCATCGCATCGAGGCGAATTTCTTGAGGGTAGTAGGAGGGATAGAAGGGCAGCTCGTGCCCGGCCAGGGCGCCGTCGGTGAGACAGAGGGAGGTGGCGACGATGGCCGCGGCGAAAAGAAGTGGGGGAGAGGGGCGCGAACCGCCGCCCCTCCCCCCCGCGTGAGCCCGCAAGATCAGGCCGAGACCTTCGGCCAGGTCTTGTCGATCCAGGTGTACGTGGAGGTCGGCTCGCCCTTGGGCCAGCCGGGAGGCGCCGTGATGTTGCGGATGGGGATGGTGATCATGCGCTTCGGATCCAGGATCTGGAACTCATACTCCTTGGAGTTCATGCTGAAGCCGGTGACCGCGTCCTTGTAGGCCTGGTGGTTGTCCGGCCGGAAGTAGACGTAGCCGGCGGGCCCCGAGTGGCCCAGGTTCTCCAGCTGGCCGATGATCGCGTCGTCGTCGGGCCAGCCGCCGCCGAGCCTGTTGGCGCGATCGATGGCCATCTCGAGCATGTGCATCGTCACGTACGCGCCCTCGGCCTGGAAGTTCGGGTACTCCTTCCACCGGTCGAAGTACTTCTTCACGAAGGTGTCGTTGAGCGGCCACTTCCCGTTCGGCGGGAAGTTGAAGTAGTAGTTGGAGTGGACGCCCGCGATGGCGCCCTCCGGGTGGTCCTTGCCGATCGCGTGCGGCGCCACGCCGAAGGCGATCGTCGAGGCGAACTTCATCTTCTTGAACATGTCGTAGCGGAGAGCCTGCTTGTACATCGCCACGTAGTCGCCGCCCCACACGGACGAGACCAGCAGGTCCGGCTTGGCCGAGATCGCCTTGGTGATGTGGGTGGCGAAATCCGTCGTGCCGAGCTTGGGCCAGCCCTCGGAGACCACCTGGGCGCCCGGCATCAGCTTTTCCATGACGATCTTGACGTGGTCGAAGGCGTTGCGGCCGTAGGAATAGTCGGGATGGATGTGGGCGATCTTCCGCGCCTGGGGCCAGGTCTGGGCGATCGCCATGGCGCACGTGACGCCGTCCGCGGACTGGATGTTCGTGATGCGGAAGATGTAGTGCGGGTTCGGCACCGCCTTGTCGAACAGGAAGTCGGTGCAGCCGTCCACGAAGATCGTGAGCAGCTTGAGCTCCTCGGCCACGGGGCCGAGCGCCGGCGTGTTGCCGCTCGACGTGATGCCCGTGAAGAAGTCGATCTTCTCCGACGCCTTCATCCGGCGCAGCTCCTTGACGTTGGCGTCGGTGCCGGCGTTCTCGTCCGCCTTGATCGTCTCGATCTTGCGCTTCCCGAGGAGACCGCCCTTGGCGTTGATCTCCTCCGCGGCGAGGATGTGCCCCTTGTACATGGGCTCGCCCAGGACGGCGGCGGCGCCCGTGTGGAAGGTCATGTGGCCGACCTTGTAAGGCGTGGTCGGAATCGTGCCCTTGGGCTGAGGTGGTGGCGCCTGGGCCTCGGCCTTGCCGACGAGGCTCGGCCCGCCGATCAGGGGCACGGCGGCCGCGGCGGTGCCGACCGTCAAGCCGATCTGACTCAGGAAATCGCGACGGGAAACGGCTGGAGCCATAGAGCGTCCCTCCTTCGTTGGGCGGACGGTTTCGAGGCCATTGGGGTGCTGAGAACTATGAAGTATCAGGATATTAGCCGGGGCTGGAGCCCAGTGACAAGGGTAAAATAAGCGTCGGCATGAAGGGCTTGGCGCAGGCGCTCAGAGGCATCCGTATTGCGGTTCGCAGCCGGTGGAAAATCTTCGCCGCGGTCGCCCTCGCCATCTTCCTTCTCGACGTATTCCTGCCGCCCCTGCTGCTGTCGGTGGTGCGCAAGCCGGTGAGCTCGTTCACCCTCAATCCGTGGCTCAAGAATCTGCCCAACTTCATCGCCTCCACCCAAGTGCCCCTCAGTCGCAAGATCGAGTTCCTCCCGAATCTGGCCCTCTTCTGGTTCGTTTCCACCGGACCCATCGAGCCGGAGTGGGGCTTCGCGGTAACGGTCACGGATCTTTTCCGGTTCGTCGTGATGAGCCTGCTCTTCGGCGCCTATTTCGCGCTCTGGTTCTACCGCCGCGACAGCCAAGCCTCGCGGGGCGGGCAGGCGCCCCGGGGCTGGGGCGTCTCCACCACGAAGCGTGGAGGCGTCCTCGGCGCGCTGACCACCACGCTGGGGCTCTCCACCGGGCCGTGCACGGTGACCGGCTGCGGTGCGCCGGTCATCCCGGTGCTCGGTCTGGGCTTCGCAGGGCTGTCGAGCGGCACCATCAAGTGGATGGCGCAGATGTCCACCATCGCGGCCACCGCGGTTCTCGCCGGGGTGGCGGTAGGCGTGCTCTATCTCGGCTGGCGCATCGCAGGCGGCCGATAAGGGCCCAGCTGGACCTTTCTCGCCGGCCTGGACCCTTCGCGGTGGGGTGTAGACTTTGCGGGTGATCAACGGCCCGTTTGGAACCCCTGAGGATCTCTCGGCGATCGAAGCCGAGTCCCGGAGATAGCCCATGCCTCCTGTGTCCAGTATCGGCCGCTCGCTCCCTCGCGTGGACGGGGGTGAGAAGGCGTCCGGCCTCACGCACTTCGCCGCCGATCTCGCCCAGCTCGGCACACTCCACGCGCGCCTCGTCCTCTCCCAGCACGCCCACGCCCGCATCGTCAAGGTCGACGCGCGCGCGGCCGAGGCCCTCGCCGGCGTGATCGGCGTCTTCACCGGGCGCGACCTGCCGCTCGGCAAGCAGGACCCGGCGGACCGCAACCGCTGCCCGCTCGCGCTGGACGACGTCCGCTTCGTCGGCCATCCCGTGGCGGCCGTGGTGGCCGAGAGCGAGGCCGTCGCCGAGGACGCCGCGGCGCTCGTGGTGGTCGAGTACGAGGTCTTGCCCGCGGCGGTGGACGCTCTGGACGCCATGCGTCCGGAGGCGCCGGTGGTGAGAGAGGCGGGGAGCGAAGGCGACGAGGCGGAGCTCGGCCAGCACGGCGCGGCGGGGGGCGGCGGGACGTTGAAGGAGGCGCTGCCTCCCAATGTCGCCAGCACGCAGCACTTCACGCGGGGCGACGTCGCCAAGGGCTTTGCCGAAGCGCACGTGGTGATCGAGCGCACCTATCGCACGTCGATGGTGCATCAGGGCTACCTCGAGCCGCGCGCCGCCCTCGCCTCGGTGGACGCGCTCGGCAATGTCACGGTGTGGTCCGCGACACAGGCGCTCTTCTACACGCGCTCCGAGGTCGCGGAAGCGCTCGGCCTGCCCGAGCACCAGGTGCGCGTCGTGGCCACGCCTCTCGGCGGCGGCTTCGGCGGCAAGTTCGTGCTCCTCGAGCCCCTGGTGGCGGCGCTGGCGCTCGCCGTCAAACGCCCGGTCTCGCTCGTGCTGACGCGCACCGAGGAATTCCTGATGACCACGCCCGCGCCGCCGAGCCTGTTCGAGCTCAAGACCGGCGTGGCGAAGGACGGCACGCTGACCGCGCTGCAGGCGCGCGTCATCTTCGACGCGGGCGCCTACGCCGGCGCGCCCGTCGGCATCGCCTGCCTCATGCTTGGCAGCTGTTATCGCCTGCCCCACTTGGACATCCGCGGCTACGAGGTGCTGACGCACAAGCCGGGCAACGGCGCGTACCGCGCGCCCGGCGCCGTCCAGGCGGCCTTCGCGCTGGAGTCCCAGATGGACGACATGGCCCGCGCGCTCGATCTCGATCCGCTCGACTTCAGGCTGCAGAACGCCTCGGGCGAGGGCGACCTGATGGCCAACGGGAACAAGTGGCCGCGCATCGGGCTGCGCCCCTGCCTCGAGAAGCTCAAGGAAGAGCGTGACCGCCGCAGGGCGTCACCGCCGAGTCATCCGCTCGCCAAGCGCGGAGTCGGCGTCGCGCTCGGCGGCTGGATGGGCGGCATCGAGCCCGCCAATGCCGTCTGCCGTCTCGAGCGCGACGGCACGCTCTCCATCATCGTGGGCACGGTGGACATGAGCGGGACCAATACCGCGTTCGCCCAGATCGCCGCCGAGAGCTTCGGCCTCGACGCGGGGCTGATCCGAGTGGTCAACGCGGATACCGAGGCCGCGCCGTACGCGGGCTCGAGCGGCGGCAGCAAGATCACCTACACCGTGGGCGCCGCCGTCGAGAAGGCCGCTCGCGACGCGCGACAGCAGCTCTTCGCGATCGCGGCGCGACACCTCGAGGCCGCGGTGGAGGATCTCGAGCTCGTGGACCGCGCCATCCAGGTGCGCGGCGCGCCGGCCAAGGCCGTGCCCATCGCCACGCTCGCCAAGGCCTCGATGCAGTTCGGCGGCAAGTACGAGCCCGTCTACGGGCGAGGCTCGACGGCGACCATCGCGCGCGCGCCCGCCTTCGCGGCGCACCTGGCAGAGGTCGAGGTGGACATGGAGACGGGGCACGTGCGAGTCCTCGACCACGTCGTGGTCCAGGACGTGGGGCGCGCGCTCAATCCCGCGGCCATCGAGGGCCAGATCCAGGGCGCCGCCGCGCAAGGACTCGGCTGGGCCCTCCTCGAGCGGATGCCCTACGACGCGCACGGCCAGCTGCTCTCGGCCACCTTCATGGACTACGCGATGCCGGCCTCGGAGACGGTCGCGGCGGTGCGCGCCGTGTTCGTCGAGGTGCCGTCCGAGCACGGCCCCTTCGGCGCGAAGGGCGTCGGCGAGCCGCCGGTGGTCGCCGCACCCGCCGCCATCGCCAACGCCGTCATGGACGCGACGGGATGCCGCTTCACCGAGCTGCCCATCACGAGCGAGGCCGTGCGCCGCGCGCTCACGGAGAAAGCGAGATGAGACTCGGCATCTCGCTGACGAGCCAGCACCACGCCGCCGACCCACGTGAAGGCGCGCGCTGGATGATCGAGCGCGCGGCGGCCGCGCAGCGCGCGGGGCTCGACTCGCTCTTCGTGGGCGACCACCACGCGACGCCCCACCCGTACTACCAGAACGTGCCGATGCTGGGGCGGCTCCTCGCCGAGTGGAACGACAAGCCGGCGGGCTGCCTCTTCCTGCTGCCGCTCTGGAATCCGGTCCTCGTCGCCGAGCAGGTCGGCACGCTGGCCGCCATCGCGCGCGGCCGCTTCATCTTCCAGTGCGGGCTCGGCGCCGACGAGGCGCAGTTCCTCGCCATGGGCGCCAACATCAAGCAGCGCCCCTCGGCCTTCGAGGAATCCTTCGGCCTCGTCAAGCGCATGCTGGCGGGCGAGACCGTGTCGTCGCAGGGGCGCTTCGTGGTCGAGAACGCGCGCGTGGCCCCGCGTCCCGCCGAGCCCGTCGAGTACTGGATCGGCGCCAGCGCGCGTGTCTCCATCGACCGCGCCGCGCGGATCGCCGACGCCTGGCTGGCGATTCCCGGCCTCACCTTCGAGAAAGCGCGCGAGCAGGCAGCCTGGTATCTCGAGGGCTGTGCGAAATACGGGAAGAAGCCCACGGCGGTGGCGATCAGGCGGGATATCTACGTCGGCGAGTCCTCGGCCGAGGCCGACCTGGTGGGCAAGGCCATGGTCAAGGCGGGCTATCGCGGCATAGATCCCGCCGCTCTCGTCTGGGGATCAGTCGAAGAGGTCACGGAGAAATTCCGCGCGCTCGAAGCCCTCGGCTATACCGATGTCATTGTCCGGCACTTGACGAGCGATCACGCGAAGGTGCTGGGCTCCCTCGCCCGCCTTGCCGAGGTCCGCAGGGCGCTCCGCTAGGCCTAAGCGCTCAGGGACTCCGTGAGCCCAGGAGTCCGGCCGCGACGCGGGCCTCATAATAATGGCCGTAGGGGTGCAGGAGCGCGGTCTGCGCGAGCGTCCACGCGCGGCTTCTTCCGGAGGCCCAGAAGTCGGTGAGCCACTCGGCGCCCGGCGCGACCACGTCCTCCGAGCGGACGACGCTCCTCACGCGATCCGCCGGCACGGGCGACTCGAGGTCGGAGCCGCGGAGCGTCTCGACCACCGCGAGCGTGCGCCCGGTCACCGCGCCCAGATAGCCGCGAAGGGCCTGGAGATCGATGCGCGCGGAGAGATCGTCCACCTGGGCGTCGGTCATGCCCGTGCCGACGTCGCGGCGCGGCACCGCGAGGCGCTCGATCCACTCGTCCAGCACCTGTGACCGGTCCGTCAGGAACCGGTTGAGCGCGACGTCCTCGATCCGCGCCGAGTGCCAGAGGAGCCACGCAATGGTGTTGACGCCTGGATGGGGGCGCGAGCGAAGCTGCGTGTCCGAGAGGCTTCCGAAGAGCCCGTCGACCAGCCCCGTGTGAACTTCGCCGTAGCGCGTCAGGAAGAAATCGACGGCGTCCATCGCCGCAGTATACTCCGGCCGGAAGGGGGGATCCCGTGGCGCACTGTCCGCCCGCGCTGCTCGACGACATTGCCGACGTCCTGGGCGACGTCCGCAGCTGGCCAGGCATAGTCGAGAAATCGCCCGGCGTCTTCTACGCGCGCCGGAACCCCTTCCTCCACTTTCACCTGGTCGATGGCGAGCGCCGCCGCGCCGACGTCAAGGGCCGCGCCGGCTGGACCTCGCTCGATCTCCCGCGTCCCATCTCCGTGGCGAAGCGGCGCGCTTTCCTGAAACTGCTGGGCGCCCGCTACCGCGAGTGGTAGGCACGGCACGCCCCAAGGAGGGCCCATGAAGACTCGAGCCGTCGTCAGCGCGGAGCACGGCAAGCCGCTGGTCATCGAGGATCTCGACCTGCCGGATCCCGGGCCGACTCACGTCATCGTCAAGCAATTCGCCACCGGCATCTGCCATTCGCAGATCCACCAGATTCATCGGGCCGACTCGGTGCGCCCCATGGTGCTCGGCCACGAGTCGACGGGCGTGGTCGTCGCCGCGGGCCGCGAGGTCACGCACGTGAGGGAGGGAGACCGCGTGCTGATGACCTTCGTGCGGCGCGCCGTGCGGGAGGGCCAGCCGGATCCGGCCCCGTGGCCTGTCAACTTTCGCGGCCGGCCCGTCCGGCACGGAGACCGCGGCGCGACGGGAGTCTTCACCTGGGCGGACAGCATCATCGCGGACGAGCAATACGTCGTCAGGATGCCCGATGTCGATGTCGCCATGGACGTCACCGCCATCGTCGGATGCGCGGTCATGACGGGGTGCGGCGCCGTGATCCATTCGGCCAAGGTGCGGCCCGGCGACTCGGTCGCCGTCATCGGCGCGGGCGGCGTCGGTCTCTGCGTGCTGCAGACGGCGGCGAACATGGGAGCAAACCCGGTGATCGCGGTCGATCTCAGCGACGAGAAGCTGGCCTTCGCGAAGCGATTCGGCGCCACGATCGGGGTCAACGCGGCCCGCGAGGACGCGGTGCAGCGGATCATAGAGCTCACGAACGGAGGCGCGGATTTCGTGTTCGATGCCATCGGGCTCGCCAAGACGACGGAGCAGATGCTGGCGGCCACGCGGCCCGGCGTCAACGGGCTCCGCGACGGCGGGACGGCCGTGCTGGTCGGGGTGCCGCACGGGCCGGCGCCCACCATCAACGTGCGGGACATGTTCACGGGCAAGATATTCCGGGGCGCGCCGGGCGGCTCCTGCCGGCCGGACCGCGACCTGCCGATGTTCGTCCGCTGGTTCAAGGAAGGCCGGCTGCCGCTCGACGCGCTCGTGACGCGGCGCTACCGGCTGGAGCAGATCAACGAGGCGTGCGACGACCTCGCGCACGGGAAGATCGCCGGTCGCGCGATCGTAGAGCTCTGACCGCGACGAGCATCCGCAGGAACCGCCGGGACGCTCTCGCGTTAGCTCGCTTCGGCGATGCCCCTAGGGACCTGCCTCTTATTCAATCACCTGGTCCGCGCGCAACAGCAGCGACTGCGGGATATTCAGCCCGATCGCCTTCGCAGTCTTGAGGTTGATGACCAGCTCGAACTTGGAGGCCTGTTCGACCGGTAACTCGCCAGGCTTCGCACCCCTGAGGATCTTGTCCACATAGATGGCGGCGCGCCGGAACAGATCGCCGTATTCGGGGCCGTAGCTCATAAGGCCGCCGGCTTCCGCCGCCTCCTTCACTGCGAACATGGTTGGCAGCCGGTGCGCAATGGCCAACTCGGCCACGCGCTGTCTCTCGGCGAAGAAGAACTGGGAGGCGAGCACCAGAACGGCCTGCGCGCGCGCTCGGGTCATCGCCGCGAACGCGCCCTCCAGGTCTGCCCCGGTCCGCGCCCCGATGGGCTGCAGCTGGACCCCGAGCGTGCGCCCTGCACCGTCCAGCGCCTTGAGTCCCGGGGTGTGCGTGGGGTTGTCCGGGTTCCAGAGAAGCGCGATCCGCTTCGCCCCCGGGACGACAGAGACCAGGAGCTCCAGCCCCTTGGGATTGGCGTCGGTCTGCAACAAGGACAGACCAGTGATGTTCCCGCCGGGCCTAGCGAGGCTCGCGACGTGGCCGGTCCCTACTGGATCGGCATGGACGACGAACACGATGGGGATGGTGGATGTCGCCCCTTTCGCCGCCCGCACATATGTGGAGCTCCGCGCCACGATCAGGTCCACCTTGAGCCGAGCCAGGTCCGCCGCGAGCTCTGGGAGCCGAGCGGCGTTGCCCTCAGCCCACCGATCCTCGATCAGAATGTTCGCGCCCTCGATCCAGTCGCGCTCCCGCAGGCTTTGCCGGAAGGTCTGCCACAGACGAGCCTCCGCCGGATCCGAGGCCTTTTCCCCGAGGGTACCGATACGGTACATCTTCCCCGCCTGCTGCCCCTCAGCGACGAGCGGCGCAGCGAACAGACCAATGCTGAGGACGGCGATGAGCCTGATGACAGTGATGGGCACTGCCTAGCTCGCCTCGGCGATGGCCTTGATGCCGCCTGGGTTGTCGAGCGAGGAGAGATCGCCCGGGTCCTTGCCGAGGTGGGTGGCGCGGATCACGCGGCGCATGATCTTGGCGCTGCGGGTTTTCGGCAGCTCCGCGGCGAAGAAGACGTGCTCAGGCTTGAGCGCCTTGCCCATCTGCTTGGCGATGAGATCCGAGAGCTCCGAGCGGAGTGCTTCGCTGGGCTTCGCATCCGGGCGGAGCACCGCGAAGCAGACCACGGCCTCGCCCTTGACCTCGTGCGGCACGCCGACCGCCGCGGCTTCGGCGACCAACGGGTGGCTGACGAGGACCGACTCGACCTCCGCCGGGCCCACGCGCTTGCCGGCGATCTTCAGAGTGTCGTCGGAGCGGCCGGTGACGAACCAGAAGCCGTCCTCGTCTATATAGGCCCAGTCGCCGTGGACCCAGACGTCCTTCCAGCGGGACCAGTAGGTCTCGATGTAGCGGTCGGGGTCCTTCCAGAAGCCCGCCGTCATGCCGGGGAAAGGCTTGGTAATGACGAGCTCGCCCACCTGCCCGCGCACCGGCCTGCCGTCCTCGCCGAACACGTCGGCCGCCATCCCGGGCGCGGGGCCGTTGAAGGAGCAGGGCTTGATGGGCGCGATCGGGAGTGACGTCAGGATGCCGCCCGAGATCTCCGTGCCTCCGGAGTAATTAATGATGGGCACGAGGCCGCTCCCGACGTGCTCGAAGACCCAGCGGTAGGGCTCGGGATTCCACGGCTCGCCCGTCGAGCCGAAGATGCGAAGCGGCGAGAGATCGTGCCGGCGTGGCCACTCCGTGCCGTGGGGCATGAGCGCGCGCACCGCCGTCGGCGACAGGCCCATGACCGTGACCTGGTGCTTCTCGGCGACCGCCCAGAGCCTGTCCGGCTTGGGATAGTCGGGCGTGCCTTCGAAGAGGACGAGCGTCGCGCCGTTCGTCAACCCGCCCAGGATGAGGATCGTGCCCATGACCCAGCCCATGTCGGTGAGCCAGAAGAAGCGATCCTCCGTGCCGAGATCGAAGAAGTAGGCCGAGTCGTGGCCTATCTTCATCTGGAGCCCGCCCTGGGTCAGGACGACGCCCTTCGGCTTGCCCGTCGTCCCCGAGGTGTAGGTGATGCAGCAGGGCCTGTCGGCGTCCACCGGCAGC
>WNFS01005521.1_pt1 | contig 10026 bp, 7 predicted proteins | sample 5400141 | NCBI WGS metagenome assembly WNFS01 (sample SAMN13153358, study PRJNA577476) | soil metagenome | isolation source: 60 cm saprolite under Madrone tree | place: USA:California | collected 2016-06-14
TCGTACAGGCTGCCTGAAGCATCCTAGCATCGATCTCCTTTCATAAATGTCACTGCTTTCTTGATATCATACTTTACAGACATTTATTCCTCTATCCCCTTTCTTCATAGTATTCAGTTTTAGCACGATTGGACCTCGATATACCACGCGCGTGTTCTACTTGACATACCCCTAGTGTACATTCATGGTGTCACACGACCACATGGTCCTCGCGTCGGCCTCGTTTTCTTTCCGGCTCATCGCTTTCCTCCCGCTCGCGTCCTCTGGTCCTCGACGCATTAGGATTAGTACCCTACTCAAGCCTGGATGTATTTAAGGACGATTTTCTCTCTACAATAGACAGGCGAGCAAGAGCGAACGAAGCTCCCCCAGTTTTCCCTCTTCCTTTCTCTTCTTGTGTGTGTGTCGTCTCAGGACGAATCTTTTCCTTTTTTTATGCTTTGCTTCTGCCTCAACGCCGTGACAACGTTCTGAACCGACTGCCGTGCCAACGTACGATCCCTTCACCGTCGAATCGTTAACGATCTAGAGTTTGCAGATAACGAATCGCTACAATCGACGCTGACCCCCTCTAGGCTCCCTCTTCCCACCTCTTTCTTTCACTCTCCCTCATCACGAACTCACTCGCGCTTACCAACAGCACTACAGCTGTATCATTAAAAGAAAGAGGAAAACGTGCGAGAGAAAGCAGGGAAACACGTGTTACAACGAATGAGCCCACTCATGGGCAATTTATGTCTAATCCTCTAACGTTAAATTACACAGAATGACAGGATAGAGCAACGTAAAGGTCAGGTGTATATATATGGTCATGAGTATTGAATAAGGTCCTAATGATTCCATGCCAGAGTGAGATGTGGGGTGAGGAGGGAGGAAAGAAAGCCCGGAGAGATTAAGGGAAGAATAATGCAGTAAAGAGCACGGACATAAGTACAACGAAGGTTGGGGACAGTGAGGGCAGTGCATACGGTCGCGCTCTGCCGCACGGGGAGGAAGAGTGATACAAATCATCAGCAAAGCGACTCGGATGAGATGTAAAGACACGCACGATGAAGTTTTCGACGATCCTGAAACAGGACTCGTCAAGATTTTCACATTCATCAGCGCCACCAGCCCGTCTACTGCGATCGTCCCGTTCGCCCCGACGCTTAGGTAGTGGTTGATCCCGTTCGAAGAGTTCGAGAGGTACCCGGAGACGTACTGCACGTTCGTCTGGTACACGTACCCGCCGTAAGAGGTCTGCCCAGAGTAGGTCGTTCCATTCGTCAATGTCGATGAAGGAATAACTGATGATTGTGTAGTTGCATTGCCAATTAGCCAGTCACTATTTGGAGCGGTTCGTGAGCAAAACGCACAGAGAAACAAACCAGGAATGGACGCACCGAGCTAGGTTATATCTTTGCAAAAATTAACTTCAAGTTCAGAATCACAAAGAATGCTAAAAGGGAAAGCACGCACCCATTAAAAATGATGTCGTGACCCACTTTGGCACAGAAGTGTCAGCGTAAGATGAGAGTACACGAGGGGAGGATGAATAATAACGTGCTCACATTGTTCTGGAAGTTCATATGAAACGGCCATAAAAACGGCCCCGCTTTGGAAGGGAAAAAGAAGATGAGCAACGTCGAGAGATATGGAAGGCGACGGGAATAATACCTGTTTGCACTACTGCCTGACTGTATCCAATATCGAAAGTGGTTCCCGCCTTCGACCGTTTCTTTGCACGTGCCCAGCGTAGGGTCCACGTAGTCATACCTTATCACAGCTGTCTCATTCACTTGAAAAAAATGAGGAAAATGAGTGGGCGGAGGTGCGATGAAGGGAGTCGTGAACGCACGATACCCGTGACCGTCCCCAAGATTCGCCTCCTGGTCACTCCCTGAGTGTTGTCCCAGGCATTCGCCAGCGAACCCAAAGGATCTAATGGGGAGTGTACGAGAATGCCGGAGAAGACGCAGGAAGAGCAGGAAGAAGGCGTGTAAGTGGGGTTAAAGAGGCAGGCGATCCGTCATAATTACGTTTCTCAAGCAAGGGGATGAAGTGACGTACAGAAAGTAATTGCGTAGTCCTCCATCAGTCTGTTGGTCAGCCAGAACAGCAGGGTCGGATGTCCCGAGGATGACGGCATTAATCGGTTCGCCAAGGCCAGCAGGGAAGGTATTGTTGACTTGCTAAAATGCCAAAAAAAAAATTGACAGGAAGAATTTTGTCGGATGAGGAGTTGACGTATGATGGTTATGAAAGTCAGCTTTGGCGACGCATATAAGGAGACGATCGTAGGCATAGACGCACCGTGAGCCAACTACCACCGTTGTTGTGGGGGTCGTAAAAGCCAAGGGGGGGTACGTTTCGCGCGTTGTCGCGCTTATGTCTATGTGGTGATGGTTGCCCTGAGACGGCTTGGAGGTAGGGCCATGAAAGTAAGAGGAGGAGGAAATGCGAGAGGGACATGCGGTGTGGAGAAGAGGAGCAAAGTAGTAGCGCGTGTGTTCACCGCAGTTTGATGCAACGCGGCACAATGCCCGAGACAGCGCCCAAACAAGGACCCGGACACAATAACATCTCTTGACAAGACTGGCACTCCCTCCTGTCGTTCCGGTCCAGCAAATACAGTTCAATTGGCGTCGGCTACCGGCAAGCAGTGGATACCGTTACCGCCTCTCTCGTGAGTCGATGAATTGCATTGTATTCTACCCTACTGTATAATACCCCAAATCCCCGGCCATCAAGAAAGCAGCCAACTCCCAAGTGAGGCCAACACGACATCTACCGACCTCAGGTTTCATGTTTCGATAGCATCATCAAGGGCATCCAGGGCACCTTGTCTTGCTGTGAAAAAGAAAAGCAGGGGAATGGGTCACGTCACAAACAGATCGATCGTATGGAAGTTTCCCGAGACTCGCCTTCGCGTTGCGCCGCTTTGTAGTCGACGTGGATACCTAATTTACTGCGATATTCCACTTGCAGCACAACCCAGGCTTCAGCCACGGTTCGACTGAAATACGCATCAGTTAAGAAGGAAACGATGCAACAAAGGTGTCTCGTACACGACATCCCTGGCCTGTTTGCCTCTAAGTGTGCCATTGCTCTTCACGTAATCATCCCATACTCTCAAAGCCTACACGGTGACTTTCAGTGCCATGTCCTTCTCCTCTTTAGGAGATTGACAAAATCCTGACTTCATACTGAGCGGCAAGAGCCAATGCCTCTGTCGTAAAGCCATCCTTCGACCGAGGATCTTGAAGCTGGGGAACGTTCATGTATTTCTCAATCGTCTCTTAACAGCTGAAAAAAAGAGGTATGACTACCAACCTTCTTCCAGGACGTGTACTGTTCTGAATCGTCAGTGAAGTAAACCATGGATCTCGGAGTTTAGATGTCCCCACTGGCTGGTGCAAGGGAGAGATCCTGTCCTCCGAATTCGAGCTTTTATATAGTGGCGGGTATGTGCAAATGCCCTTGCATTCTCAAATCCTACAATGAGCCGATATAGCATCTGGCTGGGAGCATGTGAATTCCCTCGATGAATGTATCCGGGACGATGCCTTGACATTCTCCGGCTCGTGACAAAATGCGAGACCGAATGGCCGAATCCGTCTAAAATGTCTATTCTCCCCTCGCATCCATTGGATTCACGACCAAGCCGAAAAATATCTGATACTGTACACGGTTACCACGTCGGAGCCGTGTTTCAAACACATCAATCGGTCCTTCACCGAGGTATGACATGCGCGGCTCCACTTCTCCTAAACCAATGGCCAGATGATGCCGTGCCGGGCATAACGTTCTCAATGTCATGTTTGGGCGCCATCGTGAATTGGAAAATGTAGAAAAATTCGCCTGATTTGCTGGCATCGGGACGTACAAATGATCGGATTGAAATGCCACCGGTGTGCCCAAACATGATCTCGTCGTTCCGCGAAAAGGCGATCGGGGTTAGAAAGGGTACCGAGGGATAGGTCCTTGGAATGTGATGCTGATTTCCAATGGTATTCCTCCCCGTGCTGGTGATTGTTTCCATTGGATCGAGCTTGACATCGCCGAAGCTTCCGAGTAGTCTCCGCTCTGTTCCCGTGGTTCATAATTACTAGTATAAGTGTTCGCCTCGTTGCCTTCGTCATCATAAATCATCGGCTAGGTCGTGGGGAGGTGGCATATATGTAGAGTTCACTCCTTTTTAATAAACGTCCGAAGGTGCGGAAGAAGATCTGGTCCAATACGTTATGCCTTTCCATGTAGTAAGGCGGAGGTTTACGAGTGGGGGTTACCGACTCCACGTTGTCCTGTTATGATGACAGTGGGGGCATCATGGTGGTTTCAAACCTAAGTTAGGCTTAAGCTAAAGATCGTGCCTCTGTATCCAAAGCCTTGAGGTAATGGCACTGGCACCCATGGCAAGTCGAAGAGACAACAGTCCAGAATGACTTCTTTATGACAAAGAAATTATCTTAAGCCGTTGTCCCCTTGATCGTCCTCTACAATACCTTGGTGACTCCTGCTGTGAGTGCCACCAAATTTGCGCATCCGAGTCGTCTTTCATATCATTTCCCCAAAAACTGAACTTCGCACGAAGTTTGGAGAGGTGATTTTATCCTTGGATGACAACACCCTATCCTCGAACGTAAAAACCGAGGCAATTGTCGAGGAAGAACCCGAATAACGAGCCATTGATACTAGGGATAGGCATTACGGCCGAGAAAAACACAGCGAGAGCGCACTGACTTATTGGAGTCCGGCACCCGGAGATATCCGAGTCATTACCGCCACTGCAGCCGCCATATTCCCTGTCTTATTCCCCATCTATCAGCTCGAACTTCCACTCAACCACCACTGTCATCACTCTACAGTATTACCGCTAGTATGACGGAAATGGAATCCTCACTGAGCCCACGCGACAAGCCTGCCTTGATCCCAATTGTGCCGAATTATCTGCGCTGTATGGAACTTGAAACGGAAGCAGCAAGCCTGAGACAGAGTACAGATGCAAGAGAATATGTTTTTCCAGTGGAGACACGGGGCCGGCAGCTCTCTATATGAGAAACAGCTTTTATTCATTCCATTACAGTAATAATTCCTTCCCCTCCACGCGTTCTGACACTGGCATAGCAATTTAGGACAACGAAGCAGACGGACAAGGCGAGCTCCCTATTGCAGTGCACTGTGGAAACGAGATATATAGTGCCCAGAAGGCGTTCAAGGTAGGTAGGTACCTTGAACGTCTTCTGGGCACATCTCTTGATCACGCGAGGAGAGGTCCAATAGGAAAATTACAGAAGCGGATCCTATTGTCCGTAAACCCATAGAAGATCATAACAAGACAGCAGTTGTAGCTCATGTGGAGCTCAAAATTGAGCTTGGGATCTGGATGTGCTTGAAAAGGTTATTGCGATGAGTGATTTTTAAAGGTTCGTTACAGGTTCTTCAGAGTTGATCTCGCATGAAAGATGCTTAGCCTGCATTGTTATCGACAACGCCACCTGCCATGATCCTCCAAACCTATCCGTTGGTGGAAACCGAAGCCATAGAACCAATGGACACTCATCATTACCGTACATGGCAATAACATCTATTCTCATTGCATGTAGCGCTGTAGCTGTGGCATCTGTACACCATCGCACGTCGAAGGATAATACCATAAGTGCGATTGATCCGACCCTAGCTCGACTCAGGTATCCCGATGGTCGCTTGAACGCATTTCGAGGCGATCATGTAGGTACCGTTCGGTGCCATAATTAAATCTCCCCGCTTCATGACTCCAAACCCGACCCTTACATTGTCTGGTGAATCCTCTCACGCTTGGGCTGCGCGTACTGCCCCAAGCGCCAAGCGCCAAAAAAAATACTGGATGATCGATTCGCCCTGTGTTTGACTTTGACGACGTCGAGCGCATCCAAACGCGACGGGGACCTGCGCGAGTCCGGACCCGGCATGACGTGTCGTTCACGCGCGGGACTGTGGGTAGGGCCACCGTGACACTCAGACGAGCTAACTTACTCAGGCTGGCGGGGTGCGAGCCATAAACTGGGTGTTGGGTAACAATTATGACAACTTCACTCGATGTCGGGCATTGGAGAGGCACGCATACTGATGTGTCCTCATCCACCGAGACGCACTCTTCGTAGTTATATGTGAGTGTTGCACGTTCTTTACTGATGCATCCGCGGAAAAGGAACGTCCAGCACCCTCGGCTCTCAAATCCCGCAGCGTGTCGAGTTCGCTGTCGCTGTCTGTTTCCAGAGCAGTTACCATGCAGTAGTGTGTTATACATTATATAACACACTCTTTATATCACGTCGCTATGATGTGTGTTAGGCTGTATCGATGTGCTACTGTAGCTGAAATCGGCAAGTGGGACGTCGTCGTCAGGGCGCATATATACTACTGTCACGGTACCAAGACGAGGAAGGACAGTGGGCGGAGGTCGAGCTTGCCTAGCAAACGCCACGGGTGGGTATTCGTCGTGGAAGGTGTCAGAGGGCTCAATTTCCCAGAGAGAAGGGTGGCCCTTTGTCGTGGACAATACGTGTGGGGCGTAAGGGAAGGGCCGGGGTTTACTTCAAGTTTGTATATACCAGCCGGGTGGGAAGATACATCACACATCACATCGCGTGCATCATCAGTGGTTTATTCAGTCATCGATCATCCCCATTTGAAAAGCCATTACTTTGGTATGATGATACTGTAGTATGACGCTGCCAGGCATGGCTCCGGGTTGGCAGAAACCTCTCAGCCAACCCAGATGCGGTAAGTCTGCTCGGGTAGAACGAATCAACCAAAAGACACCGTGACGTGGTGGAGCCGGACGGACCCGGACAAAATGTCTAACCATGAGTCGCGTGCTTGTCCGGGGGGTCAGGACATTGTAAGTTAGCGACAGAGTATATTTAGCATTCGACCGCGGACTTCTGCCAACAACTGGGGCAAAAGATCAATGGGGTCGATGGCCACGGGCTTTGGGTAGTGACGTCGACATAAAGGGAAACGCAAACTCAGACTATACTTTCAGTTCTCAAAAGTCTATCTGAGCGGAAGCTGCGTTGGCGTAGTTAGATGAAGGACCCAGGCTAAGCAAATTCATGAGGACAATGTGAAGGGGTGTGCCAAGTGTCTACGTGGCCAGGGTGAGAGAATGGCCCTCACGTGCAGGGGTGGTAGGTGCCTCAATTTGACGGCTGATTTCGGTCGTGTTTGAATACCTCCGAGTCAACCCGTCGCCTCTCTTGTTGAACAACCGCCAAAAATGCATCAAAATGCATTCAATCCCCCTGGGCTTCCCTGTGCTGTATTCATTCCAATTGCGTCCCCATCTCGATTGTTGCCCACCTCCCCCCCATCACTTTCCGTTGTCTGCAATCCTCGTCTGAGTTTCCATCGCATATCGCCTCTTAATCCGTTCGTTCCCCTGTAGTACTCCTCCGTCCTCACGGGACAGGTGTACTCTTGGGCTACATAAGGCTATCGGTTCAGGCGCCAATCCACCCTCCATCCCTACTCACGATCGATTTTCTGATCCTGAAAGGATTTGCCGCCCGCCGGACCTTTTGACAAACCGCCGTTCGTTTCATATATATAAAGGTTCTTCAACTATATTGAATCTTCTCCCAGGCGGTATCAGCAACCCCCCCGTCTAACGACTTGCTCTTCATAATGGCGCCTTACTTCATCCGCAATCTCCTCCCACGTCGCGAAGCTCGTAATGACAACCGACGACCCCTCCTAGAGGTATTACGCACCATCACATGGATCCAATGGGCCCAATTCTTGTCCGGGTATGCGCCAATCACACTTACCTCTCCATTACACCGGAAGGCTCAGTACCGCTTGGCAGATGGCTGGCATGGTCTTGCGACGCGATCGACTTTTTCAGCGTATCGCTCAGCGTCACTCGCCTTCAAAAGCAGTTCAACAAGGCCGAAGCCTCCACCATCGTGCGTTGTCTTTATTTGGCCTGTTTTTCCTTTCCCACCGTCCTTGCGAATGAATATTGATGCGACCATATCCAGACGCAGGCCATCACGTTGACGCTTCTATTCCGCTCCATAGGCGCCGTAAGTGCTTCCTCATCACATGTCTCAACTGTTATTGGTCTATACTGTGTGCTAGTTGCCGTTATTCACTTCAGAGAGCGCACTAGATAAAGGTTCTTTCCTTGGATTCCTCCCTCTTTTCAGGTCCATTATGATGCCTCAGGGTAGATGCTTACGCCCTTCTGTGCTTTCAGGTCATCTTTGGTGTTCTATCTGATCGCTTCGGACGGAAATGGCCCCTTGTCATCAACCTGCTTCTCTGCGCCACTTTCGAGCTCGGTTCAGGGTTCGTTCAGACGTTCAGGCAATTCCTTGCCCTACGAGCCTTCTTCGGTATTGCTATGGGTGGCGTCTGGGGTCTCGCCTCATCGACAGCACTCGAAAACCTCCCTATCGAAGCGCGTGGTCTTGGATCAGGTGTCCTCCAGCAAGGATATGCCTTCGGATATCTCATTGCAGCGGTAATAAACCTTCGCCTCGTTCCCCACACCTCCCACACCTGGCGCACTCTCTTCTGGGCCTCTGCGGGCATATCCGCGTTTGCCGCCTTCGTTCGGGCCCTTGTGCCAGAGAGTGAAGTCTTCCTTCGCGCTAAAGCTCTGGAGCGTGAGAAGGGCTCTACTACTGGAAAAAAGACCCGTCGATTCATCCAACAAGCCAATGCGATGCTCAAGAAGCACTGGCTTCTGTGCATCTACGCTGTGCTTTTGATGACTGGTACGTGAACGTGTTGTACGCACAGCAGGGTGGGATGGCTGATCTGCGTCTGCGTCTGCGGCCTAGGGTTCAACTTCTTCTCGCATGGGTCTCAGGACCTGTACCCAACGTACCTCCAAGTGACCAAGGGCTTTGATAGTTACCATTCTACTGTCGCCACCATCATTGGAAACTGTGGTGCCATCACGTACGTGTCCGAGCTAACCCCATTTATACCCCTTGCTAACTATTACGTTTGTTTTCCATTCTTCTGTCAATAGTGGTGGCGCAATTGCGGGTGCTGTATCACAGTTCATCGGTCGTCGTCTCACCATCATCGTCTTTGTTTTGATCTCTGGTGCATTCATCCCGCTGTGGATTCTACCCCACACATTCAGTGGACTTTCGGCTGGTGCATTCTGGCTGCAATTTGGCGTACAAGGTGCGTGGGGTGTCATCCCGATCCAACTCGCCGAGATGAGCCCTCCCGGGTTCCGTGCGACGTTCCCTGGTGTTACCTACCAACTTGGAAACGTACGATAACCGACACTCATCATTGTGGGTTATTTGCTGACTATAACCCTTCGTCAATGTGATAGATGATTTCGTCCGCCTCGGCTCAAATTGAGGCGACGGGTGGTGACCACATGAAGACTACGATTATAAAGAACGGCAGGAGAACGGTCGTGCCGGATTATGCGCGTGTGCAGGGCATCCTTATTGGCACGGTCGCTGTTTACATTATATTCCTCACCATAATCGGACCCGAGTGCGTCTCCCCACGGGCCATCCTCCACATCTGATTTTGACTGACGTGTAATATAGGAACCACGGAGCCGACTTTGAGCAGCAAGGCGTTGCCTTTTCGGATAATACGACCGGTCGTACCCGCCAGGATCAGCATGGTGTAGATGATAAACTAAGCGAGACTCGATCGGAAGACATAAAGGAGAAAGCTAACCTTAGTACATGTTTTTTGTTCAATTATAATACTTATGGAAGAACACACTTGATTTCGCTATTCTTGTTCTTGTTAATTGTTGTTCGGAGGTGTTGAGGGTTGGGATGTACTACCGTATGTAAAGTAGAAGGAGTAGGTAGTCCATATACCACTCACAAAGGGCAAAAGCAATTTCATGACTGAGCACTGGAGGAGGATCACAGTCTAATCGGATTATAGGAGTTTTGAATTGAAGCGAGCTTTTGGCAACAAATGCGAATAAATGAGAATATTCCATTGAACCCATGGTGGCGGCATCTTCTTACTATCGAGCGGATAAACCATCCGATGATTGACTTTGTC
>WNFS01008218.1_pt1 | contig 10023 bp, 14 predicted proteins | sample 5400141 | NCBI WGS metagenome assembly WNFS01 (sample SAMN13153358, study PRJNA577476) | soil metagenome | isolation source: 60 cm saprolite under Madrone tree | place: USA:California | collected 2016-06-14
CGCGAATCGGGCACTGTGACAATGCCGACGTTCGGGTCAATTGTGCAGAATGGATAGTTTTCCGCAGGCGCTTTGTGTGTGCGCGTAACAGCATTAAAAAGCGTCGATTTCCCGACGTTCGGCAGTCCAACAATTCCGGCACTTAGCATGATCTTGTAGCGGCGGTCTCTAACCGCCGAAAACGACGCGAGGCTCAGAGAGCGTCGCTACACATAAAAAGTCGGGCTGGCGGGATTTGAACCCACGACCTCTTGAACCCCATTCAAGCGTTCTACCAAGCTGAACTACAGCCCGCGAGAACGAATACTGTTTGCCACTTCTGGGTCTGAGGCAAACATTTCGCCCGTTGGGATGAAAGCGATTATTCTGAAAGATGCATGTGTCCGTTCCATCGCAGTCGTAATTCTTCTCAATGCGATCAGCGATGTTCGCGCTCAGTCGCGCGAGAACATAAAGTTAAACCAAAATGCCTTGGCGTTCGCCGCGCAACTTAGTAAAGAAGGACATGTTATCACAGATGGCAAAGGTGCATGGAGCAAACATCGGCCTTCAGCAGACGAAGAGAATGAGTTCGTCCGTGTGCACGGATTCGGTGAATATGCAAAATGGCATCTCGGGATCGACGATCGCTACCCGGAGAATACGAAGAGCAGATACAAATTTCCGTACGGCGATTTCAAAAATGTTCATCGGTGCGGGTTGCTCGCGGCAAAGACCAGAGCTCGCCAATATGGCTACACCGAAATCGAAAACGCGGCGGCAGAACTGGAACGCGGGCTGAAATCTGAGCCACAGATTAACACCGATGTTCACTGATTCAGAACGTTATCTGTGTCTGTTTGCTACGATCGGCGTTTGACACAAACGCCGCTACAACTCAACCGCTCCAAGCCGTTAAGAACGCGTCGATCAACTCGGGCAAGTCGTCGCTGTAACCTCCCTCGAGGGTGACTGCGACGGGAATGTCGATGTTGCTTAACCACGCGCCGAATTTCGCGAAATCTTCGCGCTCGAGCGTCAGCTGTAACAGCGGGTCCCGCACATATGCGTCGAACCCCGCAGAAACAACAAGCAGATCGGGTTTGAATGTAAGCAATTTTTCCAGCGAATGCTTTGCAACATCAACATGCTCAGTCCTTGGCGTGAAAGGAGCGACAGGATAGTTGTCGATGTTCGCGAACGATCTCGCGCCGGTTCCCGGATATGCCGGGAATTGATGGATCGACGCAAATTGAATTCGGCGATTGTGCGCCAGGATCGCCTCCGTTCCGTTGCCATGGTGTCCATCGAAATCCCAGATCGCAACGCGTTCAGTGCCGCTTTCCAATGCATCGAGCGCAGCAATGGCGATATTGCTGAAATAACAGAAACCCATCGCGCGATCACGCGTGGCATGATGCCCGGGCGGTCGCATCAGACTAAACGCGGATTGGCCACGCAACGCCGCGCGCGCTGCCTCAATCGCTCCACCGGCCGCTTGGCGCGCATACGTCTCAATGTTTGGATAGACTGGTGTGTCCGGGTCGAAATCTTCCCGCGCATTCGTGACGCGTTCGATCTGCTGCGGCGAATGGGCACGCAGTAATTCATCATCGGTCGCCGCACGTGGTCGCTGCCATTCCCACTCGGCGTGCCGATTCTTTAATACTGGCGCGGTGCGCGCGATGCGTTCCGGCCGTTCCGGATGGCCAGGCCTGGAATATTCGAGGCAGCATGGATCGTAAAAAATGATCATCAAAGTTGCAAGGTAGCGATCCGGCAGATATTCGGCTACAACCATGTCACAACTGCCTTGTCATGTTGAGCGAAGCGAAACATCTCTGGCTATTTGCTGGAGGCGAAGAGTCCAAATCCGAACTGAGATTCTTCCCTTCGCTCTGAATGACGGTATGAGACGACTCGTGCGACGATGCTAAACGGCCAGAGAATTGTGGTAGTGATGCCCGCGTACAACGCGGCGCGTACATTGCGTCAGACCTACGATGAAGTCATGGCGCATGGCATTGTGGATCTCGTAATCGTCGTAGACGACGCCAGTCACGATGAAACGGTGACAATCGCGCGCACCCTCCCAGACGTGCAAGTGGAGGTGCACCCGGAGAATCGTGGTTACGGCGCGAACCAAAAGACTTGTTATCGGCTCGCATTAGCTGCAGGCGCAGACATCGTTATCATGATTCACCCTGATTACCAGTACACACCGCAATTGATTCCGGCGATGGCTGCTCTGGTGGCCAGCCGCCTTTATCCCTGTGTGCTTGCTTCGCGCATTCTTGGGGGAGGGGCACTTCGTGGCGGGATGCCGTGGTGGAAATATGTTTCAAACCGATTCCTGACGTTTGTGGAGAATCTTCTCATCGGCGCGAAGCTTTCTGAATATCACACTGGTTACCGTGCATTCTCACGTCCGTTATTGGAGCGGCTGCCGCTAGAACAAAACTCCAACGACTTTGTTTTCGATAACCAGATCCTGGCGCAAATCATTGCCCTCGGCTGCGCGATCGGTGAAGTCACGTGTCCAGCTCGGTACATGCCCGAGGCGTCATCGATCAATTTTCGCAGGAGCGTACGTTACGGACTGGGCTGCCTGGCAACAGCTCTCCGTTTCCGCTTCGCTCGCTGGGGCTTGGCGCAGCCGATCGTTTAAGTGGCGATTGCCGCGCGGGAAAAGCCCCGATCAGTATCCTCGCACCACGTAACGGCCGTGGAACCAGACTCGCCGACCGTTCCGCCATGCCCAACGGCCTGGCCTCCAGACGTAATAGGAACGGCCCACGTAATAACCAGGACCACGAGTATAATACGCCCGGTCGCCAACGTCGACCGTGACGGAGGCCGGATATCCCCCTCCGTAATAGGGTCCGCCGTAATTGGGTCCACCATAATTGGGTCCACCATAATTGGGTCCGCCATAATACGGTCCGTACCCAGGGTAAGCAGTATAAGTCCCTTCACATCCGCCTGCACCGAGCGCGACAGAAATCAGAAGCAACAGCAGTGCCGACCATTTCAGTCTCGCTTTTGTTCCCGCTCCTGCGGAAAGTGTTTTCGCCTCCGCGTGTTTAAGAATATTCGTTTTCATAATAATGGTATTCGGATTCGAGTGAGCTTTCACACGCTTATATTTACCCCAGCGAGAGTTTCACTACAAACCTTTCTAACATGGGCCGCGAATCGTTGTCACGATAAATCTGATACACCGCCAAAAGATCGAAAATGGTCATACGACACCTTGATCGAGCATCGCATCGGCAACTTTCACGAATCCGGCAATGTTCGCGCCGACCACAAGATTGCCCGGGTGCCCGTACTCGGCAGCAGTGTCCCATGCGTTCTTGTGGATTGTCGTCATGATCTGGCGGAGCCGTTGATCGACTTCTTCGCGGGTCCACGAAAAACGTATCGAGTTCTGGCTCATTTCAAGTCCAGACGTGGCGACGCCGCCGGCATTGGCTGCTTTGCCGGGGCCAAAAAGAATTTTCTTAGCAAGAAACAGATCAACAGCCGCAGGAGCGCTTGGCATGTTGGCCGCTTCAGAAACCAAATAGCAACCGTTCTCGACTAGCTTCCTCGCATCTTCACCGGTGATCTCGTTCTGCGTCGCGCATGGAAATGCGCAATCGCATTTGATTCCCCAGGGGCGTTGGCCCTCGACATATTTTGCTCGGAAGTGATCGGCATATTCCTTGATGCGACGCCGGCGCACGTTTTTTAAGTGCATGATCCATTCCACTTTTTCTTTCGTGATCCCGGCTTTGTCATAAATGAAACCGCCCGAGTCGGACATCGTCACGACTTTGGCCCCGACTTGATTTAATTTCTTGGCCGTATACTGGGCCGCGTTTCCTGATCCGGAAACGGTGCATACTTTGCCTTCAATGGTTTCACCGCGCGTCTTAAGCATTTCCTGCGCGAAATAGACGGCGCCATAACCTGTAGCCTGCGGGCGAATAAGTGAGCCACCCCAGTTAAGCGATTTTCCGGTAAGCACGCCTGTGAATTCGTTCGCGAGACGTTTGTATTGGCCAAAGAGATAGCCGATCTCGCGACGACCTACCCCAATATCGCCGGCGGGCACATCGGTGTTGGGACCCACATGATGAAAGAGTTCGGTCATGAAGGATTGGCAAAAGCGCATGACTTCGTTGTCGGATTTTCCCTTCGGATCAAAATCAGCGCCGCCTTTGCCACCACCCATCGGCAGGGTGGTCAGCGAATTCTTGAAGACCTGTTCGAACGCAAGGAATTTAAGGATGCTGGCATTAACCGTGGGGTGGAAGCGCAGACCGCCTTTATAGGGGCCGATGGCGCTGTTCATTTGGATGCGAAAGCCGCGGTTCACCTGGATTTGGCCTTTATCGTCGATCCAGGGGACGCGGAACTGAATCATCCGCTCCGGCTCGACAATCCGCTCCAGGATTTTCCCGTCCCGATACTTCTTGTATCTCTCGACTACCGGTCTGATCGACTCCAGCACTTCGGTGACTGCCTGAAGAAACTCAGGCTCGTTGGGATTACGTTTTTTAACCGTTTCGAGAACTTCCTGAATAAGAGCCATAGAATTTTTTGCGAGCCTCTTCGCCTCGCGTGGGAATGATAAACGTGGTGCGCGATGCAGGGTTCGAACCTGTAACAGCTCTCCTCACCATGAAGCACTTACAGTAGCAGACTCACAAATAGACGCACAAAAAATTCGGTCGGACGCAGCATTGATCGAATTTATGCGGCTCTGGCGTCGGCTGAGCTGTGAAATGCAGCGCGCGTTGCTCGATACGGCGCGAGCATCGGCCGCCAAAATCGAGGGGCGATCATGACGGCAAGTGAGCTTTTGGAACAAGTGCTGCAAGGCGTTCTGCTCATAGTTGGCGAATATCGGGGTTCACATGCGGAGATGGCGGGGTACGTAGATAAAAAGTTCGGAACTGCAATTCAGTATGTCCGGGCGACGGCATTTGGTCGAGTGTGCGTGGCACGGCCATATCGACCGGGTGATCATCACTGAACGGTTTCCAGAGCAAATCGCGACCGTTGAACAGGCCCAGGCAACCTTCACGTATGTTCGAGGACGGAGGTACGTGTTTTACATCGAGTGGTTCAAACGAGAACGCGGTCAAACTTATGCCAGCCTGAGCGGATGGGGCATCGAAGGGATTGAGGATGCACGGGAGGCGGTTGGCGCGCCGGCAGGCGCGCCTCCGCCCCCGTAACCTTGTTTTATTGGAAACAACTCCACAGCACCTATGACAAAGAGCAAAGCGGCTTTCCTTTTTGCGTCGCAGACGCTTGGAAAACAGCGGCTGTATTTATGGACCTTCACGTTTAAGGAATTGTTGGCCGTGAAGGAAGCGCGAAAGCGTTGGAATCATCTGTTGACGCTTTTGCTTCGGACTTGGCCGGATTTGCAGGGCCTTCGCGTTTTCGAGTTGCATGAGGAGCATGGGCTGCACGTGCATCTGGTCACGAATCAATTCATCGATGTAAACCGTGCGCGTGAATTGGCGATGCAAGCGGGGTGGGGGCGAATACATGTAACGCGAATGCCCAGCGAACACGCCGGCTATCTGGCGAAGTATCTTTCGAAAGAAAGGCCTGAATGCTTATACATGTGGCGACTCTGGGCAGGATTCGGAAAAGGCTGGGAGTGGACCAAGGTGAAGGACGTGGTTCGAGAAACGCTGTTCAGTCGAATTTATAAAGCGTGCAAAGAGTGGAAGGGGTGGACGGGAAATGGTCGGTTTTTTGAACGCATGACATTCGTGCGAGAAATGTTAATGAGAACGATAGAGGAGGGGTGGGAAATAGGCCTCGGCCCATTTGGAAAGCCGTATTCACTGTGCTCCGAAGTCGAAATGGACCGGAGCCTTAACACTCGGGACGCTTAAGGCGGGGTCAATTCTTTACACGGGCGGCCGGCTCTGGAAATTATGTCTTGTGCACATCCCCATAAAGGCAGAACTCGAAATCAAAGAGGACTCGAAAAGTCTTCGTAAGTTTATGGAGGTTGTCTCCAAAGCCCTGGGGTTCGTGGGCAAGCCTTTGCAAACGTATCTTCAGGGTAAGGCCGATGCGTCAGCAACGGTCAGCGCGACTAAAGCCGAGATCCAGGCGGACGATCTGCGGTTGTTTGCAAAGATACGTAGAGAGCATTTGGAACTGCGTCGAGCAGAAAATATTCGAGCGGTGGTGCGGCAAGCACCTGCGTTGTTGGATAGCAACCCGTCAGACAAGTCGGTTGATGATGATTGGGCGGCGGATTTCTTCGAGCAAGCTCAAGACGTGAGCGACCGGGCGATGCAAAGCTTGTGGGCCCGGATTCTAGCGGGTGAGATCAACAAGCCGGGAAGTTTTTCGTTACGAACTCTTCACAGCCTGAAAACGATGACCAAGGACGAAGCGCTAATGTTCGAAAGACTGGTAAGGTTTTCGTGGACGAATTCGTTGGGTAGCCCGTTCATATTCGAATCCGACGTTCTCCATCGTATGTGGGAGACCGGCGAAGACCCCTCTCTGGTGCGCCTCGTGTCCACCAGTGCCTTAAACCACCTTAAGAACATTGGTCTAGTCGCGCCTTCAGAGTTACTGTACCCGGTGTCTTCCTTGAAAGACCGACCTTACAACTATTTCGGCCGAACGTTCGTTTTTGACGTTCCTTCAACCCCACGCGTTGGCGCATCAGGCCTGCCAGTTATAGAGAACGTTCTTGGGGAAACGTACTTCACTCAAATGGGCCTTGAGCTGAGCAAGATCGCGAACCAAACCGCCATACGGGGGTATGCAGAGGAAGAGATGAAGTACGAATCGGATCAACTAAAGATGGGCTTTCATGAGCTGATTGCTCGCACCTAATAGTGCAGCCGACTTGAAGGCCTCGTATGCCTAGGCTGCGGGCGCCACGTGACTAACTGCCTGAGCCACACGGCGTGCGACTTCTTCAATCCTCAGATTGGAAGGAATGGCCACTTTGTCAGCCAAGCGCATCGAGTAGTTGTAAATGTCGCGTTGCGTGACGTTGTGCCAAATCGGAATGATAACATCTGCTTGCTCGAGCAGCTCTCGCGTAAAGACAGAATCAAACTCAGCTTTAGTCCAGCCTTCGTTATGCAAGAAGTTGGGCGACAACACCAAAACGCACTTGCGACATTCCCGCAGCCCTCGTTCAACGCTCGCGCGTAAGCTTTGCCCCGGGATCAACGAATAGTCGTCATACCAAACAAATAAGAGCATTTTCTGAAGCTGGGCCGCGAGCTCCTGGACAAAGTCGCTCTTGTCGCGGGAATCGTGGCAGATAAGCGCGAGAGGTTTTTCGAGATTATTCCGCTGCTCGATGTATGTGCCGTCACGAAGGACGAGCTGTAACTGGCGCTCCATAGCGACTGCTCGGAGAGCGTGCTTCTGTTCGGATGAAAACTTGTGCATCGTATACACAGTGACGCGATTCGTGAACATGAGGCGGCTCGATTCGACGTTTTCATCAGTGCCGTGGAGACTCATCGCTACGCGTGTGCCCTGGTCTAGGTTTGTGAAAGCGTCTGTGTTGCGGGAATAATGATTGCCTCTGCAGACGCTGTATCTGGCACCAACAATAGTCCAAATTTCGCGCCTGCTTCGAAGTCAAGCGCGAGTGCGACTTTGATTTCGTGCCGTTCTCCTGAGAGGGGGTCGGACACTGTGTGCACCTCATCTATGCGTAGATTGGCCGAAGAGTCCTTGTCGAAATATTCGCGTGCGGTCGCCATATCAGAAGAACGGTCACGCAGCCACAATGTCTAGAAAAGCTGACAGTAATCGGGATGTATGTCGATGCCAATGAAGTGTCGGCCTAACCGCGCGGCTGCAACAGCACTTGTTCCGGAGCCGAGGAAAGCGTCCAAAAATCGTCGAAAAATTAAGTTGACGAATCATCAACTAGCTGCAAAATGGTTGGCGAAATGCCAACCAGCGACTTTGGATTCGTAGTCATCCCTGACGCGTTCGCCAGACTGATGGGTGTCGCGGACAAGGGAACTCGGATATTCCGAGCGGAAGGAAATCACGCAGAGATGCGTCGGTGGTTCGAGGCCCTGTGCGAGCATATACATGGGGCGCGGAATTAGATGAGCGCGGTGCGCGAATTGAAGCGAATCGCGGCACAACGGAAGATGAGGCAGCGTTGGAAGCAGGAGAATTCGATGAAGACAGTCCCAGTCCTGACTTCGTGCATTACGACCCGAAAGACAAAAAGCGCAAGGACGTAAAATACATGACGGGTTCGAAGAGGATTGAGGAACCGCAGGAGGAGACCGATAGCGCACAAGCGCCGGTTGGCGACTATGCAGGATCCTATTTCAAGAAACAACTCGAAGAAGCGAGAGAGAGGCGACGAGAAGAGTTCAAAAAGAGATGGTATGAAAGGGGTATGAAGAAATGAACGAGAATGGCGGCGTGGATGAATGCGTCAGTCTTTCACGTGCTGCAGAAATACTTAATGTCTGCGTTCGCACAGTTCGACGGGAAATCGATCGTGGTCGACTAGCAGAGTTTCGGGTAGGCCGAAGCCCTCGAATACGAATGAGCGAGCTGAGGCACTATATGGAGCGCGAGCCTGTAGGAGCGCAACACATATGAGTTTTGTTTTCAGGCCGAAGCGTCGAGTCAATGGCAAGGTCCGGGTTGGTCGGACATACATCGGCCAATTCCGACTGGCTGGCGATTTGAAGCCGAGGAGAGTTCCGCTGGGTGTGAGCGACAAACAAGTCGCAAAGGAAAAACTGTCTCGAATCGAGCGCGAGGCTGAGCGTGAGCGTGAGGGCTTGATTCCGCCAAAGGAACATCGCGATGCGGCGAAGCAATCTGTCGAGAGCCATGTAGAGGAGCTCGCGGAAAGCAGGCGCGGATTGAATCGCGATGAGAAATATGTTCGCGACCTGGAACGAAAGCTCTTTCGGCTTATTCGCGAGTGCGAGTGGTCAACTCTGCGGGATGTGACACCGCATTCTTTTGAGGCGTGGCGTGCGCGGCAAGCGGGACTTTCGGCAAAGACGTTGAACGAGTATCGCGCTGCGATTTTCGGTTTAAGCGGTTGGCTCGAAAGTCGGGTCGGCACGAACGCGATTCGGTCAGTGGGAAAAGTGGCGATGTCAGATGATCCGAAACGCAGACGGCGAGCATTTACGCCTGAGGAATTGCGCCGACTGATAGATACGAGCGGCGAGCGGGGAATTGTGTATCTCGTGGCGGCGTCCACGGGCATCCGGCGCGGAGAGTTGGAGCAGATTCAATGGCGCGACGTTCACATTGACGGTTCGCGGCCGTACATCACCGTCCGTTCGTCGATTGCAAAGAATGGTAAGCTCGCACATCAACCGTTACCGCCGAGCGTTGCAGCTGCGTTACGGCAGCGGCGTCTTGTGGACTTGGCGCCCACTGATTTGGTTTTCAAACGATTGATTCCACGAATGAATCGTTTCGGGAATGATCTACGGACGGCGGGAATTCCGTATGTGGATGGGAAAGGGGAATACGCCGATTTCCACGCGCTGCGAAAAACGTACGGGACGTTTCTCATGCTTGCGGGCGGTCCAGAATTTATGCGGATGCAGCTGATGCGGCACAGCGACGTTAGGTTGACCCAAAAGAGTTACACGGATGCCGGGATGTTGCCGATTTGGGATGCGGTTGACGCGCTGCCGATGTTTAACGACGCACAAATGACACACTAAAATTAGTCGCGAGCAGTCAAAGCGAGTCTGCAGCTGTCCCGTTGAAAGATCAGGGGCCGATTTTGTTAGCCACTGGAGGACAGAGCGTTAGTCCATCGGAGTCCGCATCTGTCGGAGAAAGTCCAAAGATGGCAAATGGTGCGCGATGCAGGGTTCGAACCTGCGACTTGTCGCCGCGGCGACCGCTCTATTATGAAATCGAGCGCTAGCTTTTGAGCGACGGGAGAAGACATGCGCGATGGAGGGTTCGAACCTCCGACTTCTTGCGTGTGAAGCAAGCGCTCTACCACTGAGCTAATCGCGCGAGTTTTCAGAAGCGGAGAAA
>WNFS01005112.1_pt1 | contig 10022 bp, 15 predicted proteins | sample 5400141 | NCBI WGS metagenome assembly WNFS01 (sample SAMN13153358, study PRJNA577476) | soil metagenome | isolation source: 60 cm saprolite under Madrone tree | place: USA:California | collected 2016-06-14
TTGGAAAGCTGTGCCAGGCTCTCGCCGATCAGAACGTCAACATCCTCGCGTTTCAATCGTTCCCTTCTGAGAAAGGCAAGAGTTCGATTCATCTCGTTTTGGACAATCACACAGCGGCCAAAGCGGTTCTCGATCAACAACGCGCAGATTATGCAGAGACCGAGGTTGCGCACGTGAAGCCGGCTCACCGTCCGGGAGAGTTGGGACGCGCCGCACCGCGGCTGGGCGACGCGGGAATCAACATCAACTACGGCTACTGCGGGACCGAGGCGGTGGCGAATGCTTCGATTTTGATCTTCGGCGGACGCTGCCGATGTGACTCAGGGGTTTTTCTCCCCAAGGTGTGCATCAACTACGCCGATGATGTACTCAGCGAGCCGCTCCTTAATGGCGAGGATCTCGGATAGGCTTAGGGGATCAGGATGTTGCGCCCAACTCACAGGGCAGTTTGCCGTCGAAGAGATGATTTCTGTAACCCGCGCGTGCAGGTCTACGGGTGTTGGGAGAGGCATGGTCTTCCCCCCTTTTATTGTAGACCTACGCCGAACTTACGAATCCCGGCGGACCGCAGGCATTACGTGGGCTATCGACGGATACGAACGAGTTGCGCGCGGAGTACAGACCGGTCAACAGAATAGCTTCGACCAACGTTTGCGGTTGCGATTCCGCGAATGGTGCGCGAAGGGAGGAGGGCGCCGTGCCACATTACGAGTACCTATGTTCGGCCTGCAGTAAGAAATTCTCGATCGTTTTGACTCTTGCGGAACATGAAAAGGGTCAAGTGAAATGCCCAAAGTGCGGGAGCACGAAAGTCGAACAGCAATGGGCCGCATTTTACGCGACGACGTCGAAGAAGAGCTAAGCTGCACGAGTGTTGAGCCGCGGCTATTCCGACTAGCTTTGGGTTTCTCATGTCCATTTAGGTTTTGAGAGTACGGGCGGAATGCCCGTTGTGCATTGACAACTCTGAAAAACGGTGCAATATGAGCGGAAGGGACCCAAACCCCGCTGACTGCTGTTCCACAGAAGACCGTAAACGGACGTCCCGCAGGAGACCAAACATGAACGCCAAGATTGTGACATTTTCGTCCCACGGCGATACGACGCTTCTCGAATACGATCCGGCAACCGCTGACATGGAAGAAGTGAACGAGGTGATTGCCAAATATGAAGCTAAGACCGGCGCGCAGCCGTTTGACATGGCAACCGGCGAACGCATCGAGAGAGTCACCCGTCAGCAGAACGAAGTTTTGATGGTTCATCCTATCGCGGGCGGCTAATGGTGCACTGGCCGCTGCCGACACCACGCCCACTGGCAGCGTAAGACTTCGTTAGCATCGGAGCCGAACGCGACGCTGACGGTATTCCGTTTCCGATACAGGGTATCTGTATGGTATCTACGACGCTTTCTCTGATTGCATTCTTCGCGCTGATCGCCTGGGGACTTGTGTTCACGAGCCTGCGGCGGAGGCCGTTGGCTAGAGGAATCGCCGCACCGCAACACAACACCTTCTTAAGGCTGGTCCTCAACTTAGAGCGGGCCGGTATGCCAGTAATTACCGGCAACCGGCTTGAGCACGGCTCGGCGGATGTAGGCGCCTTCGACCAAAAAGATAGCGCGCGAACCTATCTGGCGCGGGTTGTTGCTCTCACCGGCGCCACGCACATGGGTAATGCCTATGAACTAACTGTGGGCAAAACGCGGTTTCATGTGCGCTATAGATATGTCAGGCGGCTGCGAGACCTGACAGATCCCCAAGGTGCATACGAGGAAACCTGCTTTTATCCCGCGAAGAAGGAAATGCCAAAATCCGAGCATATTGCTACCGCGCTGCTGCAACTCAAGAACAATCCCGCGCTCTTTGACAGGTGGGCCGCTCAGAGCGGGGCGTTTAAGGCCGACGGCCAGGCCTTCAGACGCCGCGCAGTAATTCACTTTCGATGAGAATGCAAACCAAATGCACGCGCGCCCAGCGCGCAGCGGAGTACCTGCAGCGCGTCGCTGCACTCACTGGAGCCAAGGAAGGCGACGATGGCACTTACCACCTCACAGCCGGGGGTAGGCACTTCCTGGTGGACTCTAAATTCGTACGTGTTATCTCCCCCCGCTCCGAATCGACGTGCTTTTCTGTTGCGGCGGACCTAGACATGCCGAGCGCGGAAGTGGTGGCGTCTGCATTGCTGCAGCTGAAGAGCAACGCAAGACTGTTTGAGAAGTGGAGAGACAGGCCGGCACATTCGTTCAAGGCGGATGGGAAAATGTTTAGAGACACATTATCAGCTACCTGCAGATGAGACCTGAAACCATGCAGTGCCGACTCTTAGTGTGAGTTGTGCTCCTGCCCCTAAGGAGGCGTGATGTGGGGTGACAAGAAATCGCATACACCGCAAGCTGTGGATCCGGGACTGAAAAATGTAAAAACGAATCAGTCGCTAAAGGCCACTCTGGCGTTTTGGGAGAGAACACCCAAGATGAACAACGATGCGATCCGTCCAACCGAAGCGACGGCGGACCGCGCGACGGCACGGCTGGGGCCGAGCCTGCATGTCAAAGGGGAAATCTCGGGCAACGAGGACCTGTACATTGAGGGAACAGTTGAAGGCCTGGTCCATCTCGATGAGCGGAAGCTGACGGTCGGAGTTACAGCAAAGTTGACAGCCGACGTCCTTGCCGGCGAGGTGATCGTGTACGGAAGCGTGAAGGGTAATGTCCGTGGGACAGGTAAGATCGAAATCAAGAAGGACGGTTCGGTGAATGGAGATTTGACGACGGCGCAAATCATCATCGAAGACGGAGCATACTTCAAGGGCTCGATCGAGATCGAGAAGAGCGCGCAAAAGGAAGGTGACAAAGACGGGTTCTCGCCGACGGCATCTGCGCCGGCTACGCCGGCGGCGGGCTCGGAGCCGAAGAGTATCTAGTCGCGAAGGAATGCTTAGGATCCTACGCTCTGGATAGGTACAACAAGTGGTTCGCTGAGTTCGGCGGCTCACACTTCGGGTCTGGAGAGGCGGGTACATACTTCCGTTTGTGGTGCGCCGCGCGATAATCTTGCCAATGCACAGGGCGAAAGGAGTACGCCCATGAGCATATCCGCACGTCTGAAGAGTTTCCTTGACGAAAATCAAATCCCTTATTCGGTAATGACGCACATGAGGGCCTACACCGCGCAGGGTGCAGCCGCTACGATGCAGATTTCTGGAAAAGAGCTTGCCAAGACCATCGTTCTGTGGGCAGGCGAGGAAATGATTCTCGCCGTCCTACCGGCGCCGAATCACGTGAGACTCGATAAGCTGGCTGCCGAGGTGGGAAAATCCGTGCGACTAGCTACCGAGGCGGAATTCAGCAGTCTCTTCCCCGATTGCGAGCTGGGCGCCATGCCGCCTTTTGGCTCTCTTTACAACTTGCCTGTGTACGTAGATGAGTCGCTGGCCGCCGATGAGGCGATTGTCTTCAACGCCGGGACGCACCGCGACGCGATTCGCATGCGGTACGACGACTTTGTTCGTCTGGCGAAGCCCAGTATCTGTTCATTCGCTCGGAAAGAGTAACGCAAATGATTTCGGGTTTTTCTTGGTGATTTGTAGCAACGGGCTTGAGCTCCCCGTTCTTCGGCTGCAGGAATAAAGCTGGCACCCGGCTGCGTCGCTGGGGTTGCTATCTAGGTCTGCTGGGTTGATCTGGTTATTCAACGCTCGGCGTTACACGCAGCAGGACCCACGTTTTTTGAAGGCTGACAGGGTCCATGCATGGAGGTGAACTGTGGCCTACATCATCGCCGAACCCTGCATCGGAACCAAGGATTCCGCCTGTGTAGATGTGTGCCCGGTGGATTGTATCCATCCGGCGAAAGGCCGCACCTATGATGATGGCCGCCCGACGTTCGATGAAGTGCCTCAACTGTACATCGATCCCACTGAGTGCATTGACTGCGGGGCATGTGTTCCGGTCTGTCCGGTGACGGCAATTTTCGCGCTGGAAGATCTGCCGGAGAAATGGCACGCGTACACCGAGACCAACAAGAATTACGTTGACGGCGGTAAATTTCAGCCCGACAAGTATCAAAAAGCAAGCAGCTGATGTTTGCCTCGGCACTACGCTTGGCACCAATGCGTACGCTCCACGAAATCATTCATGAAAACGTTCGCGAGGGTCAACTGTACGAAAAGCTCGACCGCAACTGGGTGCGGTGTTTTGCCTGCGGGCACTGTTGCAAAATTCCAGACGGCCAGCCTGCGGGTTTGCAAGGTTCGCTACAACCGGAGTGGAACGCTGTATCTGCCCTGGGGCTATGTCGGCGGCATCCAATGCGACCCGATAGAGAAAAAACCCTTCTTCCATGCTCACCCAGGAGCACTGGCTTACAGCTTCGGCATGCTGGGCTGTGATCTGCACTGCGCCTACCGCCAGAATTGGGTGAGCTCGCAAGTCCTGCGCGACCCCCACTGCCGTTGTCGGCCCGATGCATGTTACGCCCACAGACCTTGTTCTGTGCTGAACTCCTAGAAAGCCACGCAATTTCTTGGCTCTCGTCTCGAGGACAGAAGCGGGCACCTGTTGACTGTCCAGAGTAATCTATCCGCGCACCTCGGAAGAGGCTCTCATGTAATGGAAGTCCTGACACACGGCGTGACGCATGTCCTGAAACCCGACTACCTGGGACTGCTGGTTGGGCTCGCGGTGTTTATCACGCTTCTCGTGCTCGCTGGCCCGATCCTCCAGGTGATGGGCAGTGCCAGAGACGCGCGAAGGTTTCCGCCTCCCGGTCAATTGGTCGACATTGGTGGCCACCGGCTGCATATCTACTGCACGGGTGGGGGCGCGCCAGTGGTAGTGATGGACTCCGGGTTTCCCGGCTCTTCGCTAAGTTGGACTTTCGTGCAGCCCGAAGTGGCAAGGTTCACCCACGCATGCAGCTATGATCGCGCGGGCCTCGGTTGGAGCGATGCCGGCCCCATGCCCCGCTCAAGCCGGCAGATCGTTAAAGAACTCCGCGCACTGCTGCTCAATGCTCGAGTCGAAGGACCGTTTGTGCTCGTGGGGCACTCCTTTGGCACCTTCACGGTACGCCTCTATGCGAGCACCTATCCGGACGACGTTGTGGGCATGGTGCTCGTTGATCCTATCCACCCAAGCGAATGGTTTGAGATGACCGAGGCAGAAGCGAGAAGACTTGCGGGCGCAATAAGGCTCTCTCGATATGGCGCGTCACTTGCGCGGCTGGGCGTCGCGCGTCTCATCTCCGTTCTCGTGCGTCTTGGTGCACACGGACTGGCGCGCGCTAGCGTTTCCCTGCTGACGCGTGGGACGCTCGCGGAGGCAGAGCGTATGATCGCCCCATTGGCGAAGTTACCTTCGGAGTTGCATCCAATTATTGCGGCCTTGTGGACGCAGCCGAAGTTTTTTGATGCGATTGTAAGCCAGGCCGAGGCACTTCCTCAAAGCGCCGCCCAAGTTGCTGCCACCGGAGATTACAGTGACATTCCGTTGGTGGTGCTCTCGGCGAGCAGCTCATCTCCTTCGCAGTTGAAGGGGCATGAGGCCTTGGCGCGCCTGTCTTCCCAAGGGAAACACATAGTTGCTTCCAAAAGTGGTCATTGGATCCAGCTTGACGAGCCCGATCTCGTGATTGAGTCAATTCGTGAAGTGGTTGAGTCAGTTCGTCGTCGGTCGAGAACAACCGGGAGCGCGCGCAGAGAAGGAGAGCGCGAAGAACGACGTTAGGTCAAGAACTTAGGACAAGCAGAGACTCTGCGCGCGGGCCTTTGCTCGCTTCTGACAAACTGAAAGGTGGTTGAGATTGCCTTGAACGAATTGGGGGCGTAAGCGGCAAGGTATCCATCAAAACCCGTTGCACGATAGTGCTGGGCCAAGGGGACGCCAAAAGACAGGCGACTGGGGGGAACTCGCTCCTTCCTTTTACAATAGCAGTCCGCAATAGACTTCTCGGCTTTGCTTCCAGGGAGTTGTGAGCATGGCGCAGGGGTGGTACCGAACGATGGCGGCCAGTGTTCTGTCGCTTCATGCGGTCTACATCGCCTGGGTCATCTTCGGCGCATTGTTCACGCGGGGCCGGCCGCGGCTCGCCACGCTGCACGTTGCCACGCTGGTGTACGGAGTGATCCTTGAAATCTTTGGTTTCTGGTGCCCGCTCACGGCGTTTGAAACGTGGCTTGAGGTGCGTGGCGGCGTTTCGGCTTATCGCGGCCCTTTCGTTCTGCATTACCTCGACGCAGTGGTGTACCCTAATATTCCGCCGAACCTTCTCATTGCGGGCGCTGTCGCCGTCTGCGTTTTGAATCTAGGGATTTACGCCCGGCGTCTCCGTGTCCGACATTCACTCGGATGAACAAGAGGTCACACTGCTACGCAGGCGGGGATGCAACGGTGCCGAGGGACTAAGGCTTTGGTGCTGCCTTTTCCTCCGAGTCCTTGGCCTTCATCAAGCTCGAAATGTATAGCGTCACTGCGCGTCGTTCTTCCCCGGTCTTGTCCCGGAGGCGCCCGTTCACCGCCCGGGCAATCTCCTGGGTGGAGAGCACCCGCTCGTTCAAGGGAGGGCCGGTCTTGAGCGGCTTGTCGCCGTGCTCGTTGTGGCAACGGGCGCACCGTGCGAGGAAAAGCTGCTTGCCTGTGGCGAGCAACCGGGCGCGCTCTTGTTCTGACCGCGGCTGATCGGCAGCGGGTGCTTGGCCAGCGCCCCGCGCGCGGATCGCGATCCCGCCAGCGAAACCGAGGAGGGTGACGGAGAAGGCAAGCGCTGTAGTTCTTCCGCGCATGGCTGCCTCGTAGTCTACTCCGATTAGACGCATCTCTCGTTCTTTCTCTTCTGACGCGAAACTTGCCAGGCCAGGACGCGAATTCTGCCGGGTGAGGTCTCGAATTTTGCAGGAGAGGAAATTGCAGAGATTACGTTAAAGAATCGGCTCCACCATGCGGCGTTTGGTGGGAGGGTCATACCGCAGCCGATTGACGCCAGGTGCGCGTGCGACTAGGATTTTCGCCAAGATGAGTTTTCAACGGGGAGTAAGTCATGCCCCAGTACAATTTTATTTGTCGGGCCTGCAACAAAGGCTTCTCAAAAATCCTGACAATCTGGGGGTATGAGAAGGGCCAAATCGCCTGTCCAAAGTGTGAAAGCAAGGACGTAGAGCAGCGGTGGTAGCCTTCTATGCGGTAACCTCGAAGAAGAGCTAGAAGAGATTCCTCGGCGCGGAACTCGATCCGGGACTGACATTATTCCGGGGAGAAGAAGTGTATGAGGCGTAGTGCAGAACAAAGGCAGCGGAGGACGACGATTCAAAGTTGAAAGGGTGCAACGCCACGCCTTGAGCGCTGGCGGAAAGACCTAAAGACGTTGACGGTGGAACTCAAGCAACCACGGGTGATTGACGTTGTTCCGATCGACTTCGTAAGTGGGGAGCCGGTCGAACGCGAGGGAACGCCGACGAACAAATTCCGGGGGCAACTCCTTTACCTCACGAACGCAGACCTGACAATACGTAGGCCGTCTGGGGCGATTCTGATGATTCACCGCTATGAGGTGGTCGCGATCTCTGACAAAAAAACGCGATTCGAGCCGCGCTAGCACGCCTTAGCGTTTTTTTCCCAGGGAAAACAATCAACCTACGAGGCGCCTGTCGCCTTTGCGTGCTCTTGTCTCAAGCGGATTCGGAAGGAGCGCTTCTCGGGCGTGATCACAATCTGGTTTTCGCGCGCCAGCCATCCAATGGCCCAGTCGAAGGTGGGTTCCTTCCCTTTTACCGCTTTCTGCAACTCGCTGAGGGACTGTTCGCCCCTGGTATTGAGCGCATCCCAAATCACCAGGGCAGTCTTGCCGATTTCTTCTTGCATTGTGATTCCTTTTTCGTTCGCACCCTCCTCACCGCGCGGATACACACCCCATACGCGATCAAAATGACGCCGGTGTGAGCCTGCTCTCGTGGGCCAGATGTGAAAGCCGTCCGAGGCCTAAGGCTTCGCAGAGGCGGCTGCAGCCTGCTCAAGAATTGGGGCCGCCTTGCTGACTTCCGTGACGCCGAAAAAGACAAGAGGTGTATTCGTACCGGGCTCCAAACCGCAATATGCGTAATTGATGTTGATGTTGGCCTCCCCCAGGCGCGATGCTACCCGCGCGATCTCGCCGGGTCGGTGTAGAAGTTTGGCTTGGACGATTTCTGCCTCTGCATATGTCAGCTGCTCGCTGTCCAGCACCGCCTTGGCTGTCGGAGGATTGTCTACGATGAATCGAGTCACGCTTTTTCCCCCGATCGGGAAGGATTGAAGCGCGAGAATGTTCACTTCGCGGTCGGCGAGCGCTCGGCAGACTTTTCCGAGGGTGCTAGGCCGATCATCCATTAACACGGTGAATTCTTTGCTGATGGGCATTGTGGGGACCTCCTTTTACATTTCCGGGAATGCAGGGTGCACACCGGCTTGGGCTGGAACGGTAACGAAATCTTACGCCTCAGGCACCCGGTGTTCAAGAATGCCGGATGGCAAGTGAATGATTCGACCTAGTTGTTCTTTTGCGGTCGAAGGACTATGCTTTCGTCTCCCCAGGAAGCCCCTAATCGTTCCAATCAAAGGAGGCGAATATGTCTACGGCTCCTAAACCCCAACTGGCAGTTCAAGACCCCGTCAACGTTGACCCCCAACACTACAAGGTGGAGTTAGAGAATGACCGCGTGCGGGTGCTCCGCATCAATTATGGACCTCGAGAGAAATCGGTGATGCACTCCCATCCCGATGGCATCGCGGTGTTTCTCACCGATCAACACTCGCGATTCACACTTCCGGATGGCAAATCCGAAGAGAACCGCTTCATCCCGGGCCAAACCATGTGGTTTCCAGCCGGGAGCCATTTGCCCGAAAACCTGGCCGATCAACCGCTTGAGGTCATCTTGGTCGAGTTGAAATAGCCCAGGCGAAAACCCACGACTTAACTTGAAAGCGATACGGGAGGAAATTCGCTATGAATTTCCTCCCGTATCTTTTTGCTCGGTGATGTGATGTTCCTCAATAACATTAATCCGCCCACCTGCTTTTGCAGAGAGGCGAGTTCCTCACCCTTGAGCGGAGGTACTCCTCCTCGGCAGGGGACACAGGCTTTGGTTGCTAGGTCCGGCATTTGAGGAACAATTCTAGCACTGGGAGGTGCCGGGGCCTGGACGAGGGAAAGGCAGCGAGGCCGGCCATACGGACGCGGGGTTCGTGTGGGTGTAGAATCCGGGACCAGAGGCAAGGTCTCCTTCCCCAGAGGGCTGGTCATGTGCCCAACCGACCTGCAGCGATACAAGAGACTGCTACTTGGATAAGCGGCGCGAGTTGTCGTTTGCCCAGGGCAACCTCTGCCTCCGCGAGCGCCCCGCCCGTAATCAGGGAAATGCTGGAACGCGCCAATCCAGGTGCCCCAAGACCCACTAGAACTGAGATGAGACGTACTAAGCGCACTTCGGGGATCCGGACTGGCATTCCTGCGCAGAGAAAAGGAAATCCCGAATAAGAACGATTGCAACATGAGGTCAATGTTCAGTTTGTTTTCGTCCGACCTGGCCATCGATCTGGGCACCGCAAACACGCTGGTGTTCTCACACGGCAAAGGCATCGTGGTGAATGAGCCGTCGATCGTGGCGATGAACAAGGTGAGTGGCGACGTGGTCGGACGCCGGGGAACGTGGTGGCCATCAAGCCGATGAAAGACGGCGTGATAGCGGATTTCAAGGTCACGGAAAAGATGCTGACGTACTTCATCCAAAAGGCGCACAACCGGCGCGTGCTGGTGCGTCCGCGCATCGTCATCGCGGTGCCGAGCGAAATCACGCCGGTGGAAAGGCGGGCGGTGCAGGACTCCGCGTACGGCGCGCGGGCCAGCGAAGTGTATCTCGTGGAGCAGGCCATGGCGGCGGCGATCGGCGCGGGCCTGCCAATCGAAGAGCCTTTGGGAAACATGGTGGTCGACATCGGCGGCGGCACCACGGACATCGCGGTGATTTCCATGAGCGGCATCGTTTACTCACGC
>WNFS01005116.1_pt1 | contig 10018 bp, 7 predicted proteins | sample 5400141 | NCBI WGS metagenome assembly WNFS01 (sample SAMN13153358, study PRJNA577476) | soil metagenome | isolation source: 60 cm saprolite under Madrone tree | place: USA:California | collected 2016-06-14
CGGGCACGAGCCCCATGTACTCGAGCGCTCGCGTGACCGCGCGCTGCTCGCCGTCGGTGGTGAAGTCGGCGGGGCTCGGCACGCGACCGGTCACGGAAGTGACCATGCCGGGGCTCGTTCCCCAGGTTACCTGGGGCGCCACTTCCGAGGCATCGAGCTCGACGTGTTTGTCGTACGTCGCGCCGGGGTCGGTGTGGAGCTCCCGCCACTGCCCGACGGCGCGGTCCCACGCCGCGCCGCTCGGCGCCCGCGGCCGGCCGGCGAGGTACGCGACGGTCGTCTCGTCGGGGGCGATCATCCCGGCCCGCGCACCCGCCTCGATCGACATGTTGCAGACCGTCATCCGCTGTTCCATCGAGAGGGCGCGGATCGCCTCCCCCGTGTACTCGATGACGTGACCCGTGGCGCCGGCCGTCCCGATCCGGCCGATCAACGCGAGGATCAGATCCTTGGCCGTGACGCCGGGCGGGAGCGCCCCCGAGACACGGGCCTCCATGGTGCCGGGCTTGGACCACACCAGGCATTGCGTCGCGAGCACGTGCTCGACCTCGCTGGTCCCGATTCCCAGGGCCAGCGCCCCGAAGGCGCCATGGGTGGCGGTGTGGGAGTCGCCGCACACGATCACCATGCCCGGCTGGGTGAGGCCCAGCTCGGGCCCGATTACGTGCACGATGCCCTGCTGCGGTGACCGGAGGTCGAACAGCTCCAGCCCGAAGTCCCGCGCGTTCGCCGTGAGCGCCTCGAGCTGCCGCGCGGCAATGGGATCGGCGATCGGCGCCGCGCGGTCCCCCGTGGGGACGTTATGGTCCACCGTCGCCACCGTCAGCGCCGGCTGACGCACCCGGCGCCCCGCTTGCCGCAATCCCTCGAACGCCTGTGGCGACGTCACCTCGTGGACCAGATGCAGGTCCACGTACAGGAGCGCCGGGCCCTCGGGGAGCTGATGGACGACGTGCGCGTCCCAGACCTTGTCGAACAGCGTCCGCGCGGTCATGCCCTCAGGGGTTCGGGACTCGGGCTTCGGGGATCGGGGGTCTTGTCCGGGCTCCGGGTCCCGAGCCCGGGACCCCGAGCCGCCTTCCCCTCTTCCGTCCAGGGCATCATGGCGCGCAGTTTGGCGCCGACCTGCTCGATGGGATGCTCCGCACCCGCCTTGCGCAATGCATCGAACCGCCGGCCCCCGCTGCGGGACTCGGCGATCCACTCGCGCGCGAAGCTGCCGGACTGGATGTCGGCCAGGATACGCTGCATCGCGGCCCGCACTTCCTGCGTCACGATCTTCGGGCCCCGGGTGTAGTCGCCGTATTCGGCGGTGTCGCTGATCGAGTACCGCATGAACTTCATCCCGCCGCGATACATCAGGTCCACGATCAACTTGAGCTCGTGCATGCACTCGAAGTAGGCGATTTCGGGCGCGTACCCCGCGGCCGTGAGCGTCTCGAAGCCGGCCAGGATCAGCGCGGTGACGCCGCCGCACAGCACGGACTGCTCGCCGAACAGGTCGGTCTCGGTCTCCTCGCGGAACGTCGTCTCGAACACGCCTGCGCGCGCGCAGCCGATCCCCGCGGCATAAGCGAGCGCGTCGGCCAACGCATTGCCGCTCGCGTCCTGATGCACCGCCACGAGTGCCGGCACGCCCCGGCCCGCCTGGAACTCGCTGCGCACCAGGTGCCCGGGGGACTTGGGGGCGATCATGGCGACGTCCACACCGGCCGGGGGCACGATCTCGCGGAAATGGATGTTGAACCCGTGGGCAAAGAGGAGCGTCTTGCCGCGCTGCAGCGCCGGAGCGATGCCGCTCTCGTACACCGCGCGCGCCTCTTGGTCGGGGACGAGCATCATGATGACGTCGGCCGCGCGCGCCGCTTCAGCCACCGGGCGGACGTCCAGCTGCTCCGCGCGGGCCCGCTCCCACGACTGTCCACCCGGGCGCAGCCCCACGAGCACGCGCGCCCCGACCCCCGAATCCCGCAGGTTGAGCGCATGCGCGTGACCCTGGCTGCCGTATCCGATGACGGCGACAACGCGGTTTTGCAGCCGGGCAGGATCGGCGTCGGTATCGTAGAAAATGCGCGTTTCCGTCGAGCTCATCGTTTCGCCTCCGTAGGGGAATCCTCATTCGCGAGCACCATCACCCTGCGCACGCCTATCATTTTTTGAAACTGCTGCGCCACCCGATCGGTGGTCACCGCGTCGGCCTTCAGCACGAACGTCAGCCGCGCCTCGCCGGCGGTGCCGCTCGGATGCAGCGCCAGTCCCTCGATCGGGACATTGCGCCGGCGCAGCACGCCGAACGCGCGGTTCAACGTCACCAGTGCATCGTCGAGCAGCACGGCGACCGTGTGGGCCGACGCGGGGGGCACGCCGGTCAAGCGCCGCCCGCCGCCGCCGGCTCCGCCTCGATCGGCTCCGAGAGCGAGCCGCCGGGTGGGATCATCGGGAACACATTGGCTTCTTGCTCGATCATGAACTCCACCAGCGCCGGCCCGGGTTCGACGTTCGCCCGACCGACAGCCTCGGCGAGCTCGCCCGCCTCCTTCACCCGATAGCCGGGAATGCCGTACGCCTCGGCCAGCTTGAGGTAGTCGGGGCTCCAGATCGGCGTGCAGGAGTACCGCTTCTCATGGAAGAACTGCTGCCACTGCCGCACCATCCCGAGGTAGCCGTTGTTGAACACCGCCATCTTCACCGGCAGGCCTTCCTGCACCATGGTCGCCATCTCGGCCATGTTCATCTGGAAGCCGCCGTCGCCCGAAATGGCCCACACCGTGCCGTTCGGCCGGGCCAGGTGGACGCCCAGGGCGGCCGGCACCGCGAACCCCATGGCGCCGAGGCCCCCTGACGTGATGTGCGTGTTGGGACGCTGGTAGGGATAGAGCTTCGCGACCCACATCTGGTGCTGGCCCACGTCGGTCACGATGGTGCAGTCGCCGTGGCTCGCCTCGTAAATGGAGGCGAGGATCGCTTCGGGCGACAGGTTGCCGCGATACGACTCGGCTCGCGTGCGCACGAAGCCGCGGATGTGCTCGAGCCAGCGCTCGCACCGGCGGGGCTCCACCGCCGCCACCAGGCGACGCGTAATGTCGCGCGCGTCGCCCACGATACCCACGGCGACGGGGACGTTCTTCCCGATCTCCGCCCGGTCCAGGTCGATGTGGATGATGCGGGCCTGCGGCGCGAAGCTGGCCGTATTGCCCGTGACCCGGTCGTCGAACCGCAAACCGATGCCGATGATGACGTCGGCGTGCTGGATGGCCCGGTTCACGTGCACTTCGCCGTGCATGCCGGGCATGCCCAGGTGGAGGGGGTGACCGTCCGGGAAGGCGCTGATGCCCAAGAGCGTCGTGATCACGGGAATTCCAGTCTTCTCGGCCAGCGCGCGCACGTCGTTGTAGGCCTGCGCGAGGATCACGCCGTGTCCGACCATGATGAGCGGTCGCTCCGCTCCGGCGATGAGTCGCGCCGCTTTGCGAACGCCGTCCTCGTGCCCCGGGCTTCCGCCCGGGGTCAGGGGACGCGACTGACCCCGGGCGCGAGCCCGGGGAGCACCGTACGCGATCTTCTGGTTCTGCACGTCCTTGGGAACGTCGACCAACACCGGCCCCGGCCGCCCGTCCAGCGCCACGGCCATCGCTTCGGCCACCACCTCCGCCAGCTCACTCACATCCTGGACCTGATAGTTCTGCTTCGTGATCGGCAGCGTGATACCGATGATGTCGGTTTCCTGGAAGGCGTCGCGCCCGATCATGGGGCGGGACACCTGACCGGTGATCGCCACGACCGGAGAGTTGTCCATATGCGCCGCGGCGAGACCGGTCACGAGGTTGGTGGCCCCCGGTCCGGACGTGGCCACGCATACCCCCACGCGCCCGCTCGCGCGGGCGTAGCCGTCGGCCGCGTGGGCCGCCGCCTGCTCGTGCCGCACCAGGATGTGCCGCAGCTGCGGGTGGTCCGGCAACGCGTGGTAGAACGGCATGATGGCGCCGCCGGGGTAGCCGAACACCACCTCGACCCCGGCGTCGACGAGCGCGCGGCACAGGATCTCCGCCCCCGAGAGCATCTCGCTCATGGGCTCACACTCCCCAGAAGTAGCTGGCGTTGAGCGACTGATCCTCCAGCTGGTCCGCGTGGCTCACTTTGTTCAGGGCATGCACCAGGGCGCGGGCGCTCGCCTCGACGATGTCGGTCGATGCGCCGTGCCCGCTCAGCGATTTTCCGTCTATCCGCGCTTGCACCAGCACTTGCCCCAGGCTGTCGCGCCCGGGGGTGACCGACTGCACCGTCAGGTTCAAGACCTCCACCTGGCGCTCGACGACCTTCGCGATCGCCGCGAACGCCGCGGCGATCGGTCCGTTGCCGACCGCCGTCGCGCCTCGCTCTCCTCCAGCCCAGGGACCCGCCAGCCGCGCATCCGCCGTCGCGGACACCGTGCCGCACGTCACCTGGAGATGCGCCAGCCGGTAGGCCTCCGGTGCGTCGTGAAACCGGCCGTGCAACAGCGCCAGCAGGTCCTCGTCCAGGATCTCACGCTTCTTGTCCGCCAGCGCCGTGAACTCGTCGTACAGCTTGCGCAGTGTGGCGTCATCCACCTCGTACCCCAGCTCGCGGTAGCGCCGTTCCAGCGCGTGCCGGCCCGAGTGCTTGCCCAGCACCAGGCTCGAGCGCGCGACCCCTACCTCTTCCGGGCGGATGATCTCGTAGGTGAGCCCGTTCTGCAACACGCCGTGCTGGTGGATCCCCGCTTCGTGGGCGAACGCGTTGCGGCCGACCACCGCTTTGTTGGGCTGGGGAAAGACGCCGATCACGTGGGACAGGAGCTGGCTGGTCCGGAACAGCTCCTGGGGGTTCACACCACAATTGAACGCGACCGCGTGAGGCCGCACGCGCCCCGCCACGACGATCTCTTCCAACGCCGCGTTCCCGGCACGCTCGCCGATGCCGTTGATGGTGCATTCAACCTGGCCCGCCCCGGCTTCGATCGCGGCGAGCGAGTTGGCCACCGCGAGCCCGAGGTCGTCGTGGCAATGCGCGCTGAACACGACGCGGTCGGCGCCCGGAACGCGCTCCCGCACGGCCCGGAACATGGCCGCGTACTCGACCGGCAGCGCGTACCCCACCGTATCCGGCAGATTGATGGTGGTCGCCCCCGCCGCGATGGCCACCTCCACCACCCGGCACAGGAATTCCAGATCGGTGCGGGTGGCGTCTTCGGCCGAGAACTCGACGTCGTCCGTATAGCGGCGGGCCCGGCGCACCGACTCGCCCGCCAGCTCGAGACACTGGTCGCGGCTGATCCGCAGCTTGCATTGGAGGTGGAGGTCGGACGTGGCGATGAAGACGTGGACCCGTGGGCGCGCCGCCGCTCGCACGGCCTCACCGGCGAGATCGATGTCACGCTCGTGACACCGGGCGAGGGCGGCGATCACGGGGCGGCGCAGAGCCTCGGCGATCGCTCGGACGCCCCGCCGGTCGCCCTCCGATGCGCTCGGGAATCCGGCTTCGATCACGTCCACCCCGAGCGTATCCAGCTGGCGGGCGAGACGCAGCTTCTCCTCGGCCGTCATCGAATTGCCGGGCGCCTGCTCGCCGTCCCGCAGAGTGGTGTCGAAGATGATGACGTCTCTCCCCATGGCTCCCGTGCTCCCCGTCTCGCATGCATGGTGAAAAAAAAGCCGCGGACCTTCTCGGTCCGCGGCGCTCACTGCGTCCTTCTTGTATCGCTAGCTGCTCATGTGCTTGCTTGGCGCGCGCCGCAGACCCTGTCCTGAGCTAATGCTCAGCAGGACCAGGACCAGCAGCAGAACCAGCGCGAGCTGCATCACGAGTCGATGGCACTCCAAATCGGTACGGTGCTACTAGATGCGACAGGACCCGGACGATACCCCTGGGTCTGGCGACCGTCAAGACCGGACACCGACCGGTGCCACCCATTCGGGTGGGGGTGGGGAGCCGACGCGCTCACGCGCGTACCAGCTGAATCAAGGTGATCTCGGCAGGTGCGCACAAGCGCAGCGGCGGCCCCCAGTACCCCGTGCCCCGGCTCACATACAGCCACATCGCCTCCAGCCGATGGAGTCCTGCGACAAACGGCTGGAACAGCCGCACCAGCAAGTTGAACGGGAAGTACTGCCCGCCGTGCGTATGCCCCGAGAGCTGCAGATCGTACCCGGCGGCGCGTGCCGCGAATGCGCTCTTCGGTTGATGCGCCAGCAGCACCCGCACATCGCTCGCCGGCGCCCCCGCCACCGCCGCCGCGGGATCGGAAGTGTGTCCGGGGAGGCCGCCGCTCGAAAGATCCGTGACGCCCGCGAGGACGATCCGGCCCGCCCCCTGGCGGATCACCTGGTGCCCGTTGACGAGCGCATTGAAGCCGAGCCCTTCCAGCTCGCGCACCCATCCGGCCGCATCCCAGTAGTACTCGTGATTCCCCGTGACGAAGTATTTCCCGTGCGGCGCCTCGAGGCCGGCGAGCGGTGCCACGTCGTCGCGCAGCGCGGGCGGGAATCCGTCGGCTACGTCCCCCGTCAGCGCGATCAGATCGGGCTTGAGACCGTTGGTGGTGTCCACCACGCGCTCGACGAAGTCCCGCTTGAGCGTCGGGCCGACGTGCAGGTCGGAGAGCTGCGCGATTCGGAATCCCTGGAGATCGGATGGCAGCCCGTTGATCGGGACGTCGACCACGCGCACCATCGCGGGCCGACGGGCTCGCCACAGGCCGATCAGCAGCACGGCAACCGCGGCGCCCACCACGACGGCGCTCGAGCCGCCGGCGCCGAGCCACGCGCGCAGGTGCAACAGGTCGCCCGCAAGCGCGAACACGATCAACAGCGACGACAGACCGAGAGCGGTAAAGCCGGCAACCTCGAGACCCCGTTTCGCCGGCATCCGCTCGGACCGTCCGGCGAACAGCGCCACGAACGGTGCGACGACCAGGAGCAGAATGCCCACCCAGCCGATCAGACGCCACGCGGGCGCGAGCGGCGCCTGGGCGAGCAAACGCTGCCCCACATACACGTGCAGCATGGTCCACAGACTAGCCACGATGACGATCACAGCAATCAGCCGCCGGCGCCGACTCACCGTCGGGTGTTTCGTCTCAGTCTCCATGGTCATGCTAACGCCGCCCATGCCGGAATAGTTGCACCACGAGCCCCGTGATCGCGGCTGAAGCCCGGCTCGGCGCGTACCGCTGAAGCGGCAGAGCGCCTGTCAGTTTACTGACACATGCCGAGTCGCGGGTTCACCCGTGGACTCAGGGCGACGTTACCGCAGATCGGACATGAAGTGATACATCGAGGGGGCCTAGTACCGCACGCCCTTGCGGATCGCGAAGCCCCAACGACTCCCGGTGAACCCCTTCCCGAAGCGATATCCGAAGGCGAACTCCGCCACATCGCCCCGCACCGCCCGGGTCGGCCCGATCCGCAGCGACATACCTACCGCGCCACCCAGACGGGCGGCCTCGTTCTCGAACCACGCGCCACCATAGTCGAGGAACGGCGCGACCCCGACCCCCATGAGGCCCCACAGGTCCTCCGCGACCAACAGCCGGTCCTCGAGCGCGAGCCAGACCCGGCGTGTGCCGGTGAACTGGTGGATTCCAAAGACGCGTGGCCCGTTCTGCGAGTTCCACAAATCGAACTCCGCGCCAGGCTTGGCCCGACGCAGCTGAGCGCCCTCGACGTGGAGAATCAACGTCTGCTGCGCGACGTTCTGGCTCGCGACGGTCAGGCCGGCCGCAACCCGCCCCGAATCGGGACGCCCGGTCGTGAAGACGCCGTTCGCCGCCGCCTGCAGCACCGCGAAACCACCCCGCCAGGGCGCCGCGACCTGGGCACTCAGCTCCGGCCCGATGCCCGCCTGGCCGGACGGATACCCCCACGCGCGCGGCGCCGCCCACACACCGACGTGCAGCAACTGGGACACATCCACGTCCTCGCGCCGGGCGTAGGAGTTGAATCGTTCGAGCACCTGGAACCGCACACGCCCCACGTCCAGTCCCGTACCCACGGTGCCGAACACCGAGTGCGGGAACAGCGTGGTTGTTTCGGGCGCAAAGTCCTCGCGGCGCCACTGGCCGCCGAGCCACAGCCGCACGTAGCTTGCGGTGGTCGCGTGCGGAGCGAACGCGGCCACGATGCCCACGCGCAGGGCGCGCCGTTCCACGGTGTCGACGACACTGCTCCCGAGAGTATCACGCCGGAACACGAGCACGCGCTCGGACGCCGCCTCGCCGTCGGTGATGAACGCGCGCCGCGCGGCCGTCTCGTAAAACGGCACTCCCATCAGCCAGGTGCCCCGATTGCCGTCCGACTTGTTGCTGTACTTGCCCTGCAGCCAGCCCCGGCGCGAAAGAAAGTGGGGATTGATGTGCCCGAGATCGAAGCTGGTGCGGTCCGGCGTCTTGCTGTACACGGCGGTGAGAGAGGTCGCGGTGCCCAACAGATTGTCTTCCACGAGACCGACCATCCACGTCACATCACCGCCGGCGGACGAGTAGCCGAGCTGAGGCTTCGTGCTCCAACCGTCGGTGGTGGCGACGCGCAGCGCCAGGCGGCCCTCGAGGCGCGTGGTGTCGATGCGCACGCGACTGAAGACGTACAGGTTGCGCAGGGCCCGCTCGCTCTCGGCCACCCGCGCCGAGTCGTAGCGGTCCCCGGGGTTGACGAGCAGCGTGGCGCGGATGACTCCCGCGCGCGTGCGCGCGTGCAGCCGATTCGCCAGCCGGGCGATGAAGCCGGGCGCGTCGGCCTCCTGAAGATCGAACACGTTGCGGTTGACGACGATGATCGTGTCGATCGTGGGAGTAGTGGATTGGCCGGCCAGACGCACGGGGGGACCGGCGGTCAGGACTGCCACCGCCACTGCGATCGCCAGTCTACTTGAGCAAATCAATGCGCTGGTGCAGCGAATAGGTCACGTGGCGGGCGGGGCCGTTCCATTCCGTAAAATACAGGGTTGCGTCCACCCGGCCGGTGATCTGCCGCAGGCCGCGCGTCGCGAGTGTGAATGTGCCGCGGACGGAGTCCGGTCTCAGCGGACGGCACAGGCAGGTGACGGTGCCGTACGCGGGGATGCGCGCGGGCGGGGGACCCAGCGCGTAGGGGACGTTCTGGCGCAGGTCACGCACTTGTTCCAGGTCCAGCGCGAGGTTCAGCGAGTACTCGTCTCCTTCGCCCTCGGCGGGGTTGAAGTCGTATCGCGCCAGGCCCACGTCATGGCCGCCGTGCGCCGTGTCGATCGTCATCCGAACCAGGGTGAGCGTGGAGTCACGCTCCACGACCAGGTGGCCGTGCCATTCCCATCGGGCGCTGCTTTGGAGGCCCAGGGTGTCGTCGGGACGCGATATGCCGTCGCAGGCGAGGCACAGTAACCCCAACAGCGTCGAGCAGAGGCGTCGCGCAACGGCGTTGCACAAAAACGTCCAGCGGAGGCGGGAAACGGATGCCACCGTCAGTGAGGCCCCTTCCTATCGTTCGCCATGACCCTACGCGCTTACGCTCGTCGGCTGTGGGTACACGAAGTCGCTATAGAGGTCTCCGTCCAGGTCGCTCGTTTGAGCAAGACGCTGTCCGGACCGGGAGCAGGGCCGCGAGCGGACCAGCTAGTCCGGGCGGCACTTTCCGTCAGCTCAAACATAGCGGAGGCCTGCGGCCGGGGCACCGTTCCGGAGTTCCGCCAATTCCTACAGTATGCCAGGGGGTCCGCTCAGGAAACGCTGACGCAGTTGCGGGTCGCGGCCGCGCTCGACTCGGTCCATGCGCGCGCCATTCACGAGATCGAGGGTCGAGTTGCCCTCGTCATCAAGACGCTCGGGCGCTTGATCGCTCATCCGCCACCGGATAGGTGACGGCGCAGTTCGTGCTACGCCTTGGCGCGACGTCTGTGTGCTACGCCTTCAGTATTGTCCCAAGTATCTATTCAGCTCCCATTCACCAACCTGGCCGATATACTCCTGCCATTCCTCGCGCTTTGCGTCCAGATACCGCTCGTAGATGTGCTCGCCCAGCGCCTCACG
>WNFS01005127.1_pt1 | contig 10004 bp, 7 predicted proteins | sample 5400141 | NCBI WGS metagenome assembly WNFS01 (sample SAMN13153358, study PRJNA577476) | soil metagenome | isolation source: 60 cm saprolite under Madrone tree | place: USA:California | collected 2016-06-14
GTGTGTCCCAACTTCTTGCGGAGGTTGCTGACGTGCGTATCGATGCTTCTGTCGAACGGTGAAAGCTCGCGATGCAGTACGTCCTTGACCAGTGCTTCTCGCTCCAAAATGCGACCGGGCGCCTGCAAGAGTCTTTCCAGGAGCGAGTATTCAACCGCCGTAAGCTCGATCGGTTGGCCCTCACGACGCACAGCGCGCGTACGCTTGTCCATTTCGATGTCGCCAACGATGACGACTTCGAGCACCGGCTGCTGATCGGGCCCAGCTTGAGTGCGCCGCAGGACTGCATTGATCCGCGCCACCAATTCCATCGGATTGAACGGCTTGGGCAGGTAATCGTCGGCGCCCATCTGCAGACCAACGATCCGGTTTACATCATCGCCGCGGGCCGTCAACATCACGACCGGCAAAGATGAATGGGCGCGAATCTGGCGCAGGACCTCAAACCCATTCAATCCCGGTAACATGTAATCCAACACTACCAGCGCGTGATCGCCGGACAGCGATCGGGTCACGCCTTCGGGCCCCTGGTGTACTGCCTCGACTTTGTAGCCTTCCGGTTCCAGGTACTCCGCGACCAACTCGCAGAGTTCAATGTCATCGTCGACTACGAGTATTTGCTGCATAGCCTGTCTCGCTTCTGATTCTGGCCCCGGCGTTTTCACCAGACCATCTTAATTGCGATCTCCTTTTTGTAAAGCTCACCATTCCCAGAAGCCTGCAACTTTGCAATAGTTTGCAATCGCTTGACGAACTCTTCACGTCCTGGCGCATCTATTGACGTCTAAAATGCGTAACCACAGAAAGCCGTATTACGAGCGGTTGTTGACGAAGGAAATAGTTCAAAGGAGAAAGAAATGAAACTCAACTGGAAGAAGAAGAGCGTGGTTTTTGCGGTTGCCGGCTCGCTCTTGTTGATAGTCGCCGCGGTGGCGTTTTCACACGGGCACTTGGGAAGACATCAAGGCCCGCGTGACGGCGGCTTTCGCGGTGGGCCGGGGCCGCGAGAGGGTTTGGGACCACTGCGAGATCTCAATCTAACCGACGATCAGAAGGCACAGATCAAGAAGATTACCGACAGTTTTGAAGAGAGCAACAAAGCGCTTTTCGATCAGCTGCATGCCTTGCACGGAAGCGAACCCGATCCGGTCAGCGGGACCTTCGACGAAGCCGCAGTGCGCGCGGCGGCCGAGGCACGGGCCAGGGTCCAGGTGGAACTCGAGGTTTCGCACGCGAAGATGATGTCGCAAATTGCGAGTGTGTTGACGGCTGAGCAGAAGGCCCAACTTGCCGCCAAGCGCCAACAGTTTGAGCGTCACGGCCCACCACCGCCGCGGGGTGACGAACAACAGTAGCGCAGTTGATCTGCGGCGCAGGTGATCCACTTGCGCGACGCGACCGGCATCGACTGAAAGGAGCGCGAGCCGTGGGGGCGCTCCTTCCGTCGCGCCGGTTTTCTCATTTCACTTCCCCGATTTCGCCTTCACAAAACTTCACATTTGATTAACCCACTCTTTGCGTCGCATAGCGCAGCCGCAGCGTCTTACTAACCAATTCGGGATTCATATTTGATAAACACCCGAAGTTCATTCGAGAAGTGCCGGTGCTTGTGGCGCCGGCACTTCAGGGCAGTGACTTCGAAAAGCTCTAAGACTGAGTCGCTGCGTTCTGCGCCAGGATAAGACGGAGGTTCTTATGAAAAATTTTGCTCTCCTACTTTTGTTCCTAATCCTATTGCTGATCAGCTATGCGCCAGTGTTCGCACAAAACGAGAAGAAGCCGGAGTTCTTTGCCGGCTATTCATTTGAAAGCGTCAATACGGGAATTAGCAGCAGTGACTTTACCGCGACGACGACCCGTCTTGATAATCGCTTCAAAACTAACGGACTCAATTTGTCGGCAGCCGATTATTTCACCAAACGCCTGGGCGTGGTGGCTGACTTCTCTGCCAACTTCAACACTCGCAGCGACACGTTTGGCAGTACTGCCAGCCAGTCGAAACTTTCACTCTACAACATAACCGGCGGGCCGCAGTTGCGATTTCCGAGCAGCAGCAAGTTCACGCCGTTCGCCCACGTGCTCGCTGGCGTAGCGCGGCGAAATCTGACGGAAACATTTACGGGCGGCGCTACCAACTTTACTGACCACAACACCAGTTTCACGATGAATCTCGGCGGCGGAGTTGACTACAAGTTGAACCGTCGGTTCGCCTGGCGCATCGCGCAGTTCGATTACAATCCGATCTTCCTTCGCGATCGCACCTTCAACTCAGTGACTTTTCCGAGTCGCACTCTAAACGGTTTTCGGTTCTCGACCGGAATCGTCATTAAGTAATCCGTCGTGTCGGCCTGGGTAGCGCAGACTGCGCAGGCTGGCAGCCTGCGCTACCTCAAATTGACCACGCAACTCCAAAGGAGACCAATGATGAAGGCACCCAAATTACTCTTCCTGGCGCTGATAATCATCGCCGCCAGTGCCGGGCTTGCCACCGCGCAGGCCACGATCAGCGTTAAGCCGGGAAGCCCTCGCCAGGCGGCCAACATGGCTGACGAGCAGGACAACGAAATTATCGATGAAATCTTCTCGCCGATCACTCAACGGCTGAATCTGACGGCCAGCCAAAAGTTTCGGATTACCAACATCGCCACCGCCACAATGCTTCAGGCCGAGCCGCTGTTTCAGCAGCTTGACGAATTAGATGACCGGCTTTCGGAAGCGGCCTTCGAGGGACGGCTGCAGGAATCAGCGATTAGAGAGGTTTCCGAGAAACAAGCGGCCCTCCTGAGCCAAATTATCTCGATGAAGGCACGCGCAAAGATGAGCTTCTACCGGATTCTCACAGCTGAGCAGAGGGCGGTAGTTGTCGATCAGTTTCGCTTACATGCCGCTGAAGGCAATCTGGGCTCAATTAGCAATTAGTGTGATCACAACGCGAAGGAGTTGAGATGACGGACTGGATCGTTTGGACGGAGGCGCTGATGCGATTCTTAGCGATAACGGGCAGAGCTCTGCTCAAAGCCATGCAGATCCCGTTGTCATAATCAATCAACCACGCGCTGGTTTTCTAAAGCGAAAAGAGGTGACCAGGTGTTTGATAAGAAAACAATCCTGCTGGCCTATCACGAGCGGAAAGTTCGCAACGTTCTGAGGCACAAACTAAAACCAAACTACGATCTGCTCTTTGCGGAAGACGGTGTGCAGGCTGTTCGTGTCTATGAGAGTCATGCGGAACGCATTGCGACCATAGTTATCGAACTGCGTCTGCCAAAGCTCAACGGGCGCGCGGTCACTCAATGGGTGCATCACATACTTCCCGATCTTCCCGTTATCATCTCGGGCAGCGTAATTGATCCCGACGTCAAAGAGCTTCTGGCAAACCCGTCCGTCCGTTTCATTCAAAAACCACTGCGCCTGTCCGAACTCAAGCAACTCCTACATGAAACTGTCGGCAGGCGAGCGCCGCCGGAATCATCCAGCTGATCGATGTCGGCTCGAACCGGCATCTTGATCGAGTCGGCAAAGAGCGTATTATGCAGAGGGCCTCGCTGGTAAGTGATGTTCAGCAGACGAACCTTGACGATAAAACTCACTGCACTGACGATCTTTGCTCTGGCGCTAATTCTCTCCCCGAGCTGTCATTCCGCGAATACTCAACCCAGGCTCCTCATCTATACGCCGCATGGCCAGGACATGCTGCGCGATTTTGTAACGCGCTACAAACAGGTCCATCCGGAAGTTGACGTCCAGTTTCTTGATATGGGATCGCGCGAAGTGCTCGAGCGGCTGCGCGCCGAGCGCAATCGTCCGCAAGCGGATCTCTGGTGGGGCGCGGCCCACACCACATTTCAGACAGCCGCTGATGAAAATCTGCTGGCGCCTTATCGCCCTTCGTGGGCCGAGAAGGTTCCGGACTTCGCCCACGACCCGCAGGATCGCTGGTACGGCACCTACGAAACTCCGGAAGTAATCGTTTACAACAGCGAAGCCGTGCGTGTTGAGGACGCACCAAAAGATTGGGACGACGTACTGGATCCGAAATGGAAAGACAAAGTCTTGATTCGTAATCCGAACCCTTCGGATTCAATGCGGGCGATCTTTGGCGCAATGATCTGGAGGTTTTACAAGGACACGAACTCGCCAGAAAAAGGTTTTGAGTGGCTCAGAAAGCTGGATGCCAACGTTCACGAATACACTGCTGATGGAACTTTGCTGATGCAGAAATTGGTGCGACAGGAAGGCGTCATTAGTCTCTGGGACTTGCCCGACGTCCGTTTGTATCAGGAGCAAAAGAAACTTCCCGTTGCCTACAACATTCCGGCAAGCGGCACGCCTGTAGTGATCGACGCGATCGCTCTTGTGCGCGGCGCACCCAACGAGGCGGAAGCAAAACGCTTCTATGAATTCGTCACCACGCCTGAGAGTCTGATTCACTCGGGGCGTACCTACTATCGCCTGCCCGTCCGTAAAGACATCGATCGAACCCAATTACCCGATTGGATGAATGCGCCCTTCAAGCGCATGCCGTTGGATTGGGAGTTGCTGCGCAAGCAGGGGAATGAATGGTTGCGCTACTGGGACACGGAGATTCGCGGGCGCGGGAAGTAGAGGTTGGGCAACGGAGCGGACATCCGGTCCGCTGAGCGCGCGGCGCGAACCACTTCCAAAGTAATTCTTGCGCAAGATCTGAGCGTGCTTCGCCCACTGGCGGACAGGGATGTCCGCGCTCCCTCTGGGGTCTCATGTAACCGAAATCCAACCCACCGCGTCTTAATTCAAGGAGGCAGAATACCGCCCACTTATCAACGAAAGCTAAGGAATCATTCTGAATGGGACGTTTGTTATTGATTCTCGTCTTCTGTGCCGGCGTCGCGCTCGGGCAGCAGAGCACGGGCACACTGAAGGGCCAGGTCTCGGACGAGTTCGGCGGCGTCATCGTCGGCGCTACCGTCGTCGCTGTTAATGCCAGCGGTGTAGAGAAGACTGTCACTACCAACGGCGAAGGCAATTTTGTCTTTAACGGCCTCGCCCCCGGCAAATACACGATCAGAGCAACGGCCATTGGCTTCGCAAATTTCGAGAACGCAGATGTCGAAGCAATTGCCGGACGCACTCAACAGCTCCCTATCACTTTGAAGGTGACCATCGAACAACAGAAGGTGACGGTCGCTGCAGATACTGCGGGTGTGAACACTGAGCCTGAGAACAACGTCGGCGCCACAATACTTAAAGGCGCCGACCTGGAATCGCTTCCCGATGATCCGGACGACCTGGCCGCGGCGCTGCAGGCCCTCGCGGGACCGGGCGCGGGACCAAACGGCGGACAAATCTACATCGATGGATTCAGCGGCGGGCGCTTGCCGCCACTATCGACCATTCGCGAGATTCGCATCAATTCGAATCCGTACTCGGCAGAGTATGACCGGCCCGGTTTCGGCCGCATCGAAATCCTGACTAAGCCCGGAACGGATCGGTTTCGCGGCGAGACCTTCTTCAACTTCAACAATCAGGCCCTGAATTCGCGTAATCCATTTCAGCCGACTCGCGCGCCTTACCTGTCGCGACGATATGGCGGACAACTCAGTGGTCCGATTTCAAAGAAGAAGGCCTCTTTCTTTTTCGATTTCGAAAAACGCGACATCAATGACGAAGGAATAGTAAACGCGACGATTCTCGATCCGAGCTTTAACATCGTGACCCTGAGCGACTCGGTGCCGCTGCCCAACCGGCGCACTGAGTTCAGCCCGCGCCTCGATTACCAGATTAATCCGAGCAACACTCTGGTGCTGCGTTACGAATACGAACACTCGAGGAATACCGCCGGTGTGGGCGGGTTTTCCCTGAGTTCGAGAAAGTACAACACCTTCAGCACCCAGCAAACGGTGCGACTGACCGAAACTGCTGTCCTCAACAAGACTACGGTCAACGAAACGCGCTTTCAGTTCAATCATCAGACATCCGGAGATACCGCCGATAATTCGATACCCACCATTCAGGTTCAGGACGCTTTTACCGGCGGCGGATCGCAAATCGGCCTGTCGTCGAATCAACAGAACCGTTTTGAGTTAACCAACAATACTTCGATTGCCAGAGGGCTGCACACGATAAGATTCGGGGCGCGCTTACGCAGCACCCACATTACCAACATCTCGCCGCAAAACTTCGGCGGCACCTGGACCTTCGCCGGCAGTCGCCAGATTGGAAATCCAAACGCGCTGACCAGCATCCAGGTTTATCAAATTACCTTGCAGGGTTTGAATGCCGGATTGTCACCGGCGGCGATTCGGGCCGCGGGCGGAGGTGCGACGCAGTTCACAATCGCGGCCGGTAATCCAAAGGCCACCGTAAGCCAAATCGATTTTGGCGGGTTTGCGCAGGACGACTGGAAGTTTCGGCCAAACCTGATGTTGAGTTTTGGTTTGCGTTATGAGAACCAGAACAATATCAGCAGCAATTTGAACTTTGCGCCGCGCCTCGGTTTTGCCTGGCAGCCCGGAACATCCAGCCGGCAACATCCCGCGAAGACTACTATTCGGGGCGGCTTCGGCGTTTTCTATGATCGCGTCAGCGAGAATCTGACGTTAACGGCTAATCGCCTCAACGGGACCAACCAGCAACAATTCATCGTTACCGATCCGGCAGTGTTGAATTCGTTTCCTAACATACCGACGATTAGTACGCTGACGGCTTTTCGGACTCCGTTGACGATCTATCAACTGGCTCAGGATCTTCAAGCGCCGTATACAATGCAGTCGGCCATCAGCGTCGAAAGAGCTCTGCCGCATAACTTCACCACCAGTATTACCTTCAGTCATTCTCGCACCCTCCACTTGTTGCGCGCGCGAGCGATTAATGCGCCGCTGCCTGTCAGCGGCGTGCGCCCGCTCGGTAGTGTCAACAATTTTTTCGAGTACGATTCGACGGGCCGCTTTGATCAGAACCAATTGATCTTTACGATGAACAGCCGTCTGAGCCGGAACGCGAGCTTCAATATCAACTATACGTACAGCAGGACCAACAGCGACAGCGAAGGCGCCGGGACTTTCGCCGCGAATCCATTTGATTTCAGCACCGAGTACGGACGCTCTTCCGGCGACATCCGGCATCGCTTCACTCTGTTCGGTAACTATCGAGCGCCGTGGGGAATCAGTCTGAGTCCTTTCCTGATCATTGCTTCGGGCGCGCCTTTTAATATAACCATCGGGCGCGACTTGAACGGCGACACGCTCTTCACCGAACGGCCCGCATTCGCCAGCGATCTAACGAAGCCAGGAGTGATCGTTACCAAGTTCGGTACGTTTGATCCCAATCCCGGGCCCGGCTCACAAATAATTCCGCGCAATTTTGGTAATGGGCCAGGATCGCTGATTGCCAATCTTCGGGTCAGCAAGACCTTTGGGTTTGGTGGAGAAAGAAAGGCTGCGGCCACATCGCAAACGCCAGGGGCGGGCAATCGCGGTGGCGAGCGCGGCGGAGGCGGCTTTAGTGGATTGGGCGGTGGGCGCGGAGGTGGCGGCGGACCACGCGGCGGTGGCGGTGCTGGCGGCGGCGGTGCCGGCGGTGGCAGAGGCGGTGGAGGAAGTGAAGCGGCAAAACGATATGGCCTGACGCTATCGATAAACTTTCAAAACATTCTCAATCACGCTAACCTCGGCCGACCGGTTGGCAATCTCAGCTCATCGCTATTTGGGATATCGACCTCGAGCGCGGGAGGATTTGGCGGATTTGGAGGCGGCCGTGGCGGGGGTGGCTCGTCTCCTTACAATCGCCTGATTGAAGCGCAAATTCGGTTTAGTTTCTAGCAAAACAGTAAAGTGAGCCATCATGTGTTCACGCCAATCTGCGCCGGTTGAGTCCACAGTCCTGGGCCGAGTCTCAGAACCCGGATTGCTGATTCCAAAAAGGACTATTGACCTGGAAGCCTCAGATTTGCGAGAATCAAAAGCAGTCTCAGGGTGGCCAAGCCATTCGAGACAGCTGCTCGGGACGAATTTAAGATCGTCCACCTCCATTGCGACACACCAGGTCGTGAAATAAAATAATCCCCCGACGAGTCAACTGCGCTCGGAAGAACGTAGACAAACAGTCTCATAAGGAGCCGACTGCCCAGGCCCGTGCTTCAGCGCCCCAATTTTCGCTGCAGCAGGAGAATCCGAAACATGGAACAATCCTCTTCACAACCACCGGGATTTAACCCCGACAAGAACGGTGCGCCTCGCGGACGTATCGGCCACTCGGCAACAAACGACGTGAAAAACTCATCGAGCCAGCAAATGGTTGCTGACCAGCTGATGGCTGCTTTGGCCAGTGGCAATCTCGATCATCTGGCAGATGCACGACAGGCCTTTCTCAATGAGGGCCATCCGAATGCCGAACCCAGCAGTGCGGATGTGGAACGTCGATTGGAACTAAGATCTAACCCGAAGGAGTTCGTGCCTACGTCTGTCGTGGGCGACAACCTGCGCGCCGAAGAAGACTCTCTCAGACAGGCCGAGTTGGAACTCGAGCGCCGCCGCGTCGAAGTGCAGGCCGCAAGGAAGAGAGTTGAAGCGGAAGTGCAGCGCAGGGCAATTGAAGCAGCGCGCCGCTTAGAGGAAGAGGAAGCGCACCGCCGTGCGGTGGCGGACGAAAAACGTTTAGCGGAACTCATCGTAATCAACCGGGTGGCTGAGGCGGAAGCCCTGGAGCGGGCCAAAAAACTTGAGCAGCTGAAAGCCGAGACTGACGCGCAGACCCGGCAACGCACTGACAGAGAAAAATGGCTGGTCTCCGAAATTGCATCCCAGCGAGCCGCTGAACAGGAACAACTAAGGCGCGTCGAAGAGATCGAAGCACGGTTGCTGGCCCAACTCGAAGAACGACATCGGGCTGAAACCGAAACCAAACGCCAGGCCGAAAAAGAACAACAGCTCAAAGCCGAAATCGAAACATTGCAAAGGGCCGAAGAATTCCAGCTGCGGCAGGTCGCCAAGGCTCAGGCTCACGTCGGAGCTTTGCAGACTGCTCAGGAGTCAGCCGCAGCGATAGTTGCGCGCGAGACTGAGCAGGCACAGCAGCTCGCCGCCGAGATCGAAGCCCTGGAAGAGGCCGGCCGGAACGAGATTGCCAGGCTCCAGGAAGCGAATGCCCGAATCGTCGAATTGGGAGACGCGTTAAAGAAAGTTGCATCGGAAGACCAGCGCCTGGCCGAGCGAGAGAGCCAACTCAGCGCGGACCTCGAGGGTCTGCGTCGCACTGAAGCAGAGCAGCGCGAGTTGATAGAGCAGGTTGAAGCGAAACTTCGAGCGCAGCAGGAAGCTCACCAACTGATGGTGGTGAAAGCGGAAGAGCTTGGTGTCGAGGAGGAGCAGCATCGGAACCTCATCGCCGAGGCCGACGCTCGTCTCCGGACTCAGGAAGAAGCACACCTCAGAGCCAGAATCGAAGCAGAGATGCGCGCCGAGCAGGTCGAACTGAGGTTGGCGGAGTTAGACGCCGTCAGTAGTCAGGCTGAGTCAGCCGCCCAGCAGCGCGCTGCCCGTGAAGAATCGTTGCGCTCCCAAGTTGAAGCATTGAACGTCGCGGAACAGGAACAGCAGAAACGAATCGAAGCGGCCGAGGGTGCTTTGCGTCTCAAGGATGAGACTCAGCAGAAGTTTGAAGCCAATATCCAACAACTGACTCAACAGGAACTGTCGCTTAACGCAGCGATCGAATCGCTACGCCTGAATGAGGGCGAACAGCTCAAGCGCAACGAAGAGGCGCAGATTCGCTTCCGCGCTCAGTCAGAAGCACATCAGCGCGCCGAGGCCGAGGTGCGCGCCCGAATTCAGCAACAGGATCAGCGACTCGAAGAGTTAAGGGCCATTGGCCGGAACCTCGAAACTGAATCACAACAGCGCGACGAACAGGAACAACAGAAACGAATCGAAGTGGCCGAAGCTGAGTTGCGTCTCAAGGATGGGGCTCAGCAGAAGTTTGAAGCCAACATCCAACAACTGACTCAACAGGAACAGTCGCTTAATGCA
>WNFS01034344.1_pt1 | contig 10001 bp, 5 predicted proteins | sample 5400141 | NCBI WGS metagenome assembly WNFS01 (sample SAMN13153358, study PRJNA577476) | soil metagenome | isolation source: 60 cm saprolite under Madrone tree | place: USA:California | collected 2016-06-14
TCATTTTCCAGAATGACCATCTCGCTGGGGAAACGTATTGCAAAATACGGTTCAGCGGTGACAAGGAGGGCGAAAGTCTGGGCCGGCGTGGTGGCCTTGAGCTTTCCCTCTCCGTTCTTGTTGAGGATGATCTCGCCGATGTTTCCGGAGCGGCCATCCGGTGTAACCACCCAAAGGACATACGTAAGAAATTCAGCACCTAGTGTCGACGGCTGGGTCATGCCGATGAGACTGAGTTCGATAGTTGTGGCACCCGGTTTAGCTTCGACCTTTGCTTCTCCGCCGGCCGCCGACATCAACTCCGTACCTTTCAAGTCGACCTTCGTGCTTCCGCCGCCAACCCTATATCCAATAGCCTTGACGGACTTGGTGGTCAGATTGGAATCCGGCACGGTTTGCTGGGCCTGCCCTGCGGCCATGCTGGCCGCCAAAGACACTGTTATCAAACAGAAGAAGGTTTTGTTTAGGGGAATCATAGGTTTCTCCGCAAAGGCCCGCGATGAACCACAGACTGTGTATCGTGATAACCCGCGGGAAAAAGCACCACTGTCAAGTTTGACAGCCGTGGAGACTTGACGCGCTGCCGTGCTGCGCTGTCTTTTCTGACAGTCGCGGGGTTGCGCCCTGAAGATCAGACTTTGCATGAAAGCGAGTATTTATCATCGAACCGGGAAACTGCTAAGGAAGTCCAGCGACAGAGGTCTAAGCATGCCAGAATTGCTCATATTGTTGGTTTTGACTGTGCTCGTTTTCTTGTGCTTCTCGCCCTTTGTGATCGCTTTGGCGCAACGAGGCAGAACCGGCTCGCGTATGGGGAAATGAGATCGCAAGCAAGCAGGAATGACGAAGACGCCGGGGGCCCAGTTCCAGGATCAATCCCCGCGAGCAAGCACCGTTCCGCGGGCAAACGTCAGCGAAGGTTTCTGGACGATGCTCGAACACTTTTGTTTCTGGTAATGAGGCCTGAAAAGGCGCGGGACAACGCATACGGCACGCCGATCAGTAATGGCCCCAGCAGAATTGCCGCCCCAGGATGAATCTCGCGAAAGATCAGAAATTGCGAAACAATGTCCAAAAGGATTCCAACGGCAACAAGTTCGCGTACGGATGCAAACGTACTCCGCAGCAGCTCGCGCCGATGCTCACCATGGAATGCAAGGGCCCAAAGATAGGGAGGTAGCCCCATCCTCGCGTCTTTCAGGCCATCACGTGAACCCAGCAGGATCGCGACTGTTGGTTGGAGAAGAAATCTGAAACGGCCCGCACCGGACAACCGAGCAAATATATCTTCAAAGAACTGCCGAGTAAAAAGATACAAATCGCCGGTCTGTATGATCCTGCGGATGGCTCCGGGTATCGTTGCAACGAGAATCACAACGACCAGAGTGCCGAGAATTGAGCTGCGTGTGATGGAAGCCATTTTGTGAAAGCGACCTTTTATAGCCACATTCGCTTCATTGCGAAATGATCGTTTAGCTATCGACGAAAGCTTCCGCGTCAGGAGCCGCCAGCTATCGCTTTTGCGGTATGGACCTCCGCAACTTTCGTGAATGCGGCCTGTCTACCTGCTCCCAGGACCCGCGTGGCGTCGAGGAAGCCAAAGAGCTCGATGAGTTTGGCCACGAGTCCTGTCCAACCGGTCTGGTGACTGGCGCCCAGCCCGGCACCATTGTCGCCATGGAAGTATTCATAGAAGTAGATGTTGTCGCGCCAGTAGGGATCCTTCTGGAACTTTTCCGTGCCACTGTAGACGGGTCGCCGGCCATGCGCGTCGCGCAGGAAAATCCGGGTGAGCCGGTTCGAGATTTCCTTGCTGACCTCGAAGAGGTTCATGAGTTTGCCGGATCCCGTGGGGCATTCGATTTTGAAGTTGTCGCCGTAATACAAGTAGAAGCTCAGCAGCGCCCGGATAATGAGCGCGTTCACCGGCATCCAGACAGGTCCCCGCCAGTTGGAGTTGCCACCGAACATGCCAGTGTTCGACTCCGCCGGCAGGTAGTCCACTCGGTACTCTTGGCCGCCCGCATGGAAAATGTACGGATGTTGCTGGTGAAACTTGGAAAGTGAGCGGATGCCGTAAGGACTCAAGAACTCGTTTTCGTCGAGCATCTTTGTGAGGATCCGGCGGAGCCGATCCGGGTTGACTAGGGCCATGATCCCGCGCTCGGCTACCCCGAGATGTCCCACGCCCGTGGGGTGGATCGTCTCTTTGAGTTCGGGAATCCGGCGCATGCGTTCCTGCAAGTTGGCCATCGTCTGCGGAATACGTTCTCGCATCGACTTTTCGGTTATCGTCGTAGCGCACAAGGGCAGGAGTCCCACCATGGAGCGCACCCTCAGGCGTGTCGCACTGCCGTCGGGGAGCCGCAGGAGGTCGTAGTAAAATCCGTCCTCCTCATCCCACATGCCGTCCTGACCCGGACGATTCATGGCTGCGCCGATATAGTAGAAGTGCTCGGCAAACTTCATGATCATGGGCTCGTAGGTGGGGTCGAGGGTGGTGATTTCGAACGCGAGTTCCAGCATGTTCTGGCTGAACAGAGCCATCCAGGCCGTGCCGTCCGCTTGCTCCAAGTGGCCGCCGGTGGGAAGCGGGGCGCTACGGTCAAAGACGCCGATGTTGTCAAGACCGAGGAAGCCTCCTTCGAACACGTTCTTGCCGAAGCGGTCCTTGCGGTTCACCCACCAGGTGAAGTTCAGCAAGAGCTTGTTAAACGTCGCTTTGAGAAAATCCAGGTCCGCCTCGCCGCGCAGTGCCTGTTCGGTTCTGTGCAAGAAGAGTGTCGCAAATGCGTGGACCGGGGGATTTACGTCGCTGAAGTTCCACTCGTACGCAGGCATCTGGCCGTTGGGGTGCAGGTAGGCGGAACGGAGCATCAGGTCCATCTGCTCCTTGGCGAAGTCGGGATCTACGATTGAGAGTGGGAGCGCGTGGAATGCCAGGTCCCAGGCCGCGTACCAGGGATATTCCCACTTGTCAGGCATGGAGATGATGTCCTGGTTCAGCATGTGGAACCACTCCGAGTTCCGGGAATTACGAAATCCGGTATGGAGTGGGTTGGAGTGGTGCTCATCCAACCAGTTGTCACCATCGAAGAAGAAAAACTGCTTGCTCCACAGCATGCCGGCGAGAGCCTGGCGCATCACGTTGGCCGCGTCTTCACTCACCGATGGCGGCGTGACGGACTTGTAAAACTCATCGGCTTCGCGAAGCCTGTTCGCAAACACTTCCTCAAATTGCTTCCCAAAGGGTTCGCTGGTTTGACCGGCGTCTATCATGGCCCGGTAGTCCGCTGCGACCTTGGTGCCTTGCTTGCCCGGGTTTACCGCGCCCTGATTGCCCTGCACCACCCAATCGTTGATGCCATCCTTCACGTAGGGGCTCTCGTTCTTTAGTCCCGGGAAAAGCCGTTCGTGGTTTGTTTCGTTCTCGGTGAAGAGCAGCGGAACTTCGCCTTCGCAGAAAAGGATCAATTCGCCCAGCAGCGGATGCCTAGCCGCAACCGCACTAGTGCCCGTCGATCCCGGGATCTGCTGGAGGTTTGGTTTCTTAGTAGCTCTATTCGATTGGGCAATCCACGACGACCAGTCGTTCCGGAACCACAGCGTGGGCAAAAGGTGCAGTTCTGCCGGCTCCGGTCCACGGTTGGCTGCGGTGATGCGGACCAGGATGTCCTCCGGACCGTCCTTGGCATATTCCACGAAGACGTCGAAGTATCGATCTTCGTTGAAGACACCGGTGTCGAGGAGTTCATACTCCATGTCATTCTTCGTTCGACGTCGGTTCGTGTCTACCAGGTCGGCGTAGGGATACGCTACCTGGGGGTACTTGTAGAGATACTTCATGTAGGAGTGCGTTGGCGTGCTGTCGAGGTAGAAGTAGTACTCCTTCACATCCTCTCCGTGGTTGCCTTCGCTGTTGGTCAACCCGAATAGCCGCTCTTTGAGAATCGGATCCTTGCCATTCCACAAGGCCAGCGCAAAGCAGAGCCGCTGTTTGTCATCGGAAATCCCCGCGATGCCGTCCTCGCCCCAGCGGTAGGCGCGCGAGCGCGCCTGATCGTGGGTGAAAAAATTCCAGGCGTCACCATTTTCGCTATAGTCCTCGCGGACTGTGCCCCATTGGCGCTCGCTCAGATACGGTCCCCATTTCCTCCACGCTTCTTTGTGGCTGCGGACAGCATCCAGACGATCACCTTCTGCAGTCTTTGTGCTCATCGCGGTGTACCTCCTAATATTCGTGACAGACTTTCCTCTCGTGGAATTTTCTACGGGAGGGCCAGTCTAAAGACGTGGTAGCTCTCGGGCGGCAAGTCCAGGTAAAGGCCCGATGAGACGAGTTCGCCTCCATCGGGCTAATGCACGGCATGCCTCATTAGATCCTGCAAACGTGCGGTGTATGAGGTAATCGCGAAACACGAACCGCAGACATCCTCTTCTCGAAAATCCCCCAATGCTCCACACATCGGTGCCGCACATTGCAACGTTGACTTCACAGAGCTGGTTCCACGCGTTCGGCAATTCTCTTGGTCAGGAGCAAGTCTGGGTCACAAATGGTGAGGGTGACACTGTGTATTCTTACAGGGATTCCGGGTTCCGCTTTTCCTATGCTCTGCCAGATTGGAGTCCATCATTTCTTGCGGATCACCTTGTCTTTTTTCAGTTGTTTTACAAGTGCGTTAGCATATTCCTTCCCCAGTTTCCCGAAATCCTTGGAATAGACCGTGTCCGTTTCGCCGCTCCAGAGGAGCTTTTCGTCTTTGGTGTTATATAGATTGAATTCCGCGCTGACGACGGTGTTTTCCTCCATGTAGGAACTGGTAGTGGAGAATTGCGTGTACGTCATGTTCCAGTAAGGCCAAAAAGCGTAGTAGCCCGGGGGTGGCATATAGAACCCACCTATCACGACCTCTTTGGTTTCCAGGCGCGCGGCTTTTGGCCGTATGACCAGGACTGCATCCAAATCACTTTCCTTAATGCGTTGCTTCAGTTCGCCTTCCATGAGTTCGTTACGCGGAGGAAGAACCATGTGGCTTTTGACGCCAACAACACCGGCATTGTCCAGCAACCTCTCCATCTCGTCTTCAAAATGCTGTCGTATCAGGTAGTTTTCGACAACCGCTATGACCAGAATTTTCTTTAGCTGTGGCATGGGTTGGCCCGTGAGAACCCAACGGTGAAGAATTTTCGTGCCGGCAAACAGCGGGAGGATCACCAGCATAAACAGTGTCATCATCGTGAGAATAACCACAGGCATGCTGGCTGCCCGAATACTAGAAAAAAAGTGCCCGGGGATCGTGCCTTCCGAGGATTCCAGTCGCGCTCGCAATTTATGAACCGTCATTAGAATGCCTCCCCACGCCCGATCGCCGAGAGCGAATTGAACTTTTCGCTCTGAACCCCGACCCCCAAAAAATATCGTCGCTTACTCTGGTCCTCGATTTGGACCATAGTGGTAGTGGCACCTTCCGGGAACTGGTAAAACTGTCAGAGATGCGCGCGCGATAGCACGAGCTGACTTCGCGTCTGTTTGAGGAGGGGATCCAGTCGAGGGGGGAACGGTGGTGTGATTAGTCTGGTCGTTGTCTCGGATTGGATCCCCTGTATCGGATTGAGCTCACGGTATGATTGTCACGGCGTGACTTGAACTGTCAAAACTATCAGTGATCCGGGAGACATTCACACTCGAAGGCTTGGGTTTCGTCTTTCCCGCCCCAATAGCCATTTTGTCGCAGTACTCAAAAACACAGAGTCAGGCTGGCGGCATTCAACGAATGGTTGAATCTCCAAGCCTTATTGCGACTTTCTCTGGTGGATTTCACCGAACCAATATTTTTGATTTGATAGCGAACTGAATCAACTCCGCCGTCGTTCGAATGTTCAACTCTTCCATGACGCGGTATTTGTGGAACGCCACAGTGCGGGGCGTAACCTTCAAGACGTCGGCTACCTCTTTCATGGATTTCCCCTCCGCCAACAGTTGCACCACTTCTCGCTGCCGGGGCGTAAGGACCTTCGCCTGTCCCTTAGCTCCAGGGTTCTTTATGAAAGATTTCTGCATCCCGGAACTCTTCAAAAGATAGCCAGACGCGCCACAGCGCATCGCTTCCACGGCCAGATCGGGGTCCTCGTTCATCGTCAGGAAAATCAGCTTCATGGTGGGCATCAGTTCCTTCAATCGCAACCCAGCCTCCAAACCGTTCATGAGGGGCATACCGATATCTGCCACGATTACGTCTGGATTGAGCTGAGGAGCGGACTCCAGTAGAGCGCGTCCGTCCGAAGCTGTACCGACGATTTCGTACTGAGGTTCCAAAAGTTTGCGGAATGCCTCGACCAAAAATGTGTGGTCATCAGCCAACATAAGCCGCGGTGACGTCATTGGTACCCCATTCACTAGTTGAATGTTAGGAACCTTAGCTTACAACCGAATACTGTCACTTTTGACAGGTTTTGGTACACCAGATGGCGTTCAGCGAATGCATTTCCCAAGGAGTATTAGGAAAAAGGCTTCGAGGAACGCGGTGGCGTAACCGGCAAAACGTGGTGTGGCTGTGGGGAGCCGTTACTTTTGCCGCGGGTCTCGATGAGTCTGCGATGAAGCTGCCTTCGCTTGTTCCGACCTGGTCGTGTAAGCAAGGGAAGGGCCGGCGATACCATCCCGTGCAAACGTTGCTCTTACAGAGGCGTCGACGCTGCGAACATGCAAGTCCTGCTGCGGGAACGGTATTTCGATCCCGGCCGTCTGCAACGTTTTAGCAACCGCAATCACTACATCACTTTGCAGTTGAAGCCAAGTATCCTGGTACGCAGACCAAAAGCGAAGCTCAAAATTCATCCCACTATCACCAAAGCCCAGAAAGTACGCTGTGGGTGGCCGCTCACGCAATACCCGGGGATTTGATTCAGCGGCGTCGACGAGCAGTTTCAAAACGTGTTCCGGATCTGTGCCATAGGCCACGCGGACAGGCACGTCAACGCGCCGCCACTGCGAGGATAGGGTCCAGTTGATCACCTGGTTCGAAAGCAGGTTACTGTTGGGCACGATGACTTCTGCGCCTTGGAAAGTCAGGATGGTGCTTGATCGAGCGCCTATGCGTCGTACAGTTCCCACCAATCCGCCAATCTCTACAGTGTCGCCCAAATGGATGGGTCGCTCGAAAAGAAGTATCAGCCCCGAAACAAAATTGTTTACGACATTCTGAAGGCCGAACCCGAGGCCAACCCCGATGGCACCTGTAAGCACTGTAAATTTATTGAGCTCAACCCCCGTCTCGGCCAGCGTCACAACGGCGACCATAAGCAATAGCACGTAATACGTCACCGTAGAGACGGCGTATGCCACGCCCCGCTGAAGGGGCATTCTCGGAAGCAAAAACCTCTTTAATACAAAAGAGAAAGCTCTTGCGAAGGTATAGCCAAGTAGCATGACTAACAAGACGCTCAGAGAGCCACCGATAGTGAAGCGAAGCTCCCCATAACCGAACGGGTATTGCAGAGCGTCAGAAATTGCGCTGACGACCTTGTCGTGGATGGTCAAGAACTGCGACATGCCATTGAGCCACGCGAGGATTGCGACACAACCCAGCACGCGGCCAGTCCAGCGTTCGAAGACGGTGGTGCGGGCTTGAAGCAGGGATCGGGCCCAATCCGTTTGCAGAAGTATCGTGAGAATCAGGGTCAATACGAGGAAGGCACAGAAAAGAGCTGCCCCGGAGAAAAAGCCGAGGAGCACGCTCATCCCCAGAACCTGGGATAGCGACAGGAAGCCGAGGACGTTACTAACAAGAGAAGCTACGAGTAGCGCGATTCCGGCTCGCACGCCGTACGCTAAGAGCCGAGAATTCCGATCCTCCATTCCCACCTGACGCAACCGCGCGGGACGGATCATCCAAACGAGAAGAATCAGCGCCAGCAGCATGTTTAGGAGGAAAACTTCTCTTTTCAAGGCAGGGGAGAACGGTATTAGAATCCGTGCGCCCTCCAGGAAGAGAGCAGGGAGGAAGGCATACAAAAAAGAACGGGGTCCCGGCCGGATCAAGGGGGGAAGCAAACGCAAGATCGGAATCAGCCACAGAAGGGCAAAGAGGATGGCTATGGCAGACGTGGCGGATTGGAATCGACCTATGGTTCCGACTAAGACCATGACCAGAGCCACAGAATAGGGACGTGAAAAAATCTGCTGACGTTGCGGAGGAAGTTCGGCTACAGCCCGGGTGCTGATAAAAGCTTTGAGCCTGTAGGCGGCAAAAAGAGACAGCCCGTAGAGAGCCAGTGCGAAAAGCGCCCGTAACTTGTTCAAACCCAGGAAATCGCCCGAGCTTTTTAACTCTCGATCAACGGTCCGCCGCACCGATAGGGTCATCGGTCGATCGAGATTGCGCAATTCGCGAGCTTCCCAAAGGGGGTGACCATCTCGCTCGAAGAGATGGCCGCGCAACTGCTGACGGGCCTGACTAAGCTCGGTCAAAACCTCGGTAATCTGCTGGTCCTGCTGTGAAATTTGGTTCTGGAGTGTCAACACCAGATTTAGCTGCTCTTGGACCTTGGTTTGCGTGGCCTTTATCGCATTCAATTCCTGCTGGACGCGGTCTACCACGCCTTGAATACCCCGCATTCGGTGTATTTGATCGAGAGTAGCTTGCCAGACCGACTGTTGGACCTCGAGGAATTGAATCTGATCCTGAAGAGAGATGGCGCGTGAGGTCAGGAATTTGCGCTCGGAGGTGAACTGTCGATTCAGAGAGACCCAATATTGATCTTCGTCTCGCAGATCGAGCGAAGTCGGAATGCCCTTAACCAGAGCGTCAGCGAAGAGCTTCCGTTCGCGAATATCCTCGGCGCGCACTTGGGTGGAGCGTTCGGATGGTAGAGCATCCTTTGCTGAAAGCAGCTGTTGGTAAATCTCCACCAAGCGGTTATGCAATTCGTTTGCCCTGTCCGCAATCTGAGGCAATGGAATCGCCTGTTCGGTTTGTGCAGGGAGTGGAGCAGTCTCGGGCCCAGAGGAAATTTTGGAACTCGTCGTCGCGGGCGTGGTCTGCAGTTTCTGAGGTTCAGCCATGCAAGGCGGCGCTGAGGAGAGAATGAACAGAACCATACCCAGTAGGAAGGGGCGAACGACTCTACCGCTGGTAGAGTTCTGCAAAACGACCTTCATGGCCAGCCGATGAGATGGCCCTCGATAGCCCAATGTTAGTTTCCTTCCTTGGCAATCAGAAACTAGAGACAAACTGCCAGTTAAACGATATTTCTGGAAACGATTTATCGGCACTGTCAGAAGTAGCAGGTGAAAACAGCGACCGCGCCGGTCATCTTCACGTGCCCCGCCGAAAAACTCATCGCAAGGCTCGGACTGTAATTTTTGACAGTTAAGGGCGTCGGAAGATTGTGTGAACTTGACGGCTGTTGAACCGCTGTTGAGATTTGCGGCGGCGCATGCCGCCCGAGGCTGTGGCATGGTTCATATCTCGGGTACTTCTCGGACGACAAATCTCAGTGGCTCGCGGGAGTAGCTTCACAGAGAAAGGCTGAAACCATATGAAATTCGTGAATCGCTTGTTGCTGGCAATCCTGTTTGGTCAATACGTAATCGCTACACATCCTGCTCGGGCGCAATCCCAAACGCAAAAATCCACAAGCAACGCTGCGGCATCCGACGAGTCCGCTGCGCAGCAGAAAAATATGCAAGCGTACATTGATCTCTTGCGCAAGGATGTTCGTCAGGAGAAGGCCGAGATCATGGGAGCAGTTATGGTGTTAAGCGCTGATGACGCCACGAAGTTTTGGCCGATCTACAGCGAGTATGATGCAGAACTGACCAAACTGAACGACCAGCGAGTCGAGAACATCAAGGAGTACGCCCGAGTCTACAACCAGATGACCGATGAGAAGGCGGACGAGTTGATACAGAAGTCATTGGCCTACCAAAAGCAACGCGCGGAGCTTCTCGCGAAAACCTATGACCGGGTCAAGCAGGCAATTGGGGCAATCACAGCCGC
>WNFS01005133.1_pt1 | contig 10000 bp, 8 predicted proteins | sample 5400141 | NCBI WGS metagenome assembly WNFS01 (sample SAMN13153358, study PRJNA577476) | soil metagenome | isolation source: 60 cm saprolite under Madrone tree | place: USA:California | collected 2016-06-14
GGTATCCCGGTCCGATCATAAACGGACACGCGCTACGCGAGCCGCATAACCTGGGGGGCGGGTGGATGAGATTTGATTTCAACAAAGCTTTTGGATGCCCCGTGAAGATACTCAACGACGCGGCGATGCAGGCGCTGGGCAGTTATAAGGGCGGGCGCATGCTTTTTCTGGGGCTTGGGACGGGACTGGGGTCGGCGATGATTGTGGATGGAATGCTGGAGCCGATGGAGCTGGCGCACCTCGCCTACAAAAACGGGAAAACCTACGAAGATTATCTCGGCCTGCGCGGGCTCGAACGATTGGGGAAGAAGAAATGGCGTGAGCATGTTGCGAAAGTTACGAAAAAACTCAGGGCTGCTTTGGGAGCCGATTACGTGGTCCTGGGCGGGGGAAACAGCAAGAAATTGAAAAAGCTGCCTGCAGGCGCACGTCTTGGCAGCAATGAGAATGCGTTTCTCGGCGGATTCCGGATGTGGGAGAAATAGGAAAGAAGAATGGCACCGGCGTCGAGGATGAGCGGGGCGAGTGTGAGTGGGTCGCAGACGAAAGTCATCGAACCGGTGATGGTGCGGATCCCGGAGGGTTGGTTTGGGATGGGTTGCGAGGCAGGGCGGGAAGATGAGAAGCCGGTGCACCGTGTGTGGGTGGATGCGTTCGAACTGGCTGCGCACCAGGTGACGAACGCGGAGTACGGATGCTTTCTTGATGCGAGACGTGCTGCGCAGCCGCCGCAGTGGGAGGATTCGAATTTCAATGATCCGCGGATGCCGGTCGTCGCGGTGTCCTGGGAGGAGGCGACGGCGTATTGCCAATGGCTCAGCGGCGCGACGGGGAATGCTTATCGCTTGCCGACCGAAGCCGAATGGGAACGGGCGGCTCGCGGCGGTGCGGAAGGTTTGCTGTATCCGTGGGGCGATGCGGCGCCGGAATTTGTTCCTGATTACACCACGCGGTGGAAGAATGGCCCGGAGCCCGTGGGTTTGTATCCGCCGAATGCGTATGGGATTTACAATCTTGGCGACAACGTTCATGAATGGTGCGCGGACTGGTACGACGACACCTACTACGCGCGGTCTCCGGAACGAAACCCGCGCGGGCCTGAGGGCGGCAGCCGCCGTGCTTCGCGCGGGGGCTCGTGGCGGCACCATATAAAGGTTACGCGCACGGCGGCGCGGTCGAGCATTCCGCCGGAGTTTCAGTATGCCGACTATGGTTTCCGGATTGCGCGGGGATAGGAGCGAAAAACACCGCTCTCCTTCGGCTGCGCTCAGGATTAAGGTCTGACCCGCCAGTAGAAAGAAGATGTCCTTGGCCGGGACGGGACGAGGCGAGGACATGCCAGGATGCCGGATGCGCCGCGACTGTTTGGCACTCTTACTAATCGTGCCGCCCTGCTTTGCGGCTGACCGGCTTGGGGCACAACAAGAACCGAAGGCTAAAGAATTGCCAGATGCTCCAACGGCGAAGCAGGAAAGCCAGCCGCAGCAACGCGAAAATTTTCTGCATTCGACAATCGTAACTCTTAGCCGGCGTTCCATTGTCTTTCCGGAAATCGCCACCGACCCGAATCCTCTTGGCGCGAAAAAGAAATTCAAGCTGTTTGTGGATCAAAGCGTCGCTCCGTTTCACTTCGTGACCGCGGCGGCAGGCTCGGGAATCGATCAAGCCCGAGATGCATTGCCCGGTTATGGCCAGGGAATGAGCGGTTACGGAAAGCGTTTCGGTTCTTCGCTGGCGACGAGCACGTCGAACAGTTTTTTCGGAACGTTCCTTCTTTCCTCGATGCTGCGGCGGGATCCGCGGTACTTCGTGACCATGCGAGGCGGATTCAAGCATCGCGTGGCGTATGCGTTGAGCCGCATCGTGGTAACGCGCACGGATGACGGCAAGCTGGGAGCGAATTGGCCGGGAATGATATCCCCGCTGATGGCAGAAGCGTTGGCCAACAGCTATTTGCCTGTGAAAGAGCAAACCGTGGGCCGGACGTTTCAGCGCTACGGTCTGCGAATCGGCTTGAACACCGCCAGCAATTTGCTGCGGGAATACTGGCCGACGATCTTCCGAAGTTTGGGCATTTCCAAGATCATCCCCGCTTCGAATTCCAATTCGCCCCCCGCGCCCGCGCCGCCTCCGACGCCATCTCCCTCGCGACCCGAGCGGGACGAAGCTGAGCAGAACTGAAAAGCGCGGGAAGTATTACAATGGAGAGACGGGGCCGTAGCTCAACTGGATAGAGCGAGAGTTTCCTAAACTCTAGGTTGGCGGTTCAAGTCCGCCCGGTCCCACCATGATTTGCGCAGGCGCGCGCTAGTCCACCGGCTTGACATCCTGCATCAGTGCGAAAAAACCTTCGGCGAGCGTCGGGTGGATGTACACGGCGCCCTTTAGAAGCGTGTACGGCTGATTCGAAAGCATAAGAGTGCCGAGGATCTGCACCAGTTCGCCGCCTTCGGAGGCCAGGATGGAAGCGCCGAGGACGCGGTCGTTCGAAGCGTCGACTACGATTTTCATCAGCCCGGCGGTTTCGCCGCGCTCGATGGCGCGGGCGACATTCGTCATCGGACATTTCCCGATTTTCAGTTTGTGGCCTTTCGCACGCGCTTCTTTTTCGGTCAAGCCTACGCCTCCGAGCTGCGGGTCGGTGAACAGGCAGTAGGGCACGGTACGATTCTCGGCTGAAAGATTTCTCCCTTCGACGAGATTGCCGTAAATAATTTGAAAATCGTTGTAGGAAATGTGGGTGAAAGCGGGGCCGCCTTTGCAATCTCCCAGGGCCCAGACGCCGGGAACGGTGGTCTCGAGGCGGCCGTTTACTTTGATGAAACCATTTTTGTCCGTGGCGATGCCGGCCTTGTCGAGACCGAGCTCGCTGGTGTTTGGACTGCGTCCGGTGGCGACCAGGAGATGGGAACCAGTGACGCTCGAGGCGCCTGCAGAGTCTGCGTAGGAAATGGTAACGGCGCTGGGCTTACCTTCAGCACGCGAGGTGCGCGCGTTGAGTATGAATTGAATTCCTTCGGCTTCGAGCGCCTTCTGGAGTTCGGCGGAAATTTCGGGATCTTCACGACCAACAATTTGCGGGCCCATATGCAGGATGGTGACGCGGCTGCCGAAACGGCGAAACATTTGTCCAAATTCGAGGCCGATGTAACCGCCGCCGAGAACCAGGAGATGTTCGGGAACGGTGGTGAGCCGCATGACGGATTCGTTGGTGAGATAGGGAACGGTTTCGAGGCCGAGAATCAAAGGGACACTCGGGCGGCCACCGGTGTCTATGAAAATCTTTTCGCTTTCGAGGGAATCTTCGCCGACCTGGAGTTGATGCGCAGAGACAAAACGCGCGTGGCCGCGATGAAGGCGAAGTTTGGGGCGCTTGTCTATTTGTTTCTGCTGGCCGTTACGGAAGCTCAAGACGACTTCGTCTTTTTGGGCGACGATTTTGGCCAGATCGGCGCTGACGTTTGAGGCGTTGACGCCCCAGCGCGCGGCGTTCCGCGCATAGTGGGCAACCTGGGCGCGATGGACCATCGTTTTGGTCGGCGTGCAACCGACGTTGATGCAGGTGCCCCCAAGATCTTTTTCTTCGATCAGCGCCACGGACCATCCAAGATCGGCGAGATGATGCGCCAGGGGATTACCGCCCTGGCCTGAACCGATGATGATTGCGTCGTACTTCATGGAGGTCCTCCGGCGGGAAAGTTTGCAAAACAATACATCGGATGCGACGGCAATGCATGGAGATCGAAGAAATCATTCGGGAAGACAGTTGCGTGCGCTTCGTGGACATGTCAAGAAACAGAACGACGCAGGAGGCGCTGGATCAGAGAGGCGATATAGGTTATTAGCAGGGCGACGGCGCTTCCGAGAAGAACTTCCTCCGTACGGTCGATGGCTGCGGCCAGGCCTGCGGCACGCCCGCCGCCGAGGACGCTTGGAGTCATCAGGATGGCGACAGTGACTGGCGCAACACGCCAGCTTCCCGGCACGCGAATGAAACTGGTGCAAATGATTACCGAGACGATGATGCCCAGGAGAATGGACCAGTAGGACGGGCCGAGCAGATAAAGAAAGGAGAGACCGACGGCGCAGCCGATGAGGGTGTTCACGATGCAGGATTTGAACGCCAAGAACGCGGCGCTGAGTTCCGGCTCCGTGACGTTGATCACCGTGATGAGGGCCCACAGCGGATTGTGGTGATTGAGGAGTTGAAGAATAAACCACACGATGATGCAGCCAACTAGAATTCGCACGGCATATTGCAGGCCGGAGGGTTGGGCCGCCGCTGGTGCCGCAGTCCCGGCAATGGTAGTCATGGAATTCCTTCGGTGCGCGCACGGCGTTTTGCAGAGAGCCGGTCGATCGCGCCCGGCATGAGATTCTAGCGGTCTTTGTTGAAAATGACGATGTTTGCGGCGGCAATCTCAGCCTGTCTAAAACAGGTAAACCTGCCATGGCGGCTTCGGCCTGCCACTAAAGCTGTTGCAGAAGCATCAAAAGTGCGAGAATGCGGCTGAATTGGCGCAATACTCGCATCTATTACCACGCCGCGACAGCGGGACTGACACTGCGTTGGCTCTTCCGCGAGGTGATTCGTGGGACAAGCACTGGATGTACACCGGCTGCACTTCGCGTTCACGATCACGTTTCACTACATTTTTCCGCAACTGACGATGGGCCTAGCGCTGCTGCTTGTCTATTTGAAGACGAAAGCACTGCGCACGGGCGATGAGCACTATAACCGCGCGGCGCGATTTTGGGGACGGATCTTCGGGATCAACTTTGCCGTGGGCGTGATCACGGGCATTCCGATGGAATTTCAATTCGGAACGAACTGGGCGGCGTTTTCGAGAGCGGCAGGCGGCGTGATCGGACAAACGCTGGCGATGGAAGGCGTGTTTTCCTTTTTTCTGGAGTCGAGCTTCCTGGGATTGTTTTTGTTGGGCGAGAAAAAACTCGGACGCATCGGGCATTGGTTGTCGGCTTTTCTGGTTTTTTTGGGTTCGTGGCTCTCGGGATATTTCATCGTTGCAACGGACGCGTGGATGCAGCATCCGACGGGCTACCGGCTCGGCGCCAACGGCGCGATCGAACTCGCCAGCTTCTGGGATTTATTGCTGAGCAAGTGGGCTTTGTGGCAGTACGCGCACACCATGCTGGGCGCGGTGCAGACCGGATGCTTCGTGATGGCGGCGGTGGGCGCGTTTTATTTGCTGACAAAACGCGATGAAATTTACGGCCGCACGTTTGTGAAAGCGGGTGTACTGGTGGGCGCAATCGCGGCGCTGCTGCAACTTTTCCCAACCGGAGACATGCAGGGAAAACTGGTGGCGAATCATCAGCCGGTGACGCTGGCGGCCATGGAGGGACTGTTCGAGTCGCAGCAGGGCGCGCCCCTGGTGATCCTCGGGCAGCCCGACGTGGAAAGGAGAAAGCTCGACAATCCGCTGGAAATTCCGAACATGTTGAGTTTCCTGACGTACCGGCAGTGGCGCGCGGACGTAAAGGGCTTGTCCGAATTTCCAAAAAACGAATGGCCGGATCAGATTCCGCTGCTGTATTACAGTTATCACTTGATGGTAGGGCTGGGGACGATCTTCATTGCAGTGATGGCCGTCGCGGCGCTGCTGTTGTGGCGGGGAAGATTGTACGATTCGCGATGGATGCTTTGGACGCTGATGCTTTGCGCGCCGCTGCCGTACATTGCGAACACGGCAGGATGGATGACGGCGGAATTGGGACGGCAGCCCTGGCTGATCCATGGATTGATGCGCACGGCGCAGGGAATCTCGCCGCGTGTGGCGGCGGGAAATGCGTGGTTCACGCTGATCGGGTTCATGGGGTTGTACACGGTAGTGGGGATTCTGTGGCTGTTCCTGTTTTATCGCGAGATTGAACTCGGGCCGGAACCCGGCGCGCATCCGCGCGATGAAGACGCGGCCGTCTTGGCAGCGGATTGAGGGGACGATGGGAACGATTTGGTTTTGCCTCGTTGCGTTCATGATCGCGGTGTACGTGTTGCTGGATGGTTTCGATCTGGGGGCTGGCGCGATTCATTTTTGCGTGGCGAAGACGGATGAAGAGCGGCGGCAAGTTCTGGCGAGCATCGGCCCGGTGTGGGACGGAAACGAAGTGTGGCTGATCGCGGCGGGCGGAACGATGTATTTTGCTTTCCCCGCGCTCTATGCCAGCGGGTTCAGCGGTTTTTACCTGCCGCTGATGATTGTTTTGTGGCTTCTAATTCTTCGTGGAGCGTCGATCGAGTTCCGGAATCACATCAAAAGCGCAGTGTGGGATCCGCTGTGGGATTTTCTGTTCTGCGCATCGAGTCTGCTACTGGCCGTATTCTTCGGAGCGGCGCTGGGCAACGTGGTGCGCGGCGTACCGCTGGACGCCAGCGGTTATTTTTTCGAGCCGCTATGGACCAATTTCCGCCTGGGGGAAGAAACCGGAATCCTGGACTGGTACACGATTCTCGTCGGCGTGCTGGCGCTGCTCGCGCTGGCGATGCATGGCGGGCTGTGGGTGCAGAAAAAGACCAGCGGCGCGGTGAGTTCGCGCGCGGGAAAACTAGCTGGGCAGGCCTGGTGGGGCGTACTTGTTTTCACGGCGCTGGTGACAGCGGTGACATTCCGCGTGCAACCTCAGCTAAAAGAAAACTTCGCGACCTGGCCCGGCGGATTTGTTTTCCCGCTGCTTGCCGTGACGGGAATCGCCGGTGTTGCGTTCGAGTTGCGAAGACACGATGAGCGAAAAGCGTTCTTGGCGTCCTGCGCCTACTTGATGGGAATGCTGACGAGCGTCGTTTTCGGCGTGTATCCGATGGTGCTGCCGGCGCGAAATGCGGTGTACTCGTTGACGGTGAGAACCGCCAAAGCAGGTGACTACGGCTTGAAGATCGGGCTAGCGTGGTGGATTATTGGGATGATCCTCGCCGCGGGATACTCCACGTACGTCTACCGCTCGTTCGCGGGTAAAGTCACGGTAGACAAAGACTCGCATGGATACGGCGACTAGGCAGCTGACCGCGGTGAACAGGCCTTCACCGGGCCGGTTGACTCGGGCGACGCGACGGCGTAGCGTGAAATAGATGATGAACTTCGCGGCATCAGGACGAACGAACGCGTTGCTGGCGCAGGTTTGTGGGATGGTGACCGTGCTGGCTCTCATTGTAGCGCCTGCTTGCGCGCCCTTGTGCGCCGCTAGAGTTTGTTCGCAAGCTTTGAGCTCTGCCGAAGAGGGTTCGCCCTGTCACGCCGTGGCGACGGAGCGTGGAAGCGCGGTTCATGTGCATGCCGCACAAGGCTGCGGGGTGCCGGAACTTCCTGCGGCCGCATTGAATTCCACAATTAAAAATGGATCGCCGCAGAACGACCGTTTCGAGGCATTTGGGTTGGGACTGTATAATCTATCGCAAAAGGTTTCTTCCGTCTCAGAGCAGTCGCAAGACCGTTATTTCGCCTGTGCAAGTTCGCCTCAAAGATCTTCTTCCTTATGCCTCATGAGTGTCCTTCGCATCTGAGAATTTCCTTCTGAAAAACTGACAACCGGAACTCACGCGAAGCTGGTTCGACTGCGGGCTATCGTCTGATGAATCTTTCGATCGTGGCAAGACGACTCTGAAATGTTTTTGTTTCCCCTTGAGAAGCGCTGCGGTGCGCGCTGAATGGAGAATTCAGGAGGCAGATATGAGCGGTACGAGAAGAAGATTTTTTCAGGATGCGGCGGTGCTGGGTGCGGGATTGTTCAGCTTGAGCGAGACGCTGCGAGCGGCGGAGCCGGAAGGTGAGCAAACAAAACACGCGGCGCATGCGAGTCCAGCGGCATCGCGCGCGTTCCAGCCGATGGTGACGCCGGACGTCTGCGATTTGCCGCATGAGATGGATGGCGGTGTAAAGGTTTTCAAGCTGGTGGCCCAGCCGGTGAAGAAAAAAATCGCGCCGTTTAAGACGATTGATGCGTGGGGGTACAACGGGAGCTGCCCGGGACCGACGATTCAGGTGAAGCAGGGCGAGCGCGTGCGCGTAATTTTCGAAAACCGTCTTCCGGAATCGACTTCCATGCACTGGCATGGGCTGGAACTTCCCATCGAGCAGGATGGTGTGCCGTACATCAGCCAGAAGCCGGTGACACCGGGCGAAAAATATGTTTACGAATTTACGGTGCATCAGGAGGGGACGTTCTTTTATCACGCACACAGCGCGATGCAGGAAATGATGGGGCTGATCGGATTTTTCGTGGCGCACCCGCAGAAGGATTACAAGCCGCGCGTGGATCACGATTACGGCCTGGTCTTGCAGGAATGGGCGGTGCTGCCCAACAACACTGTGCCAAATACAGCGGCGATGGAATTCAACTGGCTGACGTTCAATGGAGTTTCCGCGCCGATGACGACGCCGCTGCTGGCGCGACTGGGCAGCCGGGTGCGGCTGCGCATCTTGAACCTGGGCATGGATCACCATCCGATCCATCTTCACGGACACCAATTTGTGATGACGGGCACTGAAGGCGGACGCGCGCCCGAATCGACATGGTATCCGATGAACACGGTGCTGGTGGGAGTGGCGCAGGCACGGGTGGTGGAGTTCGAAGCGAAGTATCCGGGCGCGTGGATGATTCACTGCCACCTGCCGCACCACATGATGAACAGCATGATGGATTTGCTGCGGGACCGGGCGATTCAGACGGCGGATCAGACGGAGGAAAAAGCGGTGGGGCAGATGATGTCGCTGGCAAAGAGCGTGCCGTTCGAACACGTACATCCATCTCCAATCGCTCCGGATGCGTCGAGCGTGCCCGGGTTTCCGCAGGACGCGTTCATGGAAATGGGAATGGACGAAGTCGTGGAGAAACCGGAGACATACGGGCTGGCGAAAAATTGGAGCGCGGGGATGATGGGGATGATGACGATGGTTCGCGTGCTGCCCGAGAAAGAATATGACGCCATTCTAATGAAGAAAAAGATGGCGAGAACGTTAGCGCCTAAAGAACAGGGACATGAATCGTAAGTCAGAAGAAAAGGATTTAACGCAAAGATCGCTGAGGACACAGAGCAGGCAGAGAAGAAGAGGAGACACCATGCAAGTTACGACGAAGTTCAGGGCGATCTTGTTTGCAAGCGCGTTGGCGATGACATGCAGCGCTCGGGCGCAGGAAATGCAGATGCCCAAGCAGGAGCATGGCGCACACCGGCCCGGTGAAACTGCGGTGGCAAAGCCGGAGTATCCGCGATTGGGGCGAGCGCAAGAACGGGCGCACGGGCAACTCGTCACGCTGGAGCAAATGCAAAAAATTGCTGGTGAATCGAATCCTACCTTGCGGCAAGCGGAACTGGAGATTCGCGCGACGAGAGCGCGGCAGCAGCAAGCGGGGCTTTATCCGAATCCGACGGTGGGATACACAGGGGACGAAATTCGCGGCGGATCGGTGGGGGGCGGAAAGCAAGGATTCTTTGTGCAGCAGACGATCGTTACGGGCGGAAAATTGGGATTGAGCCGGGACGTTTTTGGAAAAGAAGTGAAACTTGCGGAGCTGGAGGCGGAGGAGCAGAAGATACGAGTGCAGAGCGCGGTGAAGATCGCTTTCCTGCGCGTGCTGGCGGTGCAGGAATTGCTCGATGCGCGGCGGGATATGGCGAAGATTGCGCAGGATGCAGCCGAAACCGAGCGGCGGCTGATGAACACCGGGCAAGCGGATGAAAGCGAAGTGCTGGAAGCGGAAGTGGAAGCACAGCGCATGCGAATGAGTGCGCGAATGCAGGAGAACACTCTGCGAGAGGAATGGCGGTCGCTTGCGGCAGTGATCGGGCAGCCGGAATTGCCAATGGCGACGGTGGCGGGAGACCTGGAAAAGGACTGGCCTGAATTGAACGAGGAACAAGTGGCGGAGGCCATTTCGAAGGAGAGTCCGGCGGTCCGAATCGCCGAGGAGGCGGAGGGGCGGGCTCAGAGTGTGCTTATGCAAGCAAGGCGCGGAGCAATTCCGGATGTGCAGTTGCGCGGCG
>WNFS01005135.1_pt1 | contig 10000 bp, 9 predicted proteins | sample 5400141 | NCBI WGS metagenome assembly WNFS01 (sample SAMN13153358, study PRJNA577476) | soil metagenome | isolation source: 60 cm saprolite under Madrone tree | place: USA:California | collected 2016-06-14
TGGCTCATCGAGGGGCTCTATCGCTTCCTCGAGGGAATCATCGGTCCTCACCTGGTCGAACGGACGTTCTGGTTCTTCGGCACCGTCTTCATCTTCATTCTCGCCGCCAACTGGGCCGGCCTGGTTCCCGGCGTCGGCTCGATCGGATGGGGGCACCGGACCGATGCCGGCTTCAGGATCGAACAGCCGTTGTTCCGCGGCGTCAATGCCGACGTGAACATGACGCTCGCCATGGCGCTCGTCTTCTTCGCGTGCTGGATCGTGTGGGCAGTGCAGGAAAACGGCCCGAAGGGATTCTTCAAGGAGCTCTTCGCGCCGAAGGGTGAAACCGCCGGCCCATTGAAGATCCTCATGCTCGTCGTGTTCTTCGCCGCGGGCTGCCTGGAGATCGTTTCGATTCTGTTCCGACCGATCTCGCTGAGTTTTCGTCTCTACGGAAACATCTTTGCCGGGGAGACGATGTTGGAAACGATGGCCCGGGTTCCGTACATCGCCTGGCTCGTACAGGTCCCGTTTTATTTTCTGGAACTACTGGTCGGTCTGGTGCAGGCGCTCGTCTTCACGTTGTTGACCGCCGTCTTCACGCTGCTGATCTGTCAGCATCACGAGGAAAGGCCGGCGACGCGGCACGAGTGAATCGAAACAAGCCCGGACCGCTTCGATTGCGGTATGCGCGAGTCACAAGAAAGGGGCGAGAGAAAATGATCGGCAATCTTCACGTCGGTATCGCGGCCCTGGGAGCGGCCCTGGCCGTGGGTTTGATTGGCGCCAAAGCTGCGGAAGCGGTGGGCCGGAATCCCGGATCCGCGACGCCGGTGATGGTCCAGTCGATCCTCGCCATCGCGTTCGCGGAAGCCATCGTGTTCTACACGTTGTTCCTCGTGAAGTAGGACCCTCGGGGGAGTCCCGGTGACGTCGTACCTGCATGGGATGCGTGTGCGGTCATGAATGTTCTTTCCGTGATGGTGGAATCGAGCGCTGGCGATCGGGTGGGAGAGATCGCCGCGACCTTCGGTGTGGACTGGCCTCACCTGGTGGCGCAGGTGATCAGCTTCTCTATCGTCTGCACCCTGCTCTACTGGCTCGCGTACAAGCCGGTGCTGCAGATGCTCGAAGAGCGCCGGAAGCAGATCGCGCAAGGTCTGGCCAACACGGAAAAGATCAACGCGACGCTGGCCGCCATCGAGACGCAGCGTCAGGAAGTCATGGCCGCCGCCCACGCCGACGCGGCCCGGCTCATCGAGGAAGCCCGCGGCGTCGCGCGACGCGTGAAGGAACAGGGAACGCAGCGGGCGCTCGCGGCCGCCGAGCAGATCGTGCGCCAGGCGCGCGATGCTGCGGCTCGCGAACACACTCGCATGATGGGCGAGCTCAGGCGCGAGGTGGGCCAACTCGTCGTCAAAACGACCGCCGCCGTGACCGGCAAGATCCTGTCGGCGGACGATCAACGACGGCTGGCCGAGGAAACTGCCCGGCAATTGGCATGAAAACCGCTCGACAGCTGCGACGTGACGCGAAACGACTCTGGCGTCTCTGCCTGGTGAACGGATGGCTGGACGACAGCCGGGTCCGCCAGGTCGTCGACCGCGTCATCGAGTCGAGGCGGAGCGGAGGCGTGGCGGTGTTGTCGCACTTTCTGCGACTGGTGAAGCTCGATCGCGCTCGGCAGGTGGCTCAGGTCGAAAGCGCAGCCCCGCTCGACGCCGACGTGCGGGCCGCCGTCGAGGAACGGCTCGCGCGCAGGTACGGCTCGGCGGTCGAGACCACGTTCGTGGTCGACCCGGCGTTGATCGGGGGGATGCGTGTCAAGGTGGGCAGCGATGTCTACGACGGCAGCGTCAGGGCCGGCCTGGACGCCCTCGAGGCGCGCTTCTAGCGGAGCGATGAATCGATGAGCACGCTGGTAGAGGAAATCGAAGCACGGATCGCGGGCGCCAAGGCCACCGTCGCCAGGCAGAACGTCGGCGTGATCCGCGAGATCGGCGACGGCGTCGCGCGCGTCGAGGGTTTGAGCGACGTCATGCTCAACGAGATGCTCGATCTCGGCCACGGCATCACCGGCTTGGCGCTGAGCCTCGAAGACACCGACGTCGGCGTCATCATTCTCGGCGACTACACGCGGCTGGAGGAGGGCGGGGAGGTCCGCACGACCGGCAAGCTGCTCCAGGTGACGGTCGGCAAGGGGCTGCTCGGCCGGGTCGTGAATATGCTCGGGGAGCCCCTGGACGGCAAGGGACCGGTCGCGAGCGACGTCGCGTATCCGGTCGAGAAGATCGCGCCGGGGATCATGCGGCGACGGCCAATCAGCCAGCCGGTGCAGACAGGAATCATGGCGATCGACGCGATGATCCCGATCGGCCGCGGTCAGCGCGAGCTCATCATCGGCGACCGTTCGACCGGCAAGACGACCATTTGCATCGACACGATCATCAGCCAGGCGCGCCTCAACGCGGCCGCGGGAGCCGCCGGCGACCAGACCTATCGTCCGCTCTACTGCATCTACGTGGCGATCGGCCAGAAGCAATCGACGATCGCGCGCATCATCTCGACCCTCGAAGAGGCCGGGGCGATGCCCTACACGATCGTCGTCGCCGCACCGGCGGCCGACTCGGCCACGAGCCAGTACCTCGCGCCATTCGCGGGTGCCGCCATGGGCGAATGGTTCATGGACAACGGCATGGACGCGCTGATCGTGTACGACGACCTGTCGAAGCACGCCGTGGCCTACCGACAGGTTTCGCTCGTGTTGAAGCGGCCGTCCGGTCGCGAGGCGTATCCGGGCGACGTGTTCTACCTTCACAGCCGATTGCTGGAGCGCGCCGCCCGAGTCGGCGAGAAGTGGGGCAACGGGTCGCTGACCGCCCTGCCGATCATCGAGACGCAGGCGGGCGACGTCTCGGCGTACATCCCGACCAACGTCATCTCGATCACGGACGGTCAGATCTATCTGGAAACGGACCTGTTCTACCAGGGTACCCGTCCCGCGATTTCCGTCGGCCTGTCGGTGTCCCGCGTCGGCTCGGCCGCCCAGCTGAAGGTGATGAAGCAGGTCGCCGGGCGTCTCAAGGGCGACCTGGCGCAGTTCCGCGAGCTCGCGGCGTTCGCGCAGTTCGGCTCGGAGCTCGACGCGGCGACGCAGGCGAAGATCGACCGCGGGAAACGCATCATCGAGCTGTTCAATCAGCCGCAGCACGACCCGATTCCGGTCGAGGTGCAGGTGGCCCTGCTGTGGATCGTGCAAAACGGATACGTGGACGAGATCCGCGTCGACCGCATCAAGGACTATCAGACCAGGCTGACCGAGTACTTGACGTCGTCGAAAGCCGATCTACTCGCGAAGATCGGACGAGAAGGAGCGCTCAGCGACCCGCTATCGGCAGAGCTGAGAGCGGCTGCGGATCAGTTCAAGCAGATCTGGAAATGATCGATGGCGAGCGCTCGAGACATCCGTCGTCGGATCAGGTCGATCGGCAACACGGCGCAGATCACCAGGGCGATGCAGATGGTCGCGGCCTCGAAGATGCGAAAGGCCCAGGAGGCCGCCATTCGAGTGCGGCCGTTCGTGCAGCTGCTCTACCGCATCCAGCGGAAGGCGACGACGCGCCCGATCGATTTCAAACATCCCCTGCTCGAAGTGCGCGCGGTTCGCAAGCGGGCGGTCATCCTGGTCGCGTCCGACAAGGGCTTGTGCGGCGCGCTCAACAGCAATCTGTTCCGCCTCGTTGCGGAGTACGATCCGCAGTCGACGGTCTTCATCACGGCCGGACGGAAGGCGGCCCAGTTCGTCGCGCGCACCCGCCGGCAGCTCGTCGCCGACTTTCCGTACGGCGACACGCCTCGGTTCGCTGAATCCCGTGCGATCGCTGCGCTCGCCCGCGATCTCTTCCTGAAGCGCGAGGTCGACGAGGTCCGGGTGGTCGCGACGCGGTTCGTCAACACGCTCGTCCAGCAGCCGCTGATGCTCGAGTTCCTCCCCGTCGGCGACATCAGAGGAGTGGAGGTGCCCGGAGCGCCGCCGCCGGAAGCGCTGGCGGCCGACAGGACGGAGGTTCTTTTCGAGCCGAATGCCGAGGACATCATCGGCTACCTGCTCGGGCATTACCTGAACATCTTCATCCACCTGGTACTGCTGAACGCAAAAGCGAGTGAACAGAGCGCCCGGATGGTCTCCATGAAGGGCGCTACCGACAACGCAGTCGAGATGATCGGACACCTGACGCTCGAATACAACAAGCTGCGCCAGGGACGCATCACGCAGGAGTTGCTCGAGATCGCCGGAGGCCAGGCCGAGTGAGGCCGGGAAGGGTCGGAGCATGAACACGGGCAGGATCGTTCAGGTCGTGGGTCCGGTGGTGGACGTGGAGTTTCCGGGCGCGCTCCCCGCGATCTACAACGCGCTGGCGGTCGAGTGCACCGTGCAAAACCAGCCGATGAGGCTGACGCTCGAGGTGCAGCAGCACCTCGGCGACAGACGCGTGCGCGCCATCTCCATGGCCGGTACCGAAGGCCTCAAGCGCGGGTACGAAGTCACGGACAGTGGCGGGCCGATCTCGATGCCGGTCGGCGATTGCGTCATGGGTCGCGTGTTCGACGTGACCGGGAACCCGGTCGACGAGCGCGGGCCCGTCGACGCCGAGAAGCGCTACCCGATCCACCGCCCGCCACCGCCGCTGGCGGAGCAATCGACGTCACCGGAGGTCCTGTCGACCGGAATCAAGGTCATCGATCTCATCTGTCCGTTCCTGAAGGGGGGCAAGATCGGTGCGTTCGGCGGCGCCGGCGTCGGCAAGACCGTGGTCATCATGGAGCTCATCAACAACATCGCGAAGCTGCACGGTGGCGTGTCCGTGTTCGCGGGCGTCGGCGAGCGGACGCGCGAGGGCAACGACCTGTACCACGAGATGGCGCAGGCCGGCGTCATCAACGAGAAGGACCTGAGCGCGTCGAAGATCGCCCTGGTCTACGGTCAGATGAACGAGCCCCCGGGCGCCCGCCTGCGCGTCGCGCTCTCCGGCCTCGCGATCACCGAGTACTTCCGCGACGAGAAGAACCAGGACGTGCTGCTCTTCATCGACAACATCTTCCGGTTCTCGCAAGCGGGCGCCGAGGTCTCGGCGCTACTCGGGCGGACGGCCAGCGCCGTGGGCTACCAGCCGACGCTGGCGGCGGAGATGGGCACGTTGCAGGAGCGGATCACGTCGACGAAGAAAGGATCGATCACGTCCTTCCAGGCAGTGTACGTGCCGGCCGACGACCTGACGGACCCGGCGCCCGCCACGACCTTCGCCCATCTCGACGCGACGATCGTCCTCGAACGCGCGATCGCGGAGCTCGGCATCTATCCGGCGGTTGACCCGCTCGCGTCGACTTCGCGCGCCCTCGCGCCGGAAATCGTCGGCGAGGACCACTACGCTGTCGCCCGCGGCGTCCAGAAGGTGCTGCAACGGTACAAGGACCTGCAGGACCTCATCGCCATCCTCGGAATGGACGAGCTGTCTCCCGAGGACAGGCTCACCGTCTTCCGCGCACGGAAGATACAGCGGTTCCTCAGCCAGCCGTTCAGCTCCGCCCAGGTGTTCACCGGCCGCGAAGGCCTACAGGTCCCGGTGGCGGATACCGTTCGTGGCTTCAAGGAGATCCTCGACGGGAAACACGACGACGTTCCCGAGGACAATTTCTACATGAAGGGCGGAATCGAGGAAGTCATCGAACGGCGTGGGTGAAGCATGGCGGCTACGTTGAAGCTCGAGATCGTCACGCCGGACGCGATCGTCTATTCGAAAGACGTGCAAATGGTCACCTTGCCGGCGATCGAGGGGCAGATCGGGATCCTCCCGCGTCACGTCCCCGTCCTGACGCGACTCGTCCCCGGTGAGATCATCGTGCGCGCGAACGAAGAAGAGGAATTCCTGGCCATCGGGGAGGGGCTCGTCGAGATCACGGGTGAGCGCGTCGCGATCGTCACAGATATGGCGGTGGCGGCGAAGGACATCGACGAAGCGCGAGCGGAGGAGGCGCGCCAGCGTGCAGCGGCTCGCTTGCGCGACAAGATCTCCGACGAGGAGGTGGCGACCGTCAACGCCTCGCTCGCCCGCTCGCTGGCTCGATTGCGCGTCAAGAGAAGGCACCGCGGAGCCAGATCGTGATTCCGGCGCGTGCGCGGCCGAGGTCCCGGGACACCAGGCCCGGCACCTTCCGCCGAGCAGGTTCAAGGAGAGGCGATGATGGCTGACACCGGCAGGGCATCGAAGGACAGCAGCGCCAAGCACGAGGACAAGCTGAAGCGGAAGGAATACGAAAAACAATTGGCGAAGCTGCACGTCGAGCTGGTCAAGCTGCAGGAGTGGGTCAAGCACAAGGGGCTCAAGGTCTGCGTCGTCTTCGAAGGCCGCGACGGTGCCGGCAAGGGCGGGACGATCAAAGCGATCACCGAGCGGGTGAGCCCACGCGTATTTCGGGTCATCGCGCTGCCCGCGCCCACGGAGCGTGAGAAGAGCCAGATGTACGTTCAGCGTTATCTGCCGCACTTCCCGGCGGCCGGCGAAGTCGTGATCTGGGACCGCAGCTGGTACAACCGCGCGGGCGTCGAGCGCGTGATGAACTTCTGCTCCGAGGAGGCGGTGAAGCGTTTCCTCCAGCTGACGCCGGACTTCGAAAAGGTAATGGTGCAGGACGGCATCGTCCTCCTCAAGTACTGGCTGGAGGTGGGCATGGAAGAGCAGACGCGCCGGCTCGAGGCGCGCATCAACGACGGGCGCAAGATATGGAAGCTTTCGCCGATGGATGTCGAGTCGTATAGCCGCTGGTACGACTATTCGCGCGCGCGCGATGAGATGTTCCAGGCGACCGATACGGCGTGGGCGCCGTGGTACGTGGTGAGGTCGGACGACAAGAGGCGTGCGCGCCTCAACACCATCGGCCATCTGCTGAGCAGTATTCCGTACAAGAAGGTGCGCCGCGACGCAGTGAAGTTGCCGAAGCGGCAGAAGGCGCATGGCTATCGGGAGGCGGACTACCCGTTCAAGTTCGTTCCCGAGAAGTTTTGAGGACGGAACGCCGGGTGGGACCACCGGCGAGTCGCGGAACTCCCGTTCTGCGTCCTCAGCGGACGCGAGATGAGGCAATGGCGACGAAGGCGAGAACGTTCCGCAGCCTCGTGCCGGAGTGGATACGCGACTACCGCAACGACTGGATCAAGCTCGATGTCGTCGCCGGGCTGACGGCGGCGGCAGTGGTGATTCCGAAGGCGATGGCTTACGCCACGATCGCCGGACTTCCGGTGCAGGTCGGGCTCTACACCGCGTTCCTGCCCATGGTGATCTACGCTGTGGTCGGGACCTCCCGGCCACTCAGCGTGAGCACGACGACGACGCTCGCCATTCTGACGGCGGCGGCCCTCGGCCGGGCGGCTCCCGGAGGCGATGCGGGGTTCCTCGTGGGTGCGTCCGCGACGCTCGCGTTGCTCGTGGGCATCATCCTTCTCGTGGCAGCCCTGCTGCAATTGGGCTTCGTGGCGAACTTCATCTCGGAACCCGTGCTGATCGGATTCAAGGCGGGGATCGGGCTCGTCATCGTGCTGGATCAGGTTCCGAAGCTGCTGGGCATCCACTTTCAGAAGGGCTCCTTCTTCCACAACGTCCTCGCCATCGCTCGAGGAGTCTCGGACACCTCGATGGCAACGCTCGCCGTCGGGGCCGTCATGGTGGGGATCCTGGTCGCGTTCGAGCGCTTCGCTCCGCGCGCGCCAGCACCCTTGATCGCCGTCGCAAGCGGGGTCGCCGGGACGAGCCTGCTCGGCTTACGGGCCTACGGAGTCGGAACCGTCGGCCACGTCCCGAGTGGATTGCCGGTCCTCACCGTGCCGGCGGCTTCGCTGATCGTCCCGCTGTGGCCGGCAGCGTTGGGCATCGCGCTGATGAGCTTTGCCGAGACGATCGCGGCCGGGCGCGCATTTGCCGAGAGCGGCGAGCCGGCACCGAAGGCGAACCGGGAACTCCTTGCGACAGGGCTTGCCAATGCGGGAGGCGCTTTTCTGGGCGCCATGCCGGGCGGTGGCGGGACCACACAGACTGCCGTGAACCGGCTGGCGGGTGCACGCACACAGCTGGCGGGACTGGTGACCGCCGGGGTCACGCTGGCGACGATGCTGCTGCTGGCTCCCTTCATCGGGCTGATGCCCGAAGCGACCCTTGCCGCCGTCGTCGTCGTGTATTCGATCGGCCTGATCAACCCGGACGAATTCCGCACGATTCGCAAGGTTCGGCGAACGGAGTTCGTGTGGGCTCTGGCCGCCCTGGCAGGCGTCGTGCTGCTCGGGACGCTGCAGGGGATTCTCGTTGCGATCGTCGTGTCGCTCGCTGCTCTCGCCTACCAGGTTGCCGACCCGCCACTCCATGTCCTCGGCCGGAAGCCGGGCACCAACGTCTTCCGACCTCGTTCGAAGGAGCGTCTCGAGGACGAGACCTTTCCCGGTTTGCTCTTGCTCCGCCCCGAGGGCCGGATTTTCTTCGCGAACGCGGAGCGCCTCGGCGAGAAGATTCGGCCGCTGGTCGCCGAGGTGAAGCCGAAGGTCGTGGCGCTCGACCTGAGCGGCGTGTTCGATCTCGAGTACACCGCGCTCAAGATGTTGACCGAAGCCGAGGAGAGACAGCGCGCGACCGGCGTCCTCCTCTGGCTCGTCGGCCTGAGCCCCGGAGTGCTGGCGATGGTCCAGCGTTCACCGCTGGGCGAGACCCTCGGCCGCGAGAGGATGTTCTTCAATCTGGAGCAGGCGGTTGCCAGGTACCTGGCGTCGTCGTCCGAGGTCACTACTCGCTGAACTCGATCGGCGGCGTCCGGGTCAGCCGCGCGGCCCCTCGCACGGCGTGGCACCATACGCCCGACGAAAGCAAGCCTAGTGCCTGGCCGGCGGGCATGAAGTCTGGCGTCGAATGGCAAGATTCCCGGCCCGGACCCCGGTACGAGGACGCCATTCCGCCATCGCGCGGTGGACGGCGCACAGCATGCAACCCAACCGGCCGCAGGACCTCGCCCGCACGACCCTCCAGCTCATCGCACTCGGCGCGCTCATGCTCAGCAGCTTCTGGATCGTGCGCCCGTTCCTGGTGGCGTTGACCTGGGCGGTCATGATCGCGGTCTCGACGTGGCCGCTCTTGTTGCACGCGCAGGCGTGGCTCGGCGGCAGGCGCTCGCTTGCCGTCGCGGTCATGACGATCGCGCTGCTCCTGGTCCTGCTGGTGCCGTTCTACTTCGGCCTCACGGCGATCGTGGAGAACGCCAGGCAGATCGCGGACTGGTCGAAGTCGCTCGGAACCGTCGTCCTCCCGCAGCCCCCCGCGTGGCTGGCCGGCGTCCCGGCGATCGGTTCCAAGCTCGCGGAACGTTGGCAACATCTTGCGGCGGCCAGTCCGGAAGAGGTGTCCGCTCGCCTCTCGCCCTTCGCCCGCGGGATGGTACTCTGGTTCGTCGGCCAGGTGGGCAGTCTCGGCTTGCTGCTCGTCCAGTTCCTGCTCACCGTGATCGTCGTCGCGATCCTGTACTCGAACGGCGAGACCGTGACCCAGGGGGCGGACCGCTTCGCCCGACGCCTTGCCGGGACACAGGGCGAGAACGCGGTGCATCTCGCCGCGCGGGCGATCCGAGCCGTAGCTCTCGGTGTCGTCGTGACGGCGGTGCTTCAGACGATACTCGCCGGAATCGGGCTTGCGCTCGCCGGCGTGCCGTTTGCGACCATCCTGACGGCACTGATCTTCATGCTCGCGGTCGCGCAAGTCGGGCCCGGGCCGGTGCTCCTCCCTGTGACGATCTGGGTCTACGCGAGGAATGGCGCCGTCTGGGGGACCGCGTTTCTCGTGTGGTCGATCGTCTGCGGCACGTTCGACAACTTCTTGCGGCCCTTCTTGATCAAGCGGGGTGCCGACCTGCCGTTGCTGCTGATATTCGCCGGCGTAATCGGTGGGTTGATCGCCTTCGGCGTCATCGGGCTCTTCATCGGGCCGGT
>WNFS01005136.1_pt1 | contig 9999 bp, 13 predicted proteins | sample 5400141 | NCBI WGS metagenome assembly WNFS01 (sample SAMN13153358, study PRJNA577476) | soil metagenome | isolation source: 60 cm saprolite under Madrone tree | place: USA:California | collected 2016-06-14
AGTATGACATCGACATCATCGGCAGCTCGCCCAAACGTTTGGAGGCGTTTTTACAGCGGCGCGTGGCCGCCGCCATGTTGACGCCGCCGGCATCTGACAAAGCCGTGGCGGAAGGCGGCGTGCTTTTGGCCAATGCGGACGACTACGTTCCCGGATGGCCGCTCACCTGCGGATGGACATTGCGGAGATGGCTGCTGAGTCACCGTGAGATAGTTGTACGATTCATCCGCGCCTGGGTCGCCGCGACGGACTGGTTATTGAAACCGGAAAATCGGCTCGAAACTTATCGGTTGATGATGGACAAAGAACATTTGATTCGTTCGGCGGCGGAAGACGCGTATCGAAAGGTCGTTCCGAAAGCTCGCATTAATCCCGCTGCCTTGCAGACGGTGATCGAATTGAGAAAGGAAATGGGGGTTTACAAACCTCCCTATGATCCGCCGGAACGTTTTTACGATGACAGTTACTGGCGCGAGGCGACAGGCCTTTTTAAGTAACGAGCGAGCGCAGGATCATGTTCACGAGACTAAGCACAATAGCGCCGAAGAAAGCAGACCAAAAGCTCGAAACGAAGAAGCCCGGTACGAGGTATGAAGCCAGCTGCAACATGAGAGCATTGATAACAAACCAAAAGAGACCTAAGGTCAATAGCGTGAGTGGGAAGGTTACGATCTTGAGAATGAAGCCGATGGTTGCGTTGACCAAACCAATGACGATGGGCGCGATGAGTGCCGGTCCCAATCCACGCACTTCGATTCCGGGAACTATGTGCGCGACGATCAGTAAACTGACGGTGCTGATTAACCAGTGAAGCAGTAGACCGCCCATAGTTTTTAATAACAAACTACCCGCCGATGCACAATCACAAGGGCTGAAAAACGCTTGCGATGCGCCGCTCGGAAATGTAAAGATTAAATACTTCTTCCAAGGAGGAATTTAAAATATGTCAATACAGGAACTTGAAACCGTTGCTCAGGCGATGGTGGCAAAGGGAAAAGGAATCCTCGCGGCCGACGAGAGTATGGGTACGATCAAAAGACGCTTCGACAGCATCAAGATCGAATCCAACGATCATAACCGTCGCGCCTACCGCGATATGCTCTTCACGACAAAAGGTATCGAGGAGGCCATCAGCGGTGTAATTCTTTTCGACGAAACCATTCGAACCGCGGCCCTGGACGGCACGCCGTTCCCCCAACTTCTCTCGAAGAAGGGCATCATGCCCGGTATTAAAGTCGACAAAGGCCCCGTAGATATTCCGGGCTTTCCCGGCGAAGTCGTGACCGAGGGACTCGACGGACTTCGGGGACGAGTAAAAGAGTATAAGGAGCTTGGTGCCAAGTTCGCTAAATGGCGCGCGGTGATTACCATCGGCGACGGCATACCCACTTACACCTGCCTCGAAGCCAATGCTCACGCTCTGGCGCGCTATGCAGCGCTTTGTCAGGAGGGTGGGATAGTACCAATTGTGGAGCCGGAAGTCCTGCTCGATGGCTCTCATACCATTGAACGCTGCCAAGAAGTGACGGAGCAAACTCTCAAAGTAACCTTCACGGCGCTCTTCCTGCAACGCATTCATCTGGAAGGAATGATCCTGAAGCCGAGTATGGTTGTTTCAGGAAAGGATAATCCACGACAGGCCGCTGTCGAGGAAGTCGCCCAGCGAACTCTCCAGTGCTTGAAGCGAACGGTTCCCGCAGCGGTGCCAGGCATCGCGTTCTTATCCGGCGGCCAAAGCGCGGAAAGCGCGACGGAGCATCTCAATGCGATGAACGCCATGGGTCCGCATCCGTGGCAGGTGAGCTTCTCTTACGCGCGCGCTTTGCAGGACCCGGCATTGAAAGCGTGGAAAGGCGATGCGGCCAATGTCCCTGCGGCCCAGAAGATTTTCTATCACCGCGCCAAATGCAACAGCGCGGCTCGTAGCGGGGTGTATAACAAAAAGATGGAAGCAGCCGCTTAACGGTCTGGCAGCGGACTAATTTATACTTCCCTCTTTATTTGGGGACTGACCAAACTTCTGAAAGGTGTACGGTCTCTGGTCAAGCACAGCGGTGGATGCCATTGCGGCGTGGTGAAGTTTGAGATCGAAGCGCCGGCGGAGATAGAAGCCGTCGAGTGCAACTGTTCGATCTGCAGCAAGAGCGGTTTTCTTCATCTCATCGTGCCGAAATCTCAGTTCACTCTCATCGAAGGCGCGGAATCGCTTTCAACTTACACATTCAACACCGGTGTCGCCAAGCATCTGTTTTGCAAAGTGTGCGGGATTAAATCTTTCTACAAACCCAGATCTCATCCGGACGGTTACAGCGTCAATGTGCGCTGCTTGGAACCTGCCACGATCAGTAAAATTACGGTGGTATCCTTCGACGGCAAGCACTGGGAGGAACGTGTTGCCGATATCGCGCATCTCTCGGGCGAGAGCTGAGTGAAATTGTGAGTTCAAATACCTTATCGGTGAGTTTAGGTGACTGATCTCGAACGCGGGAGCTGAACATGGACATCGAAGGTACGGGCTTTATTATCGGTTTGATCGGCGCTGTTTGGATGAAGAGCTCGATGAACCTGATCAAGAACTACAAGAGCCAGCCGGAGCTAAAAATGATCGGACGCGATGCCGAAAACCCCGCGCTCACCGCCTTTGTCAGAGGTCTTTCCTTGGTGCTCGTCGGACTTGGGATAGAGACCTATGCGCGCCTCTTTTTGAACTGAAATCATTGCCAAGCGGCGGCAGCGTAAATATCCGTGCGCCTGAGCGAAGCCGGAGAGATTGCTCCATATTGACAGGGCATCTCGTTATTTCGTATCTTGCCAAAATAGTAAGCCATTCGACTGACATCAGTGTTGACGAACCAAACAAGCCGAACAAACTCTCCGCAAATCAATAAGGAGGATCAAAAATGGATTATGACCTGCTAGTGCGTCGTGGCCGCGTTGTGGATGGTTCCGGGCTACCGTCTTTTATCGCCGATGTGGGAGTGAAAGGCGGCAAGATTGCCGACGTGGGAAAACTAAAGGGTAGCGCCGCGCATACCATTGACGCCGATGGATTGGCGGTCTCTCCTGGATTTATCGATCATCACACCCATTTGGACGCCCAGATGCTTTGGGACCCCTACGGGACCTGCGAACCGCAGCACGGGATTACGACGGTCATCATGGGCAACTGCGGGCTGACCTTGGCCCCAGTGAAAAATGGTGATGAGGATGCGCTGGTGAAGAGCTTCGTGCGGGTCGAGGCGATCCCCCGCTTTGCCTTGGAGCAGGGAGTCAAATGGGGATGGCATAGCTACGGCGAATATCTGGATAACTTAGAAGGCAAAGTCGGCATCAATGTCGGCGGCCTCGTCGGCCATATCGCCGTGCGTCATAACGTGATGGGCGAAGAGGCGGTGGAGCGTAAGGCGACTGGAAAAGAAGTCCAGCAGATGCGCGGTCTCGTTCTGGAATCAATGGAAGGGGGCGCGTTGGGAATTTCCACGAATCGCAATGAGCGTCACATGCGCGAAGACGGCAAACCGGTGGCGAGCCGGTTAGCCGACGACGAAGAACTTTTCGCGCTCTGCGACGTGTTGGCGGAGCGCAACGCCGGAACGATCGAGACCATCCTGGGCCGCAACAAGATCGAGCACTTTGAGTTCTACCGCACGCTGGCGCAGCGCACGCAAAGGCCGATTCTTTGGCAAAGCCTGCAACATCGCTGGGTGGAGCCTAACCTGTGGCGCGAGCAGCTCGACGCCGTGGAGCCGATCTTTCGCGATGGCTATCAGGCCTATGGATTATCCCACACGGTACCGCTGGTCCGGCACTTCGAGCTCAAGAACTGCCAGGTCTTCGATGAATTCCCGACGTGGAAAAATTTGATGTTCTCGCCCGTGGAGGTGCGCAAGCAGGCGTTTGCCGATCCCGAAACGCGGCAGAAATTGAGAGCGGACCTGGCGGACCCGCGTCCGACGAATTTCCATCGCCGTTGGGACATTGTCCGGGTGGAAAAAGTCGTGAAGCCTGAGAACCAGAAATATGCCGGCAAAACTATTGCCGAGTTAGGCGCGATGCGTAACCAAGATCCGCTGGACGCATTCCTCGATCTGGCTTTGGAAGAAGATCTCGGCACGGTCTTTTGGAATTCCAACAATGGCGGTGATAGCAATGCGATGGGGGAGATTCTCCGTAGCCCCTATGTTCTCGTCGGCACTTCTGACGCGGGCGCGCATGTACAGTTCGGCGCGGATTTCGGCTACGGCACGATTCTTTTGGGCCTGTGGGTACGCGAGCGCCAGGTGATGACGCTGGAGCAGGCGATCCATAAGCTGACCTTCCACGTCGCGTCGATTTTCGGGCTGCAGGGTCGCGGCCTGCTGCGTCCGGGCTATGCTGCGGATTTGGCGATCTTCAATCCAAGTACGGTAAATTCCCATGAGCCGGAATGGGCCAACGACTATCCGGCGGGAAGCAAGCGGCTAATCCAGCGCTCCGAAGGGATGCACTACACCATCGTCAACGGCAAAGTGATACACGAAGACGGCCGGATGAGCGGCGAGTTGCCCGGGCAAATCCTCCGCGGTCCGCTCTATCGGGAACAAAGAGCGGCGGCCTGACACGATGGGAGTAAGTTACATTCCAGTAGCTCGGGTGGGTGAGTTGGCGGCGGGGGCGATGAAAGAGATCGATCTCGGCGGACGCCAGGTTCTTCTGGCGTTCGTCGAGGGAAAATATTTCGCGTTCTCGAGACAGTGTCCTCACGAAGAGGCTGATCTTAAAACCGGCACACTCGAAGGCGGAAAGGTTCGCTGCACGAATCACAATTATTGCTTCGACCTTCAGACAGGTGAGTGCGTGTTGCCACGAGGGGGCCCGCCCTTGACTGTTCTGCCCGCGGAAGAGCGGGGAGAAGAGGTTTGCATTCGGCTGGAGTGGTAAAAAACCACAAAAGCCCCTTAATCACCACGGCTAAGTAGGGAGACAAATACAACGGGTCTCCTCGAACCGCTGGCTTTCTAAACCAGTCCTACTTCTCACCTCGGACGCAGCCTGTAGGTCTGGCCAATCTTTCCAATAAAAGGTAGATTTTCATGATCCGAAGCGTGCTAAGGCCTAAGTGCGGATTCCTAGCATGGCCCAAGGTAATCTAGGTCCCAGTGAACGAAGGAAGCGACTCATCTTCGGATTGGCGGCATTGTTTCTGGGGCTGGGGATGCTTGTGATCAGCGCAATGAATTCGGTTTATTCCTGGGTATTTCTGTTCATGCTTTTTTGGGTTGCAGGTTTGGGGATTATCCAGGCCAAGGAAAAAACGTGAGTCATTCTCGCGGCGCGAGGAATGCGCAATCTGGACTCGGGCGAGGAGTTGATTGGAGACTCCGCAACAAAAGCGTTGCTACGAAGGATCGCACGCAAGGTTCATGTCTTAGCTTTGCTCGCTTCGCTGGTATTGACCGGAATCGCTCTGGTAGCGTTAAAGGGAATCTCATGATCGAGTTCCATTTCAGGCGAATGATCGGATTTGTGTCTGGTTTGGTGCTGCTGGCTGTGTTCTCCGGCCACGCCCGTGCGCAAAACAAGAGCTTTTTGTGGCAGGTTCAGTCCAAAAGCAGTATTTATATCTTGGGTTCCATCCATTTTCTGAAGAAGGAAAATTACCCGCTTAGCAAGACCATAGAAAAGGCTTTTGATGGTACGAAGAAGCTGGTGCTGGAAATCGACCTCAAAAGTGCCGATCCCGCTACGGTTCAGCGCGTGACGCTTGAAAAAGGCATCAATCGTGACGGCAAGACATTGCAGCAGAATGTTTCCCCTGAGACCTACAGCCTCGCGGAAAGACGGGCGCAAGAACTGGGTGTCGATATCCGCGCGCTAAGCCCATTGAAGCCTTGGGTTGTGGCGCTGACCATGACCTCGTTGCAACTGCAAAAGCTCGGCTTCGACGCCGGTTCCGGCGTCGATCGTTACCTAGCCGAGCGCGCCGTGAAATCCGGGAAAGCCATGGCGGGGCTGGAGACCGTCGAATTTCAGATCGGTCTCATCGACCAGTTGTCTGAGAAAGACCAGGAATTGATGCTGCGTCAAAGTCTGCAGGAAATGGATTTGCTGGATAAAGGGTTGGACCAGATAGTTCGCGCCTGGTCCACCGGAGACGTCAGTTCGTTGGAAGGATTGTTGCTGAGTGGTATGCGGGAATATCCGGTGGTCCATCAGAAGATCATCGTTGATCGAAACAAGCGCTGGGTGCCGCAGATCGAAAAAATGATCAAGCAGGGTGAAAGTACCTTGATCGTCGTAGGGGCGGCGCATCTCGTCGGGAAAGACGGGGTCATTGAGCTATTGAAAGCGCGAGGTTACACCGTGGAGCAGATGTGATGCCGAATGAAAAAAACCAAGTGAAACAGATTCGTGTTGCAGATTGGATGACCGAAAGTGTTCTTGCCGTTGAAACCTTCGATAGCATTAGCATTGCCCGCCAACTCATGGCCAAACACCGCATTAACCAGCTGCCGGTTCTCGATAATGATGTGTTGGTCGGGATTGTGACCGACCGTGACGTGCGCGATGCCTATCCGACCAGCATGATGATCGATCGCGGCGAAGCCATCGACCGGTTTGCGGATTCCGTGACCGTGGAAGAAGTCATGAGCCACGATGTATTCACCGTTCAGCCAGACACGTCGCTCAAAAAGGCCGTCGGTCTTTTGCGGCGCCATCGGATCGGTTCCCTGCCCGTGGTCAGGAACAAGAACTTGGTAGGAATTATTACGAGAAGCGATATTTTGGACTTCGTCTTGAGCGGGTTGGACGCCAAGTTGCCCGTCAACACGAACAAAAAGACCAAAAGAACCAAGTCAGCCGACAAGCGAACGGGGGGAAAAGGTCGCGAATAAAAGTTTTGTGAGTGCCGGAGGAACACTGAGCCATGGCGTCCTTTGATATAGTCAGTAAGATCGATCTTCAGGAGGTCGACAACGCGGTTAATATTACCAAGAAAACGATTTTGTCGCGTTACGATTTTCGGCAATCGAAAACGGAGGTCGTCCTCGACAAGAAAGAGAAGAAGATTCGCGTTACCACCGAGGACGATATGAAGATGAGAGCCGTACAAGATACGCTCATCGAGAACCTGGTGCGACGGAAAGTCGACCGAAAATTTCTGGACGCCAAAGAGAGCCATATGGCGTCACAGGGCATGATCCAGCGAGAAATAGCGATCAAGGAGGGGGTGGACTCGGACACCGCTCGGAACATCGTCAAGATGATCAAAGACCAAAAGCTGAAAGTTCAGGCGGCTATTCAGGACAATCAAGTCCGAGTGACAGGCAAGAAAATCGACGACCTTCAGGCGGTGATTCGAATGCTGCGCGGAGCCAACATTCCAATTCCGCTCCAGTTCGTTAATATGCAAGGCTGAGTGAAACCATTGTCTTTAAGGAGACATTCAAAGAGGATTCCGGGTTCAACGAAGGTGCAAGGAGAACGATTATGGAAAAGGTTAAAAAGAGCGAAGCCGAATGGAAGAAAGATTTGACGGACGAACAATTCCACATCACTAGGAAGAAGGGCACAGAGCCCGCATTTACCGGGGAGTACTGGAATAACCACGAGAAAGGCGTTTACCGTTGCCGCTGCTGCGGTAATGAACTCTTTAGCTCGGATACCAAATTTGACTCGGGAACCGGTTGGCCGAGTTTCTCGGCGCCCATGTCCAAAGAGAATGTTACCGCGGAAGAAGACAACAGCTTTTTTATGCGCCGCACCGAGGTTCTCTGCAGCAAATGCGATGCTCATTTGGGCCATGTCTTCGACGACGGTCCACAGCCGACGAATCTTCGTTACTGTATCAATTCCGCCTCGCTGAAGCTGGACAAAGAGAAATAACGACTCGCAATGTTGGAGGAACGGGCTTTTCAAGACCAGGGGGCCGTCAGTCATTGTCATGGCTGCGGCGCGGATAACGAGAAAGGTTTGCAGATCAAGAGTTATTGGGACGGAGACGAGGCGATCGCCACATGGAAAGCCCAACCGCATCATTGCGGCGGCTCCAAAGAAATCGTCAATGGCGGAATCGTTGCTTCGCTGATCGACTGTCATAGCCTCAATTTGGCCATTGCGCATGCTTATCGCGCCGAGCGCAGGCCAATCGGGAGCTCCCCCCGGATCGGATACGTCACCGGAAACTTAAACGTCTCCTATCTAAAGCCGACGCCTCTCGGCGAACCTCTACACCTGAGAGCGCGAATCACAAGAATTGAAGAACGCAAAGTGTGGATAAGCTGTACCTTGAGTGCGCAGGGACAAGTGTGCGCGACCGGGGAGGTGTTGGGGATCAGGGTGCCACGCGACTGAATGTCGCGCGGTTCAAGAGTTAAAGGTTCAATGTTCAAAGTGCGCTCATCGCACAAGGAGTTGTGCGGTGAACGTTGAACTCGGAACCTTGAACTTTGAACTCCTCGGGTCACTAGCTACCACGTTGACGATTTAGAAAGAAAAACACAATGGAATACACAACCCTTGGGAAAACAGCACTCAAAGTGAGCGTAGCCGGGCTCGGCTGCGGCGGTCCTAGCCGGCTTGGATTACGCGATAACTCGGAATCACAGACGCAGGCGACCGGAATTGTTCGACAGGCGATCGATTTGGGCGTCAATTTTATCGACACTGCGCAAAACTACGGAACGGAAGGGGTTGTCGGCAAAGCCATCGCAGGCGTCCCGCGAGATCGGCTCATTATCTCAACCAAAAAAACTCTGCCGGCGGCTGATCACCCAAGTCCCGAAGATGAGATTAAGAAGGGTGTGGAGCAAAGCCTGAAACATCTCGGCACGGATTACATTGATGTCTATCATCTCCACGGCGTGGAGCCCAAGGATTATGATTTTGCCAAAGAGCGGCTCATGCCGGCGATGCGGCGCCTGTGCGAACAGGGGAAGATAAGATTTATTGGCGTAACCGAAGGTTTTGTGCCGGACCCGTCGCACCAAATGCTCCAACAAAGTCTCAAAGAGAACTTATGGGATGTGGTGATGGTCGGCTTCAATCTTTTAAATTCAGCGGCACGCCGGACGGTTTTTCCCATGACGGGGGAGAAACGCCTGGGGGTGCTGAATATGTTCGCGGTGCGCCGAGCTTTGAGTCAGCCGGATCGGCTGAAGGGAATCGTTGCAGAGCTAGTCCAGAAGGGAGCGATCCCCGGCGACACCGTGAGCGCCGAGGATCTTCTTGACTTCGTGCTTAGGGAAAGTGGCGCGACCACATTGCCCGAAGTTGCCTATCGTTTCTGTCGACATGAACGCGGCGTCCATGTCGTTTTGACCGGCACCGGTAGTCCGGAACACTTAAAAGCCAATGTCGAGTCCATTTTGAAACCTGCGCTTCCGGAGCCTGTGCTTCAAAGGCTCGAAGCGATCTTCGGGAGTTTGGATTATCTCACCGGAAATTGAAAGTTGCGCCCTAGTCTAATAGCCGCGTGTCACGCGTCTGGGAACGATTCAATCTCAGCGGTTCTGATTCCCCACAGCTTGTTGCGTATAAGCTGTTCCCAGTCCTCTAATCGTACGTCATTCCCGAATGCTTCTATCCCTCGATTTCCCTCGGGACGGTGAGTTCTCGAACCGTCGGGAATCCAGGCTAGACCGGAACTGGTAGACCCCGATTAAAAGATTCGGGGGTGACGCCTTTGGGACGAATTCTCATCGCTATGCTCTGATGCCCCGGCAGCTTGCTGCGGGGTAGTTTATTTCGACTCTTGGTTTTGGAACAGCTTGGAGTACTGTTCCCATGGTGCGGGGGCGACCTGGGCGATTTTGAGATTTTCTTCGACGTGTGACAGCTGTTTCATGCCCACGAGTGCTGTCGTGACCCCCGGAGTGGAACGGACGAACTGCAGCGCTCTTTGGCCGTCTGTTTCCAAAGACTGAAAAGTGTCGTTGATGATGGCCGGAAGGTTACGTGTGAGCTGACCTTGCAGCACCGACGCGCTGCACATGATGGCAATGCCGAGAGCTTGCGCAG
>WNFS01008415.1_pt1 | contig 9999 bp, 10 predicted proteins | sample 5400141 | NCBI WGS metagenome assembly WNFS01 (sample SAMN13153358, study PRJNA577476) | soil metagenome | isolation source: 60 cm saprolite under Madrone tree | place: USA:California | collected 2016-06-14
GTAGTCTTTGGTGCGAGTGAGCAGGCCGTCGCCGATGTCGCTGCAGCGGTACGCCGTGCGACGACACTTCCCCTCATCGTAAAACTCTCTCCTAACAGCGGCGATGTGCGTCCGACAGCGCTAGCTGCTGCCTCGTCTGGCGCTGACGCCATTTCTCTCATCAATACAATAACAGGAATAAGTATAAATACGCGCACACGGAAGCCCTGGCTGGCAAATGTCACTGGAGGCTTATCAGGGCCGGCGGTGAAACCCATTGCGCTCCGCATGGTCTATGAAGTGGCGTGTGAGTTGCGATCATCTCGTTCCCTGGTGCCCGTAATAGGTATAGGGGGTATCTGTAATGCGAATGATGCGCTCGAATTTCTTATGGCGGGTGCCTCGGCGATTCAGATAGGCACAATCAATTTTGTGAATCCGCGTGCGGGTGTCGAGATTGTAGAGGGGATTGAGGAGTTTCTGCGTAAAGAGGGAGTGGAGGATATTGGGGAGATTGTTGGGGCCGCCTTATAGGGAAACTCAATTGGTACCCCGCACACGTGCCTCTGCCCTTGCCATCTCACTTGCCAGCGCCTCTGCTCGCATCGGCTCCAAACGTTCTGCCCCTTTAGCCTGGACATCTGACCACTCACGGGCAAAGCGACCCGAAAGAATATCGTCGTGCAGCACGCGCCTGAATCTTTCATATAGCCATGAACTATTATCCGCAAATAAGGCACGCAATTGTCCATACTGGCTGGTGTGGGAGTGGAGCGAGAGCTGTTCAAACAGGCCTTGTTCTGCTATGCGCTCGAAGACTTCAGCAGGTTCCTTGGAGAGGTACATTATCAGATGCGTTGCGCCTGCTTCAATCAACCCGGAGTTAGTAACTTCTGGTTGTATTATACACCAGGGGGAGGCAGTTTGAGTCCCCTAATCTCTGCGACTGTATGATACTATAAAGAGCGATATATCTATCACATGGTAATATCGTAGGGAAAATGAGAAATTTAGAAAGGTAACAGAGTGAAACTTCGCTTTGGCATCAAAACCGCGCAACAGAACACCTCTTATGAAGACATGCTCCGCGTCTGGCTCGAAGCGGATAGCGTTACGAGCATCGAACACGCCTGGGCCTTCGACCACTTCATCCCGCTCGGCCCCGATCCGACTGGCCCGCAATTGGAGGGCTGGACACTGCTCGGCGCGTTAGCTGCACAGACTAGACGCCTGCGCGTTGGACTGATGGTGACGGGCAATATTTACCGTCATCCTGCCGTGCTTGCGAAAATAGGAGCAACGGTCGATATCATTTCACATGGGCGGCTCGACTTCGGTATCGGAGCAGGATGGAATGAACTTGAGTGCAGTATGTACGGCATCCCGCTCTATACGCCGGGTGAGCGCATCCGCCGGTTAGGTGAGGCGTGCGAAGTGATCAAGAGGCTATGGACAGAAACAGTCGCCAATTTTGATGGTAAGTATTATCAACTCAAGGATGCACGCTGCGAACCAAAACCCGTCCAGAAGCCGTATCCGCCCTATGTTATAGGTGGAAGCGGTGAGCAGTTGACGCTGCGCATCGTGGCTCAGTATGCGAATATCTGGAATTTTGCCGGTGGCTCCGTCGAGACGTTCCGCCACAAGAACGAGGTGCTTAATGGGCACTGTGCCACTATTGGGCGCGACGCCAAAACCATCGAACGTTCTATCCAGGAGAGGGTGAACTACGGTAACATGGCTGAAACCCGTGAGAGCATACGACCCTATATTGCGGAGGGAGCCACACATATTGTGCTGAACCTGGCTGCGCCTTATCCAGAGGGTATCGTTCACAAGCTGGCGGAAGAGATTGTTGCACCATTGCAAGCGGAATTTGAATAGGTTGACCAAAAGTGCGGCCATGGGGGTAGGCGGGCGACGTAATATGTCCTATCCCCCCATGCGGGTGCGGTCAATCGCGCTTCTACTTTAGATCCGTTCGAGTGGTACAAATCCAAGTATCCGCAGTGCGTTATGCATTGTCTGTACAGTAGCTCGTACCAGCATTGCGCGGAATACTTTCACACCTTCATCGGTTTCTTTGAGAATGGGCGTTGTATGCTCGTAGAAGTCGCTGAAGTGCGCTGCCAGTTCGTATGTATAAGCGGCAAGCATATTGGGTTTGAGTACGAGTTGCGTGCCCAGGGTACGTGGAAAAGCGTCGATGTGGCGTAACAGTTCCCACTCACTCTGCTCGAGCTGTGGGGGTAGCACATCTAGCTGCTCGGGTTCCTCGTAACCGGTATCATATAGACGGCGCAGGATGCTGTTGGCCCGCGCATAGGCATATTGCAGGTAGACACCAGTGTCACCATTAGGGCGTAATACCTCGTCGATGTCCAGGGCTATGCTTTGCTGTAGATTAAAGCGAATCATGAAGTAGCGAATTGCCGAGGCTGCCAGGATTGCCGCTGCTTCATGAGATAGTTCCCGCTTGCTCTCCACCTCTTGCATGCTCGCGACTGCGGCATTGATCAGATCGTCCGCTTTGATTTCAATGCCCTTGCGACCCGACATGGCATAAAACTCGCGTCCATCTGAGGTATCGACGCCCAGGCGAGCTGCCGTAGCAGCTGAAAGCGTGACGACTTCGTAGGCGAGATGTATCGAGTTGTCAGCTTGTTCCGTGTATCCTAACCGCCGCAAGCTCTCGTACACGACTTGCTGTGGATATGATTGGCGCACGTCGACGACGTTAATCGCTCGTTTGGCATGGCCAAAACGTTTGGGGTCGGCTTCCTCGATTGTCGAGCCTGCGTCCTGTGGCGCACGCATCGTCCAGAGCATACGCCCATCTTGCTGATGGCCCCAGGGGGCGAAGTGGAACTGTACCTCTATCTGGGGATCATCGGTCAAGCCAAATTTCCACATTTGATAACCGATGTCTTTGGCAGCATAAGTCGCTGTACCATCTCGTTTCACAAACACCTTGTCGCTGATGTGCTCACCCTCCTCGGTCTGTCCATCATCCTCACCAAACGGCAGTATCCAACAGCCTGCTAACGGACCTGTTTCGGGTTTCTCCAGCAGGCCACGCTCGCGCAACATCTCGAAGATGCGCTTCCATAGTCCCGCGTGCAGAATAGCGGATTCCCAGCTTAATAAGTCATATGAGATATTCAGGCGTGCCATTGTTGCCAGGTGGGCCTGTACAATACGGTGTGAGAGATCGGCTGCCAGCAACGGGTAATCCGGTCCCCCGGCGGGCTCATCACCATGTTCAATAGCTCGCAGGACAGCACTGCGCAGTTCCAGCAGTGCTGGCTGGTCTTCGTAGGCATTCCCCACGGCAACGTATATCCGCGAACAGTAGTAATCAAAAGGCTCACCTGGTAGTTGCTCGTTGCCTTCTGGAAGCTGTAAAATGCCCTGGTTGAGCAAGGTGAGGCCCACAACGACATCGGCGACCTGCACGCCCGTGTCATCGATGTAGTTATCGGCCTCAACATCATAACCCTGCGAACGCAGCATACGTACCACCGTATCGCCGATAGAAGCATTGCGCAGGTGACCTACGTGTGCAGCCTTGTTGCTATTAATATTGGTATGCTCAACGATCACCTTCGTGCCGGTGCCCGCATTATTTCTTCCGAAATCAGCCCCGGCTTCCAGGATACGCTCGATAATCGCCTTGCCCGCCGCAGGTCGATTCAGGCGGAAGTTAAGGAAGCCTGGCTTCGTAACGGTGATTTCTTCAATGGCGGGATCGTTTATGTCTCGTAGCACCACCGCCAGCGCTTCTGCGATTGACAGTGGCGGACGCGTCAACTTGTTTGCCCATGACATGACTGGCATCGAATAGTCACCAAAACTGCTCTGGGCCGAGAAACGCAGGTCGACCGGCAGTTGTTCGACATCGAAGGGTATCTGCTCGCGTGTGAGGTAGGTTTGGGTAGCTTGTTTGATAAGCCTGGTAAGATATGCATGTATATCTTCAGCAGAAGATTGGGTCATGTGCTGTGCCTTGCTAGTTGCTGTCATCTTTCCTCGCTTCAATCCAAATGAGTACTAAGATATACCCACTATAGCGTAGCCTGCCTTTGAGGTCAAGTTTTTTGTGTAATAAACACAATAAATCCACCTGGTTCCCAGAAGAACGGGAACCAGGTGGATTTATTGTGAATACCAGGCTGTTTACTCCTGTTGTTTTGCAGCAGCAGCAGCCTCGCGCTTGCTCTTGCGGCCCAGGTAAATGCGGCTGGGATCAACGAGCATACGAAGAGCTTTCAGCTCGTCCTCGGTTGGTGGGTCCATTTGGCTGGCCTTGCTCGTATCGAGCGACCAACCGGTGTTGTTCACTACATCGTCGACGCTGATACCAGGGAAGACCGTATCGAGTGCGAGCAGACCAGTCTCGGGATTGCTGCGCATGATGCACAGGTCGGTGATCACGACCAGCTCACCGCCTCGACCCAAGCCATAATCCCAGCGTGACTCGCCCTTCTCACGAGGGCCGCGCTGCCCGGCAACGCTGGTTATGTACTCGACACGTTCAGGGAAGCGGCGTTCCTCCTGGACGATGACGGCCAATATCTTATCGGCAAACGAGGCGATGTTATTCGCCCCGCCGCTGCCGGCGAAGCGCACATGCGGTCCATGACCGGACCCCGAGACTCCGCCAGACCAGTAGCCACCGATGATGGTCGAGTTCAGGTTGCCGTACATGTCGCATTCCGCGCCGCCTAACATGCCGATTGTACAATAACCGCGTAAGGCAGTGGTGCCGAAGGTATCGGCCATGTTGGAGACCATGCTCGCTTTCAGGCATCCGCGTGGGTCCGAAACTGAGATCGGTAGGTGTTCCAGGTGTGGCCCCACAATACCGGCTTCCATAATCAGCGTCATGTTTGGTGCAACTGTGAACTGCGCCAGCATGGAGGCCAACAATGGAAGACCTGTGCCCGCAAAGACAAATGCGCCATCAGGCACTTCACGGGCAGACGCTACAGCCTGTAGCTCCATCGTGGTGTACTGGTCGCGTGCCAGGCCACGTTCCTTGAGATAAACCTCGTAGGCATCTTCCGAAATTTGTTGCATAGTATGCTCCTGTTATAGTCGCTCGCGTTACATGGGCCGTTTGAGGTCGGCGCGGTACCCATAGCCCGGGGTAGCGCGCAGTTCAAACAGGCGGTTCATTCCAACAATCCGCTGCAGGTAATCCCAGTCGTTCTCGGTCTCTACAACATGCCTGGTCCACCAGTCCTTGACTTCCTCTTTGCTCTTGCGGTTGAGCCGGCCGTAACTGACGAACCAGTCCCAGTCGTAGTCGTAGTAGTTGGGCACCGCCGAAGGGTAGCCGCCAAAGGGCTGTTCCACGATAGCGGTAGTAATGTGTGCGGGTAGGTGATTGAGTTCAGGAGCGGCACGTAATTCATCTGACGGCACAATCTGCTCGCACTCAACGATCAAGGTTTTGGCGCACATAGCCTGCTCTGCATCTGGACCCAGGATGCCTTCCATACGCACTGTACCGTCAATAGCCACGCGCTGTGCTCGAATCACCGTCACCTCTGGTAATACTGGCGGCACAAGCATGACTTTGACAGCTTTATTGCCTGTGTACTTGTCGGACTCGCGTATCAAGTCGATCCTGTTCGTCTTGTTTGCTGTAGAGTCTCCACCCTCGAATGCATGCGGCCGCAGCCCCCAGCCGTCAAAAGGATCATCGATGACGGCGAATTTTTTCGGTGGGATGCGTGGATCGATCCAGCTCCCGTCGGCATTTTTACCGCGTAGCCCGGCTTTGCCGAAGACATCGTACTCTGGAATATCGCTACCCAACTCGGCCATCAGCGGGGCGAAAGGCCAACCAAAACGCCCGGCAATGGTGCGCGTGGCAAAGCCATAGTTGCTGTAGTCTTCAAATAGCGGGATGGAGCCATCCTGGATGCGACGCCGGATACTGTAAGCTACTGGCTGGATACCCTCCAGGCCAACGTAGGTTGTCTCCATACGCGAGACCAGGTCATTAGCTGCCATGGCTTCCTCAACCGAGGCCCCGCCGTTCATCGTGCAGAAATGATGCTTAATGCGGTCGCGCTGGCGAATTACCTCGCGCGCAATGGTGAAAGGGCGGCGCGTGTAGCTAAATCCTCCCCAGCATACCTGGGTGCCTGTGTGGATGTACCGTTCTACCGCCTCTTTGGCGGTCATGATTTCTGCCATACTACGCTCCTTGTACTCTCCGCTACGTCTTCCGTGGGCAAAGCTGGCGCTTGCCGGCGGAGTAAAGACTCGATCTCGGCCATGCCTGCCTGGAGTTCTCCTACCGCTTGCGCAAGTGAGGCGTGAGCGAGACTGAGTTCATCCTCGATCAGTTGCCGGTCTTGCTCACTTATGCCGGTCTGGGCAAGTGTCTTGCCGAGGTCGCGCAGGGTTGGAGGAACACGCATTAAAGGTATGCCCAGGTGGCTCAATTCCACTTCGATGGTGTTGAGGAGCCAGATAGCACGCATTGCTCGGCTCCAGACTTCGCTTGACATAGTACATACCTCGTTGGAAATAGGTGTGAACGAAACGATGGAAATCACCGAACTATCGGCGCAGAAGCCCTGTGCCTTGCGGCAGTAGGAAGGACGCTACTTTGAGGAGTGCCACTCCACTATCAAAGTGGGAAGTGACCTTTACCCATGCGCCAATTATAGCACATCATTTATCGCTTGTCGTGCCTGCCGCAGCCTTTATTCAATACAAGTACTCGATGCCACCAACAATTCTGAAAGCCTTCAGCCACTGTTTGGCGGGTAAACGCACACCGGCTTTCTCACTGTGTCCATTCTGACCCGCTTCTAGCGGCTGAAGGCCTTCAAGCATGGCCTAGATTGCCGAGGAGTTTAACTCCTTGGGAATGTTGGCAACTGGAATGACGATTTAACAGAGGCGAGGACACCCGACAGCGCGGTGTACCACGCAAGCAGCGCAGTAACGATGCCGAGCCAGCCGCCGATATTAACCCAGGTCAGGCTAGCACTTCCTGTAGTTGGGAGGCCTGAAAGCCACCCGATCGTCAACCCCAGGAAGGTCAGGAACAGGAAGAAGAAAACCGCCATAAGAGCCAGGTTGCTCCTCAAGGTACCGAGGAACATCAAGCCGGTGAAGATGGTCCAGCCCAGGAGGAAGATACCAACTCCCTTCGCGGCATCCGTCGCTGCTCCCGCACTAGCAAGGTCAACAAGATTCTTGCCTCCGAATAGTGGCGCGAGGGTGAATGCGACGGCAAGCCAGAAACCACCGTAGGAGCAGAAAGCTGTTGCGCCGAAGGTGTTGCCCGCCCTGAACTCCTGGATGCCTGCAATGATCTGGACAATTCCACCATAGAAGGCTGCGAGGCCGAGAGCGATTGCCCCCGTAACAGGCGGGATGCCTGTGAAAAGGAATTGTGCATTGGAGGCGCTAAGGACAAATGTAGTAAGTGCGAAGGCGCTGAGGCCAAGAGGAGCGGGGTTTGCGACGGCTGGCGCTGCTGCTTCAGCGCGCTCAGCTGCATATTGGGCCATAGAGGTTCCCACCTTTCATTGAAAGACTAGCAATACATGTACAGACGCTGGTACACATCGGGTCAACACAGGAAATCATTCCTGCGTACCTGCTTGTCGCGGACAGCCATGTCCGTTGATAGGTAGGATATGTCATCCCCAATCTTTGCGGATGACTTCATGTTCGCCTGGAGGAGGCGATGAACGAAATACAAGGCCGACACAATGTGGAACTGTCTAACCTGTGAATGCGGAACCAGGTCCCTCCTTTCGTTAGTGAAGAGTGTTCGCACACGGTATAAAGCTTATTTGGTACCTGTGCTTAGTGACATTATAGCACATGGACAGAGATTTGTAAGGGGATTGGCTACAGTATCACATTTTTGTGACCGTTTGTTGTACGACCTATGATGCGTCCTGGTGAAGTAGATGACCCGGTGCGGGAAGCGATAGTCAACTGTAACTGATACGTCACGATTATGCGAGCGGTGGAGTGATGGTACAGATGAACCTTTTCCATTTGATGAGCGCGTATAGGGAGGTACAGTAGCTTGCGCTGTATTCGTTCCAGGTGCTAGACTTAAGCATATCAGTGCGTTGTTTCAGCTGAACAGGAGCATGCCAACTATGCAAGATGTGTATATTATCGATGGGGCTAGAACGGCCGTGGGTGTGTTACAAGGGTCGTTGTCTGATGTGAGTGCCATTGATCTGGGCGTCGTCGCTGCAAAAGGAGCTATCGAGCGCAGTGGAGTGGCCCCCCAACTGATCGACCAGGTTGTCTTAGGCAATGTAATGCAGACGAGTAAGGATGCTATCTATTTTGCGCGGCACGTTGCGCTGAAGGCCGGTTTGCCCATTGAAACTCCAGCGCTAACTGTCAATCGCTTGTGTGGTTCTGGTTTGCAGGCTATTGTGAGCGCCGCACAATTATTGCAGTTGGGAGAGGGACGTGTTGCACTTGCTGGCGGCGCTGAGAATATGACGCAGGCTCCGCATGTGCTGCGCGGTGCACGGGCTGGTTACAAGCTGGGGCAGGCTCCACAGCTAGAAGATAGTTTGTGGGAAGCCCTGGTGGATAGCTATGTTGGCTGCGGTATGGCGATTACGGCTGAAAATCTGGCCGAGAAGTACGAGATTACGCGGGAACAGGTGGATGAGTATGCGCTGAGAAGCCAGGTAACGGCACGCCGTGCGCAACAGGCAGGTTGGCTGGCCGAAGAGATTGTACCCGTTACGATGAAGGACCGTAAGGGCAACCCCGTCGAGATCACGCAGGATGAGGGCATTCGCGATACATCGATGGAGGTCCTGGCGAAGCTACCCGCGCGTTTCCGCAAAGGAGGGGTAGTGACACCTGGTAACGCCAGCGGTATCAATGATGCTGGGGCATGCGTTATCCTGGCGACGGGCGATGCTGTAGAACAGTATCATCTGAAGCCGGTGGCGCGGCTGGTCTCGTGGGGCGTGGTCGGTGTGCCGCCGGAGATTATGGGCATTGGCCCTGCGCCTGCTATGCGCCAGGCGCTCAAACGCGCTGATTTGCGCCTATCCGACCTGGACCGTGTCGAGGTCAACGAAGCTTTCTCCCCGCAATACCTGGCGGTAGAGAAGGAGCTAGGGTTGGACCGCGACAAGACCAATGTCAACGGTGGCGCCATCTCGATTGGACATCCCCTGGCGGCAAGCGGTGCACGCCTGACGATCACACTGATGTACGAACTGCGGCGCCATCACCTGAAATATGGCGCTGCCTCGTTGTGCATCGGCGGTGGGCAGGGCATTGCTGCAATCATTGAGAACGTCGGGTAGAGAGGAATGTAATGCCAAAGGATACGCGCGAACCACAAGAGATCCTGGCGCATGTCACCGCGTCGCGGGTCGCGCTTACCTCTGCCATCTATGGGTTGAGCGAGGCCGAACTAACTATGGCAGGCGCTGTAGGGAGATGGTCCGTCAAAGATGTGATGGCTCATCTCGGTCGCTGGGAGGAGATCTGTTTAGCTGAAGTGCAAAAACACCTGCGAGATGAGCAGTCTACAGAGGACTACCGTGATGCCCTCCCTTACAATGACAGGTGGGAGGCGGAACTGCACATGCTCTCGCTACAGGAGGCCATTGGACTTTTCGAGACGGCCCACTATCGTCTGTTCGGTCTCTTGTCGTCGTTAAGTCCAGAGCAGTGGAATGGCTATGTGCGTGCCTGGGTGCGCGGCTCGACCTGGCATCATTTCGAGGAGCACGGCGAGCAGATTCGCGCCTGGCGTGCCGGGCGATAATTTATAGGACGATATCAAGAGTAAAGGGATGCAAGTTCGTTGCATCTCTTTACTCTTGATGCGTCAGATATGCGTAAACCCCCGCAGGAGCAATGCCGCCAGGATGAACAGCGCCGCCAGTAGATTGCCGTTCAGGTTCGATGCCATCAGTTTGAAGTAGTGTTTCAGATCGCCGGTCGCCTCTCGCAATGCAAACTCTGCAGGAATGATAGTGAGCACGGCGA
>WNFS01010024.1_pt1 | contig 9998 bp, 9 predicted proteins | sample 5400141 | NCBI WGS metagenome assembly WNFS01 (sample SAMN13153358, study PRJNA577476) | soil metagenome | isolation source: 60 cm saprolite under Madrone tree | place: USA:California | collected 2016-06-14
TGAAGTCGCTGCGCCACAGGCGAACCGTGTCCTCGCGCACCGCGAACGCCTCGGCGATGCGGCGGCTGGTCCAGCCAGCGAGCGTCAGCAGCACCGCCCGCGCTCGGTCAGCCTCGCCACGATCACGCGAAGCCGCAAGCGCTTCCAACCCCAGCTTCTGTTCTGCGCTTGCCTTCAATGGAGATTTGCCCGCCATGCCACGCCCCCGCGAATCACTGCAAAGACGCAATCACAGCCTTGATCCGTTGGCCAGACCGGCGGAGTCTGCTTAGGATTCGGTGTTCGGCGCGCCGCGTCGGCAACGTCCAACACGTGTTGGACGGCAACGGCCAAACCAGCATACGGAAATTTCCGTACCCTCACAGGACGACGGGCGTCACGTGACGGGAGCGCCGGGCTCTCCGCGTGCGATGCAGTTTAGTCGGAATCAGAACTTGTAGCTCAGGCCAGCCCGCGCAACGTCGACCCGTGTTGTGGCGTCGACTACGTGGGGAACAATATTCGCACGGTCGTAGCTCGCCTTGGCGAAGTCATAGTGCAAATATTCGGCGCGCAGCAGCAGGTGTTCCATGAGTTTGTACTCAAGTCCCGCGCCCGCCGTCCAGCCGAACAGATCGGCGTTTGCCGACGCGAAAACTGGTCCGCCCGAAAAATCCGCGCTGGAGTGGCCCCAGGCTGCGCCCGCGGTGGCGTATGCGAGCACGCCAGGGAGTATCACGGAGCCAAGCCGCGCACGCGCCGTGGCCAGTTCTTCGATCTTGAACTGTCGTGAGAGCGGGAAGGCTTGGTTGTTTAGAGCAGGGACGATTAGCACACCCGAGGTGACTGAGGATTGCTTGATATCGGCGCCATCGAAGTCCACTTCCAAACCGCCGACCACCGATCCATTTTGCCAATTGTAGCCGGCATGGCAACCGACGAGGCCACCTTGTGGCTTTGCATTCAGCCAACTGCGCCCATCGAACGTTGTGTCGCCCCAGCCATAGCCGCCGTTAATTCCGATATAAAAGCCGGCCCAATCGGAGAGATAGACCGCGCCGCCGCTGGCGGAGCCTTCACGGCTAGATCCGCTGCACCCGCGGCTCCGACCCCCGCCGCGATCAAGGCAAGCACACTGATACCGCACCAAAACCGAGTTCGCATAGACGCCCCTCCTCTGATGCCTCACGCTTCAACAGCGTGAGCAGTGGCGAGCATCGTCGTCCCGGGTCGTCTAGGACAAGACTTCGCTTCGTCTGCCAACGCTTGCAGCGCCGGCAGCCGCCGCAGCCTAACAGACTTAACAAAAGTAACAAAACGAGTACTCGGGTCAAGGGCACTGAGGCACCAGCCGGCGCCCGCGGCACCTGCCTTCGGCTGTGCGATCCGGTCGCGGGCCAAGATGCGAAGATGACACTTTCGCGACCTAGAACGACTATTCGCGAAGGAAAGCGGCCCCTGCGGGCTCGACGAGTGCAAAGTTCGTCGTGCGGTGGCAGCCTATGGCGGAACGGCAAAAACCGGCGCAGAAACCTTAATCTTTTTCTGACCGAAGCGCGCGATATCGACGCAGGTCTCCGCACCAGATTGCCGCACGAGAGCCCTTTGTCATGAGGTCATTACCCGATTGCCCCGGCCCATGCCTTGTCATCGTGTCAGAAACGTGCTTTGGCCTTCCGGTGCAAGGCAAGGTAATGTTATTATCATAGCAGCGACAGACTGCCACGTGCAAGGTAAGGTGATACTGTTATCGCGGCGACAAATTGCCGACCCGGTCGCTTGCGGAAGATTCGGGGGATGGCGGCGATGCATTTTACCGAGACCCAGGTGGCGGGCGTCCGGATCATCCATATCAGCCCGCATCACGATGAGCGCGGCCGCTTTATGCGGGCGTGGTGCGTGCGGGAATTCGGGGAACAGGGAATCCACTTTCTGCCTGTGCAGGCCAACATGCAGTTCAGCCCGCGCAAGGGGACGGTTCGCGGACTGCATCTGCAGATAGCGCCTGCGCTTGAGGCAAAACTGGTGCGCTGCACACGGGGCGCGATCTTTGACGTGGCGGTCGACCTCCGGCCGGCCTCCCCGTCCTTCGGCGAATGGTCCAGCGCGGAATTGAGCCCGGAAAACGGGCGCATGCTGTACGTTCCCGAGCACTGTGCGCACGGATTTCAGAGCATTGAAGAGAACTCCGAGGTCATGTATCTGACCTCCGCGTTCTACGCTCCGCAATCGTGCCGGGGAGCGCGGTTCGACGATCCGGCTTTTGGCATCCAATGGCCGTTGCCGGTTTCGGCGATCTCAGAGCAGGACCGCAACTGGCCCTTGATGCAGCGTCAGGGCTACGCGCCGGGACAGAACATCTTTACGGAAGAGAGAGCCCAATGAACGTTGATACCGCGCTTTTGCAACGCGAGTCTGACGGCAACCCGATCCGGGTAGGCATGGTGGGAGCTGGGGCCACTGGCCGGGCCATAGCTCTGCAGCTGGGAACGCCGGTGCCAGGCATGCGCCTGGTGGCCATCGCGAACCGGACTCCGGAACATGGGGAACGGGCTTTCCGCGAGGGAGGCTTTCAGGAATGGCGCCGGGTGACGTCAGCACGGGAGGCGGAAGCGGCGATCAACCGCGGCATTCCGGCATTGACCGATGATCCCTCGGTGCTCACGACTTGTCCAGCTATCGATATAGTCCTCGAAGTAACGGGAACGGTCGAGGCTGCGGCGTGCGTGGTTCTGCAGGCCTTCGACCACGATAAACACGTCGTGCTGGTGAACGCGGAGCTCGATTCTCTCCTTGGCCCAATTTTGAAGGCAAAGGCAGACCAGTGCAGGGTGGTGGTTACTCATACCGACGGTGATGAGCCGGGGGTTGCGATGACCCTCCTGCGATATGTCAAATCCTTGGGTCTCCATCCCGTTGCGGCCGGCAACATCAAAGGGATGGTCGATTATTATCGGAATCCCGAGACCCAGCGGTCATTTGCCGAGAAGAATGATCAAGATGTCAGAAAGGTCACTTCGTTTGCGGATGCCACGAAGCTTTCGATGGAAACGACAGTTCTCGCCAATGCGACTGGATTCCATGCTGGCCGCCGTGGGATGTACGGCCCTGCCTGTCAGTATGTCAGGGAGATGGCGAACCTGTTGCCGGCCGACCAGATGCTCAGTACAGGCCTCGTCGACTATGCTCTGGGCGCCGCGCCGCACACTGGTGCTTTCGTCATTGTCCACGAGGAATCGCCGCTGAAGAAGGTACAACTCGCATACTACAAACTCGGCAATGGGCCATTCTATGTCTTCTATACGCCGTTTCACCTGCCTCACATTCAGATCGCCTCGACCATAGGTCGAGCGGTTATCCATCGAGATCCAACCGTGGCCCCGATCGCAGGTCCCGTCTGCGAAGTGGTGACCGTTGCCAAGCGTAACTTGAAAGCGGGCGAGCGCCTCGACGGAATCGGTGGGTTCTGCGCATATGGACTCATCGACAATGCGGCTGCGGCTCGCGCCATGGCAGCTTTGCCAATCGGTCTCTCGGAAGGCTGCGTGTTGGGGCGAGATGTATCGAAGGACGATGTGCTCTCGTTCGATGATGTGGAGGCGCCCCTGGGCGGCGAGGTCGAGGCGCTCTGGCGCGAGCAGAACGCGCGGTGGCCGCTTCCGACGCGGGGACCGCGGGCGGCATCGGTACAGCCCGCGCCTGCAGGAGTGGCCTGATGACGTTTGTGTTGTTCCGTGGGGAATTCGACGTGCGCCCCTTTGTGGCGACGTTCGCAAGCGACTTCAGACTCGCACCATGGCGGGCTTGGAGCGATCATGCTTAATCGTTCGTTCTGGCGCGGGCGCAAGGTCCTCATTACTGGACACACGGGTTTCAAAGGCAGCTGGCTTTCATTGTGGCTGGATGCGCTCGGAGCCAAAGTAACAGGATATGCGCTCGACCCGCCAACCCTGCCGAGTCTATTCGAACAGGCGAGTGTCGCTCACTCCGTCCACTCAATTTCCGCGGACATTCGCGACTTCGATCGACTCAAGACTGTGGTAACCGAGTGCGGCGCCGAGGTGGTTATTCATATGGCTGCTCAGTCGATCGTGCGTCGCGGCTATGAGGATCCCATCGAAACCTATTCCTCCAATGTGATGGGGACGGTTCACGTTCTGGAGGCCCTGCGGCAGCTACAACGGCCGTGCGTCGTGGTCAATGTCACGAGTGACAAGTGCTACTCGAACCAGGAGTGGGTCTGGGGATATCGCGAGAACGAACCCATGGGCGGTCGGGATCCCTATTCGAATTCGAAGGGTTGTGCCGAGCTTGTGACCACGGCCTACCGCGAGTCCTACTTCCCTCCGGCGTCGCTCGATCGGCACGGCATCGCCATTGCCAGCGCTCGCGCCGGGAACGCTATCGGAGGCGGCGATTGGACCAGCGATCAGCTTATTCCCGACCTGATGAGAGCATTCCTTGCGGGCCAACCCTGCCTGATCCGTAACCCTTCCGCTATTCGGCCATGGCAGTTTGTCCTGGAGCCGCTGCACGGATATCTCATACTTGCGGAGCGGCTCGCAGAGGATGCCTCCCGCTTCGCCTGCGGCTGGAACTTTGGCCCTGCCGAGGCCGACGCTAAGGCTGTTTCTTGGGTGGCAGACGAATTGGCGCGATCGTGGGGGGATGGCGCCTCGTGGAATCGCGATGCTGGAATGCATCCTCGGGAGGCACACTTTCTCAAGTTGGACGCTTCCAAGGCGAGGGCCTGCTTGGATTGGCATCCAGTCCTTCCCTTGCAAAAGGCTCTTGGCTGGATCGTCGAGTGGTACCGCGCTTTTCAGGCGGGAGCGGATCTTGGATTGCTTACTCGATCGCAAATAGAACGGTTCGAAGAACTTTTGTAGAACTGAAGGTGACCGCACAGGCGCCTCTATTATCCGACGATCAAAGCACCTCAAGAGTTCCTGGATATCTCGCGGTAGGCAGTGACGAATACCTAGGCCCACGAAACAACAGAAGGCTCATTCAAATGCCAAACATTGTCGTACTTGGAAGTGGAATGGCTGGCTTCGGTGCCGCTTACCGACTCCACGGAGCGGGCATCAAGCCTGTGATGTACGATAAGAATAGTTACTATGGTGGCCACACGACGTCCTTCCGCTACGACACTAATTTCATCTTCGACGTCGGCCCCCATATCTCCTTTACCAAAGATCCCCGCATTCAGGACCTGTTCGCTGACAGCGTTGATCAGCAGTACGAGGCCGTACAGATTAACCTGAACAACTATTGGCGCGGCTACTGGCCTCGCCATCCTGTCCAACTCCACCTCCACGGACTCCCGGAAGACGTCATCGTCAAGGTCATTGCAGACTTCGTGGAGGAGCGGCAGGGTCCCGAACGGCCGGTGAAGAACTATGCGGATTGGTTGTTGGCAAGCTTTGGTCGCACTTTCGCTGAGCTTTTCCCCATGCAGTACACGCGAAAATATCATCTCACGAGTGCCGACAACATGAGCACCGACTGGCTGGGTCCGCGCATCTACCGTCCTAGTCTGGAGGAGGTGCTGCACGGCGCGCTCTCGCCATCATCCCCGCACATTCACTACATCACCCACTTCCGCTACCCGCGTTTTGGTGGATTCGTATCCTATCTGAAGAAATTCGTCCCTCTCGGAAATCTGAAACTGAATCATGAGCTGGTATCGATTGATCCTCGGACGCAACAGCTCAGTTTTTCCAACGGGTTGGTGACACATTACGGCGGATTGATCTCTTCGATACCGCTGCCAGATCTCATTCGCATGATACAAGGCACGCCACCCGATGTCTTAGACGCCTCCCGGCGTCTCGCCTGCTCAACGTGTGTTCTCGTGAACGTCGGCATAAACCGCGATGACCTTTCGAGCGCTCACATGACTTACTTCTACGATGAGGACATTTGTTTTACGCGCCTCAACTTTCCCCACATGCTCTCACCGAACAACACTCCAGCGGGTACAGGAAGTATCCAGGCGGAAGTCTACTTCTCTGACAAATACAAGCCATTCACCGGCTCACCCGATGACTGGATTCAACCCGTGATTGGCGATCTCCGTCGCTGTGGCATCCTCCGCGAGGACGACCGTATCTTGTGCAGCAAGGCGATGTTGCTCCCCAACGCCAATATCATTTTCGACCTCGATCGCGCGGCCGCCCTTGAGACGGTCCATGGCTATCTCGACGATCTCGGTATCGCCTACTGCGGACGCTATGGAGACTGGGGGTATATGTGGACAGACGAGAGTTTTAAGAGCGGGGAGTTGGCCGCGGAAAAGGCTCTTTCCAGGCAGAGTGCGGAAGCGGCACTGGTGTGATGCCGTGAAGGTCCGCGACCGAAGTGAAAGGAGCTATCTCCGAAGGTTGGTGACGGCGCGAATCGGGAGGGCGGCATATCGTGGGGGTGCTTGACGCCTCCACTTCTCCACCGAAGGAGCGATATGCCGTGTCGAACGATAACGTGTTCAAACTGATTCAGCCAGGAGCCCTTGACGATCGACTCACCGAAATCCTCAGGCAAGGGGCGCGTGCGCTGCTGGCGCAAGCGGTGGAGGCCGAGGTAGCGGATTTTCTCGCCAAGCATGCGTGCCTCAAGACTGAGGACGGCCGCCAACGCGTTGTGCGCCACGGCCATCTGGCGGAACGCGAGATCATGACCAGTATCGGTGCTGTCGCGGTTCGCCAGCCGCGCGTGCGCGATCGCGGAGCCGCTGCCACAGATCCTGGGCGCATTCGCTTACGCAGGCGATTCTGCCGCCCTGCATGCGACGCTGGAAGTCGATCGAGACGCTGCTGCCGATCCTGTATTTGAAGGGCATCTCGACGGGCGATTTCTCCGAGGCGCTCGCGGCGTTGCTCGGCAAGGATGCACCGGGGCTGTCGCCAGTCGCCATTCTCCGCAGGGGGCACGCCCGATCAACTCGATGCCTCGCGGACCGCAACCCCAAAGCCGCACCATCTTGGTGGTGACCGCAGTCTCGTCAATAAACACCAGCCGGGCTGGATCAAGCATGCCTTGCTCTCGGATCCAGCGCCGGCGCGCCCGGGCCACGTCGGCGCGATGCTGCTCTGCCGCCCGCAGACTCTTTTTTTTTGAAGGTGATGTCGTGTCGCTGGAAAAATCGCGAGACCGCGCTCTTGCTGGTTCGAATCCGCCGCTTGAGCAGTTCCGCAATGGTCTCCTCCAAGGTCAGATCCGGTTGTTGAGCCACCAGAGCCAATATCTGTTCGGCATGTTGTTCCAAACGAGAAACGCTTCCTCCGCGTGGCTTCGGCGCGCAACTCCCGGTCTCCATCCAGCGTTGCAGCCATCGCACCGCCGAACTCGCATCAATACCAAAACTTTCAGCCGCCTCCCGCCGCGAGGCTCCTGCTTCCACTGCCCGCCGCGAGGCTCCTGCTTCCACTGCGGCCGCCGTGCCGACCCAGCTCGCGAGCGTCGAGCGCTCGATCTTCACGCCGGACCGCGCCAGGATTTGTGACTGGCGATAGAGCGGCAGGTGATCGGCGAACTTCGACACGACGACGTCCGCGACGAGCCGCTCGGTCGGCAGCCCGCCTTCGATCAGACGCGCGGGCGCCGGCACCTGGATGACCCCTGCCACCTCGTCAGCGCCCATCTTCTCGCAATTCCGGCAGGCGAGCTTCGGCCGCCGCGTCACCACCACGACGAGCTTCGCCGGCACCTTGTCGAGGCGCTTCGACACGTCCTCGCCGATCTCGTGCAGATCGCCACCGCAGCACGGGCACACCTTGCTCTCGGGCTCGATCACGTGCTCCTCGTGCGGCAGGTGGTCGAGTGTCTCGTTGCGGCTCTTGCGGCGCTGCCGCGTGCGCCCGGTCTTGAGCGCAGGATTGGCCTTCTCGGCTTCGGCCTCGGTCTTGGCGTGCTCGGTCTCCAGCGCCTCCAGCACGAGCGCGAGCTGGTTGTCGTCAATGCGCTCGGAGCGGCGGCCATACATGGCGCGGCGCATCTCCGCCACGATCTGCTCGAGCTTGGCGGTGCGGACGGCGAGCTGGTCGCGCTCAACGGCGATCGCGTTGCGCTCGGCGATGGCCGCGGCATGGGCCTCGTGCGCCGCGAGGATCAACGCGTGCAGGGCATCGACATCGTGAGGCAGCGTGGCGGTGGCGATCGTGCCGCTCATAGGCGAAAGCTCCTGAGAATGTGCCGCGGCGCTCTGCATCCCGGCTGACCAGGCTCGGGACCAAGGCGGCGGCGGTTCCAGTTCACCATTCCCGCCATGAAGCCGGCGATGAGCTCCTCCCAGCCCTCATCGGAGATCGGTTCGGACTCGGCCCGGCGCTCCACTGGGCGCTCGGGTGGTCGAGGCTGCGGCGCCGACGGGGGAGCTACCGGCTGGGGAGGAACGCGGTTGCGCGTGAATGCCGCGAGGATGCTCTCGCGAGAAGGCTCACCGGGTGCGCGGACATGTTCGGCCGGCGGAGCCTCCGTCGTCGGATCGATCTCAAGACCATCGTCAGGATTGGCAACAGGCTGCGGCGGTGGCTCCGTGGATGCGTTTTCTGGCTCGGGGGCTGGTTGGGTAGCCGGCGAGGGCTCAACGCGCTCTGCGGGCTCTGACGACGCTGCCGGCGTGGACACGTCACGATGCTGTGCCTCAATCCGCTCCCGCCATTTCACGACAAGGCGAGGCGCCAGCACCCAGCGAGCGTACTGCTCCGACACAGCCTTCAAGAACCAGGGTTCTGACCATGAGGCAATGGTTTGGTTCTTGGGATAGGCGCGGCGATCGACCTTGGCCTTGATGACGCTGATGATGTCATCGACCGGCACGCCGCTGTTCAAGATCACATGAATCGGGCGCGGATCAGCGAGCGCGGCGGTGCGGCTATAGTTGCCATTGCATGCGGTCAGCAACTGGTCGAGCAGCTTGAAATCCTCGGCTTCCTGCTTGGCTGCCGCTTTCGCTTCGCGGGCCTGCCGTTCCTTGAACCGGCCGACGACATCAAGCGGAATCCGGTGCTCTGGATGATTGGGTGGCGGACCATCCTCCTCGACGTTCCAGGAAGCTGGGTTTACCTGCCATGCTTCTATGCGCGCAATCCATTCGTCATTGGCGTGGCCGTTGCGAGAAGGCGGGAGCGGCTTCGGCGGCGAAGGCGGCTTGGGCGGGGCAAGCCGATACACTCCTTGCGACACGCGCTGAAGTTGCTCGGATTGCGCCGCGCGGAAAATCGCTTGCTCACAAGTGTTCCGACTAAGGCCGGTCCCTTGAATAATCTGCGCGACGGACTGATCCGTCCGGTTGTCCTCGGATTCGACCTCAGGCTCAGTCTCGGGCGCAGGTGCGGCTGCGGCTTCCGGTGGCACAGACTCGGCAGGCGCCTCGGCGGCAGTGGTGTCGGTCACGATCGTGTCCCCCCTTGCGAATCCCCTTACGTCGCGGTCAACAAACAAATAAGGGTCGCCGTAAGCCCGGCAAGGGAAATGTCGACTTGGCAAATTACGATCGGTGGCGCCGGTTGCAGCCGCTATGAAATGTGCCGATGAATCCGAGATCGCACCAAGCGCACTTGGCAAAGATGGCACGACCGCAGGTGAATACACGCCCGACCTGTCAAAATGCCGTCGGGCTGCAACGGTTCATTCGGAGACACAGCTTTGACTGGCCATCGCGCAACTTAGCATACGCATTCGTGCATCAGACTAAGGGTTGGTTGTTGTCGCCTTAGCACCGGTCTCGCCAACGCTTGCGTGGGATGCGAGCCCGATCGCCACAAGCCGCCTCGCAGCCGAACTCTGGGAGGCTATTCGTAACGAAGACTGGTCAATCGGCGGGATTAGAGCATTTGACGAAAAGGTTGAATCGCTGATTGTGGATTCACATGACGGTGCGAATCGGATTCAAGATCCCCACTGGTGCAAAGGGGGCCAGTCATGAATGGGGAAGCCTTATTCCGACGATTTGCGCGAACGTGTCGTTGCGGCAATCGAAGCCGGTCATAGCCGTGTGAAAGTTGCCGAGCTGTACA
>WNFS01005801.1_pt1 | contig 9994 bp, 13 predicted proteins | sample 5400141 | NCBI WGS metagenome assembly WNFS01 (sample SAMN13153358, study PRJNA577476) | soil metagenome | isolation source: 60 cm saprolite under Madrone tree | place: USA:California | collected 2016-06-14
GTCGCGGCGTTCGCACCGGCGTTGAGGACGGCGCTCCAGGCCGGTGTCCAGGCGGTCAGCACCGCCCTGACGACGCAGAGTGGGGCGGCCGGTTCGTAATCCCTACTGTGTCCGAAACGTCCCAATAGCCAAAAAGGAGGAGCAAGACCTTGTTGAGGATGCTCAACCTCATGGTCGGTACTGTGTCGAAGCACCTCCGCGATCGGCGCGGCGTCGTGTCAGTGGAGTGGATCATCCTCGCCATCGTCATCATGGTGGCGATCGTCGTGGCGTTCGCGCCGGCGTTTGGTACGGCGCTCCAGGCCGGTGTCCAGGCGGTGAGCAACGCCCTGACGACGCAGAGTGGGGCGGCCGGTTCGTGATCCCTACCGTGTTCGAGCTGCCGGGAGGCCGTCGGCTTCCCGGCGGCTCGGTCGGGAGAAGGCGGCGTATGCAGAGGTGGCGCTCCGACGAACGCGGAACGGCGAGCGTGGAGTTCATTCTGATCGCTCCCTTCCTGCTCCTGATCCTGTTCGCCAGCGTGGAGCTCAGCCGCGCGTGGTTCACGATGAACCTCCTGACGACCGCGGCCCGAGAGGCGGTCAGGGCGGCGGTGGTGGCGGCGCCTAATTCGGTGGCGGCCGTGGGAAACGCCCGGCTCACCCAGATGCTCGGCGCCGGTAACTACTCGGGTGGCGTCACGTGCAGCCCTAACGGCGCCGGCGTTTGCGGCCAGGACTCGCAGGTGACCGCGAACATCTCCATGAACTTCAATACCGTCGTCCCTAACCTGCTCTGGATGATCCCGCAGCCGATGGTCCTCCAGCAGACGGCCAGCATGACCTTCGAAAACTGGTAATAACGGAGAGCTTGATGCGAAGACGACTCGTCCTTGTGCTTATCCTTGCGTCGGTAGTGGGTCTCCTCGCCAGCACCCTGGTCTACCGGGTCCTGAGCGATATCGCCTCGAACGCGCGATCGGAGAAGGCCGAGACCATCGTCGTCGCGTCCGTCAACATGGGCATGGCCGAGACGATCACCAGCCAGCACGTGAGGCTCGTCGCGTGGCCGAAGGCGTCGATTCCCTCGGGGGCCGTGCGGTCCCTGGCGGAGGCCGAGGGGCGGGTCGTCCGCAGCTCCATCGTGGCCGGCGAGCCGCTGCTCGACGGCAAGCTGGCGCCTCAGCTGTCCGGCAAGGGTGGACTCATGCCGATGCTGGTCCCGGAAGGCCTGCGCGGCATCACGATCAAGGTCGACGATGCGACGCGGGAGAGCGGCTTCGTCCTCCCCAACAGCCGCGTCGATGTCCTCGTCAGCATGCCGCGGAGCCCCGGCTCCCAGGAGCGAATCTCGAAGGTGATCCTGCAGGACATTGGTGTCCTCGCCGCGGGCCAGACGGTCGAGCTTCGTGACAACAAGCCGGTGCTGGTCACCACCGTCACCCTGGCGCTGGCGCCGAACCAGGCGGAAAAGATCGCGCTGGCGCAGACCGAGGGCAAGCTGATGCTTGCGATGCGTAATCTGCGCGACAACAAGGTCGTCGAGACGCGCGGGGTGACTTCGGCGACGCTCCTGAGTGACTCCTCGCCGCCGGTGGTGACGCGAGTCAGGGCGCCCCGGATCATGACCACCCCCCTGCCACCTCCGAAGGTGGAGACGTACGCCATCACGGTGCTTCGCGGCGGCAAGCCGGCCGAGCACGTGTTCGTCCGGGACGTGACGCAGGAGTGGGTCGAGCAGAGCGGCAAGAAATGACGCCGGCGGCCGCGGTCGCCAGGGGGAGACTGATGAGAGCTAGAGCGCTTGTGATGGTGATCGTCGGAACAGTGCTGGCATCGACCAGCGGACATGCCGGTGACAACGGCCGCGCCGGCGACACTACGCGGGTCTACGTGACAATCGACAAGACCGAGGTCGTCGACTTTGCGGCGCCGCCCACCAAGGTCTCGGTGACGAACTCCGCCATCGCCGACATCGTCGTGGTGACTCCGATCCGCATCCTCATCAACGGCAAGGGGACGGGAGAAACCTCGCTGCTCGTCTTCTACGGGAACAAGGTGCAGCACTTCGATCTCGTGGTGCACCCCGCCCCGCTGTTTTCGCCCCGGTCGACGCTCGTCCCGGCCGACGCGCACTCCGTGGAGGTGCTTCGGGCCGGGCGCTCGTCGCATGAGCTCTTCGTCCGCGATGCCGCGGAGGCGTGGGTACCCCTCGGCAACGGCAAGATGGAGAGTGAGGCGCCAAAAAAGTGAACCCCATTTTGTCTATGCTGTTCGCGCTGCTCGTGATTTTTGTCTGTGTCGCATTTCCCATCGCGACGGCGGGGGCCGCCGAGCAGGGCCTCGTCCGGCTCGACCTCACGATCGGCAAGTCGCAGATCATCGATCTGAAGGAGCCCTTCACCCGGCTGTCCGTGACGAACCCGGGCATCGCCGACGTCTTCGCCATCACGCCGAACCAGATTCTCCTGAACGGTAAGGTGGGGGGGGTGACGTCGCTCGTCGTTTTCTATCCCGACAAGACGCTCTTCTTCGACGTTGTCGTGCAGGGCGACATGGCGCTCCTGACCGAGCGCCTCCGGCAGATCGCGCCGCGCGACGACATCCAGGTGCAGGCGGCCCAGGACGCCATCATCGTGCGCGGCACCGTGTCGAGCGAGAACCTGATCCCGGGAGCCGCCGCGGTCGCGGCCGCCTTCGCCCCCAAGGGGCGGGTGATCAACCTACTCTCGCTGGCCGAGGTGAAGCCGCAGCAGGTGCTTCTGCAGATGCACGTCGCCGAGATCGCGCGAGAGGCCTTTAAGGAGCTGGGATTCAGCTGGCGCGCGCTCGGCAAGACAATCCAGGGCGCCGCGTTCCCCGGCTTTCCCTTCTCCCCGGCCCTCGGGCTCCTGGGCGGCGTGCTGACGAACAGCGGTTCGGTCCAGCAGGCCCAGACTCCGGAGTTTTCGTTCAACTCGGCGCAGGCCGGGAGCGGCTTCTTTCTCTCGTCGCCGGGAACCCGGGACTACGCCGGCATCGCCCAGGCGCTCGCTCGCCGGAACGCCTTCCGGACACTCGCGAAGCCCAACCTCGTCACCCAGAGCGGCAAGGAGGCGAAGTTCATCTCGGGCGGCGAGTTCCCCTTCCCCGTCGCTCAGCAGAACAATGCGATCACGATCCAGTTCAAGGAGTTCGGAGTGAGCATCCTCTTCACGCCCCTCGTCATCGACGGGGAGATCATCAACCTGAAGGTGAGGCCGGAGGTCTCGAGCCTCGACTTCAGCCAGGGCCTGGTCATCCAGGGCTTCAACATCCCCGTGATTCGCAAGAACCAGGCGCTCACCTCGGTCAACCTGAAGGACGGTGAGACGTTCGCGATCGCGGGCCTGCTCAACAACGAGGTTCGGCAGCAGGTGTCGAAGATCCCGCTGATCGGCGACGTCCCGATCCTCGGCGCTCTCTTCCGGAGCACGCGATTCCAGAACAACGAGACCGAGCTGCTCTTCCTCGTGACGGTGAAGCTCGTCAAGCCCGCTCCCGTCGACTCCGCCGGGGTCCCCGACGCCACGAAGCTCATGGAGCTGCGCGAGAGCGAAAAGAAGGAGTTCACGCTGCTGCCGGGGATCCAGGGTGTCGGTGAGGTGGTCGACCGCCCCTTCGGAAAGAGCAGCCTCGAGCCACCGGTCGCCCGGTGATGGCGCCCTCAGCGCTTCGTGCAGTGCTCGTGGACTCCGACGCCGGGGCGCGCGCGGCGACGCGGCGCCTGCTGGTGGATATCCCGACGATCACGCTCGTCGGGGAGTACAGCGGCCTCGCGGAGGCTCTCTTGCACGCCGCCTCGACGCGCCCTGATCTTCTCGTCGTCGAGGTCGATGCCGACGAGTCCCCGGCGGCGTCGCCGGCCGTAACGGCTATCGAGCAACTGGCGCGCAAGCTGCCGGAGACCGCGATCCTCGCGACGGGACACGGGGTCTCGGCCGAGCTCGTCGTCCGCGTCCTCCGTGCCGGCGCCCTGGAGTTTCTGCGCCGCCCGGTGGAGCGGGTGGACCTGGTCGCCGCGCTGGAGAAGCTGGCGCGATTCCGCGGCTCGGCGCTCCCGCGGAACCCCGGGCGGATCACCTCGGTGTTCGCCGCAAAAGGCGGCCTCGGCGCGACGACGCTCGCCATCAATCTGGGCGTGTCGATGGCCGAGCGCGCCGAAGGCAAGACGCTGCTCGTGGAGCTCGACACCCGGCAGTCGGACATCGTGACGTTCCTCGATCTCAGACCCCGCTACTCGATCCTCGACGTCGTCGAGAACATCGGCCGCATGGACGAGTCGCTGCTTCGTGGACTCCTCACGCGGCACGCGAGCGGGCTCTGGACCGTGCCGGGGCCGACACGGCTCGAGCGCGGTCAGCTCAGTCCCGAACAGGTCAGCGGCGCGATCGAGGTCCTGAGGTCTTACTTCGACCACGTGCTGATGGACCTCCGGCACGATTTCGACCCCGGGACGATCGCGGCGCTCGAGGCCTCGGACGTGATCCTGTTCGTGACGAGCCTCGACGTGGCCGCCCTGCGCTCGGGGGCGGCGGCGCTGGCGGCCTTCCGGCACCTGGGCCTCGACTCGAAAAAGATCAAGGTGGTCGTCATGCGCGACGGGACCGGAGACGACGTGACAGTCAGACACGCACGGAACACCCTCGGGCTCCCCGTCTACTGGCGAACGCCGAGCGATTACCCGACCGTCGTGGCGTCGATCAATGCGGGCCGACCGGTGGTGTCGACGTCGCCGCGGGCGAAGATCTCGAAGAACCTGCGCGAGCTCGCGGAAACGCTGTGCGGCGACGGGCGGCCGGGGAGGGGCTCCACCCACAAACGGGCGTTCCTGTCCATGGCCTGGCCGATCAAACGCCTTTCGGGAGCGTGATCCATGGCTCTTTTTCGTGGTCGCAGCAACGCGCAGCAGGACGGAGTGGTGGCGGCCCCGACCGCCAACGGCACTGGGACCGCGGAGCCATCCCGCCGCGTCGACACCGCGCGCTACGATCTAAAAACGCGGGTGCATCGACAGCTCATCGAGCGGCTCGACCTGACCAAGCTGTCGTCGCTGCCCAGCGACGTCGTGAAGCAGCAGATCAGACGGATCGTCGAGGACATGCTCGTTGCCGACGAGACGCCGCTGAGCCGGCAGGAACGCGAGGATCTGGTCCGCGAGGTCCAGGACGAGACGTTCGGGCTGGGTCCCATCGAGCCGCTCATGCAGGATCCCACCGTCGCGGACATCCTCGTCAACGGAGCCCACGAAGTGTACGTGGAGCGGCGCGGCAAGCTCGAGCGGACGAACGCGATCTTCCGTGACGACGCCCATCTCCTGCAAATCATCGACCGCATCGTGTCGGCCGTGGGCCGCCGTATCGACGAATCGTCGCCCATGGTCGACGCCCGCCTGGCGGACGGCTCCCGGATCAATGCCATCATCCCGCCGTTGGCGCTGGACGGCCCGGTGCTGTCGATCCGGCGATTCGCCGTCGATCCACTGAAGATGAGCGATCTCATCACGTATGGGACCGTGACGCCGGCGCTCGCCGACGTGCTGCGGGGAGCCGTTCACGCCCGACTCAACATTCTAGTGTCCGGCGGCACCGGCGCCGGCAAGACGACGCTCTTGAACGTCCTCTCGAACGCCATCCCGGCGACGGAGCGCATCGTGACGATCGAAGACTCGGCGGAGCTCCAGCTCCAGCAGGACCACGTGGTCCGGCTGGAGACGCGCCCGCCGAATATCGAGGGCAAGGGCGCGGTGGCGCAGCGGGACCTCGTCCGGAACGCCCTTCGGATGCGCCCCGACCGCATCGTGGTCGGCGAGGTGCGCGGCGGCGAGGTCCTCGACATGCTGCAGGCGATGAACACCGGGCACGACGGCTCGCTCTCCACCGTGCATGCGAACTCGTCGCGGGATGCCCTGTCGCGGCTCGAGACGATGATCCTCATGTCGGGCCTTGCGCTCCCGGTGCGCGCCATGCGCGATTACATCGCCTCCGCGCTCGACGCGATCGTCCACGTCGCCCGTCTCAGCGACGGCACCCGGAAGGTCGTCCGCGTCACCGAGATCGTCGGGATGGAGGAGGACGTCATCACCACGCAGGACATCTTCAAGTTCGAGCAGGAGGGGTTGGACAAGGAAGGACGCGTGCGCGGCTACCACCGGGCGACGGGCGTCAGGCCCAAGTTCAGCGAGCGGCTGCTGCGCGCGGGCATCGAGCTTCCCGGCGACCTCTTCAATCCCGAAAAGCGGCAGGCGGGTGCGTGATGGTGGTCGGGATCGCGGCGCTCGTCTTCCTCGTCGTCATGACGGTGACCCTCGGAGCATGGTGGGTGTGGCAGTCCTCCGAGCGGGTGCGCCGCCGTCTTGGCCAGGCCTACGAGCCCGAGGAAACACAGCTGCTCAAGGCGCAGGCGACGACGTCGCCGCTCGACGTCATAGCCCGGCGGAGCTCTCTGGTGGCCCAGCTGACCGCGCTCGCCCAGCAGGCCGGGTCGCGGCAGGCGGCGGGCGATCTGCTTCTGCTCCTGGCGGTGTTCGCCGGGGTCGGGGCCGCCGTCGGTGGCTGGCGGACCGGCAGCGCCAGCGGCGCGTTGCTCGCCGGGATCGTGTCGGGGTGCCTGCCCGTCATCTACTTCCTGCACAGGCGGCAGCGGCGCCTGCAGCGCTTCCAGCAGCGCTTCGCCGACGCGGTGGACATGATCTCGCGCTCCATGCGAGCCGGGAACGCGCTGACGAGCGCCATCCAGCTCGTGGGCGAGGAGATGGCGGACCCGATAGGCCAGGAGTTCCGGCAGGTGGCGGAGGAGATCCGGCTCGGTCTCGATCCGACCGAGGCCCTGGGCGGACTGAAGACCCGGGTGCCCAGCGAGGACGTTGCGTTCTTCTGCACTGCCGTCAACATCCAGCGCGTGGCGGGGGGCAACCTCGCGGAGATCCTGGACCGTCTCAGCGACGTGATTCGTAAGCGGTTCGAGCTGCTGAGCCATGCCCGCGTCCTGTCATCGCAGCAGCGCTATGCGGCGATCTTCGTCGGCCTCAGCCCCGTCGTCTTCTCGATCCTCTTCTACTTCATCTCCCCCGGCTACTTCGACCCGCTCATCGAGTCACCGAGCGCTCCGATGCTGGTCGGCGGAGGGCTCGTGATGCAGATCATCGGCTTCGCCGTGATCTGGCGGATGGCGCGGATCAAGGTGTGAGGGACGAGCCATGACCCTCCTCATGTTCGTCGTCCTGTCCTTCGTGCTCGTCGGCGGCCTGACGTTCGCCGTCGGCTTCGTGCTCCTGCGGCTCCTGCCCGCGTTCCGGGAGGAGCGCCTGGCCGCGCCCGCGGCCGGCGCCGGGAGTGCGAGCGTATCGATCCTACGGTGGCAAGAGGGCGAGGCGGGCGACTGGCGAGGCGCAGTGGAGCGACTCGGCCGTCGCATCACGCCACGCGATGCACTGGGAGTCGCGCGGTACAGCCGCCGGCTCGTGAAGGCGGGGTTCCAGGACCCCCGCGCGATTCCGCTCTTCCTCGGCGCCAAGGCGGCCCTGGGTCTGCTGGGTGTCCTTGCCTACATGGTCTATGGCGTGCTGGTCCAGCGGGCCCTGCCCAACGTGCTTCCCGTCTCCGTCGTTCTGGGGGGAACCGCGTTCTTCGTGCCCGACCTCTGGCTGTGGGCGAGGATCCGTGGCCGCCGGCAGGCCATCCAGAACGCGCTTCCGGACGTCCTCGATCTGCTGATGGTGTGCGTGGAGGCGGGGATGGGCTTCGACGCTGCGGTGGCGCGCGTTGCGGAGCAGCCGGAGATGCGCAAGAGTCCCCTCCATCAGGAGCTGTTGCGGATGCACCTCGAGGTGCGGGCCGGGCGGCCGCGCGAGGAAGCGTTCCGCGCCTTCTCCGAGCGCATCGACACCGAGGACGTACGCTCGATGGTCAGCGCCTTCATCCAGACGGAGAAGCTCGGGACGTCCCTCGGCCGGACCCTGAGGGTCCAGTCCGACGCCTCCCGTGTCCAGCGTCGTCATCGGGCGGAGACGAAGGCGCAGCTGGCGCCGCTGATGATGCTCATTCCCACGGTGGTATTTCTCATGCCGGCCTTCATGCTGGTTGCCATGGCCCCGTCGCTCCTGAAGATCTTCCAGATCATGAATTCCGTCGGGAAATGAGGAGAGAATCGATGCGATCCGTTCTCCGTCTGATCATTGGGCTCGTCATCGGGCTCGCTGGCGTAGCGATCGCCGCGGCGCCGGTCGCGGCGCAGGAACCGGTCGCCGAAGTCCGCACGTGGAGCGGGGAGACGCTGCGGCTCAGCCAACCGTCGCTCGAGGTGTTCTACACGATTCCCGTGAAGGAGGAGGACCCCCCGCCCTCGGACGCTGCGGCTTCGACGGCGCCCCCGATGCTCTTCGGGTCGGCGCCGGCACTGGCGGGGGCGCTGGAGAAGAAGCCGGAGCCGCTGTCCGGGCAGCGCCAGGCCGAATCGGTGACCTTCCAGAAAGGTGCCGTGGAGCGGCGCATTCCGCTCCTGAGCGTGGCGAGTCTCGTCTTCACCCGTCGCCCGGTGGTCAGCGCACTGCCTTCATACCTCGCGGCCACGCACTTTCGGTACGCGGCGACGGCGGTCCTCCTCGATGGCACGACCGTGGAAGCGGACTACGTCAACCTCGGAACGACCATCCTTCGCGGCACCGCGTCGGACGGCCGGATCGAGATCCCGTGGCACGAGATCGAGACGCTGCGCTTCGTGCGCTGAAGGAGGCGGTCATCGTGGAAACCCTGCGACGGATCTTCAAAGAGGAGCGCGGTACCGCAGTCCTGCTCGCGCTCGGATTCATGATCTTCCTTCTCGCCATGGGTGGCATCGCGATCGACGTCGCTTACCAGATGACGGCCACCGGCGAGCTGCAGAGGAGCATGGAAGCGGCAGCGCTCGCCGGCGCCGGGAAGCTCGGATTCAACGACACGGTCTTCCCGGGCGTGAGAACGGCGGCAATCGCGTATGCGGCCCTGAATCCGTACCACAACGCCTTCGGCAACCTGATCAACCTCGACCCGAACCCCTCGAACGCGCCGAACGGCGACATCGTGCTCGGCGTCTGGAACGCCGGATCGTTCACGCCCTCGCTCGACGGGACCGTCGTCAACGCGGTCCGGTGCCAGTCGGCCACGAACGTTCAGACCTCCTTTCTGCGGGTGCTCGGTTTCCAGACACTGCCCGTCTCGGCGCAGGCGATCGCGATCGCGAACCCGCCCGCCAACCCGCCGCCGACAGGCTGCATGTTCCCGATCGGCCTCAGCTCGTGCTCCTTCGGGGGTAACACCTCGGCCGGATGCGGCGCGACGGTGACGTTCATCTCGAGCAGTGATGCATCGGCGGTCGGCGCCAACACTGCCGCCTGGATCAACATGCTGCCGACGTGCGCCACCTCCGGTGGCGGGCCCTGTGCAGACAACGTCAACTCGCCGAGCGTTGCGGCCGCGGTCGACGCCCGTCGTTCATCCAGAAGTACAATGCTTCGGACCAGCTCGTGGTCAAGAAGGGCGACGGCTCCGATTCCTACGTGGGCAAGGGATGGGAAGTCTACGTGCCGGTCATCCAGACACCTGGCGGATGCCCGCCCGGCGCCATCAACGGCGCGGAGCAAGTCGTCGGCTTCACCCGCTTCGTGATCACCCAGGTCCGCAACAACAACGGCGACTGCGCCGTGGCGAACCACTGGAATCCGAATCCATGGGACAGCAAGTGCTTCACGAACAAAAACGGGACGGCGACCAGCCTGACTCCCGGTGACACCGGCGCGCGGGGCGTCTACGGCTATTACGACTGCACGTACTATTCGTCGCCGCCTGTCCCGACGCCCGTTCCGCGTACAGCGCTCGCGACGCGCCTGCGCCTCGTGAAGACGTACTAGCGGGTCGACCCCGTGCCCAGCCGCCGTCCGAGCCCGCGGACGACGAACGTCAGACCGTCTTCGGTCCTGGTGTCCCTGGCGCTTCACGCGAGCGCCCTCACGTTCCTCGTGA
>WNFS01011139.1_pt2 | contig 9991 bp, 12 predicted proteins | sample 5400141 | NCBI WGS metagenome assembly WNFS01 (sample SAMN13153358, study PRJNA577476) | soil metagenome | isolation source: 60 cm saprolite under Madrone tree | place: USA:California | collected 2016-06-14
CTATAGTCAACCGGGCCCCAACGGAAACGCGCTGGCCTAGGCGATTTCAAAAATTGACACTGAAAGCTGCCGCCGCCGCCGATGGGGCGTGGCGCCGCGCGCCACAATCAGCGTCCCCATGCCAGTTTCGAAAACCGATTCGGTGAGGAAGCAGTGTTGAATGGGCACATGGGCAGCCCGGAGCACACGGGCGGGCAGGCTTGCCTCCAATACCTCGGCCCGTCGCTCCTGCGCCACCACCTGTTTCCGCCGTTGTGCTTTTCTGGCGCGCTTCAGCGCAATGTTCGTCGCCATGGCCCATTCCTTGAGTGATTCGGAATTCCCGGATGATACAGGCGAAGATTCCACTTGGTAGAGTGGTGGCGCCTCAATATTCTGGGGAAAAGGCGGCACGCGCGTTTGGCGAGTTCACCATGATCTCAATCAGCCTGATCCCGGTGCCATGAGCGTTTCAGCCGACGCCTTGTACAAATTGTCCGACGTCGAATTGCTGGCGGCCTATGCCGAAGCGCGGCGACAATTTGTGGAAAAGAAGTTCACGCGCGATACACAGCGCGCGCGGCTGGCATGGATCAAGGCCAAAATGTTCATCGGCAGTTCGGGCGGGGTCACCGAGCGCAACATGGCCATCGACGTGTCGGAGGAGATCGCCCGCAAAGGCCAGGAATTGCGCGAGATGACGCGCGACCTCGATCTGCTCAAGGCCGATGTTGATATCATCGCAATCGTCGTTCGATTCCGTGGCGCATCGCCGCCGCCGGGCGTGCCCGGCGAAGAAGCGATTGAAGGCGATCCCGAGCGCGAAGGATCCTGAGGGGCCCGCGCAAAGAGGACTTCACGATCCCAGGGGTTGAGCTATCGAGTTATCCAGTGCTGGCGCACCACAGCCGATGAAGATGGGCACTACTCGTTCGCCGTGGCGCTATGATATGGCAGCCCGCTGCGCGTCCCAACCGGCAAAGCTGCGACGGCCTGCGATCTGGTGCTACGCCTCACGGTCGCTGATTCCACCGATTTCGCCGGATTGTCGGGTCATCCCTCAATAGCGGCCGTTTCAATCAATGCCTGGATCGACGTGATGGGCCAGAAGCGACATGGTCATTCCACTTGGATATCTCGTCGATGCTCACCCGCATTCAGAGGAATAGCCCGCTAACCGTCACTTTGTGCGTTGCCTGTTTGCCGGGGGTGCGCCTGACGCTTAAGTCTCAGAAGCCAAAGGATTATTCTGAGAGCCCCCAGACCCTAGGCACCTTGCACTGAACCGGCATCAGCCCAACTTCGGCTGATTTGTGATTTATGAATTGGGGTAGGGCTCAGACTCGATTAGGTTAGCGGCTGACCTTGACCTCAATCCCCGAGAAGGCACATTCTCTACCCATCACATGGAATCGCCAGCGTGCAATGTTCAAGAAAATCGTTCAAAGAGTGCCAGTCGCCGCCGACCCGGTGAACGACCTCATTGCTCTGATCGACTTGATCGAGACCGAGTTGGGGCTCTCGACGGGTGGCCAAAGCGTGCGCGACCGCCTCTCCGAGGTAGTTAGTGAAATTCGCCGAGCCGAAGGTGTAGCGACCCAGGAGAGTGTGAACGTTTTGCTTGAGGTCATCGAACGTCTGAGCAAGATCGAGCGGCTTTTGTCCCACAATGGTTCCGAGACTAGCTCGGAGACTTCTCACGGTTGACGCTGCGGCGGAGCGCCTACTGGTCCTCACGCCAACCCAAGGCTTCAGCTTTCGCGAAATCGGAGAGGTTTCTTTCCTGCAACACCTGATATCGCGGCCGTAGGGACGACGGGATGTCGGCAGGTCTGGGATATTTCTGCACGAACTCCGTCTCGATCTGAGCTGCGAAGGCACTTCCGCGTTTCGCCAACATGTATGCGAACGTGGGATCGTGCTCCAGGACGATGTTGGCGATCTCTATACCTTCTTGAAAGCGTTGTCGTTCGAGATCGGCTTCGACCACTACCGCCGCCATCGCTGCCAACGTCTCCCGTCTTGTAAGCGCACGAAGGTAAAGACCGTTCGCAATCGCCTGATCCGTCATCGGCATTTGTTCCCGAATCCAAGAATCCCTCGCCGGGTATCCTCCACTCGTGGTTTCCAGATTGAGCGTCTGACCTGTCATGTCGTCTATGTATTTGATGAAGAAATGCAAGGGCGCCCTGGAGAGCGCGACTGGAAGGTGCATCCGATCCGCCAGGATCAAGAACAGGATCGGCATGGTGATGCAGTTTCCACGTCGAGTGTCGAGATAGCTCGCAAGCAGTCGGTTGGACAGCTTTTGCCCCTTCGGGTCGGTCATGTCGTACTGAAAGGGCCGCCGGTCATTCCAATCCCCACTCTCGTATATGTACGTCCGAATCGCGGTGAGCTTCGCCCTGTTGGACGGAGATGGGCCTGCCATCCGAGTCACGGTTTCGAAAGCAAGGTCGAGCTGGTTGAGGGTGGCCGAGATGTCCAATGTCGGACTAACCAGCTGGTCGAAAGTTAGCTTGGCCTTTGCGAAATCGATCTCTGCGTCCGGTGTCGCCAACACCGACCGAACGGTTGCAGGGGCCGATAGAGGAGCATCCTGAGCGCCTGCATTCACAGAAATAAGGAGCGTCGCGAAGGCGAAGAACGCCGCCAGCCCAGATGTATCGTACCTCACCCTCTGCTCCCTCTCCCAGTTGTGTCTATCCTTTCACCGTCAGCTGCGGTCGGGGCGCGCGATCAGCCAGAAGACCACAGTGGCCACGGCGCCGCAGATCACTACCAATGGAATCTGAACCAATGCTGTGTTCGAAAACCTCGTCGCCATTCCCCGCAAACCGTTCGATGAGTACTCCGGGAGCAGCACGTATAGTCCATAAAGTACGAGGCCCAGCAACGCGCCGGTCGCTATATAAACCGGCAAGCCATTCCAGCCGCGCCACCTAAGGAAAACGTATAAAGGCGCCCCAAAAATAAAAGCGACCGGATATCCAAGTACCGCGGCCAGCCCGACTATCCGAGAAAACCGAGGAGCGTTCTGAGCGACCTCGAACACGTCATCGCAATACCGATGCCTATTTCCTAGGAGAAGGAACCTGACCCGACCAAACCCCATTGATGTCTGCCCCAAATTCCCTGCCCAAGAAGGTGTTCGGCGACTGCCAGGTAGAGGTGCCTTCACCGTAGTTGTTGATCACCGTCCCATTGGATTTCTGATCGACTTCCCTCACGACAATACCTGGGAATAACTGATGCTCAGGAAGGGTGACATTCACAACGACCGGGCTTCCGTTGGCTTGATTCGTTGTTGTGTAGGAGAGGACAGGACTGACGTTAAATGGCGGTGAGACGCCAAAAAATCGCGGCGTTGCGTCATTCAAAGCGCCTTGCGGAGTCGCTGGATTCGTCGTGCCCGGCGTTGGATTATTCACGAGCCATTGCTGGACGCTCGACGGGTCAGCAAACCTGCGCTCGCCGGTGTGCTGTAGAGTGGTAATTTGATGAACTTGAAGTGAAGTCCTGCCAGCCCTTAGGTGTCGGGAAACTCACGGAGTAAGCAGCGGTAGTGCAGGAAGTGGTCCCGCCAGCGCCCGCGCAGTCGAGGCCGTGCGGATCGATGAAGTTCAGCGGATCATTACCAACATAGGCGTAGAGGTGCACGCCTCCTTCCACGCCAGCAGGATCCGCCTGGAGGAAGCGCGCTTCCGCCGGTGCAGCAAAGACTAGAGCGAGCAGCATCACCACAACGCGGCTATGCATCACGGCATCTCCTGGCTCTTTCAGCGGTAGACCTGCAAAATCTATGGTTGTATAGTCTTGCACATCTCGTGTCGGCGAGTCCATACCCGTGTGCTCTGCTTCACGGCTACGAGGCGCCGGAATTCAACGAACTGTCATGCCTCTTTCACTCGGCGGCGGCTAGCGAGCGGCAGCGCTGGCACACGATCGTGAGAGCCGCGCAATGGACATCTACCGATGAAGTCCGGAAGGCAGCTCCAAAAGCCAAGGTGCTGAACCGCGAGCGTGTGAGGTTTGAGGTCGCAGGGGGAAACTATCGCTTGGTGACCGCCTTCGATTTCCGTCGGCAGATCGCCTTCGTGAAGTTCATCGGGACCCACGCGGAATATGATCGTATCGACGCATTGAAGGTGTCGCAGTTCTAAGGAGACGACATGGACATCCGGCCCATTCGCACAGACCAGGATCACCGCGCAGCGCTCGCAGCGATCGAGGCCTGTTGGGGCGCACCGGAGGGTACTGAGCAGGCCGACAAGCTTGATGTGCTCCTCGCGCTCGTCGAAATCTACGAGGCAAAGCGATGGCCGATCGAGATCGACGGGACCTTCGATCCTATCGACGTGCTCCGGTATGCCATTGACGAACTCGGCCACACCCAGGCCGAACTGGCAGAACTTCTGGGCTCGCGCTCGCGTGCGTCGGAGGTTCTTGCGCGTCGGCGAGCGCTCACGGTCGGGATGATTCACAAGGTCGGCGAAGCGTGGAAAATTCCAGCCGATCTTCTAGTTCGTCCCTACAAGACCGAACGAGCCGCCTGACCCGCACGTCCAGCATCGCCGAACGGCTTCGCGCAGTCGGATAGCGGGCGACCGCCATAGCGTGCTCTGGCGTAAGTGGCGCGCCCGAAGAGATTCGAACTCCTGACCCCTAGATTCGTAGTCTAGTGCTCTATCCAGCTGAGCTACGGGCGCGTTTTTCGCGAGGCCTTCGAGGGCCGCAAGGACCGCCGATGCCGCATGCATTTGCGAAACATTTTCGGAGGTCGCGAAAGCGCGCCATAGCTACCGGCTCCGGCCCGCCTTGGCAAGGTCCGGAAACGGGCGTCAGGCCTGTTTGCCGTTCCGGGGCGATGCGAAGCATCGAACCCGGAATATCGGGCAATTACCGCTAGATTCCGGGTTCGCTCATTGCACTCGACGCCCCGCGTTCAAGCCCGGGCCCGCTCGTTACGCACGCTCAGGAGTTCCACCGGCCGGTCCGGGATGACCACGCGGAAGGTCGCGCCGATGGTGCCTTCCACCAGATGGATGTCGCCGCCATGGGCGCGCACCAGTTCGGCGGCGATCGCAAGCCCGAGCCCGCTGCCGCCGGGCCGGCCTGTGGTCTGGAATGCCTCGAACAGATGCTCCCGGGCCTTGGCGGGCACGCCGGGACCGGTGTCGGAAACCTCCAATATCGCGACCGAGCCTTCGCGGCGCCCGGTAATCCGAATCTGCACGCTGGCGGCATCGCTGCGGGGGCGGCTTTCCAGCGCCTGCGCCGCGTTGCGTACCAGGTTGAGCAAAACGCGAAACAGCTGATCGGGATCGGCGTCGATGGCCAGTCCGCGCTCGATCGCGCTGATCCACATGATCGACGCGTCGGTTGCGAGCCCGGCCGATTCGCGAACCTCCGCGACGATCGGCTCGAGCAGGATCATGCGGCGATCGGGTGCTGCCTCCTGGGCGCGGCCATAGGACAGCGTCGACTGGCAAAACGCGATCGCGCGCTCCAGCGAGCGCATCAGTTTCGGCGCGAACCGCTGCACCCGCGGATCGGGCACGCTGGCGAGCTGGTCCGAAAGCAATTGCGAGGAGGCCAGGAGATTGCGCAGATCGTGGTTGATCTTCGACACCGCGAGGCCAAGGGCTGCGAGCCGGCTCTTCTGATGCAGCATCGACACCAGATCGCGCTGCATGTCGGACAATTCACGCTCGGCGACGCCGATCTCGTCGCCGCGCTGGCTCGGCACGATAATCCGTGCCGCGCTCTCGGGGTTTTCGTGGAAACCGACCAGGCTCGCGGTCAAACGCCGCATCGGCCGCACGAAAAGATAATGCAGCGCCAGATAGACCAGTCCCGCGGTGAGCATGGCAATCCCCAGCGAGACCAGCAGCAGATTGCGGGAAAACCGGTACATCGCCTGACGCAACGGCAGCTCATCAATCACCACCTCGATGAATTGCCCGCCGCCGGGCGTCGGGCCGACCACGCGGATCGCCTGGTTGCCGCTCTCCAGCATCATCTCGAACGTATCGACAATGGCCGACCACACCGTCATGGTTCGCATGTCGACGTCGTGATCGATCGCCGGCGGCAAACCGGCGCTGGCCAGGAGCCGGCGTTGCTGCCCCATCTTGATGGCGACCGCGCGCGCGCCGATGCTGGCAAGGATCTGCCGCGCCAGCGACTCGGGAACCATGCCCGAAGGGGCGGCATCGAGCACCAGCGCTGCGGTGTTCGCCGCCGCCAGCCGGTCGTTCAGCCGGTTCAGCCGGAAATTCGCGATCGCGGGCACGTAGATCAGCATTCCCGCAATCATGACCAGCGGAATGGTCAGCAGCAGTAGCTTGCCGGACAGACCAAGCCGGCGCGGCGGCTTGGGCCGCGGCAATGCGCTTATCGGCTGGTCGTCAGCCACGGACACGATGCCTGCCCTCTTTGGCGGCGCATGATCCGCCAAAGTGTTGGCGGTTTGGCGACAGGATCATGCGCCAACTTCATTCTTTAGAGCGCGATCGGACGCAAAGCCGGGGTCCATTTTGCCGATCGCGCTCCGTTTCAGGATGCGTTTTGCCCCGGAACCGGTCAAATTACGGATCGCTTTAATGTCTGCCGGCCCGGTATCTAGTGCGCGCAACGAGACCCGGGAATACCCGGGTTCCGCCATCAAACACTTGTCCAACCCGGCAATAGCCGAGCTGGATCGCGCGCCACCATCCTCGCACGGAAAAACCCCGCAGACATTGATATATTCGCACGAATTTCGTCGTTTCGAAGGTGTTCCGATGCGGCAAATGGCGGTGGGCGACCAGATTGACGAAAACGGGTCGCTCCCGTATAAGCCGCGCCAATTGTCCGCGATGCCTCGGTCCCGACCGGGGCGGCTCATCTTGGGCCGGAAACGGCCCGCTTTGGCCGGCCAGCATCGGCGGACTTACCTCATTAATCAGGCAAATTGTCGGTCTAGCGGGCAAGTTGTCAGCGGAGAACAGCCGTGAAGCGGACTTATCAACCCAGTAAACTGGTGCGCAAGCGCCGACACGGCTTCCGCGCCCGCCTTGCGACGACCGGCGGCCGCAAGGTCCTCGCCGCGCGCCGCGCCCGGGGCCGCAAGCGTCTGAGCGCGTGAGCCGGGCTTCCCGGAGATTTCATCATGGACCGGTTAAGGCAGCGGGCGGACTTCCTCGCCGTTGCCAATGGTGCGCGGGTCAGCAGCGCGGCCTTCGTGGTGCAAAGCCGGCACCGCGACGATAACGGCCCGATCCGGGTCGGCTTCACCGTTTCCAAAAAGAACGGCTCCGCCACCGAGCGCAACCGCATCCGCCGCAGGCTTCGCGAATTGGTGAAGTTGCTGGACGTCATATCAATGCGACCGCACAGTGATTATGTGCTAGTCGGCCGTCGTGCCGCACTGAATCGCGATTTTGCCACCATGCTCGAAGACCTCCGCTCGGCGCTGCATCGCCTGGACCGGCAAGCGTCAAAACAGGCTAAAGCGTTTTCGAGCGGAGCGGACACCGGTTCGCCTAAGGAAAACGCGTCAAAAAAAGGCACTAGCGCCAGCCGCCAACCGAATTGAATGACGAGACCTTGAACGATGCCCGATAGCCGCAACACCATCCTCGCCGTCATTCTGTCCGGCCTCGTGCTGATCGGCTGGCAATACTTTTATAACCTGCCGCAGATGGAAAAGCAGCGCGCCGCGCAGCAGGCGCAGAGCGAACTGGCAAAACCCGCGCCGCAGCCGGGAGGCACGCCCGCCCAGACCACCACGCCACAGACCGGCGCCGCGCCGGCGCCCTCGGCCAGTGCGCCCGCGACAAATCAGCCCGCATCCACCGCTCCCGTTAGCCGCGCTAGCGCCATCGCGGCCGTGCCGCGCGTCAAGATCGACACCCCGCGCGTGACCGGCAGCATTTCGCTGAAAGGCGCGCGCATCGACGATCTGTCACTGGTGCAATTCCGCGAGACCGTCGATCCGTCATCGCCCCCGATCGTGCTGTACTCGCCCTCGGGCACCGCTGAGCCCTATTACGCCGAATTCGGCTGGGTGCCGGCGGCCGGTTCGACCATAAAACTTCCGGATCGCGACACGATCTGGCAGCAGGAAGGCACCGGCAGCCTGACGCCGTCGAGCCCGGTTGTCCTGAAATACGACAATGGCGATGGCCTCACCTTCCGGCGCACGATCTCGATCGACGACCGCTATCTCTTCACCATCAAGGATGACGTCACCAATATCGGCAATGCGCCGGTCACGCTTTATCCGTTCGCGCTGATCTCGCGGCACGGCACGCCGCAGGTGTCGGGCTATTACATCCTGCACGAAGGCCTGATCGGCTATCTCGGCGACCAGGGCCTGCAGGAATACGGCTACAAGAAGATCGACGACGCCAAGCAGGTCGGCTTCAAGGTCACCAATGGCTGGCTCGGCATCACCGACAAATACTGGGCCTCGGCGCTGTTGCCCGACACCAGCGCGCAGCTGCAGGCGCGATTCTCCTCCAACCTGGTCGGCACTATGCGGACCTATCAGACCGATTACCTGGAAGATCCGCAAACCATCGCCATCGGCGGCACCGCCAGCGCCAATGCGCGGCTGTTCGCCGGCGCCAAGGAAGCCAGCGTGGTCGGCATCAATTTTCCGTTCGCGGGTCTTGGCGGCTACAACAAGGAGCTCGGGCTCAATCATTTCGATCTGCTGATCGACTGGGGCTGGTTCTATTTCATCACCAAGCCGATGTTTTTAGCGCTCGACTTCTTCTATCGGCTGGTCGGCAATTTCGGTGTCTCGATTCTGCTGGTGACGGTGCTGGTGAAGCTGCTGTTCTTCCCGCTTGCCAACAAATCCTACGCGTCGATGGCGAAGATGAAGTCGGTGCAGCCGCAGTTGCAGGCGCTCAAGGAGCGCTATCCCGACGACAAGGTGAAGCAGCAACAGGAGATGATGGAAATCTACAAGAAGGAGAAGATCAACCCGATCGCCGGTTGTCTTCCCGTAGCATTGCAGATTCCGGTGTTCTTCTCGCTCTACAAGGTGCTGTTTGTTACTATCGAAATGCGTCACGCGCCGTTCTATGGCTGGATCAAGGATCTGTCGGCGCCCGACCCGACCAATCTCTTCAACCTGTTCGGCCTCCTGCATTTCGATCCGACCCAGGTGCCGCTGTTCGGACACTACCTCGTGCTCGGCGTATGGCCGATCATCATGGGCATCACGATGTGGTTCCAGATGAAGCTCAATCCGACGCCGCCGGATCCAACCCAGAAAATGATCTTCGACTGGATGCCGTTGATCTTCACCTTCATGCTTGCCGGCTTCCCGGCGGGTCTGGTGATCTACTGGGCCTGGAACAACCTGCTTTCGGTGCTGCAGCAGAGCTTCATCATGCGCCGCAATGGCGTGAAGGTTGAATTGTTCGACAATCTCAGGGCGACGTTCGCCTCGAAGAAGGCTACCTAGACGGCGCAGTCGCCCTTCCCGTCATTGCGAGGAGCGCAAGCGACGAAGCAATCCAGACTTAGCCAGGGTCTTTCATGGATTGCTTCGCGGAGCCTGTCATCGGGCGCGCATTCGCGCGACCCGTTGGCTCGCAATGACGGCTGGGCTGCGTTTGCGCCTCCAAAGGAAACCTTCGCATGACCACCGACATCGATGCGAAGTTGATCGAACAGGGGCGAAAGCTGTTCGCCGGCGACTGGCAGTTCTTCTGGGCCTCGCCCTCGATCGAAACGCTGCCGCCGATCGCGGGCATGGAGGTCGCCTTTGCCGGCCGCTCCAATGTCGGCAAATCCAGCCTGATCAACGCGCTGACCGGCCGCAACGCGCTGGCGCGGACCTCGCACACGCCGGGCCGTACCCAGGAGCTGATCTTCTTCGAAGGCCCGGAAAAAGCCGGGCTGCGGCTCGTCGACATGCCCGGCTATGGCTACGCCGCAGCGCCCAAGACCAAGGTCGCGTCCTGGACCGCGCTGATCCATAAATTCCTGCAGGGCCGCAGCTCGCTGGCGC
>WNFS01008327.1_pt1 | contig 9989 bp, 9 predicted proteins | sample 5400141 | NCBI WGS metagenome assembly WNFS01 (sample SAMN13153358, study PRJNA577476) | soil metagenome | isolation source: 60 cm saprolite under Madrone tree | place: USA:California | collected 2016-06-14
AGTTGCGAATCTCGACCGCGATTCGCGCCTCGTCGGTTCCCTTCGGGGCGCCGATCTGAAGGACGTCGACGGCGCTGAGCTGGTCGCGCAAGATCGGCCCGCCGGTCGGAGACTGTTCGCCATAGAGCGGCTGGAAGCAACCGCCGGCGAGCGCGGCGATTACGAGCGCGGCGGCGGCCCGCACGATTCTCCCCTGCGCCGAGCCCACCGGCGCCGGCGCGGCTTCCCGGCGATCCGCGTCGCGAGGGGCGCAGACCCCCGACCGATCCGTGCCCTTGTCATGCCACCACATTGACGATCCTTTGCGGCACCACGATCACCTTCTTGGGCGGCTTGCCATCGAGTGCCCGTTTTACCGCATCAAGCGCCAAAACGGCAGTTTCGATCTCGGTCTTCGCCGCATTTCGGGCGACTGTGACATCTCCGCGCTTCTTACCATTGATTTGGACCGGAAGTGTGATCGTGCTCTCGACCAAAAGCTCTCCCTCGAGCGCCGGCCAAGCCTCTGAGGCCACAAGCGTTTTATGGCCGAGCGCGGCCCAGCACTCCTCTGCCAAATGCGGCATCATGGGGTGGAACAGCCGCACCAGGACGTCCGCCGCTTCCCGTACTGCCCACCGGTAGTCGGCCGTTGGCTCAGTCTCGAGGCCGGCGAGCGAGGCCTGGAAGGCATTCGCGAACTCGTAGATGTGGGCGACACAGACGTTGAAGCGGAGCCGTTCGATGTCTTCCGAGACGCGCGCGAGCGCGCGGTGGGCGGCCTTGCGCAAGGCGAGCGCCGGCTCGCCGAAGCGCGGCGGTCGCGGCAGATCGGCGGGCGCCGCCACCTCTGCCGCCTCCCGTACGAGACGCCAGAGTCGTTGTACGAATCGCCAGGCCCCCTGCACGCCCTCCTCGGTCCAGATCACGTCGCGCTCCGGGGGCGAATCGGAGAGCATGAACCAACGCGCGGTGTCGGCGCCGTAACTCGCGATGATGTCGTCGGGGTCCACGGTATTGCGCCGCGACTTCGACATCTTCTCGATCGGGCCGATCGCGACCGGCTCGTTTGTCGCGAGCAACGTGGCGCGCCGCTCTGCGCCCGCGCCTTCGACCTTCACCTCGGCGGGCATCACCCATTCGCCGTTCGCCGCCTGGTAGGTCTCGTGCACCACCATGCCCTGGGTAAACAGCCCCGCAAACGGCTCGTCGAGATCGATCTGTCCGGTCGCGCGCATCGCGCGGGTGAAGAAGCGGCTGTAGAGCAGGTGCAGGATCGCATGCTCGATGCCGCCGATGTACTGATCGACGGGCATCATGCGGTCGGCGACCGCACGGTTGGTGGGACGCGTCGTCCAGGGATCGGTGAAGCGGATGAAGTACCAGGACGAATCGACGAAGGTGTCCATGGTATCGGTCTCGCGCCGCGCCGGACCGCCGCATGTGGGGCATGCAACGTTCTTCCAGGTCGGATGGCGCTCGAGCGGATTGCCCGGACGATCGAAATCGACATCGTCCGGCAGCGTGACCGGTAGATCGCTTTCCGGCACCGGCACGATGCCGCAGCGCTCGCAGTGGATGACCGGGATCGGGCAGCCCCAGTAGCGCTGGCGCGAAATGCCCCAGTCGCGGAGACGGAAATTGACCTGGCGCGTGCCGACCGGACGATTGCCGCGCGACGCGTGCTCGAGCCGGCGCGCGACCTCCTCCTTCGCCTCTTCGATGGTCATGCCGTCGACGAAGCGCGAATTGATCATGCGGCCGTCGCCGTCATAGGCGGTGTCGGTGATGATGAAGGTGCTCGCGTCTTCGCCCGGTGGGCACACCACCGGTGTGGCGCCGAGGCCGTATTTGTTGGCGAAATCGAGATCGCGCTGGTCGTGCGCCGGGCAACCGAAGATCGCGCCGGTGCCGTAGTCCATCACGATGAAATTGGCGACATAGACCGGAAGCCTCCAGTCCGGATCGAAGGGATGGAGCGCCTTCATCCCGGTGTCGAAGCCCATTTTCTCGGCGGTGTCGATCAACTCCTGCGCGGTGCCGTGCCGCCTGCATTCGGCGATGAATGCGGCGAGCGCGGGGTTTTTGGCCGCGGCGGCCGCGGCGAGCGGATGGTCGGGCGAAAGCGCCATGAACTTGGCGCCGAACAACGTGTCGTGGCGGGTGGTGAAGACCTCGAGCTCGTCTTCCGCGTTCGGGGTCGTTGCGGGATCGAGCGCGAAGCGCACGAGCAGCCCCTCCGAGCGGCCGATCCAATTGCGCTGCATGAGGCGCACCTTCTCGGGCCAGCGGTCGAGCCGGTCGAGCGCCTGCAGCAGATCCTCGGAAAATTTGGTGATGCGGAAATACCATTGCGGCATTTCGCGCTGCTCGACCAACGCGCCCGAGCGCCAGCCGCGCCCGTCGATCACCTGCTCGTTGGCGAGCACGGTGCGGTCGACCGGGTCCCAATTCACCTTGCCGAGCTTGCGCTCCACCAGACCCGCCCGCAGGAAGTCGAGGAACATCCTCTGCTGGTGCTTGTAGTAGGCGGGATCGCAGGTCGCGATCTCGCGCGCCCAGTCGAGCGAAAGCCCCATCGATTTGAGCTGCGCTTTCATGGCGGCGATGTTCTGATAGGTCCACGCCTTGGGGTGGACGTTGCGCTCCATGGCGGCGTTCTCCGCCGGCATGCCGAAGGCGTCCCAGCCCATGGGATGGAGCACGTTGAAACCCATGGCGCGTTTGAAGCGCGCGACCACGTCGCCCATGGTGTAGTTGCGCACGTGCCCCATATGAATGCGCCCCGATGGATAGGGGAACATCTCCAGCACGTAGTATTTCTGGCGCGGGTCGTCGTTGCGGGTGGCGAAGATGCCCCGCTCGTCCCAGACCTTTTGCCAGCGGGCCTCCGCCTCGCGGGCGTTGTAGCGTTCGCTCGTCATCGGCTGCGCTGCCGCAATCCCTCGGGTCTTTCGGACGCAAGACTAGGACGCAGAAACTAGCCTTGGCATGCTAATAGATCGTGCGTCCTGCTCGATTTTTCGAGCGGCACTTGGACATGAAAGCGTTGGGGTGGTCAACGGTCCCGGCCTTCGCCTGCGCGGCGCGCCGATCGGACGGGACGGGCTGCGGATTTCGGGTGGCGCGCCTATCTTTGATTTGAGAGCAAGGAGCGGAGTGCTTGCGATCCTGCGATCCATAAATTGCCCGCCAGGAGACCGACCCGATCCGTCGGAACCTGAGGGAGCAAGATCATGTCTTTGCTGATGCGAGCCAACGAGACCCCGCGGAAATCGTCCTTGTTGGACGACGACGCGTGCTGGAAGGCGGTCAAGCGACGTGATCGCGCGGCCGACGGCGCGTTCTTCTATTCGGTGCGCACGACCGGCGTCTATTGCCGGCCGTCATGCGCGGCTCGATTGCCGCGGCGCGAGAACGTGGCCTTCCACAAAACTTGCGCCGACGCCGAGCGGGCGGGATTTCGGCCGTGCAAGCGTTGCCGGCCAAACGAGCCCACACTTGCCGAGACGCATGCCGCGGTGGTCGCGCGCGCCTGCCGGCTGATCGAAGAAGCCGAGGAGGCGCCGAGCCTCGACGCGCTGGCGCAATCCGCGGGCATGAGTCGCTTCCACTTCCACCGCGTGTTCAAGGCGGTGACCGGCGTGACGCCAAAGGCCTATGCCGCCGGCCATCGCGGCAAGCGCGTGCGCGAGGAGCTCGCCGCCAGCAACACCGTCACCGAGGCGATCTATGGCGCGGGCTTTAATTCCAACGGCCGCTTCTACGCCGCCGCGTCCGACCTGCTCGGCATGACGCCGACGCAATTCCGCGCCGGCGGCAGCGGTCACGTCATCCGCTTTGCGGTTGGCCAATGCTCGCTCGGTGCGATCCTGGTCGCGGCCACGGACAAAGGTGTGTGCGCCATCGAGTTCGGCGACGATCCCGAGGCACTGGTGCGCGGTCTGCAGGACCGCTTTCCGAACGCGCGCCTCGTCGGCGGCGACGAGAGGTTCGAGCGACTCGTGGCCAAGGTCGTGGGCTTCATCGAGGCACCGGGGAAGGGGCTCGACTTGCCGCTCGACATCCGCGGCACCGCGTTCCAGCAGCGGGTGTGGACCGCCATCCGCGATATCCCGGCCGGCTCGACCGCAAGCTACCGCGAGATCGCCGAGCGAATCGGGGCGCCGAAGGCGGTGCGTGCGGTGGCGCAGGCTTGTGCCTCGAACGACATCGCGGTCGCCATTCCGTGTCACCGGGTGGTGCGCATGGATGGATCGACCTCGGGCTATCGCTGGGGTGTTGCCCGCAAGCGCGCCCTGCTGGCACGGGAGAAGGCGGCGTGACGCGGGTCCTTCCCGCCGCAGGCGAGCGCACGCCGGCATCGAGCGCGCGCGCTCTCGCCGCGCAAGTTGCGGCGCTCGATTGGGTGAGCATCGCCGCGCAACTGGATGCGTACGGTTGCGCGACGACCGGGCGGTTGTTGACATCGCAGCAATGCGTGGACCTGGCCGAGACCTACGCGTCGGACACGCTCTTTCGCAGCCGCGTGGTGATGGCGCGGCATGGATTCGGTCGCGGCGAGTACAAATACTTCGCCTATCCGCTGCCGGAGTTGGTGGCAGCACTGCGCGGCGCGCTCTATCCGCCGCTTGCCGACATCGCCAACCGCTGGAACGAATCCATGGCGATCGGTCTGCGGTTTCCACGCGATCACGCGACCTATCTCGCGCGCTGTCACAAGGCCGGACAGACGAAGCCGACGCCGCTCCTGCTCGCGTATGGCGCCGGCGACTACAATTGCCTGCATCAGGATCTCTACGGCGAGCACGTGTTCCCGTTGCAGGTTGCCTTTCTGCTGTCGCGGCCGGGCGAAGATTTCACCGGCGGCGAGTTCGTGCTCACGGAGCAGCGGCCGCGCATGCAGTCGCGGGCGGAAATCGTGCCGCTGGCGCAGGGCGAGGGCGTGATCTTCCCCGTGCATCATCGACCGGTGCAAGGCATGCGCGGCACCTATCGCGTCAACATGCGCCACGGCGTGAGCCGTCTGCGATCCGGCCGCCGCCACACGCTGGGGATCATCTTCCACGACGCCCAATGAACGCGCCTGCGGCAGCGCGCGGTAAAGCCCGCAGTCGTGCTATGATCGCATGATGAGCGGCGCAACAAATGTGCTCGAAACGCCTCTGGCCAAGGTTCGCGATCAGATCGCGCACGCCTGCGCCGAGGCCCGGCGCGATCCGGCCTCGGTGACGCTGGTCGCAATTTCCAAGACGTTCGGCGCGGATGCGATCGAACGCGTGATCGCCGCCGGCCAACGTGTGTTCGGCGAGAATCGCGTGCAGGAGGCGAAGGCGAAATGGCCGCCGCTCAAGCAACATCATGGCGGCATCGACCTCCATCTCGTGGGCTCGCTGCAGTCGAATAAGGCGAAAGAGGCGGTGGCGCTGTTCGACGCGATCCATTCGGTCGATCGGTCGAGCCTCGCCGAGGCGTTGTCCAAGGAGATCGCCCGGCAGGGCCGCACGCCGACGCTGTTCGTCGAGATCAATACCGGTGCCGAGCCGCAAAAGGCTGGCGTGCTGCCGGAGGAGACCGACGCGTTCCTCAAGGCGTGCCGCGAGCGCTACGGCCTCTCCATCGCCGGGCTGATGTGCCTTCCGCCGGCGCATGAACCGCCGGCGCCGCATTTCGCCCTGACCGCCAAGATCGCACGGCGCAACGGCCTCTCGCTGTTGTCCATGGGCATGAGCGCGGACTTCCCGCTCGCCATCGAGTTCGGCGCCACCCATGTGCGGGTTGGCACCGCGATCTTCGGCGAAAGGGCCACGCGGGGCGAAACTCAGGCCTAATATCGAATTGCGATTCGCGTCTTTGGCCCAAGGACCGCGAGCAGACGTCGCAGGTTGTCCGCCGCGAGCGCAACGCAGCCCGCGGTCGGCGATCGGTTGGGCCGCGCCACATGCATGAACACGGCGCTGCCTCGGCCTGCCACCCGGGGGCGGGTATTGTGGTCGATTTCGACGATGAAATCGTAGAGGTGGTCGGTCCGCCAAAGGCGATCGCCGCCGTCGGAGGCGGCGCGTCGAAACGGGCGGTTATACCGCCGGTCGGTGGTATCCTCGCACCAGGCGAGGTCGGGGGTGATGCGGTGGGCGGGCAGCAACGTGCGCGGGTGCCAGTGGCGATCGGCCCGCCACCACAGGCGGATCAGCCGAAATCGGCCCCGCGGGGTCGCGCCGTCGCCCTCGAATTTGTTGGCGCGGATGCCCCCTCGGCCGAGCACGACCGGGAGCGCCAGCGGGCCAGCGAGCAGAATGCCCAGGGTCGGGCGGCCCGGTCGGGCCCGCACCCGGATCAGAGAGAAAGCGCGGCGGCGCATGGACCAAGCCCTGGCATCCGAGCCCATGAACCTATCGTAGAAGTAGCAAACCGGCTTGCTCTTTTACCCCCGAATGCTCTATTTCGCGCGACGCCGTTCCGGGGTGATGCCGATTCTGGGGCCGAGGAATGACGAATACCCGCAAGATCCTGATCGTGGACGACGACTCCGAACTGCGCGAGGCGCTGGTCGAGCAGCTCGCGCTGCACGAGGAATTCGAATCGATCGCGGTCGACAATGGCACCAAGGGGGTGCAGGCGGCCAAGGCCGGGCAGATCGATCTCGTGATCATGGATGTCGGGCTGCCCGACGTCGACGGGCGCGAAGCCGTGCGCATCCTGCGCAAGAACGGCTTCAAGGCGCCCATCATCATGTTGACCGGACACAATACGGATTCCGACACCATCCTCGGGCTCGAGTCCGGCGCCAACGACTACGTGACCAAACCATTCCGCTTTGCCGTGCTGCTCGCGCGCATCCGCGCGCAGCTGCGCCAGCACGAGGCGAGCGAGGACGCCGTATTCACCATCGGCCCGTACACGTTCCGCCCGAGCTCGAAGATTCTGCTCAATCCCAAGGGCAACAAGGTGCGGCTCACGGAGAAGGAGACCGCGATCCTGCGATATCTCTATCGCGCCGGCCAACGTCCGGTTTCGCGCGAGACCTTGTTGCAGGAGGTCTGGGGCTATAATTCCGGCGTCACCACCCACACGCTCGAGACGCACATCTATCGGCTGCGCCAGAAGGTCGAGAGGGACGCTGCCAGCCCTGCCATCCTCGTCACCGAAGCGGGCGGTTACAAATTGGTGCCGTAACCGCCCCCCATGGCCATCGACGACGACATCGCCTTCCTCGAACGCGTGCCGACGCTCGGTCTCTTGGGGCGGCCGGCGTTGCGCATTCTGGCGATCGGGGCGGAGACTCGACACCTCGACGGCGGGGAGGTGCTGTTCAACGCCGGCGACGAGTCGGAGGGCGGCTTCGTCGTGCAGGAGGGCCGATTCAACCTCTCGTCTGCGGAAGACGGCAAGGACCTCACCGTCGGCCCGTGCACGCTTCTGGGAGAGGTCGCGCTGTTCACCGAGACCAGGCGCCCGGCGACCGCCAAAGCGCTCGAGCCCGCGACCGTGCTGTGCATTCCGCGGCCGCTTTTCATCAGGATGTTGGACAGCTTCCCGGATGCGGCGCGCAAGCTGCGCGCGACGCTCGCGGGCCGGCTCGATCAAGCGACGCGCGAGATCGTCGATGTGCGCGCCTTTCTCGACGCGCACGAACCAAAGTGATTGCGCATCGCGCTCGCTACACCTCGAGCGTCGCCGTCACCGGGACATGGTCGGAGGGCCGCGACGAGCCGCGCCAGTGCTTGAGCACGCGCATGCCGATGACGCGGTCGGCGAGCGCGGGCGCGACCCAGATGTGATCGAGCCGGCGGCCTTTGTCCGCCGTTTTCCAATCGAGCGAGCGGTAGCTCCACCAGGTGTAGAGCTTGGTCGGCTCCGGGACCAGCATGCGCATGGCATCGACCCAGCCGCCGTCCTTCTGCGCGGCCACGAGCTTCTGGCATTCGACCGGCGTGTGCGACACCACCCGCAACATCTGTTTGTGGCTCCAGACGTCGTGCTCGAGCGGCGCGACGTTGAGATCGCCGAGCAGAATCATGCGGTTCGAGTCGTGACAGCAGAGGTTATGCAGCGTGATCGGATCGCGCAGTCCCGCGCGCTCGCCGAGTACGGCCGAGATGTGCCGGCAGTCGGCCTTGCCGCAAAAGGACTGGATGTTGAAGCTTTCGAACGGCAGGCGCGAAAGCACGACGACGCCGTGATAGCCTTTCTGTCCATTGAGCGCCACGTGCTGGTAGCCGAGACGCTTGAAGCGCTTGAGCGGAAACCTGTCGTCGGGACACTTGGTTTCCTGCAGACAAAGCACGTCGGGGCGAACCGCCTTCACGAACCTCGCGACGCTGTCGATGCGCAACCGCACCGAATTGATGTTCCAGGTCGTAATCGTCAGCCGCATCAGGAGAATTGAGAGATCGGTGGTCAGCGCTCAGTGATCGGATGCGCGTCGTAACTGGCGATCGTTCGCCAGAAGGTCAAGCGCCGTCTGATCAGTGATGACTGGGTACGGATACGCGCTTACTGGATGTAGCGCGTATAGTCGATCTTGAACAGGCTGGGATCGGGCCGCTTGCTGTTGTCGAGGTTGGAGACGGCAACCGTGGTGTCGTAGCCCTGCGGGTCGGTGATCGTCCACTGCTTCAACTTAAAATCCTTGGCGCCGACCATCATCACCAACCGGCTGGTGCCGATGAGCGGTTGCGTCTCTTCGATGGTAACGGTCACGAACGTGTCGTCGGCCCGCACGCCTACGATGTTCGTCTCCTTCAGGAGGTCGATACGCTCGGAGAGAAGAAAGCGCAGCGGCGTCTGCGAGAGCGGATAAAGATCCTGCGTGGCGAGCTTGCGGTCGCGCACCACGACCGACTGGCCATCGGCGATGATCTCGATTCGGCTCGGCTGCTCGTAGTCGAAGCGGACCTTGCCGGGCTTCTGGATGTAGAACTCGCCCCTGACGCGGCTGCCGTCGGGACCGATCTGGACAAAATCGCCGACCAATTGCTGGATGCTCGAAAGATAGGCGCTGACCTTGTCGACCTGCGCGCGCTGGGCGGAGTTGAAACCGGTGGTGGTCGACGACGGTGTTGCGGCGGCCTCGGGCTCGCGGTCGAGATGGAAGAGCGATTTCAGCCCAGATCCGGCGGCTTGTGCCGCCGTGCCGGTTCTGGTCGAAGAGGAAGCCCCTTCCTTCGGGAGCGGTGCAGGCGTCGGTAGCGGAATGGGCTCGGCGCTCGCCGAAGTGAGCGCGACCATGCCCAGCGCCGCCCCAACCAACAGTCCCCGGCCCATGCCAGCCATGGTCCCTCTCCCAGCGTCCCCTCCGGTCGGTAGCCGCCCCGTGTGGCGAGAAGACGACGAATTTTGGCAAAAAGCCCTTAACAGCGGCTCACGGAATTCTCAATAACGCTCGGCATCCTCTTCGCCGACCAGGATCTCGCGCTTTCCCGCATGGTTGGCTTGGCCGACGACGCCTTCCTTCTCCATGCGCTCCATGAGCGACGCCGCCCGGTTGTAGCCGATCTGCAACCGGCGCTGGATGTAGCTGGTCGAAGCCTTGCGGTCGCGCATGACGACCTGCACCGCCTGCTGGTAGAGGTCGCCGCCTTCGGGCTGGCCCATGCCGGTCGCGTCGAAGACCGCATCGCCGTCCTCGTCCTCCTCGTCCGCCGCGGTGACGGCCTCGAGGTATTGCGGCGTGCCTTGCGATTTGAGATGGCGCACGACCTTCTCGACCTCCTCGTCCGAGCAAAACGGTCCGTGCACGCGGCTGATGCGTCCGCCGCCGGCCATGTAGAGCATGTCGCCCTGCCCCAGCAGCTGTTCGGCGCCCTGCTCGCCCAGAATGGTGCGGCTGTCGATCTTGGAGGTGACCTGGAACGAGATGCGGGTCGGAAAATTGGCCTTGATCGTGCCGGTGATGACGTCGACCGACGGCCGCTGCGTGGCCAGGATCACGTGCAGGCCCGCCGCGCGCGCCATCTGGGCGAGGCGCTGCACCGCGCCCTCGATGTCCTTGCCGGCAACCATCATCA
>WNFS01019859.1_pt1 | contig 9988 bp, 9 predicted proteins | sample 5400141 | NCBI WGS metagenome assembly WNFS01 (sample SAMN13153358, study PRJNA577476) | soil metagenome | isolation source: 60 cm saprolite under Madrone tree | place: USA:California | collected 2016-06-14
GAGTTCCAGCAAAAAGGTGGGGGTCTGCTTTTTGCGATCCTTGTGCTCTTTCGTTCTTTCCGTCCTCCGGGCTTTCATTGGCCTCATGCACGCCTTTCCGTATTCGAATGTCCGTTCTAAGTATAGCAGCCTTTCCCATCCGGGTCAAGCATCTCCTTGCCGCTGCAGAAGCTCCTCTCACCTCCCCACACAAGGAGCGGCGGTTCATCCCCGGCATCCATGCAACGGGGCTTTCCCACTCGGCCTTCTGTAAGCTATACTGTATGCAACGGGAATCGCTTCGCCACTCTGTGGGCGCGGTGGCGGAGAGGTAAGATATCCCGTTGTATTTTTAAGAAGTTTGATCTCCCCCCAATTGCCTTATTCAACGAGATTCCTCTATCATTAAACAAAGAGACGTGCTATAATCGGATGGGTTCTCAATGAAGGGAGGGATTGCTACTACGATGATCGAGCAACATGATACCGAGCGATTGGTCTATCGCGCACGTCTCTTGATGGAGGAAGGGCGCGATGATCTAGCTTTAGCTGCACTTGAAGACATTCAAACCGACAATCCTGAGGAACGTCGAGAAATCGCTTACCTATCTGCATGGTGCCATACACGCCAGGAGCATTGGACTGACGCGCTGCGCCTGCTATCGCCCTTGTATACTCCAAGCAGCATAGAAGACAACTGGAATGATGCAAATCATAACGAGCGCGAGCGTCGTGCCTTCTACCTCCTCTGTCTTGGCAACGCTGCTGTCAATCTTTCTCGCTATGAGGAAGCTGCTCAACATTATACGCAGTGCCTCAAGATACTAAGTGCTCGTCGCGTGCATCTTCCAAAAGTGAATATTAAAGCCCGTTATGCGCTAGGCATGACATGCATCATGAATGGCTTTTATGCGCTGGCGGTGCAGCATTATGAAGAGGCTTTACGGCTGTGCAAGCATGATCCTGAGCACGAGGATCTGCCAGATATCTATTACGGACTGAGTGATGCCTGCCGGCTCTCCGGGAATTTTGAACGAGCGTACAGCTACGGTAAAATGGCGCTCGAATTGTACGAAAAAAGAGGAGCAAGAAGCAAAGAGGGACGCATACATAACCTGCTCGGTCGCATTTGCTTTCAGATGCGCGAATATCATGAGGCGACCGATTATTATATGGAAGCGCTATCCATAGCCACGCTTGAGAACAACCCGCGCATGTTGCTGCTTAACTTTACAGCTATGGCTGATCTGCGTCTAGCGGAGAATCGCCTGGACGAAGCGAAACGCTACTGCGAGCGGGCGCAAGAAGTAGCTGAGCTGGTGAATGATGATCATTTCTGCGGCATGATGTATCTCGTGCTCGGGAAGGTAAGACAGGCGGAGGGAGAAGCAGCGGAGGGAGAGCAGCGCCACAGACTTTTTGAAGAAGCGAAGGCATTGTTTGAAAACGCGAAAAACCATCTTCGCTTAACGCAAGCCAGTACGAATCTTGCCGAGGCGTACGGTAGATTAGCCCAGATAGCGGAGATGCTAGGGGAACAGCAGGATGCTCTCTCCTATTGGAAAACCGCTTACGAATCGCTCTCCCATTCAAAAGGGCCAAGTCTGGAGTAATTGCTAAAAATGTTATCAGGAGGGCGCAATGCATGCGCCCTCTACGATTTTCTCAGGCCTATTCTTTCTTGCAGTTCACTGGCAACACTGTAGGGGTCGCGTTCGCGTGTGGTGATATCCTCTAACAATTTCTGCCACTCATCCTCGGGCAGCTCTTCCCTCAGCGCGTTCATGACGGCATGCACGACCAGGGCTTCTACTTCGCTACGTACCTGGCGCTGCGCTCGATGCGCCAGCATGCCGCTCTCCACAAGGTACTCACGGTGCTGCTCGATGGCATCTACCAATTGCGTGATGCCCTGGTCTTTGATCGCGGAGGTTTTCAAAACAGGAATACGCCAGTAGGGTTTCGATTTATCGTGCAGGCGCCTGTTGGGATCAAGGCTCAGTAACATCGCCAGTTCTGCGACAGTTTGGTCCGCTCCAGGTTTATCGGCTTTACTGACTACAAAAATATCAGCAATTTCAAGGATACCCGCTTTGATGGCCTGGACTTCATCGCCCATACCGGGAGCGCTCACTACTAAAACCGTCTGCGCGGCACGCATCACCTCGACTTCCGCCTGCCCGGTTCCTACAGTTTCGATGATAATAGGATTGTAGCCTGCTGCATCCATGGCTCGTACAACATCACGAGTTGAAGCGGAGAGGCCACCCAGGCTACCCCGACTTGCCATACTGCGAATAAAGACATTAGGATCGCCTGCCAGTTCCATCATGCGTATGCGATCGCCCAAAATCGCCCCACCAGTAAAGGGACTGGTCGGATCAACAGCGATGACTCCGACCTTCCGGTCTCGACGGCGCAATTCTCGCACAATGTGTGTTACTAAGGTACTCTTGCCAGCGCCTGGCGCGCCGGTCACACCAACAATATGAGCATTACCGGCATGCTGGTGCAATTCAGCAAGGTAGCGACGGGCCTGGGGCGATTCGTTCTCGATCAGTGTCACCATGCGAGCAAGCGCACGGCGATCTCCACTAAGCAAACGTTCTGCTAGATTCTGCAAGGTACACCTACACTACACATCAGCGGTCAGCCGGTCAGACTTGATATTGGCACGCACAAACGCGATGATGTCGTCTGTTGGGGTGCCTGGACCAAAACATCCTTTGATGCCCATGGCCTTGATTGCAGGAATGTCTTCATCAGGCAATATGCCGCCGGCAGCTACCAGCACGTCATCCACGCCATTTTGTTTCAAGAGTTCCACGACTTTGGGGAAGATTGCCATGTGTGCGCCTGAGAGAATACTCATTAAGATAGCGTCCACATCTTCCTGGATAGCCGCTTCGACGATCATTTCTGGGGTCTGACGAATACCTGTATAAATTACTTCCATGCCCGCATCACGGAGGGCACGGGCAATTACTTTAGCTCCGCGATCATGGCCATCTAAACCCGGCTTGGCAACCAAAACACGAATTGGGCGAGTGTCAGCCATATCTTCTGACTCCTTTATGTATGCAAGGCAGTATCGTAAAGCGAGCAGATAGCGCGCTCCAGTTCCTCGTACATGCTGGTGATAGGTTCATCCCATTCTACAACGGAGCCCAGGCTGCTGCAAGCATGTGCCAGCGTTTTCGCCTGCTTGATGATCTGTTGCCGGTATTCTGACTTGACTAGAGGAACGGGCAAACGGGCTAAGACGCGCTGTTCTATTTGCGGCTGCACCCATTTATAGGCGGTGTGTAAGACGTAGACGTATTCACGCAACAGGCGCGAATTGAGCAATGCCAGGAAAAAATACAGTTGATCCTCGCGCTGATTTCGTGGATGGAGTAAATAGAGTGTCTGCAATGCTATATGCCCCTGTAAATCCAGCGCTGCCTGCAATCTATCGGTGCTTTTCACAATTAACAATTTGGGAGAGAGGTAACGTTCTAGCGGTTTAGTGATGGCTTCATGAGCAATCTGCCAATCGGCCACGGGGGGAATGTAGGTATGGATATCGATTCCACCGCGTAATACCGGGTAGTGTGTAGCAGCAGGGCGACCGCAAGGGTCGCCCCTACCATACAACGTTTCCCTTGTTGTTTCGGATGCGTTAATTGGGGTGAGGTGTGGATTCTCGCGACCGAGTTCTTCACCACGGGAAATGGATAAAAATTCACTGAGCGGGACAAAGGAACGGTCGTGCCCAGGAGATTCGTCAAGGGATGCACGCAAGCGTTCAAGAGTAGTTCCGTGCTCGTGACTTAGAAGATAACGAAATTCTGCGCCGGGCTGACGACTAAAAAGGGCTTGTTGCACCTGTTGTTGCGAAGCAAAGGAGGCAGATTGCCATCGTTCTCGTACCCATATGACCTGGTGCCCAGGCTGTGGAGGGCGTTTTTGCGCGATGATGACGACGGCGCCTACATCGGCAGCAAAGACGTCCGAAAGGTGCCAGAGATGATGCAGTGTGAATTCTTCGAGCAGGCGTGCGCGTTCCCTGGCGGCGTTTGCACGCGCCAGTATTGGGTCGGGAAGCACCAGGCCTATCCAACCGGCGGTACGTACAACCTGGAGGGCCAGGCTTAAAAAAAGCAGGTAGCTATCAGACTGGCCCCGCTGCTGTGTAAATCGATAGCCGCTGAGATCGTTATTTTTTGCCGCCAGGTAGGGAGGATTGGCAACTAGCAGATCAACGCAGGGTTCTTCCCAGGGTAGCGCCAGGCTATCTGCCTGGTGGATGTGTAGCGAAGGAGGGTAAGCGCGAAGGTCGTCTTGCGAAGTACATATGGCATTTATGGTAGTTCGCAGTTGCATCTCCGCTAGGGAACAGGAGATTGGATCGGGGTCAAAGCCCCATAGATTGCGTTGAACGAGGGCGATACGCTCTTCGAGAGGCAACCCCATACGTTCGCCAAAGGCAAGAAGGCGCTGTGCGGCTCCTGCGAGAAAATTGCCGCTGCCACAGGCGGGGTCGAGCACACGTAACTGCGCAAGATCGGCACGAGGGGTATAACCACAGGCATCCAAGATTTGTTCTACTAACAATGGGGGAGTTGAGAAATGGCCGCGTTTTTTGCGTTCCATTAAAGGCAGACTGGCTTCGTACCAGGCAAATTGTTTTTCCAGGTGCTCATCTATTAGAACGCCAGCTTTTGCCATGCATACTACCCCTGCGCGAAAAATCGCGCACCTACAGATCTTCTTGCTCGCGCAGAATTTCTAACGCTTCACGAGCAGCCATGCGGCCTGCTTCTTTAATGCTCGAGGCTTTGCCTAAGCCAAGTAAAAATTCATGCTCGAACACGCCGACTGTAAAGACCCGATCATTGTTACGCCCACTTTGGTCCAATACACGATAGCGGGGCAGCGAGTTCGAGCGCTGCAAGACGATTTTTTGCAGCCGTCCCTTGGGATTCGTATCGAGTGTTTGCTTGCTCAGTTGTGGTATGACTGGCAGAATAAGACGCGCTACGAAGTCGCGAGCTGCCTCTGGCCCCTGGTCAATTTGGATCGCTCCTATAATGGCTTCTAAGACGTCGGTACACAGCGAATCCCGCGAACGCTCGTTGAAGGTTCTCAGATTGGCAATGTCAACGCGAATAAAGGGGAAAAGGCTAATTTCTTGCCCAATCTTGGAGAGGACACGACGACTGACGACTTCAGACTTGAGGGCGGTCATTTCACCTTCTGAGGCATTGGGAAAGTTACGATAGATGTATTCGACAACGTGAGCGCCAAGAATGGCATCACCCAAAAACTCCAGCGTGTCGTAGGAGTCGCGTATGGCAGTATCAGGACAACAGGAATGATGGGTGACAGCTCGTTGCAATAACGAGCGATCATTAAATTTGACCTGTAGTAGAGGAGTAACATACGAGATCGACGCTCACTTCCCGAAGAACCGCTGCGTAAAGGTGGCGATAAAACTGATTTCGATGAGCAGTCCTACCACCGCTTCGGCAGCCGCAAGCCGTGCATAGGTATCGCCTAAGCTGATCTCCTGCGAGAAGAAGCCACGCCCATGAAAGCTACTGACACTTAAGACCAGTGCTTCATCCCACCTCAGATGAGGAGCAACGAAGTGCGCATTGAGCAGATAGAGACCCATGAAACCCACGATAATGACGAGATACGCGATCACACTGCGTCCGGGCCTGTACCCATACCCAGCAAGCAGATCAAGAACTCCTGAGAACAAGTAAACCACCAATTTGCGTTGTCGGCGTAGGACGATGCGCTGAAGGCGCTGGGCGCGGTAGGCAAAGCGTGCCGCCTCCTCACTGAGTCCCTGCGCTTGCAAGGCAACAGCTAGTTGACGGTTCGCTCGGACGGCTGCCTGGTATTCAGACAGACGCTCTGCTTGCTCTTTCTTTTTCCCACCAGGTGTCTTCTTCTGTCGTGCCTGGTGCTCATCGCCAAGCACAGCCACTTGCGACCAATCGACCACAGCGAGGCTAGTATCTCCCCATTGCAGATCGGCAAGTCGAGGGCCAATACGCTGCTGATCACCTAGAATGACATTTCTGAGGTCGGCTCCCTTTAACTGTGCTCCGCTCAGGTTGGCTCTCTCTAGCTGTGCCCCCTTGAGATAGGCTTCCCTTAGCTGTGCATAGCTGAGGTCGGCTCCCTTTAACTGTGCCCCACTCAGGTTGGCTCCCTCTAGCTGTGCCCCGCTCAGGTTGACTCCCTCTAGCTGTGCCTCTCTGAGATAGGCTCCATCCAGCTGTGCCCCGCCCAGGTCGGCTCCCTTTAGCTGTGCTCCGATGAAGTTGGCTTCCTCTAGCTGTGCCTCTCTGAGGTCGGCTCCCTTTAGCTGTGCTCCGACGAGGTCAACCCCCTTTAGCTGTGCTCTGATGAAGTTGGCTTCCTCTAGCTGCGCATAGCTGAGGTCGGCTCCCCTTAGTTGTGCATAGCTGAGGTCGACTCCCTTTAGCTGTGCCTCTCTGAGGTCGGCTCCTTCTAGCTGCGCCTCGCTGAGATAGGCTCCCTCTAACTGCGCCCAATAGAGGTAAGCTCCCTTTAGCTGTGTCCCCTTGAGGTCGACCTCCTTTAGCTGTGCTCCGATGAAGTTGGCTTCCTCTAGCTGTGCATAGCTAAGGTCGGCTCCCTCTAGCTGCGCCCCACTGAGGTTGGCTCCCTCCAGCTGTACCTCGCTGAGGTTGGCTCCTCTCATGAGGACGACCGCTGAGCTGCGTTGCTCTTCAGTTGCCTTCAGCCACTCATCAAATGTTAGCCCCCCACGTAGGCGCGTGAGCGGAAGCCGATGCAGATTAGCGTATTGCAGATCAGCACCGCGCACGTCCAGCCCTTCACGTTCCCTTTCCTTCTCATCGTTCCACTTGACAGGCCCACCAGCGTATGTTGCCAGCAGCCATTCTACATCAGCACGATCGAGCTTCATCCCCTTGAAAGGGTAGATGCCCTTTTTAACGTCAGGAACGAGCGCACGACGCTTTTCAAGCTCTGCTTGACGCCTTGGACTAATCTCTGGCTCAGTACGCCAGGGCTGATTCTGTTCTTGCCAGTAGGCTCCCCAAGCAGTACGATCATCAGTGGTAGGACGTACTAGCTGTAGTAGTGCGCGATGATCTTTCTCTTCCACCGAGGTTTGCTCATTTTTCCCAGGACTCGGACGTTTCAAGGAACGACGTGCATTTTGTTGCTGTTCATCCATTGCATGCCTCCCTATAGTATTGACGATGCACATTCTAACTCATTCACCACTAGATTGTATTCCTTTACCTCTCCTATAGAACGGAGAAGTTCACCAAATCAGGCATGCTCTAAACACCATGCTGACCAGTTTGTGATACTCGCTGGAAGCTTTACTGAATCAGATATTCCTGCTGGCACACCACGGAGCCAATTTGGATGGTTCGCGCGAAAGTAGTGCTACTATAGTTGCGAGCAAATAGGGAGAACCCATAAAATAGCGCACATCCATCAGGATATTAAGAGATTAACATATTATGTGGTCTCGCGCATCAGACACTCCCTACGAGCCCTCCGCCTCGTGTTCGAGCAGTGCCTTCAGCCGCTGCAGACGTTCATCCCAGCCACGAGTTTCCCCCTTTTCAGAGAAAGTCGAGCTGAGGAACCATTTTCCTGACCTTCTTAAGAAGAGTCATCTTCCAAACACATATTACCCTTGTAGGAACAACACCTTAAGGCGAAAAATAGGGATTCATACTAATAGGCATCTTTTACCACAAGGGATATACTATGCTGGCATCCTTAAGCTTGCTGCGTTGGCAGCGAGAGAAAAAGTGAGCGAGGAACACTCTAAACCCCGGCAGGAGGCTGCGGTTCACTACACCCCTGTATTTTGAAAGAAAAGCGAGTGCATACTTATGAGTACACTACATCGTCGCGTAAAACTACTCATTGCAACACTGCTCAGCCTGGGCTTGATGCTGGTGATAGTGGGAATGGCTTCTGCCCATACTAGCTATCCTGCGCACGCAAAAGTGTATAAAGCCATTCCGGCCATTGGTTCAACCGTTTCACAAGCGCCGACGACTGTGACGGTGTTTACCCTTGAGAATATCAATCCCAACCCCAGCAAGAGCAATCTGTTCATTTACAGTCCAGCCGGCGACCTGATCAGCCAGGGCAATGCAAAGGTATCTCTCACCAATCCAAGGGAGATGTCCATTACCATTAAGCCTGACCCGGCGAATCTTAAAGGGGCCTATGTCGTGCGGTGGATCACTGTCTCGGCTGAAGATGGCGACCCTGACCAGGGAGCCTTTGTCTTCACCGTGAATGCAGCCGCTGCTGTTGCATCATCCACCCCGTCAACAAGCCAGGGCACTACAACGACAACATCGACGACAAATAGCTCAGGTGGCACACCGGTCTGGGTGCCCATTTTGGTGGGAGTGCTCGCCCTACTGATTGGCCTGGGCGGTGGTTTAGGTCTAGGTCGACGCACTAGCCCTGCTTCTTCTGTCGCTTCTATGCGCAAAACAATAACGCAGCAAGAAGAGGAAGAAGCTAGCAAACATCCATAGTGTTATGTAGCGAAGATCACACACTGAATACATTATAATTAAGAGGAAGGAGCCAAATGTATGCGCATCAGGCCGTTTTTCTGGGGCTTGCTGGCTTTATCCTGCATGAGTGTGCTGATCTTCGCTGCAACACTGAAAACACATGCGCCCGCCATTATGCAGGTGCATATCGATCAGAGCCCTCCTGTGGCAAGCAAGCTCACGACCCTGGAGTTACATCTGACCGATCCCCAGGGCGTACCCATTGAGCAGGCACAGGTTATTCCAAGCGCCTGGATGACCAACATGAACATGGAGACGAAACAAATGCGGGTTGTGCCGCTGGGAAAAGGGAACTACGCGACAGAACTCCAGTTGTATATGGCGGGTCCGTGGGAGATTCGTCTCGTGGCTCATGCTGATGGTTTCGATGACATACAACAGACGCTGCTCGTTCAGGTACAACTAACGTCAAACAGCCTGGGCAGCAATTGCCTGGTATACCGCGCTTGACGTGCCGGAGCATCAGGCTTATAGTTAGATTGAACGAGCGGGGAAATTACCACAGCAGGAAGTGAGCCATGGATGTATCCAGTTTTTATGCGCGTCAAATGCGCAGGTGGTGGCGGCTTTCTCTTTTTGAGAAAGTCATTCTTGTCAATAGCCTGATGCTTATTGGACTGGCGCTGGCAGGTCTTTGGGTAACCAGTCATAATCTGGAGGCCCATCATTACCTGATCGATACCAGTTTTATCGTCTTTGCGACATTGCTGAGTTTGCTGATCAATGTATTACTACTGCGTGCGAGCTTTCGTCCTCTTTTTAGCTTATTGCGTACAATCCGGGCGGTGAGCGCTGGTGAAACGGATACGCGCGCAGCCGATACACCATCCGACTCAGAAATTAGTGAACTCGCGCGCGCTTTCAACACTATGCTTGACCAGTTAGAGACGGCAAGACGGGAACAGGCGATGTTAATACTACAGGCGCAAGAAGAGGAGCGCCGCCGCCTCGCACGCGAACTACACGATGAGAGCAGCCAGAATCTCACAGCGCTCCTGATCCATACAGAAATTCTTAACCAGACTCTCCAGGGAACGATTGTCGCAGAAGATGCACGCGCACGGCTACGTGGAGAGTTGCAGTACCTGACACAATTGACTCAAGGCACGCTGGAAAACATTCGCACCCTGGCTCTGCAACTGCGACCTGGTGTCCTGGATGATCTTGGTTTGCTTGCGGCGTTGCGCTGGTTAGCCGAGGATAGCCGCAAGCGTCTACAGTTACCTGCAGAATTAAAGCTGGAAGGTTTAGAGGATATCTTAAAAGAGCATCATCGCCCCGAACTCTACGAGACGACGCTATTTCGCATTGCCCAGGAGTGTCTCACCAACGCAGCGCGCCATGCCCATGCACAAAAAGTGGTTATCTCACTGCGATATGACCAGCAGGATATGCACTTACAA
>WNFS01005148.1_pt1 | contig 9985 bp, 7 predicted proteins | sample 5400141 | NCBI WGS metagenome assembly WNFS01 (sample SAMN13153358, study PRJNA577476) | soil metagenome | isolation source: 60 cm saprolite under Madrone tree | place: USA:California | collected 2016-06-14
GATCAGGCTGCGCGTATCGCCGATATTGGCAAGGTGCGAGAACAGCTGGACATTTTCCACGAGCTTGATCCCGGCCTCGTAGCCGCCTTTGACGCCGAAGGTGAAGACCGCGCCGGCGCCCTTCGGCAGGTATTTCCGGGCGAGGTCGTGGAACGGGCTCTCTTTCAGTCCGGCGTAGGAGACCCAGGCAACGCGCGGGTGATCGGCGAGGAATTCGGCGACCTTGCGCGCATTCTCGACGTGCCGGTCCATGCGCAGATGCAAGGTCTCGATGCCGGTCAGCGTCAGAAAGGCATTCATCGGGGACAAGGTCGGGCCGAAATCCCGCAGTGCCACGGCCCGCGCCTTGGTCGTAAAGGCGAAGTCGCCGAAATTCTCATAGAATTTCAGCCCATGATAGGCGGGCTCGGGCTCGGTCAACGACGGGAACCGGTCGCCCTGCGCCCAGTCGAATCGGCCCGATTCGACGACGATGCCGCCCAGCGCATGGCCGTGGCCGCTCAAGAACTTGGTTGTCGAATGGCAGACGATGTCGGCGCCCCAGCGGAAGGGCTCGCAGAGATAGGGTGTGGCCAAAGTGTTGTCGACGATCAGCGGGATGCCTGCCGCATGGGCAATCGCCGCTACCTTTTCGAGATCGAGCACGATGCCGCCGGGATTGGCGAGGTTCTCGATAAAGATCGCCTTGACCCGCTTCGTCAGCGCCTTCTTAAAATTCTCCGGCTCGGTCGGGTCGACGAAGTGGCATTTCCAGCCGAGCTTTTTGAACGACAGCCCGAATTGGGTCAGCGAGCCGCCATAGAGATTTCGGGAGGCGATGAACTCGTCACCCGCTTCCATCAAGGTGAAGAAAATCAGGAACTGCGCCGCATGCCCCGAGGCGGCGGCGAGTGCGGCGCGGCCGCCTTCGAGGCTCGCGACCCGCTCTTCAAGGACAGAGACCGTGGGGTTGGTCAGCCGCGAATAGATGTAGCCGAAATTGTGCAGGTTGAAGAGCGAGGCGGCGTGGTCGACATCCTCGAACACGTAGGAGGTGGTCTGGTAGATCGGGGTCGAGCGCGCCCCCGTCACGGGGTCAGGTGCGGCACCAGCGTGGATTGCGCGGGTCTCGAACCCATAATTCACATTGTGTGAGGGTACGGGCCGCTCCCGGCCGTGCTTGGCGATCGGCGGCTGCGGCGGCCGGTTGCGGATGATGCCGCTGTTGACCCCGCTCCACGACAGCTCGCCGCCCAGCCGGCCGAACTCGATCTTCGGGCAGCGGTTCATGATCACCTCGATCCCGGCCTTCTCGGCCATGGCTGCCGCGGCGTCGTTGCGGATGCCGAGCTGCATCCACAGCACCGGCGCTCCGATCGCGATCGCGTCCTCGACAATGGCGGGAGCGTCGCGGGCGGGACGGAAGACATCGACCATGTCGATCGGTCCCGGGATGTCGCGAAGTGAGGCGTAGGCCGTTTCGCCGAGCAAGGTCTCGCCGGCGAGGCCGGGGTTGACCGGGATCACCCGGTAGCCTTTGCCCTGCAGATATTTCATCACGAAATAGCTCGGCCGGTTCCAGTTGGACGAAGCGCCGACCATCGCAATGGTCTTGACGCGCTGCAAAATCGCGCGGAGCTGTGCGTCGGAGTAGGGAATGGGATCGAGGCTGCTCATGGCTGTCTCGCTGTTGCGGCGCGTGCGCATTCGCGCATGCCGCAGTAATGTCGGCGAAGCCGAGCCGGGGTCAACCCGGAGCTAAGCTGCTAGCGAAAGATGGGGCGATGAACCGAAGCCGGACATGTGCTGCAGCCACCGGACTACTTGTGGGGTTGGTGCTGGCTATGCCCTCGCTCGCCCAAAAGCAGGGCGGCACTCTACGGGTGTTTCACCGCGACAGCCCTGCCAGCATGTCGATCCTCGAGGAGGACAGCATATCGGCTATCATGCCGATGATGGGGGTGTTCAATAACCTCGTCCTCTTTGATCAACATGTGCCGCAGAACCGGGTCGAGTCGATCGTGCCCGAGCTCGCGACGCGCTGGTCGTGGAGCGAAGACGGGACCGAGCTGAGCTTCAAGCTTCGCCCGGGCGTCAAATGGCACGACGGCAAGCCGTTCACCGCCGCCGACGTCAAATGCACCTACGACCTGCTGACCGGAAAGGCGAAGGAGAAGCTGCGACTCAACTATCGCGAAGCGTGGTTCCACAACATCGACAGCGTCACCACCACCGAGGGCGACAACGAGGCGACCTTCCATCTGAAACGCCCCCAGCCAGCGCTGATCTCATTGCTCGCCTCGGGCTACTCGCCGGTTTATCCCTGCCATGTTTCGGCGCGCGAGATGCGCAGCCATCCGATCGGCACCGGGCCCTTCAAATTCGTAGAGTACAAGCCCAACCAGTCGATCAAGGTGGCGCGCAACCCGGATTACTGGAAACCGGACCGGCCCTACCTCGACGGCATCGAATACACGATCATCGCCAATCGTTCGACCGCCATCCTCGCTTTTGTCGCCGGCAAATTCGACATGACCTTTCCCTACGAGGTGTCGGTCCCGCTGGTCAAGGACGTGCGCAGCCAAGCTCCGCAGGCGATCTGCGAGGTGAAGCCGATGAACGGCCGGGCCAATCTTCTCGTCACCGACGCGCCGCCATTTGACAATCCCGTGCTGCGCCGGGCGATGCAGCTGAGCCTAGACCGCAAATCCTTCATCGACATTCTCGGCGAGGGCCAATACGACATCGGCGCGGTGCTGCAGCCGCCGCCCGAAGGCATCTGGGGAATGCCCGTGGAGATTTTGCAACAGCTCACGGGCTACGGGCCGAACGTACAAAAGAACCGTGAAGAAGCCCGCGGCATGATGCGCTCGCTGGGTTACGGACCCGACAACCGGCTAAAGGTCAAACTGGCGTCACGCAACATTGCCTGGTATCGCGATCCCGCGGCGATCCTGATCGACCAGCTCAAAGAGATCTGGATCGACGCCGAGCTCGATACGATCGAGACCGCCAACTGGGTCCCAAAGCTGATGCGCAAGGATTTTACTGTCGCCATGAGCCTCTCGGGGAGTGCAGTCGACGACCCCGACAACCAGTTCTATGAGAATTACTCTTGCCGTTCGCCGCGCAATTATACCGGATGCAATCCCGATCGATGCGCTGATCGACCGGCAATCGGCGGAGAGCAACCCGGTCAAGCGCAAGGAGCTGGTGTGGCAGATCGAGCGCAAGCTGATCGAGGACGCGGTGCGCCCGATTATCTTCTTCATGCGCCAGGGCACCTGCTGGCAGCCCGAGGTCAAGGGGCTGACCCTGATGGACAACAGCATCTTCAACAGCTGGCGTACGGAGGATGTTTGGCTCGACCGCTGACGCCGCTCCCACGCTTGCGCGAGCCGGAGCGCTTGGCCCTGCCGTTGAACCCGCCAATTTGTCACGAAATTGACAATATCGCACACTGACTTGCTTAAATGTCGTAAACCAATTAGCGACGCCAAACTTAAGCACACTTCAACCGCAGAAAGATTTCTTGGTGCAAGAGCGGCGGCGAGAAAATCGCTATACAATTGAGGATTGTGGACCGCAGATATGGCGACGCATCTAGGGGTAGATAGGCGATGAATCGGGGCCTGACTTACGCTGCAGCGGCCGGACTGCTGACGGGACTAGCGCTGGTGAATCCGGCGCTCGCGCAAAAGCAGGGCGGCATTCTCCGCGTCGAGTATCACGCTCACCCCCCCAGCTTGTCGATCCTCGAATTTGGGACGATATCGGTTGTCATGCCGATGATGGGAGTGTTCAATAACCTCATCCTGTTCGACCAGCACGTGCCGCAGAACCGCGTGGAATCGATCGTCCCGGACCTCGCAACGCAGTGGTCGTGGAGCGAAGACGGGACCGAGCTGACTTTCAGACTGAGAGACGGTGTCAAATGGCACGACGGAAAGTCGTTCACTGCGGCCGACGTCAAATGCACCTTTGATATCCTGGCCGGCAAGACCAACGAGAAGCCGCGATCCGATTTCCGCGAACCTTGGTTCCTCAACCTCGAGGAGGTCACGACCCACGGCGACCGCGAGGTGAGATTTCACCTGAAGCGACCGCAGCCGGCACTTCTGCCGATGCTGGCCTCGAGCTATTCGCCGATCTACCCCTGCCACCTCTCAATGCCCGACATGGCCGCCCATCCGATCGGCACAGGCCCGTTCAAATTTGTCGAATACAAACCAGTCCGATGGATCAAGCTGGTGCGCAACCCGGACTACTGGAAACCGGGCCGGCCTTATCTCGAAGGCATCGAATATATATTGAGCGGCAACCGCTCGGACCCACTCCCCGCCCTCGCCACTGGCAAGGTCGACATGACCTTCCCTTACGATGTGACGGTCGCTCAGCTGAAGCACGTGAAGAGCCAAGCGCCCGGGGTGATCTGTGAGCTGAGGCCGATAAACGGCAGGGTCAACCTCCTCGTCGACGGCGCCCCACCCTTTGACGACCCAGTATTGCGGCGGGCGATTCAGCTGAGTCTCGACCGCAGGGCCTTCATCGACATCCTGAGCGAAGGCCATAATGATATCGGAGGGGTTCTGCAGCCGCCGCCGGAAGGGATTTGGGGGATGCCTCCCGAGTTATTGCAGACCCTGCCGGGTTATGGTCCCGATGTGCAGAAGAACCGCGACGAAGCGCGCGGATTGATGCGCTCACTCGGCTATGGTCCGGAGAACCGGGTCAGTGTCGCGGTTTCGGCGAGCAAAAGTGCCTTGCATCGCGATCCGGCGGCGATCCTGATCGACCAGCTCAAGGAAATCTGGATCGAAGGCGAGTTCAAACCGGTCGAAGTCGCCCACTGGATAGATAGGCTGACGCGCAAAGCTTTTACCCTCGCGGTAGACCTCTCGATGAGCGTCCTCGATGACCCTGACACGCAGTACTATCAAAACTATTCGTGCCAGTCCCCACGCAACTACACCGGCTATTGCAATCCCGAAGTCGAGGCGCTGATCGACAAGCAATCGGCGGAAGGTGACCCCGTCAAGCGCAAGGAGCTGGTCTGGCTAATTGAGCGTAAATTGATCGAGGATGCGGTACGCCCGACTCTCTTCTTCATGCGCCAAGGCACCTGCTGGCAGCCCCAGGTCAAGGGGCTGACCCTGATGGACAACAGTATTTTCAACAGCTGGCGCATGGAGGACGTCTGGCTCGACCGCTGACGCCCACCCGCGCCCCGCGGCCTGTTTGCAGGGGAAATACGGGGTTCCTCACCCGCTAATAGCAGAGTGGGCGATGTCCAAATAGCGGAAGAGGCGCGACTAGCCCGAAGCGAGGAAGTGGAACTCTTCGGCGCTGAGACGGATCGCGGCGGCGGCCAAATTCTCGTCGAGATGGGCGATCGAGGATGTGCCGGGGATCGGCAGCATGGCGGGTGAGCGGTGCAAGAGCCAGGCGAGCGCGACCTGTCTTGATGTCGCTTTGTGGCGCTCAGCAATTCGGTCAAGTGGCGAACCCGGCCCTCCGGCGAGACGGCCCTTGGCGAGCGGGTAATAGGGAACGAAGGCGATCCCGGCTTCGGCGCAGATGTCGACCAGGCTCTCGGATGACCGGTCGCGCAGATTGTAGGCGTTCTGGACCGACACGATTTCCGCCGCCGCTCGCGCCTGCGCCAGCTCGGCGGCCGAGACGTTCGAGACCCCAATATGCGCGATCTTGCCCGCGCGCTGCAGCTCGACCAGGGCGCCGATCGACTCTTCGATCGGCACGCGGTGATCGACGGTGTGGAGTTGGTAGAGCTCGATCCGGTCGAGCCGTAACCGCTTGAGGCTCTCCTCGCAGACCCGCCGCAGATGCGCGGGCCGGCAGTCGACTGCCCAGCTCCCGGGACCCGGGCGCGTGAACCCACCCTTGCTCGCGATCACTAGCCCCTCCGGATAAGGGTGGAGCGCCTTGGCGATCAGCGTCTCACTCACTCCTGGCCCGTATGAATCGGCGGTGTCGATGAACGTCACCCCTCGTTCAACGGCGCGGCGCAGCAAAGCGATTACGTCGCGCTCGTCGCGGGGCGGCCCCCATACGCCGGGGCCGGTGATGCGCATCGCGCCAAAGCCGAGACGGGCGACCGTCGGGCCGTCCTTCAAGGTCAGAGTCGCCGCCGGATCGCCGAGCCCGCTCACCCCGGCAATTTCCAGCCGAGCCAGTCGCAGACCGCGCGGCCCATCACCAATTCGAGGTCGCGGCCTTTGAGCCACGGCATCTCTTCGGTGAACATCGTCACGCATTCTTTCCACGAGCACGGCATGCGGGTGATGTCGGTGCCCCAGAAGCTGCGCTGCGGCCCAAAGGTCTCGACGATCTGTTGGGTAAATTTGTTGATGTTGCGATAGGGGTAGGGCTCGCTCGAATTGCCGGGAGCGCCGGTGCATTTGACCGCCACGGTCGGATGCTTCGCCAATGCCAGCAGGGCGGCCTGGTTGCCGTGTGCGGCGTCGTCCTTGCCGTCGCGGACGCGGGCATAATGATCGATCAGCAATTTCAGGCCGGGGTGCTTCTCGGCGATCTGCCCGACTTGCGGCAGATAGTTCGAGGCCATCAATGCGATCGGGATTCCGGCCTTCTCGGCGGCCGGCCACAGCCAGTCCATCGTGCCGTCGGTCATCCAGTTGGCCTGGTGCGGCTGGGTGAACGCGTAACGCAGGCCGAGCATCCCCGGCCGGCTCTTCCAGGTGTCGATCAGCGCGCGGTTTTCCGGCCGGTCGAGCGGGAAGTTGCCGAGGATCCCAAAGCGGTTTGGGTACTTGGCCGCTGCCTCTTCCGAGATCTTGCCCGAGTTCGGGTCCCAGCCCGGCGGGTGCAGCAGGCAGGCATTGACCCCGGCGGCATCCATATCGCGGGTGCACTCCTCGGCCGAATACGAGGTGACCTGGCGGTGCGACGGATTGGTCGGCGGACCGGCCGACCAGATGTGGACCTGTGCATCGACGATCAACATGTTGTCCCCCTTGGGAGCTACGATCCCAGCCGGCCATGCTACGCGATGTCGCCCACCTGCGGATAGCATCTCTCGCAGGCCCTCGAAACGCCGGAGGAGTTGGTGGGCAGTGCTGATAGCATCACCGTCGAATTGGTGCCGGATGTAACCGACGATGTGCGCATTTTGGTCGGCGAGCTCGATCGACTACTCTCGGCAGAGTATGCGCCGGAGCAGCGGCATGGCCTGGCGCTGGACGCGATCTTCGCGCCGAATATCCGGTTCTTCCTGGCGCGTTTGAATAGTGCAGCGGTGGGGTGCGGCGGGGTGGCCTTCTTCGCCGACTTCGCCGAGGTAAAGCGCATGTATGTTTGCGAGGTGGCACGCGGACACGGCGTGGCGCAAGCGTTGCTCGCGCGCATCGAGAAAGAGGCGCGCGACGCCGGATTTTCGCTGCTCCGGCTAGAGACGGGAGCGCGTCAGCTAGCGGCGCTCCGGTTTTATCAGCGGGCCGGGTTCCAAATCTGCGCGGCGTTTGGCGGCTACGCCACCATGGCACCGCAGGCCATAGCGTGTTTTCCTCCAGAAGCACCTCTAAAAATAGCCGGAGCCACCCCTATCCGCCCTCTCCTCAGGCGGAGTAGGATGGGCCGTCGGTTCGCCGGCATATCACCGCGATCACCCCTGTGACTTGGAGGATGCGTCGATGATCTACGAAGTCCGCACCTATACGCTGCGCCCCGGGACTGTTCCCGAGTTCGAAGAGCGCTACGAAAAGCGGCTGCCCTCGCGGGTAAAACATTCGAAATTGGGGGGCTTTTGGCACACCGAGTTCGGCCCGCTGAACCAGGTTGTCCACGTCTACCCCTATGACGACCTGCAGCACCGTACGAGGGTGCGCTCGGCGATGGCGAACGACCGCGAGCGCAATGCGATGCCCGGCGGCGGCGAGTTTATCGTCGCACAAGAAGCCGAGATCGTGATCCCGGCGCCGTTCATGCGCGAGCTCGGCAGCCGCAATTACGGCACCGGGAACGTGTACGAGATGCGCACCTACACCTACGCCCCGGGCGACATCCCGAAGGTGCTCGACGCGTGGAGCAAGGCCATCGAGGCGCGCGAGAAGTTCTCACCGCTCGCGGCCTGCTGGACGAGCGAGCTCGGCGGGCTCAACAAATTCACCCACATCTGGTGCTACAAGGATCTGAACGAGCGCGCCCGCGTTCGCGAGGAATCTCGTAGGCCCGGCGGTGCGTGGCCACCACAGGCCGGGGTCCGGCCGGTCCGGCAGGAAAACAAGCTGCTGGTCCCGGCGTCCTTCTCGCCGGTACGCTAGTCGGCTCTCGCCTGGCCCGCCGGCGCATGATCTGCGCCGGCGTCAGCGAGGGTTTGCGGCGGAGATGAACGCCGCGCGCCTTCGTCGGCGAAGACGCCCTTATCTCGATCGCGCCTGGTGACGCCTGAGGACGGGCTTGAGCACGACGAGCGCGCATGCCGCGGCTGTGATGTCCATCGCAGCCACGGTGAACAAGACTGTGGACCACGTGCCGGTCGCCTCGGTGATCAGGTTGCCGATCGGCACCAGCAGCGCGGCGATACCCTTCGCGCAATAGAGCACGCCATAGATGCTCCCAATGTTCTTGGTGCCGAACGCATCACCCGAGGTGGCACTAAACAGGCTGTAGACCTCGCCCCAGGCAAGGAAGACCAAGCCGCTCAGAAAGATGAAGGCCCAGGGGTTGCTACCGAAAGTGGCGAGCGCGGTGATGCCTAGACCTTCGAGCAGGAAAGCCGCGAGCATCGTGTTCTCGCGCCCGATGTGATCGGAGATCCAGCCGAACAGGGGTCGCGACACGCCGTTCATGATCCGGTCGAGCAGAAGCGCAAAGGGGAGCGCTGCGATGGCGAAAAAGAAGAGGTCGACCTTTGTGTCCTTAACCCCGAGATCCTGGGACATCGGGCCGAGCTGCGCCACCGCCATGAGACCGCCGGTCACCGTCAGGATGAACATCGCGAAGAGCACGTAGAACACCGGCGTCTGGGCGGCTTCTATCAGCGTGTAGTCACGCCGGCTTTGCACGATCGTCGCCGAGGCCTTTGTCTCGCCCGTTCGTGGCGCGCGCAGCGCCAGCGAGGCGAGCATGATGATGATCCCTTGGGCCAGGCCATACCGGAAGAACGCGGCCTGGAAGCCGCCGGCGGCGATCATGTTGGCGATCGGAATGATCGTGAGGGCAGACCCGAAGCCATAGGCTCCGGCGGTAAAGCCGACCGCGAGGCCGCGCCGATCGGGGAACCATTTGATCGCATTGTTGACGCAGGTCGCGTAGACGCAGCCGACGCCAATGCCTCCGATCACCGCGCCGACATAGTATCCCGTGAGGGATGTCGCGTAAGAGTCGATGACCCAGGCAAGCCCGGTGAAGAAGCCGCCGATCAGCACGATGATCCGGGGCCCGAAGCGGTCGATCAGATAACCTTCGAGCGGCGTGAGCCAAGTTTGTACGAGGATGAAAAGCGTGAACGCCGTCTGGATCGAGGCTCTCTGCCAGCCGAAAGTCTTCTGGATCTCTGGCACGAACAGAGTCCAGGCGTACTGAATATTGGCGGCGGCGACCATGCAGGCGACGCCCAGACCGAGCTGCATCCATCGGTAATCCGCGCTTGCTTGCGTGGCCCGAAGCGCAGGTGAGATCGGGGCAAATGCCATCGGTTCCTCTTGAGGGCGGGCGCTAGGCCAGGGTCATCGATACGCTCGTGTAATTCGTGGCTCATTCCTCGAGCCAGACATCGGCCAGGTCTTGCCCGATGTATTGGCTCGGCGACATGTTCCACCCCTTGAATTTTTCCGAGTTGACGACAATGCGGTTCCACCAGAGCAGCGGAACGGTATTGGCTGTGCTGAGGGCGTGCCGCTCGAAATCGCGGACGATCTTGGCGCGCTGCCGCGGGTCGGTGCTGAGCGCCTGTCCGATATAGAGCGCGTCGAGGAAGCGGTCGGTCGACCCCGAGTGGTTGATCGGCGACAGGTCGCGCGAAATA
>WNFS01005150.1_pt1 | contig 9983 bp, 12 predicted proteins | sample 5400141 | NCBI WGS metagenome assembly WNFS01 (sample SAMN13153358, study PRJNA577476) | soil metagenome | isolation source: 60 cm saprolite under Madrone tree | place: USA:California | collected 2016-06-14
TATGCAGACGCACGGTGAGGTACATGGTGAGTTCCAGGGTGCCGCTGTCAGCCCATTGCAGGTTGTCAATGCCGAGTAGGACAGGTCGTTCCAGCGCCATGCGTTCTAAGAAGGTGGCTACGGAGTCGAAAAGACGAAACTTCTCCTGCTCTGGTGAGAGTACCTCCGGCGTGATAGTGGTAGCTAGTATGCCTGGCAGCTCGGGGAAGAAACGGGCCAGGGAAGCGACGACGGACGTGCCCGATTGTACTTCCGCGGAGACAGAGGCATCGGTGGACGAAGGATCTGGCTCGGTAAAGCGAGAGCTGGCAAGGCCTACGTAGCGACGCAGTTCTTCTGGGGTCGAATGGCGCAGGACGGGGCGCAATGCCTCAATAAAAGGGAGATAGGGGAATATGTTTGCTGCTGTGTACATGCGCCCTTCCAGCACGCGGAAGCCGCGTGCCCGCGCTTCCAGGTATATCTCTGCTAAAAGGCGCGATTTGCCTACGCCTATCTCGCCGCTAATCATGATGGCTCGCGCGCCCGTTGGTCTGTTGAGCGCGATGCTGTCCAGCAACGCCCGCGTAGTCTGCATTTCGGTTTCGCGTCCTACCAGTGGCAGTGCTTTGCTGAGGAGCTCTAGTCCTGAAAGTGGGTCGGCGAATGGTGCTTGCATGCTGCTTCCAATCTATCTGCGTTTACCTTGCCTCTTTGCTGGTTTTTAACTCTTCTTTGTGGCTATGCTGTTTTGTCACGAGTGGGATGAGGTCGTGGTAGGTAAACAGGGCGTAGAAGACGATCAGGAATGGTACATCGAACAAGAAGTAGAACCAGAAGAATGGAGAGGCATGCAACCACAAGAGATGATAGAGCAGTGCCAGGGCTACCAGTGTTCCATAGACGACGGCTACGATTGCCAGTGGGCGCACCCGTGCCCATTCGCGTTGTGTTGCTAGCCAGAAGGACGCGGCACTATTGCCCAGCACAATCGCGCCAATAAAGCGATCAAGTACGGGGGAGATGTCTACGGGCCAGAGGGGAAGTTTGAGCTCGGGTAAGAAGAAAAATGCCAGGCCTATGATGAGGTTAAAGATGCCAGCGATGCATGCCATGCCACGCTCAGGCAGGCTGAAAATGCGATGGTCCATACGGTCTGGTCCCCTTTCTTGGACCCACTCTGCCTCCACATAAGTCATCCTGAACTTTGAGAGCAAAAGTTCCACAAACGGGAGTGCAGAGGGTAGAGCCTTCTGCCGGGGTTCGGCGGCAAGAGAGCCTCTCAGGCTCTCGGTCCCCGAACAACGCTTGTTCCTTCTTTTGCGCGCCGCTTGCGGCGCGAGAGGAGAGAGAAAGAAGCAGGGGAGACCCCTGCAACCCCCCAAAGGGGCGGCTGCCCCTTTGAGCCCCGCTTGAGACTAAGCTAATCAGCGACTACGAAACATAGATCAGAGAAAATGGAGAGCAGGCCCTGCCAGGTACGCAACCAACACATCCCGTTGCACCTCGACCTGCTTTTTCTCGCTCTCCATGCCTGCCGCTTGTAAGTCTTTGACGGAGACGAAGCCGCCAGCCAGCTCTTGCTCACCGATGATCACGGCGTAGGCTGCCCCGGAAGCGTTGGCCTGCTTCATCTGGGCTTTCGGACTGCGATCACCGTAGCTCATCTCCGTCTTGATGCCAGCATGGCGCAGTTCGGCCACCACTTGCACAGCCGCGTCTTTGAGTTCAGCCGTCTTGCCCAGGTAGGCGACGAAGGCACGTGGGCGCTCCTCCGCCGGTGGCGCGATGTGCTGGCGTTTCAATTCGAGAATGATGCGCTCCATCCCTGCACCGAAGCCGATGCCTGGCGTTGGTTCGCCGCCGAGTATCTCGGCCAGGCCATCATAGCGTCCACCGCCGCCCAATGCCGTTTTATCAACGCCGGAAGTGAACTCGAAGACGGTGCGCGTATAGTAGTCCAGTCCCCGTACCAGCAGCGGATTGAGGGTCCATGGCACCTCGTAGAATGCCAGAAAGCGCTGCACGGCTGCGAAGTGCTCCCGGCAAGGCTCGCACAGATAGTCTACTATCTTGGGCGCGGCAGCAATCTTCTCCTGGTCCTGTGGCTCCTTGCAGTCCAGCAGGCGCAGGGGGTTCTTGTCGAAACGTATCTTGCAATCTTGACAGCACTCTGCGAGCAAAGGGCGGTAGTAGTCTTTCAGTATCTCGATGTACTGCGGGCGGCAGTTCTGGTCACCGATGCTGTTGATGTACGCACGGATGTCTTTGAGGCCAAGCTGCGAGTAGACCTGGTAGAGCAGGCCGATCATTTCTGCGTCGACAGCCGGGTCATGTTCGCCCAGTGCCTCGCAGCCGAACTGGTGGTGCTCGCGGTAACGGCCGGCCTGGGGCTTATCGTGCCGGAACATGGGGACGCGCACGTAATAGAGTTTGACGGGTTGTGGCAGGCGGAAGAGACCGTGTTCTAGATAGGCACGCACGACGCCCGCCGTCCCTTCGGGACGCAGCGTGAGGTTGGTGCGATTGCCCTCCTTGTCGGCCCGGTCGTCGAAGCTATACATTTCCTTCTCGACCACGTCGCTCCCTTCGCCAGAGGTACGGCGATACACAGCTGTCTCTTCCAGCGTCGGGGTGTCGATACGCCGGTAGCCGTAGGTTTGTGTGACCGCCATGATGGTCTGTTCGAGCAGACGCCAGTATGCTTGCTCTTCGGGTAGAATATCTTTGAAGCCCTGCAAGGCTTTATATTGTCCACGCATAGGTGTTTGGTTCCCTCTCTCCGACAACATAGATGTGCCACGCTATTATAGCAGATTAACTGCTTTCCTGCGAGGGGGTGTATGAACAATGTACGGCGGTTGTGGGGTGTTATGAATTTGTTGTAGGAAACCAATCAGGCGTAGAGAGAGGAGATTGAGACATGGGACACCCGTTTCTGTAAAGAAATCTTGATGTTGGAAGGTGAGTCTGATGGATTGAGACACTTGGGACATGGGACACTCGTTCCTGTGAGGAAATCTCGGTGGGACTCTTGAGACATGGGACACTTGGGACATGGGTTGTGATGTCCTGGCGAGACAGGGAGAGGCTCCCCAAGAGGATACGTGAAGCAGTGGTTACTTGCTTCATAAAGAGTATACCAGGTTGGAGGGTCAGAGTCAAGTCTTTGAGCTACACGGGGTGCGGTTCATTTTTTGGCATTGAGCACAAGGTGTATGGTTTTCCGTCATCGTGACTATTCGGTTTACCTCACATCGTGTCGGAACAGGTGTTCAGAAGACCACCACCCCACCAGCCGGACACCACGAGGCGAACCAGGTCTCAAGAGAGCGGCAGCGGTGGGGCGTCAGAGAGATGCAGGGGGTTGGAACCGCCACCGGACACGTTTGAGGCGGTCAAAGACAGCAGGAAGCTGCACCCGCCCACACGAGCGGGCAATGCGTAGTGATGGTGGCCGTGGCGGTCTCTTTAGGCCCACAACGTCAGTTGCCGCAGCCTTCGGTGCGCCAGTTGCCGTCGGCGTTCTTCGGAACGGGCTTCGCGCCTCGCATCAGGGTGATGTACTGATCCAAGGGCATTTCTGCTCCCTGCAGTCCTTTGATCGGGATGCGTTTGAGCCCTTCCGATCCCAGCCACACGTCGAAAGCCCGCTCAGCAGCATTGACGAAGAGCACCACCTGCTGTCTGGCCAGGGCTTGGCTGATGTAATAGGGCTCATGATCGACGGTCACGCAGCCATCAGCGCCGACTCGCCGCGCGAACGCCTGCCCTTGGAGCGTGTCGAGCCAGGCATCGGGGTTGACCGACGTGGGCAAAGCAGGCAGTCTCGGCAACACGGGAAACGCCTTGCGCGGGGGTTGGTTCCCGCACGAGCGCCCCTGGTGTGGTCGCTCCTGGTTGTAGTGCAGCAGAAACGCTGCGGTGACCTCCCGCACCTGCTCCAGGGTCGCTGGCCGATGCACGAGGTCCCCACTCCTGGTTGTAGGTGCGATGGTACCTTTCGACGTAGGGATTCTTTTGTGGAGGCTCGGGCGGGATGACGTTGGGCAGGATGCCCAGGCACAGCAAAAAGCGGCGCAAGGCCGAGGGGAAGTCGCGTCCACTACTACTGCCTACCCAGCGGGGATCGTGATCAAAGGTGAGCATGGGTGGCAGGCCGTGTTGGCGCAAGAAGTGCACCACCGCCAGAAGTCGCGGTTTCCGCATGGAAATCCGCATGAGCCTGCGCGCTGAGCAGGATCGAGGTCCCAGCATCGACAAAGTTGAGCACTTCCACCACGTGCTGGCGCTTGCCGTCGGGATCAGCGGGGACCGTGGTGGCGTCTTTGAAATCCATCTGCACCTCTTCTAGGGGATCACGCAGCTCCAACGGCTGTCGTTTGCGAAGAGGGGCGTCCAAGATGTAGCCCAGCTTGCGCAGGATTTTCCACACCGTTCGTGTAGAACGCGGGATGGGGATGGCTACCGCTTGCAAGCTGGGATCACGGTGCAAGTAGTAGAGGATGGCTCGCGGTCCTGGAACCCGCTTCAGGTTCTCCGGCGGATTCTCACGAATCTCGGCAATCTTTTGCACGATGCGCAGATCCGGTGGCGGAGGCGGCGTCCGGCGTGCGCGGGAGTGGGAGTGCAAGACCGCTCAATCATCAGCAGGGGCCTCTCGCAAGCGCCTGAGCCACTTTTTGACCCAGCTTACTGAACGACCCAGGCAGGTCGCCAGTTGCGTGTGTGTCCACTGCGGGTGCTGGCGGGAAAGGCAGCGGAGAGCTGCCCGGTCGGCTATCCATTGGGCTTCCATACAGGCAAACTCCTCATCATGCAGTTTTTCCTGATTATACGGCATGACGAGCGGAAGCAAGCAGGATTCGCCCGTTTTTCCTAGATCAGCAGGGGGAAAATGGCGTCTGCTTGCTTCCGACACGATGTGGGGTAAGCTGAGGGGTCTCGATGACGGAAAACCATACACAAGGTGCTGAGCATGGCTGGGGCAAGCCCAGCCACTACTAGACCACGCAAAGGCTGTATGAGGTACCAACCTCGTGGCCGTCTCTAGTAGTGGCTGGGCTTGCCCCAGCCATGCCAAAAAATGAACCGCACCCAACATCAATTGATGGGTTGCTCCCACCAGCAAATCATGGTATACTTTCATCTAACAAACGTTTGTTAGATGAAAAAGAGGTGAAGACAATGTCCGACAACAAGGAACTGACGGCCATGATCCGTGTGCGTTTGAGCGCCAGTGATGCTCACTATGGAGGCCAACTCGTCAATGGTGCGCACATGCTGGCACTTTTCGGGGATGTGGCGACGGAACTGGCCATTCTCTGTGATGGTGATGAGGGTCTGCTCGTTAGCTATGAAAATGTAGAATTCCTGGCACCATTATACGCAGGGGATTATGTAGAGGCCACAGGGCGTATTATCAACATTGGGCGTACCTCGCGGCGGATCGCGTTCGAGGCTCGGAAGGTCATCACCGTACGGCAGGATATTAGCGACTCCGCTGCCGATGTGCTGGACCCTCTGGTTGTCATCGGGCGAGCCATTGGTACGACCGTCGTCAAAGCTGAGCGACAACGCAAGACCCGTACGGCGTAGTTTCGCGGGTTTTCGCGTGCAGTAAGACGGAGCGGATGCTGGCGATTGAACATTGGCATGACCTGCGGCTGGCGGAGCGCATGCAGACTTAAACTAGCCTTGAGTAGCCAGCCGCTCCCACTCGGCGAGCAGTTCCTCTGATTGCAACCGCAGTTGGTCGTACTCGGCGGAAAGCTGTGTGAGTTTTTCCGCATCAGCCTTGAGTGCGGCCTCTGCTAATGCCTTCTCTACCAGCTTTACACGGTCCTCGACCTTCTCTATCTCACGCTCCACATCCTCGATGGTACGAGCTTTCGGGGCTTTCGCTTTCTCACCTTTTTTGCTGCTGACCCTGGCTGCGGCAGAGGATGCGGGACGCTTTGTCGTCGTCGATGGAGCTGATTTCCCATTGCCGTTCACAGGAGATGGAACATCAAGCACGATGGGGCGCTTGCGAGTACGATAGTCTGTATAGTTGCCCAGGTAGGGAATCAAGACGCCATCTTCGATGACCCAGAGCTTCGTTGCCAGCCGATCAATGAAGTAGCGATCATGCGAGACAAAGAGGAGGGTACCCTCAAATTCACTCAGGACTTCCTCGAGAAACTGGCGCGATTGCAGGTCGAGATGGTTCGTTGGCTCGTCCAACACGAGACAGTTGGAGCCTTGAAGCGTCAGCAGGGCTAAGGCTACGCGACTGCGCTCGCCACCACTCAACGCAGCAATGGGCTTGAAGACATCATCGCCGGTAAAGAGGAAGCGCCCAAGGAAGGTGCGTGCCCCCTCTTCGCTCAATGTACTCACGTGGCGGATTTCATCAAGGATGGTACGTTGCGTATCTAACCTGCTGTGCGTCTGCGAATAATACCCGATGCGTACGTTGTGACCGGGGTAAACGTGCCCACTGAGAGGGGGAAGTTCACCGATGATGGTACGCAGCAAGGTTGTCTTACCCGAGCCATTTGGTCCCACCAGGCCTGCACGGTCGCCGCGCAAGAGTTCCAGGTCGGCCACATGCACGAGCACGGTCGGTGCGGTGGCTTGATTCTGCTCAACGCCGTAGCCCACCGAGAGTTTTTGCGTCGAGAGGACAACCTGGCCGCTATCGATAACCGGACTGAACTCGAAGTGCATCTCTGGGAAATCTTGTGGGCGCTCGACACGTTCCAGTCGATTCAGCAATTTCTGGCGGCCTCGTGCCTCGCGGCTGCGCTGGCCTGCTTTGTAGCGGCGAATAAACTCTTCAGTACGGGCAATATGTTCCTGCTGTGCTTCATACTCACGCAGACGGCGCTCCATGCGTTCCTCGCGCAGTTGAATGTATCGCGTGTAGTTGCCGGGGTATTCTTCGATACGGCCAAAAGCCATTTCAATGGTACGCGAGACGACTCTGTCCAGGAAGTAGCGGTCATGAGCGACAACGACCAGGGCATGCCTCCAACTCGCCAGGTAGGTCTCCAGCCATTCCAGAGCTGCGAGGTCTAGATGGTTGGTCGGTTCATCTAGTAACAGGAGATCAGGTTCCTGCAAGAGCAGTTTGCCCAGGGCGGCTCTGGTCTGCTGCCCACCGCTGAGATTCATGACGGGGGCTTCCTGCTGCTCGCGTGTAAAGCCTAGACCATCGAGTACCTGGGCTACGCGATTCTCATAGGTGTAGCCGTCGGCGTGCTCGAAGCGTGTCTGGAGGTCGTCATAACGTTGCAAGAGTTGTTTATGGAGGATACTGTCAGCCGTAGCCGCCAGTTCAACAGCGAGTTCGTTTAGTTCGTGTTCCCAGTCGCGCACTTCTGCGAATACGGTGAGCATCTCTTCACGTAACGTATGCTGTGGCTGAAAATCTACGGTCTGGGTCAGGTAGCCAATGCGCAAGTTGCGTGCTGTGGCAATGATACCTTCATCCGGCTCTTCGCGACCAGCTAGCAGGTTGAGCAAGGTTGATTTGCCTGCGCCGTTGGGGCCGACCAGCCCGATACGATCATGTTCATCAATTTGGAAGCTGACTCCGGCAAAAATGCGCTCCGCCCCAAAGGATTTTCCCACGTCTATTATACTGAATATTGGCATAACTATTCACCTGGTTGCTAGGTATACAGTAACTCTTCAAGTTTCTTCGCTTTCAGACTCCTCGCCGCCTGCGGCGGCTCCCCTATTCTGGCGATGAGTGCAGACGTTGCCGCCGCAGGCGGCAACGTCTGCACTCATCGCCAAACACCTGCGAACTGCCGAAGGCAGTGAGGAGTCCTGAAGAGTTACATTCTACATTTGAGTGTCAGCGTATCATAATGCAGCTTCTGATGCAAGCGGTTGGCGGTTCGCATGGGATGTGATATACTGAAAGAAACAAGTTCCTCTTAAATGGATGAAAGGATGCAGACGTGGCGAAAGAGCCGTCTCTGGACAATCTCTGGTTAGCGCAAACGCTATTTGATCTTGGGGGAGTGCAGTTCGGGAACTTCACGGTGAGCGAGTCGGCGGTGAGTTCCCCCGTTTTTGTTAACCCCAAGGTCCTTATCAGTAATCCCACTGCGCTGCGGGTTGCAAGCAAGCTGATGCAGCAAGAAATTCACCTTGCTCAATCCTTGCGCCGTGTGCGAGTCCATCCTTTTGCTGTAGTGGCTGGAGTACCGGTAGGCGGGTTGCTCCTGGCCTCCGCCTATTCCCTGGAAACGAACACCCCCCTTATCTACGCACGCATCCATCCAGAAGGTACCGGTAAACGCGGCATCGAAGGCCGTTTTACTCGTGGGGACACGGCACTCGTCATCGATGACCTGATCACCAGAGGCAGCAGCATCCTGGAAACGGCGGATTTGCTTGAGGAACATGGGATGAAGGTGAAGGACGTCATCGTGCTTGTTGACCGCGAACATGGAGCTACTGAGCGCCTGCGGCGGCATGGCTACAATCTGATCAGCATTTTGAAACTGGAGATTATGCTCAATCACTATATGTCCAAGGGGCTTATCTCAGAGGAAACCTACCGTACTTGTGCTGAGTATGTCCGTAGCAAGCAGATCGAAAACCGCGCGTTGTAACCCCACGGGTTCATTTGTGCCACTCGTCCAGGCTGGTGATGAAGCCTTTCTCACCAATCATCATGCCTGAGGTGTATCGCTGCCACTCTGTCTATTACAGTATTCTGGATATAGAGTGGCAGCAGGTCAAAGCTCAGTTCGAAACGATCCTGCAGGCCGTTTGAGGTACCCCATTGCTGTTCGATGGCTTGAACGCCGGTGAAGAAATCACCCGTGCCCTAAAGTCATGATAGCGTTAGGGACACCTCTAGCGGCTTATGGTCGTCTTTCAGGACCGTGGCGGCAACTCCGGCACGGGTTGCACAGGCGGAATGGATGGCGGCTGGTAGACAGGGCCGTTATGCTGCTCGGACGACGATACGCTCTTAAAACGCCGCATCGAATCCAGGATTGGCTCGATCAGGTCAATCGGTAGCGGGAAGATGATGGTTGAGTTTTTCTCAACGGCAATCTCCGTCAGCGTTTGCAGGAAGCGCAGTTGTAGGGCGTTAGGCTGTGAACCAATCACTGCGGCTGCCTGTGCCAACTGCGCGGAGGCCTGCAATTCACCCTGGGCATGGATGACCTTCGCACGCTTCTCACGCTCTGCCTCTGCTTGCTTCGCCATAGCACGCTGCATCGTGACAGGCAGCTCAATATCCTTGATCTCAACGGCTGTTACCTTCACCCCCCAACGTTCTGTGTGTTCGTCAATGATCGCCTGCAGTTCTTGATTGATCTTGTTGCGCTGCGCGAGCAGTTCATCCAGCTCGGACTGGCCCAGCACGTTTCGTAGCGTCGTCTGGCCGATCTGCGTCGTCGCCTGGATGAAGTTCATCACGTTTACAACAGCAGCATTGGGATCTACGACGTAGAAGTAGATGACGGCTGTGACTTTAATTGTGACATTATCGCGAGAGATCACCTCTTGTGGCGGCACGGTAAGTGTGACGATACGCAGATCGACTTTGATCATGCGTGTGACGAACGGTGGTACCCAGAACAGGCCTGGTCCCTTTGCCCCTTTCAAGCGACCCAGGATAAAGATCACACCACGCTCGTACTGTTGCACCACACGAATGCCAGAAAGTGCAAGCAACCCGAGGATAACAAGGACAACGATACCTATTGTCGAAAAAATTGCACCGAGATCCATAAAACGCCTCCTTCATGCACCCTGAATGTATTCAGGGGAATAGCTTGAAAGTCTCGTAACAATGGGCTGAACGTGTAAACGCAAGCCCTCGACGGCGACAATCTGTACTTCAGAGCCAGCATCTACAGACGTAGCGGGCGGCACCAGTACAGCGGCCCAATTCTCGCCAGCGTAACTCACCCGTCCCTCTGGTATGAGCGGCGTGATGGCGGTGGCTTTGGCACCAATCATGCCTTCGACGCCGGTGGTGACCCGTT
>WNFS01009265.1_pt1 | contig 9983 bp, 10 predicted proteins | sample 5400141 | NCBI WGS metagenome assembly WNFS01 (sample SAMN13153358, study PRJNA577476) | soil metagenome | isolation source: 60 cm saprolite under Madrone tree | place: USA:California | collected 2016-06-14
GGGGGCAGACCCCGAGCGAAGCGTTCCGCATTAGTCTCGCGGTCCACGAGCGCTACGCCCTCAACTGGAACGACGAGCCCCAGGAGAGCAGCGAATGCCGCAAGGAAGATGATGGCGAATTTCTGCATCCCAACTGAAATCCCGGGTTCACGAAGGAACGCGCGAACGACCTGAGGGGGGGAAGTGGGGGGAAGGGCAGGAAGACGTCAACCGCGAGTCATGGTACCCTATTTAAACCCTGTTGGAGCATTGCTTCTATCGGCCGCCCATCATGCTCCAAGAGCTTTGCACCGCACTAGGGCCTGTCAGCGCCGGTGATCCATGATCGCCTAGAAGGGAACGAGTTAACGGCCAATCCTCTTCTTCCACGATATCGCCGATCACGTACCTGGGCGCCTTTTCGCCATGCATCTGTCTTCTCTCGCACATTCTGCGCCATACATGTGCTCTTTCTCGACCACACCTTGCGCATCGACCGCGGGTTCTTTAAGACAGCCTGAGAGTTGTGTTCAAGGTAGCTGGGGGAGGGACATAGGGGCGTATAGATTGGTGACAACAATAGCGAATGACACGATGTCCGATTGTCCCTGAGGCCCAGATTGACGTTTGACAAGCATCCACCAACCTAATATAAATGGCGGTTCCGGTGCTTAACACGCGCAGTGAATTCAGCTAGCCATTCTGGAGATAAGTAAAGTAACGAGTACAACGCACCTTTACTTCTGCGAATCCCGGCGTTATAAGGGGTGAGTCTAGCACCACCTCCTTATCCCTCGTTCTTCGGTTCCAAGTACACATCAGGAAGGAGGGGGGAAGGGATACAGTATTGTTGCGTACCAGGATGGGTGATATCTCGGTGGGGTGACAGATCGTCATCATGACAGGATCCATTCCTGCTCCGCCCTTCTAGCCCTTCTACTAGTTCGATGCCGGAGATTAGTGCTCGCTTGGTCGTGATAACGTAAACTCAGCACATGCAATGGGACTTCAGTGCAGTACATTCACGAGTTATCTTTCCTTTGCATCCCTCCTAGATATTAGGATTCTTGATATGGCTGTGAGTCGTGACGTGGGCGTAGACCTCTTGGCAGAATAGGCACGTCACCCGTTTCAAGCCTTCTCAGGGTTGTTGAACCGCAACCCCTTGCCTCCCATCAATGTGCATCAACCCTTACCCGACACGTGTAATCCGATCTCGCTGTATTCAAGCTCCTGGCACTGACCCAAAGCAACAAGGAGCTGATGTTCCATGAGTGCCGCCCGTCCGCGAATTGAGCTGTACTTGCCTCATTATGTCTCCTTTAGCGTTTTACTTCCAACACTGCCGGCGCGAAAATAGATTCATTAGATGGTGCATGGCCCCACTAGTAGCGCAGCTCTGACACCGGATACCGGAGAGACGCCGATACAACGTGAGCGCGCGCATGCGATCAAAACGCACAGAGCGCGGAGCGGGCCGAATGCGGACGTTTCAATTGTCGCTTCGCTTCGCATGCTTAGCCGAGACGGCTGCCGGTTCGATGACCTGTATTCCGAAGTTGGAGCGCGCGGTTGGCTTGAGTGAACGGACTTTACGCGGTTGCACGCACATCGTACCCGCCCTACCGTAGTCATACTGTACCACTGACACCCATGAGGCCTCGCTTAGCTGTATACGGACAAAACGTGACAATTGTTCTCTCAGAGCGTTCTCTGAGAATCACCGCCCGCTGCCTGCCGCCTGCACCTGCATGATGGGTGCAAAGGATCCGTCAAATACGTACAGCAGTAGCCCCTATATAAACGGATGCAGATCAGACTAAACTTAACTCGGCTACGATGATCACCAACAGAGCAGCCTCATGTGTGACTCAGCAGAGTCACCCAACTCCCGGTACGAGGAATATCAAATTGCTATTGAAATAAGTGTGACAATCCGTGATGGATGTGGTAGGCGGCGAGATGCCTTGGGAGCAAAGTGTTGGCCGCAAGGGGCTGTGAGAGAGTATCAAACTGTGCGGCGGCTGTTCGGGGCCGGGTCATCGTGACTACTAGGCCACCTACTGCCATCTCTATCCTCGGGTGCTGACCGCCAACACATAATGTGGGTAAACTCACATAGGGGACTCACGTAGTAGGGGTATTGTGAATGATGCTACAGTGTCACACTTTTCTATTGCATGTCCATTATTCACTTCGTTCACTTTAGGGGCGAAGACAGTCATCCCCCGGACAGTGCGGACAGTCCTGCGACTTCACACAAAGTCGGCGGCTTCATCCAAGATAAGGAAAGCACTGATGTCTCATATAACGGTATCATTTAAGTGAGGTGTAGTAATTGGCAACAGAGCAATTGCGTACAGCAGGAAGAGGGCGTGTGGAGTAAATCGAGTGCGCAAAAGTTGAATACATATATGGAGACATGGCCACTACAGGAGTCATTCTTGGAGGTGGAGGTGGAGGTGAAGGTGGCCAATATGGTCCAAAAGATTGCTCTGAATCACATTCGGCACGTCTCCGACGGAGCAAAGCGGGGAGGGATTATCGTGGCCGGGACAAGCGACCCACGAGTTTCCTGGGTCGTCCTGAATGTGCACCTCTCCGGCGGGGTGCCCGAAGCCCATGAACCGCCCGGGAATGATCGCGATAGGGTCTTTCTTGTTGTTGATGTGCGTTACCGTTGCTATAGCGCCGTCGGCACTGTGCATCCCGTCGACGTAGTCGGCGAAAGCGGAGTTGCCGACGCGTGGCATGCCGTAGCCGACCATCCTCACGTACGTGCCAGCTGGCAGGTGTAGTGGGAGATAGACCGAATCAAGGAGGGCGAGAGCCGCACCAAGCGAGTGCCCTGTGATGGCCACGGAAGATGCGTTGTGTCTCTTGAGTAGGGTGAGCACCGATGCGAGGATCTCCGGGGCCGTCCTGAAATCATAAATCAGCCTATGGAAAGTAGAGCGGGAACTTGAAAACGTTAGCTTCTGACTTTGCGTGTTCATTCGCGAATCCCTGGTGCACTTGGATTGAAGGTGGTAAACCAGGGAAAAGCGTCGGGTCCAAGCCTTGGAGGAAAAAGTCGAGGTCGGTCAGATCTGCGAGGCTGATAGAGAAGGATTCTGTCAGACCAGTTCAACTCGAACTTGCCTAGACCCGTTCATCCCACACTCACAATTGGATTGGGTCCGTGCCTTGGTGAGCGACGATGACCGAGCTCAGTGTGGGATCCCACCCAACATACCCTGCTCCGTCTCTTTGTGAGCCCATAGGATTGTGAAATAGTAATTCAAATTCACGAACAGAACTGGGTGGCTGACCCGTCACCGCCGGAAGCGTAGGGTTGAAATCGGGGATTTCTCGCGCAATTCGCTAGGTTGGGTTTCGCAATCAGCCTCTAATGTATATGTATGGAGAACCCTAATTACGAACCTCCACACGACCAAGATAAAGTCGTTGAGGGTGGGCAGTATGCTGCCGCGGCATAGATTGAGTATGGCTTAAACGACTCGATCTGCGCTGATGACAGGATCGTCGTGGCCTGCTCCCGAGTAACCGTGGCTGCCCGGGCGAGCTCGAAGATCGAGAATAAAGCAAGGACGCAGGAAAACATGGCAACCCCCCTAAGATGATGCCTGAGAATGCGGAAATCGCGATGTTATAAGAGCAATAATTTCGGCGTCTCCCAGGATATTGACCTCGCCAGCCCGACAACGTAGGCACATTGGATTCACGGGGGCAAAGGAATACGGGACATTGTGTAACATCAAACGCACACCGTGACCACGCTGAAGCAGGCATAGGGGTAGGGATGCTTCAGCAGCCATGGAGATCAGCATGGAAACACAGGGTCCGTGGATCACCGTCGGATAAAATTAAGCTCAAGAACGAATCTTGTACCCATGGGACTGTACGAGCATGTGGCAAAACGAGAGAAAACCACGAGGTGTATATGTCACGTGAGGTAATTGACCCTACTTATCGCCGCCGTCTACGGCCAGCGAGCAGCGAGGAACACGGTGATTTAGGATCCCTCCTTTGTTGTTCATGACACCGATGACTGGCGAGCGCTGGGGAGCAGCAAAGGGTTTTCACATGCTTCAAGTTTGTCATCAGGGTGATGAATTTTATGTTCATGAGGTGGCTGCCCTAGCATTAAGGCGGAGTTAGGTGCTCTCCTGCGAGATGTTTGCCTTGTAGTTGCACAATGACAAGAAATGTCCAACTTTGTGTGCCGGGCGAGTGGACGCATGGCAATAAGTTATATTAATGGCGTTGTCGTAATGTCAGTTTGCTGAGATCGTGAATTGCCAAGTTCGCTCTCCGCTCCGCGGTCACGCGATCCCATGGAATCCCCAGCTTGCTTCTACAACACTCTCTCCGGATTGCATATATACTATCCTCGCGACTCTCTGTAGCAGCTGAGCCAACTCAATATCCGGCGCTGCAAAGCCAAATTCAGGGTGTACTGGTGACAAGTGAATTTTCGTTTCCTTGCATGGTAGTTCGACTAGCCACGGATCGGCCAATCACGAAAGCTAGTTTGCCTGCCGGTGCCTGCCCGCGAGGATACACCCAAAACGTCGCAGAAGATATATTAATGGCGAGTGCTAGCCCAATACAGTATAGAATGAAATGACGGCACTTCAATTCTATCAGAGAGGCTCGTTCGGCCGCGGTGAATGGGAATGGACGTGCAGAAATTTAATGGTTTTATAAAGGAGAGTCGGGTAAGAGGGAAGCCTCAATGCAATTCTTCATTCTTTTATTCTCATTCCTTGCATTCCTTAGAATTACTCCTAGTGCCCATGCCGCGCCTCCCAGCAAGATATACGGTGTCAATCTAGGTTCTTGGTGATTGTCAGCCAGTTATCACGGCGTGTATACGTCTCATGTCCTGTTTCCAGGCTTGTGTTGGAGCCATGGATGCTCCCAAATGGTTCTTCGATCCTTCTCTCTGTTCTAATTACGAAAGGATTAAAATGCTAAAAACAACAGAATGGGCCAAGATGGGTGGTGAACGATGTGATAATGATTGCTCAAGCTGCATCGCCTCGGAGTTGTGAGCCTATCCATCCACTCATACCCATCGTCAAGTACTCATCTCTGCAGTGCGTTCGCGGCCGCTTTTCCCGACGACGTAGTAGACGAGAGGTTTGCGATCCACTGGTACGGTCGCTCTTTGTGTGAACTTGTATCGCTTTTGGTGATACCGTCTTAAGGTCAACGTGGTTTACTCAGGACGATGTAAACAATTTTAAAGAGGCCGGAATAAACACCGTCCGCATTCCCGTAAGCAAGCTCGTATCCCTTACTCCCGGCGTCACCCCAATTGTTCTCTTAGCTCGGTTATTGGATCGTAGAGCCCTTGGTTAATCGCGTGTCAGAGCATTACCCCCGTGGGGGAATAAAGTACCTGGTCTGTTTTTGTACGCACACGTGGCACAACTTTAAACCGATACGGGTTCTCCAGGCAAACGGCCTCGACATGCTTCGCAAAGCGGGAATACAGGCCATCCTGGATCACCACGCGCTTCCCGGCGTCCAGGTGGCAAACCAGATGTTTACTGGCAAGTGCGTCCTTCTTTTCGGTGCACAATTACGCGTACAGGAATCTGATGCTGTATCTTGAGCTGTACCTCCACTCCCCAGTTCTATGTGTGTACTCCGTGTTATTTTCCATCTCTGTTGTCTCAGCTACGAACTAGACGGACTATAACTACGGTCGCGCCTTGATTTGGACCGCTGTCATGACCTTCATGTCCCACCTTCATCCCCAATTTGGTAGCGTCTTCTCCATAGAGGCCGTAAATGAGCCCATTATGAATGCGACACAAACACCCGGCCTCGGAGACTGTAAGCCACCCCTCACATCCGCAACTGGTTTACACTGCTCACTCACGCCTTGGACTGGCTAGTCCAGAAGAATTTCGTCAGGACAGTACGCGCAGTTGAATGGCTTATCGGGGTAGAAGTGCAAGGGTATCCGGCTCTCGAAGGCATCCGAAACCTAGACGAAAGACTCGTACAGGCGTCTGCGATAGACACACCCGGACTGTTCACTCCTCCTGTGATTGAGGCCTTGAAGACATCTTTCCCTATGTTACTTTATATCGCACAGGAGCTGCAATGGACGGTAGACTTCACTGCGTGTCAGGGTCGCCTGCCGATCACGACCAAGTTCGTCTTTCCTTTCTCTCAGTCGCTGTGAGAAACTAACTGGATCCCGGTTTTAGTTTTATGGACGTCCTCTGGCAGTACAACGGCCCTCCTAATCCTTCGGACGCTGCCATCGGCCCTCAGGCGTACGACCACCACTTGTATTACAGGTTAGTCTGATTTCCTCTGAGTTGCTTCTAACTGGATTGTCTGACTGGATTGATGTCTCCTCTCTTCTCCCTGTAGCTTTGGCGTAAGTTGATGACTATGCTGTGCGAGTTTCTTAATATCTTCTCAACGGGTCTCTGGCAGGGTGTCGCCGCTGCAGATCCAGAGGCTTACCTTCAAAATCTCTGCAGTGTGTTGACACCCATTCATCCTCCTTTCTCACTTGTAGCATCCTGAGGACTTCGTGTTGCAGATCGAAATGATATTCAGAGAGATATGGAGGTGTGGAATACTCCCGTTTGGTATGGCGAGTTCTCGCTTGCCACCCAGTTCAATGCAACGGACGACTTTCTACGCAAGTGGGCGGACGCGCAGAAGCTTACGTATAGTCAAAGTGCTGGATGGCTGGTATGTCTTCCCGCCTCGTAATTAACCTAAGCAATGAATCGACTTATTGCATGCAGTTCTGGAGCTTCAAGATTGAGAATACGAGCCCTTTCGCACGTCAATGGTACTGTTCAGTTTGAGTCATTATACTGAGGATGAGGCTTGGTGACTGTTTCAAAGGTCGTACTTTGAAGGACTGAAGCGAGGGTACCTCACAAAGGACCCGTCGCAGCTTCATGACCCGGACGTATGTGTGCCGTATAGGAACACTTCCAGCAATCCTACTGCCTCTAGACGTGATAGCACGGTTCCTGCCAATCTCTTGCAAAGCGCTTGGCGTCACAAGTTTTCCAAACCGGTGTAAGACCGCCCAATGTGACGACCTCCATTGATCACACAGAGCAGATGAGGAACTCGCTGATATAAGCAGATGATGTACAGGATGGGGTGGACGCGAGGTAAGACGGTAAAAGGGGAAAAAGGTAGCTACCGTCGCCCCACGCTATGGGGCGACCCTATTTACTGTTTGATACCCTAGGAATGTATAGAAACAGATATGGCATGACGTATGATGAGCTCAACGAACGGCGTGATCGGAGCGAGAATATGTAGGTGTACTTACTTACAACCGGTTCACATTCATTGAGTATTGAGTAGCTATTCTTTGGACCCATGACTTTGCCATACCCTCTTTTCCCTTTCCCAATCGTTTTGTCTGTCGGAGCCACGTATATGAACAATTGCACAATCACACGTAGCTATCTTCCATTCGTTACGCCTGTTGGTACAGTATACAGTATTTTAATGGAAGAGACCCGCCAAAGTCATGTGATACAGGGGCGGACGACAACTCAGGTTACATCACAGTAATTATATAAGTTAGTACTATATTCCCCTGTACATTCGTCACCCTCGGTCATTTATCACTTTTGAAAAATCTCACCTCAGAGGCCTTCCAGTGACCTGGTACTGTGCACACCATCTAATATATGATATCTAAAGGTGTTCCGGCCATTTTCACGATGAGATATTGATTATTGAAGGAGTCCCTTCTGAGGGGGGATTTTGTGCGTGATGTCACACCTGCCACTTCCTGCCGAGCGGAGCTTGAAACCGTACCCGCGTTTTCGTCAGTCAGTCGTCAGGCCTCAACCGTCGTGATCACAAATCGGACTTTGAAAATGGCTTGGGAGGAACTATGACTGATGTGACCTGACGAGTACCTGCCGAATGACTGCCGAATGACCGGGGGTGACGAATGTACAGGGGAATATAGTTCTGTAATTCGCACTAACGTTGACGAACGATGTCCGGTGCGTTCTCCTTCTCTTGAAATAAGAACTCATGGTAAACCAAATGACGACTGATTCAAAGCCGCAAAATCCGCACTTATCCTTGGTGCCACTGGCCAGACGGGCCGCCACCTTCTGCGCGAGCTCATCGCATCTCCGACATTTACGCGTGTCTGCGAGGCGGGGCGGCGCGTTACGCCCGTGGAGGAGTTACCCGCCCAAGCCAATGGAAAAATCGAGCAGAAGGTCATCGACTTTGAGCGATTGGAGGAGGCAGGGCTGAAGGAGGGACAGTGGGATGTCGTATTCATCGCGTGCGTTTGAGTTGTTAACGCATTTCCCCCTCCTCCAATGCCTCACCGATGCGTGTATATTCCTCTGTAGAATGGGTACGACTGCAAAGAAAGCGGGCTCGCAGGAGAATTATACCAAGATTGACAAGGAGTACGTCGTAGCCTTCCCTTAGTTATCTCGACAACCCCATCTCCTTTTTTTGACTCTTCCTCTTGGCACCTGCTCATCTCTTTCGTGTGTTCAGATACGTAGTCAATGTCGCGAAGGCTGCAAAGGTCGACAACGATCAACGACTAATCTACATCTCTGTACGCCGCTCGCCCTTCGAACCCGTTGGCTTCAGCTCACCTATCATCATACGCATCCTACAGGCCCCCGGGGCCAATCCCAAATCACTGTTTTTCTATCCGCGCAGCAAAGGTTTGACCGAGCAAGCGCTTGTCGAGATTGGCTACAAGGATGCCATCATGTTCCGCCCTGCCGTGTTATCCAACACGAATCGACCCGATGCCCAATTTGCAGAAACCGCAGTCCAGTGCGTTCCACTGCCCTTCTCCTTCCCTTCCTACTTTCCCCATTGTTTGTCGTCAATTCCTGGAGCTCTTCGTCGCTGACTTTTCTTTATGGGGTTTAATTGTTCAGAGCGGTCACTGGCCTGCTCTCTCGGTTCAGCACCAAAGTGCAAATTGATGTGGGTAGCAATCGACTGTTTTTGCAAAGAGAGAGAGTTATTGACGGTCGTTCTCCCTTTATTCCCTCCCTTTTTTGCTAGGTCGACAAGCTCGCGAAGAGTATTCGCATTGTAGGCGAGCAGGGCACCTCGGGCCTCCCGTCTGGCGTGAGTGCGCAGGAGACCAACTGGGGTGGGAAGAACCTCTTCGTGATTGATAACTCGAGCGCATTGGCCTTGTCAAAGTGAAGGAGAGGGAGAATGTTTGCCCCTTCCTCGCTCCTCTGTGATCCTTTGCTATCTGTGGTTATTTTTTCTCGTCGTCTTTGAGGCTTGAGAAATGCATTTTTTTCGATGCTCCCGCTTTTCCAGATCAGAATTCTGATAGACATTTTATGCATACGTTACAATCTGGCCTGCTGGTTTCCAAATAGATAAACCATTATGCTGATCGACATAGCTTGGCTTCGACTGCCAAAACGCGCATATGTATACGAGGCATCATTGGTCGACCTACGGACACTGTTCTTCTCAGGCTCATGGGGTCTGGATCCGTAATTACTAAATGGCGTCTGCCTATCCCATTCAAGCATCCTGTTGCCGCCTCCACAACCGGGATCCTGGGAGTTGCGGCATCACGAGAAATGGACAAGCCGATCCTCTTCTTTCCGCATGTGCTATGCTTTCCCTCGCCGAGGCTCGAGCGAAAAACCAGCTAAAAATGCCTGCATCCACTCCTGCCGGCATCCCGGCTCGCACTGTATTCTTTGCCTCTTCGATTCCCCGTTCTCTTCGCGCCACAGAACGATTCCCGGGTTTTACTTCCATGTCATACAGTTGTTGCTCTTCCGACGCGCTTGATGTCCAAAGCCTGCAGTGACGACGATGTGTGTTGAACCACCTTTGATCCTGGCAACTCAGACTACGATAGTATTCCTCGCTCCCTGAAGGTCGATAACTTGAATACTCGTTCGTCTGAATTCTCTGGGAATTGGAGGGAAAGCGGACTGGCTGCGTTCAATATGTATGTCATCGACAAGACA
>WNFS01005152.1_pt1 | contig 9982 bp, 6 predicted proteins | sample 5400141 | NCBI WGS metagenome assembly WNFS01 (sample SAMN13153358, study PRJNA577476) | soil metagenome | isolation source: 60 cm saprolite under Madrone tree | place: USA:California | collected 2016-06-14
TTCCCTTCTCCGCGAACTTCATGCTGAAAAACGGCAGGCCGTCCTCGCTTTCGCTCACTTCATAAATCGGAAGGATGTTCGGGTGATCCAGACTGGCCACCGCCTGTGCTTCTCGTCGGAAACGCTGCAACGCTCCTTGTGAATCAGCGCGATAACTAAGGATGCGCTTTACTGCGACGATGCGCCGGGAATGTCGTTGCCTGGCGCGATAGATCACGCCCATGCCGCCGCAACCGATCTGCTCGAGAATTTCGTAATTTCCCAGGAACCAGGACTTGTGCGGCGCGTCCACTTCGGCGAGGACGCTTTGATAAAACGCCTGAGATACCTCGTCACCGCCTTCCAATCCCTCCCGCAGGAGGCAGCTCACGCAAGTTCCGGTGACGAGTCGCATGGTTGCTCCACACTTCTCGCATTTTGCTTGCTCTTTGGTAGCGCCCGGAAGCGGATCGGAGCGTAAATCTGAATCTGTCATTGCAATTACTCGGTTCCTGTTGCGAGTGACGCACAGAGGTAACGGATTTCGTCATCGACGTCGGCGGGGTTTTCGACGGTTTGCGAGACTTCATCGCGCAGGAGGTTTCGGTAACGTTGGCGCATGTTGTGCATCTGTTTTTTCACGGCCGTTTCTGCCATTCCCAGTTCCGCGGATAATTTGGCGTATGACACTTCATCGCGTTCGTCTGTAAGATGGGAACTTAGTGCTTGGAAAAGCCAGAGCTTGCCTTTGCTCTCGCATTCTTCCCGCAGCCGTTGAAACGCGTGTTCCACAACCGCCGTCGCCCAAGTGAGGTCGAAGATGCGCTCCGGCGGCAAGGAGTCGAGTACTTGAACCGGAATGGATAATTGCGACGGCGCTTCCGCCATCCAATCGTCCCAGGAAATAAATTCCACGCCGCCGCCGCGTTTGTGAGCATGAGTTTTCTCCGCGGCGTTAATGAGAAAATTCTGGAGTGACCTCAGCAAGATCGAGCGGAATCGCCCGCGGTTACGATCGGCGTGGTGCAACCAATTCTTCTTCAGAATGGTCACAAAAAAATCCTGAGTGAGGTCCTGTGCATCCTCAATCGAATAGCCGCGCGCGCGCACAAATGAGAAAATGGGCCGCCAATACGTCCGGCAAAGCTCTGCGAGCGCATCGCGAGCTTTTTGTTCTTCACTCCTCAAGTTGGCCGCCGAAAGGATCAGACTCCAGCGGGTAGTTACAAACTCCCGCGGTTCGCCTGCACCCTCGTGGCCGTTCTTCCCGTTCACAAATGAACATTGTGGTCCTCGCGGCTTCATACAAGCATAAAACGCCAGCACAGACAGTGCGTCGCACCATTTGTTCATGCAGAAACCCTTGACACGCGCGAAGCACCTCATTTTCCGAAGCGCGCCAGTGAGGCGAAATTCGGAAACCTGCGCAGCCATGCCTTGTAAATATGGGATCACACTCGCGACCTGCGTTTGCCGGAGCATGAACTCGGAGACGAAGATGGCGTACGGATCACGCGTGCCACGCCAGGGCAAGTCGCGCCCGTGGTGGCCGTACCAGCGATGCAATGCCTGACGAAATAGCTGGGCAGGAAATGGAGCTTTCAACTTTCAACGCTCGATGCATAACGCTCAACGTCCAACTCAGAACTCTCCGAACTGAGCGTTGAGTGTTGGGCGTTTTCTGAGATTGGAATGAATGCTTGCACACGCATGCGCGAACGAACGGGGTCGCCAAGCCGCGTGTACTGGTTTTTGCAGCGGGACCAACGAACGTCGCCTAGTACGTATCCTGTGCGATCGAAATGGTCAGCTCTTCGAGATTCGCCACGTAGACGGTTTGGGATGATGGGTCGACGGCTGCAAAATCGGGAGTCCCGCCTGTTCTTGGATTCGCAATCTTTGGTTTGCAGTCGTTCAGGTGACCGGGTTGGCAGGAGTCGCCGTCGAGCACGACCAGATCCGTATCTCCCAAGGTCGAAATAAACACAGTGTGTTTTTCCTGATCGATCACTATCTGGCGCCCGGTGATATAGGCGAATTCGAAGGGGTTACTGAGAGTGTCGGGGAAGACGGCAAACGGCACGGCCGGTGGTGGACTGGTTGGGCAACCCGCCACGTTCGTTGCATTACAGGTAGCCTCATCGAAGATCGACACGCTCATTTCCAAGCGATGCACGACAAAGACGGAATTCCTGTCGAATAGAATGCCGATGGCGATGGGCGACTCGTCGACCGGCACCACCGCTTTGGCGCTGCAGTCCGTCGCGTCGTGATTGTTGCAGTGCGACGTATCGATGATCCACACACTGTCGCCGGCGTCGTTTGCGACGTATAGCGTCCGGTTGCTGGGGTTAAAAGCAAGGGCCTGAGGGCTGCTCGCGCTGAAAGTAGGCCACGACTGTCCGCAACCGGACGTGTCCGAACCCTGACAATGAGTCCCGTCGACAATCGACACGGTATCGTCGTTGTTGTTCGCGACATAAATGGTGTTGGTGCTCTCATCGATGGCCAGATCGGTCGGAAAGTTGCCGATTAAAGTTGATGGCTGCGGCTGATTGCAGCTCGAATTCAACGTGGCATTGCACGTGGCGCCGTTGATGACGGAAAGAGTTTGATCAAATGCCGCCACGTAGACTGTATTCGTAGTCTTATTTACGGCCAGGCGGAAAGGCCCGCTGCCGACGGGCGCGGTTTGCCACGTCTGATTGCAACCGGCGAGCCGGCGCTGGTTGCAAACGGATGTGTCGATGACAGAAACCGTGTTGTCGCTCTGATTTGCGGCATACAGGGTGTGCGTATTTGGATTGATATCCATCCCGGATGGACCATTTCCCGTAGGCGTAGTGGGCGCGTTCCTGGTGCAGCCGTCAGTCCTGGTCGCGTTGCATTTAGAGCCATCGAGCACCCAGGCGAAGTTTGTGTCCTGGCTGGAAACATAGAGCGTTTGTGTGGCTGGATTGTAACCAAACGGCGCCGGATCGATTCCGGTTGCAAGGACAGGAGGTTTTTGGTTGCAGCCCGAGTGGTTCATGGCGTTGCAAGTGGCTCCATTGACGACCGACATTGAGGTCGATAAAAAGTTCTCTACATAGACCGTCCTCGTTTGGGGATCGAACACAGCCGCAAAACCGTAAGCTCCAACCTGAACTTGTGCGAAGTTGGCACATCCCGCCGTAGTCGAGGCGTTACACACCGAAGTGTCGATGACGGCAAGGATGTTAGGGAGTTGAGCAGGCATGTACAATGTATGGGTCGTTTCGTCGACTGTTGCCGGAACATTCGGGAAGAAGCCGACCGTGAAACTTTGGGAGGGAGGCGTGCCACACCCGCTTTGGTTGGCGCTATTGCAGGTGCTGCTGTCGAGAATCTGTACCTGATCGCTGAAATTAATCGCCTGCAGGATAAAGACGCTGTGGTGGGCGCGCTCGACCACCACTCCATCACCCTGTGCCGCCGTTATGATCGGGCTGCTGCAAGTCGGCGTGCCCCCGTTACAGGTCGAAGTGTCGAGGATGTAAATCGGCCCCTCGTTGGCATCCGGCACGTAAAGCGTATGAGTTGTTTCATCCAAATCCACGATCGCGGGGAAACCAAAGGGGACACTAGCAGCGCCACCCTGCCACAACGTGCTGCCGGGAAAGACAACTTGCTTGGGGGTTTGCGTGCAGCCTGACGTATTAGTTGCGTTACAGTTGCTTATATCAATAACAGCAATCGAGTCACTGTTTCCTCCGGCAAGCGTGGCGAACAGTGTCCGATGAGCGGCATCGAGTATCAGGTCGGTGGGATTTGGCCCTGGACTGATCGTAGCGATCGGAGTACACCGCGGCGTGTGCCGTGCGCTGCAATTCCTCCCGTCAACGACCGAGATGGTGTTATCGAGTTGGTTCGCGATGTAAGCCGTGTTCGTCGCCTGGTCGACCATTATATGGACTGGCCAGCTACCCGTGCGTATCAGCGGCGCGACCCACGGCAACTTGGGTGGTTTCATCGACATGGCGGCGAACCCAGCCGCGACAAAGATGAGCAGGCCCGCCAGAGCAAGGCGAGCACGAGACAGTCGAAAAGAAGATGTTCCGGACGCAAGCGAGCGGGCCGCGTCCATTTGCTGACATTTGCGATTTGTTGGTTTCACTTTTTTCCTTTCGTTCTTGTTCAATCCTCTCACTCATTTTCTACAGGAACGAAGAGTCGAAGTTCCCAAAAAACTTGCCGGTTAAGCGGCGAGGTGTTTGAAACAGTTAGGCATCCGGCCGGTGTGAGGTTAGCTTCACCATCGCTCCCTATCCGCGCCGCGCCAGAATTCTGAAGTTGAGCGTTGAGAAACGCGAAGTACTGTCAGGCGTGCCGGCGGAGGGGCTCGAACCCACACGGCCTTGCGGCCACTGGATTTTGAGTCCAGCGCGTCTGCCAATTCCGCCACGCCGGCCCGGTGCTGCAATGGAGTGCTGGAGTATAGGAATAATGCGACAATTTACCAGAGCGCAGCCGTTGAGGACTCCATTAGTCCGTTACTCCATCATCAAATCGGTCAATTGCAAGCCGCGCGGTGGGCCAAGAATTTCGCGGACAATTATCGCGTTGCGCACTTCCAAAGGCGATCTCAGCAGGTTCATCACATTGATCGCACGCTGTGGTATTGCGATCTGCGATTTTGTTTTGAGTTCACCTGGACTCGCGGTAGTGACCGCCGCAATCGATTCAGACGCTGCTCTCGCTTCCTGGACTTCAAATGTCGGCTCGCCCGAGGATCTAGGTTTCTCCGGCTGCCCGACAGCGACTGAGGCGCTTGAAGGAGGAATTCGAATTTCTTGCGGCATGTCCCGCTGTTGAGTTACCAGCGGCGGAAGGGGCGATCCGAGCGGTGGCACGTGCGGAAGCACGAGTGGCTTGCGATAGGTTGGGCGCGGCGCAATCGGCGCTGGCGGCGAAGACCCGGGCGGATGGCCAAGCGCCTCCAGGAATTTGCGAATGCGTTCTTCGTCCGATTCTACCGGTGCGCGCGGAATTGGCTTCGGCATTCGCCGCGCAGGTTTTGGCGCTGGCTTTGCTTCCTGTGTCCCTCCCTTTCGGGCCGCTCTCCCTAGCAACTGGAACAAGCCGGCGACGACGAGAAGCAAAAGGAAAAGCAGATTTTCGAGATGGACTGCAAGCACGGGTAGATCGTTCGTTAAATCATTACATCGTTGAAGCGGGCGAGCCTGTCGTTGTCATGTTGGCGAAGCGAAACACCCCACGTCGCGATGTCACCGCTGCCGCGACCATCAAACCAGAGATGCTTCGCTTCGCTCAGAATGACAATGCCCTTTACCAACGCTTCAACACTTTAACCTCTCAACCAATCACGTTCCGTCCGTTCGCGGCTTGTCTCCGCCTGCAATCGACTCGCGCATGGAGGTGTCAGCCTGGACATTTTTCATCCTGACATAATCCATAATCCCAAGGTTTCCCGAGCGAAACGCGTCTGCCATTGCCTGCGGGACGAGCGCTTCAGCTTCGACCACTTTCGCCCGCATTTCCTGCGTCTTGGCACGCATTTCCTGCTCGACGGCTACTGCGGCTGCGCGGCGCACCTCGGCTTTCGCTTGCGCGACGCGTTTGTCAGCCTCGGCTTGTTCAGTCTGCAGTTTCGCGCCGATGTTGTCTCCGACATCGACATCAGCGATGTCGATTGAAAGAATTTCAAACGCTGTATTGCTGTCCAAGCCCTTAGCCAGAACTGTCTTGGAAATGCGGTCTGGGTTCTCCAGTACTTCCTTGTAGGATTGCGCGGAGCCAATCGCGCTCACAATTCCTTCGCCGACTCGGGCGATAATGGTTTCCTCAGTTGCGCCACCGACGAATCGATCGAGATGCGAGCGCACGGTCACGCGCGCCTTGACTTTCACGCCGATTCCATCCTGTGCGACGCCATCGATGGTTGTACGGCCCATTGTCGGGTTAGGCGCATCAATCACCTTCGGATTGATGCTCGTGCGCACCGCTTCCAAGACAGTCTTGCCGGTGCCTTTCGTAGCAAGGTCGATCGCGCAAGCCCGATTGAAATCGAGCGTGATGCCTGCCTTGTCAGCGGCAATCAAGGCGAGGACCACATGGCTCACGTCACCGCCCGCAAGGTAGTGTGCCTCCAGTGGATCGCTTCGAACATCCAGGCCTGCTTTCACTGCAGTGATGCGATTGTCCACAATCAGACCGACGGGCACTTTGCGCAGCCGCATCCCGATCATTTTACCAAGGCTCACCGGCGCATTTGCGATCCGTGCCCGAAGCCAAAGGCCAAAAAAGTTAAAAAGAACAACCGCCAGCACAAACGCGAAGAGCGCCAGCGCCGCGATGCCGATAAGATAAAGGGCGTCCATATTGCAGCGAAGAGTATCGGAAGAGAAACAGCGCGCAAAGGTCTAATTCCTGACAGTTGGAACCCGTTGCCCTCAACGCGTTGGCTAATCAAGTGTGGGCGTGCTGCATGATATTTGCGGCTTCGCCGATGAATCTGTCATCGTCTTCGGGAGAAGCCGATCCACCTTAAATTGAAATGTGCTCGGGGCGGGACTTGAACCCGCATGCCTTTCGGCATACGCCCCTCAAACGTACGTGTCTGCCATTCCACCACCCGAGCTTTGTGCGCGAGCGTCAAACTTTCCGCAGACGACAATGGCTTGCAAGTCTCCTTTCTCTTCTTATTCCTACTCCTACTCTTCTCATGCTCCTGATCGTAATCGTAATCGAAACATCAACACGAATTCCTATCCGTGGAATTCGCCTAATCCGCGGTTACGTTCTTCATGATGAAGGTCGAGCATGAGCACCCAGCCTTTGCATAAAGCTCCGGCGCGCCAGGCGAGCACGAGTAAGAGAGAAGATTGGGTCAAAATCGATCTGCACATTCATACTCTCGATGATCCCAAGGACGCGGTGGGCTATTCCGCCCATCAATTGCTCGAAAGAGCGCGCACACTTGGGTTCGGTGTGCTGGCGATCACGCTGCACGATGCTGTGTTCGAGCGAAAGGAAGTTTACGCTGACGCGGCGGCGATGGGCATCCTACTTATTCCTGCCGCCGAGGTGCGTTTGTGCGGCGCGGATGTCATCGCCCTGAATGTAACTTCCGAAGAAGTCGCGGAGTTAAGAAATTTCGACGATCTGCGACGGCTGCGAGCGCTGCGCGGGAATTCTATCTTTACGATTGCGCCGCATCCGTTCTACGTTTTTGGCAGTTCAATTGGAGCGCGTCTGTTCGCAGAAATCGATTGCTTCGACGCAATCGAGCTCTGCCATTTTCACAAGGGTCTCTTTAATCCGAACAGGCGCGCAGAAAAAGCGGCTCGCCGCTTCGGCAAACCAATGATCGCCACCTCCGACGCACATCAGTTGCATGCGTTCGGTCAACATTACACGAGCATCCAAGTCCCCGCCGCGCTTACGATCGAAAACGTTTTGGCCGCGTTGCGCTCTGGCCCGTTCAGAATAACGAGTCCTCCTTGTAGTTTTGTCGATCTTGTCAGCACGATTTATTTTGTTTTTCTTGCTCATCCTTTCCGCGTACGTCGAAAGTTCGCCTCCGCGAGACATTCTTCTAACAAGAAGACACATGTGGCGCCTCAGTGCTGAGGGGCTGGCGATTTCAGATCATAGATTGCGCCCCAATCGCCAGACGCTACGAGAAACGCCCTAGCTTCCCATGGCCTGCTGCTTGATTGGTAGTTAGTCTTTTCGTCTTGGCCCCAGAAGATGTAGCGCACATCCAAAGCCTTGGCGGCCTCGCGCCAGTTTGCAGCACCGTTCATCAGGGCCGTCAGCTGATTGTTTGGCTGGGCGTAGTCGAATCCTTCCGTCCACAGGTGACCCGGATATCCCAGCACGACTTTGCGGCCCTGTAACAAAACCGGATGATTAAACGTGGGGTAAGCGGCGAATCGGGCTTGTACCGGTAAAGGCCGAAGCGCCGCGCCAGTGTAGTCGAGTCTCGCGCGTTCAATGAGTCCAAAACCCGGATGTCCCGCCGATAGTCCGCCGAACAAAGTAACAAACCCTGAACCAAAGAGCGCAACACACATGGCCGCGCGTTCTGGAAACGCCCAACGTCCGATGATGTCGCTCCAGAGAAAAGGCAGGATAAGAAAGTAGCCCCAAACCATGAGTTTGAGGTTGTCCCAATCCCACGGGGCGGTTTGGAAGAAGTAACCGGCCGCGAAGATCGCAACCGCGGGTAACACAAAGGCGACGTCCGCAGGAGGTCTCTCACCCCAGCGCCAGCCGGCTTTCCAAGCGCGCCAGACACAGAAGCCTACCAGCACCAGCGCGAGGGGAATCCACAAGCCGAAGTTTGTTAGCCAAAACTGAAAAAACGGAGCGATCACGCCGTTCCATGTTTTCTGCAACAGCAAACCAAAGCCAGTGGAAGATCCAAAGTTCGCAGCACCACCCATTCGGAAAAAAGGAGCGGCGAAGTCCGACGAATCTTGCGCCCATCCGGGATGCCATTTGAGTATCGATGCCGCGCGAAACCGATCGCTGACAAGCCAGACAAAAAACGTTGCTGGAATTAAGGCAGTGGCCAGCAGGGAGACGGAGTGTCTGCGTATTGGCGCGTGGCGAAAAATCTCGGGCCACTTCATGGGTTTCAAAATCAAGCGACCGATGCCGGCGATTCCTTCGTTACGAGCCAGATTAGCGATAAACGAAAATTCACTAAGTCGCTCGAATAACAGCCCAAAGATCAGGACGATCGTCAGGGCGATGAACGTGTGCAGGTGGAACAATGGCATTGACGCGTAAAGTGAGAGCTCGACCCAGAAAGGCAGAGGACCTTTTGAACGAGGAGCGGCGGTCTCATTCGTCGCCGTAGCCTCGGCAGATGCGGCTTGTCCGGCGTCTTCGGGTGGGGCGTTCAGCGGCTGAGAAGCGACCGCCCCTTGGCGGAAGAACTTCTCGCGCCAGTGCCACAGCAGCAGCAAGGCTGCCGGGATCGCGTAAAGCCAACCCCGCTGCGTCACAAACATGGCCAGGGGAATGCTTTTCCAAGCGATTTTGTTGCCACCCTGATAATCCAAAAACTTCAGTGTCGTAAAAAATTGGAAGCCAGCTATTCCGCCGTTGAACAGGAACCCTGCAACCGCGAAGGTGCCGCCCCATCGAAAAAATGCATAGAACGTTGCCAGCGAGGCAAGCAGACCCATCCAGACGAACCCGGTTATTAGATCGACGTGAACCAGGTAAAGCAGTGCGTTGAACAAATCTATCCCTGCCGGGTACCTGACGTTGCTATGGGCGTAGATGGGATTGTCCGGCCAAAGCGGTACGCCGTTCGCAAAATTTTTGATCAAGGTGATGTGCAGCGAGAGGTCGCCCAGATTGTTTGGTGATTGGATCTTCAGGTCGCTGCCATCGATGTAAAGAAGCCAGCAAAACGATCGTACTGCAAACATCGCAAAGCACACTGCCACTGCCCAGAACCAAACACGGCGATAGCGCATGAATGCGGCCCAAATAGCTGCATACCGAGTGTTTTCCGGCTCTGAAACTTCGCCGCGGGACGACTCCGTCCGAATGGCAGGCTTTCGTTCTACTGCCGGATCATTCGCAGCCTTCTTTTGAACTCCCGAATCTGCAGTTCCGAGATAAGCTGCAACGGTAAATGCGGCTCCGCATATCAGCGCTAGCGACGCGCTCAGGACAGTTAAGCCTCGTCCGGCCATTCCCAGAAGAAGGCCGCAGACTACCGATAAATTTACAAAAGTGAGACCAGCAGTAAGCCACTTCATCGATGCTAAGGTGCCTAGTGCTGTCCTTTGCCAACAAAGTCGGGTGCTTTACCCGGAAAGAATTCTTTAAAAACGTTGGCGCTCAGGAAAAGCTTCGACGGATCCTGATAGTTCCGAAGCGTGAGAGTGTCAGTGTAATACGCATTCTTCAACTTCGATTCGACGTCTTTAATTTTGTCTTGCTGCACGAGGAGAAAATCGCCATCCAGGTTTGCCGGCATGTTGCCACCTTCGTAGTA